>Ga0187845_1002211_pt1 | contig 10662 bp, 9 predicted proteins | sample SpaLakP09_SKY_68_FD_134515 | JGI IMG/M metagenome (GOLD analysis project Ga0187845, IMG submission 134515) | Oligotrophic lake water microbial communities from Sparkling Lake, Wisconsin, USA - SP09_SKY_68 | ecosystem: Environmental > Aquatic > Freshwater > Lake | place: USA: Sparkling Lake... | reverse complement strand
TACAAAATCAAAGGTTTATAGGGCATTATTTTTAACGCGGTATCCAGCTAGCTTGACGGGCAACACTCCTTAAACTAGCCCATGAATTCGCCTCTTTCGTGAGATAGGGCCATAGGCGCATCAAAAGCTCAGCAGTAGCGAAGGTATCGGCTGCGGCTTGGTGGCGGACGGCGCACTCAATTCCAAAAAATCCTAACCAGTCATCAAGCGATCTTAGACTAGGGTTTACCCCAGTAATTTTGGCGAGCGGTTCAATATCAAGCCACTCGTTTTGCAAAGGCTTCAGTCCAAAAAAGGAATAAGCCTTCTTGATCATCCCCTCATCAAAAGCAGCATGAAATGCCAATAAGGGGCAATTACCTACCCACTGCCGAAATTCTTCTAAGACCTCGACTGGCGGCCTACCCTCGGATTGCGCTTGCGCTCCAATATGGTGAATCAAGATATTGTCTTTATGACTCGGTAAATCTTGCTTTAGAACAGCTTCATAACTATCACCAATAATGATGGATAAGCGCCTGAAGTCAGCGCTAAGCTCTACCGCAACTGCGGCAATGGCAAGCAGGTGATCAGAATACAGATGGAGTCCGGTAGTTTCGACATCGAGCACGATCCATCGCTGCGATTGAGGTTTAGTCGTCTTAAACCAGCGGCTGATGTTATCGAATAAGGGAAGGCTTCTAATGCTAGTCAACATAGATTAGCCGGCATAATCTAGCTGCAGGAGTTGCTGTAATGAGCGTACCTTTAAAAGTGACTCTTTCAGAATGCTACGGTCTACGCTATTGAGTTTGTCAATATCAATCACATTTGGGTTGCCCCCAATCTTCGCTTCACCAATCTGAACGGCTAAACGCTGTGTTTGTAAAAACTCGAAAGCTGTAATCCAAGCAGCACTTTCTGACTCAGGAACATGTAAGGCACGACCAACCGCAGCTAGACGCTCGCGGGTATTAGTTGCTTCAATACCGTGGGCCAAAGAATATATCCGCGCAACATCCACAATGATCGCAGTTCCCTGTAGCTTCAAATCAATCGTTTTTTGATCATCAATCTCGGTGGTCTCAATGGCGCCAAACCAATTTAAGGGTACGCGGGCATTCAGGGAGTTGTCAGCCAATAACTTAATAAAGCGGGGAATAGCTGCAGCCTTGGTTGTGACATAGTCTTTAAGTGGCGTCAATAAATCTGCGTTACCAGCGAGCACCCGGAAATCAAAAAAGATGCTGGCATTGAGTAAATCTTTTGGATTGCCTTGCTCAATCCAACGGGAAAATCGCATTAGCCATTCACTTTGGGTAAGACAAAGCTCAGGGTTGCTCGCCATGATGTTGCCCTTACAAAGCGGATAGCCGCATTCATTCAGAGCCTGATTGACCTCACCGGCAAAACGCAGATAGGCTTCGCGCTGGCTCGCTAGCACCGTATCCGAAAATACCAAGGCATTATCTTGATCAGTTGCAATAGTCTGTTCGCTGCGCCCTTCAGAGCCTAAGGCAATCCAAGCAAACTGGTTCATATTTAATTGATGTTTGGCAGCATAAATCTCAATCAGCCGTTCTGTTAGAACATCATTTAAATGACTAATCAGCGTAGTGAGCTGCCGTGCCTGTATTCCCTGGCCTAATAAGTTACGGGCAAATTGACGGATATCGTCTGCGCACTTCTTGAGTTGAGCAAGCTCATCAGTCCCTCGAATGGCCGAACTAATATTGCTGAGTGAGAGCCGTTGCAAGGAAAAAAGGTCGCGCTCTGAAATAATGCCGACAAGCTCCCCCCGATCCAAAACAGGTAAGTGCCGAATATTAAAACGGGACATTAACAAGCCCGCCTTTTCAGCAGTGTCATCGACAGTCAAAGTTTTTACATCCTTCGACATCACCGCAGAGATAGGCGTACTCAAATCTAAATTACTCAAGGTAACGCGTGATAGCACATCGTAACGCGTCAAAATTCCTAAAATAGTACGCTGATCTTCCACTATCAGAATAGATCCCACTTTTTTTTCATGGATCAGAGTCAAGGCTTCGCGTAAGGATTTGTTTGGGCCTATGGTTAGTGGTTTTTTAAGGCTTAGATCACCTAACCTACTCTCCAATGATTGCTCTGCAAGAGCTTGAGATGCGAAGGAATTGCGTAAGGCAATGCGCGACTCTTGCAACAACCCCCAAATACGATTGTTCAAAAATTCACCAAAAGGAATCGATTGCAATGCCAACTGGCGCATTGCATCTACTGGGAACAATAAACAAAAACAGTCGTCCACTGCGCTATAGGTAGTAGAGACTGGTCGATTGGCAAATGCAGAGCTAATCGAAAATAAACTTCCCACATCAAGTAAAAAAGCTGTCTCTTCAATACCCGGAATATTACGTCGTCCCGATACGCGCCCTTGTCGAATTAGATATAAAAATTGTGGGGCACCATCCGCTGGCGACAGAATGACCTCTTTAGGTGCAAAGTAGGCTTCGCTAGATGAGGTCAGGAAAAAATCAACATCTTTTTGGGCCATCTTCGAAAATGGCAGGCTTTGCATCAGCTGTTGGCGTAAGTTTTGAACTAGGCTATGCGAAGCAGGAAAAGTAAGATTACTTTGTTTAGCCATTCATTGATCCATATTCAAAAAGAGAAAGATTCTTTTTATCGACCAACTCATTGAGCATGGTGCTATTTAGCAGGTCTCATTTCGCTATTTTGGCTACTATGCGCCAAGTAACTCGTTCATTTACAGCTAAAAGTTAGATCGATAGTTTTTTGGATAACGTTCTAAGTCTATAAAGCAGGTAAGAACAGCTTTTACGGGAATTCCTGTTTTTCAACAAAAAGCGGCTAGGCGGACTGTAAAGCTAGGTACTTATAAATCTATGATTTATATGTACTTTATAAAAATGGTGGCGATTCAGGGATTCGAACCCCGGACCTGTGGATTATGATTCCATCGCTCTAACCAACTGAGCTAAATCGCCGAAGGTCTGATTTTAGCTTATTTGCTCAGAATGCTCAATTGAACCACCTTAACTCACTAAAACCAGGCAATCAAATAATCTTGATTGTTAAATCCGGCAATTTATCGATACTGCAACGAATTACGTCACCACGGACAACAGGCCCAACATTCTCAGGCGTACCGGAGTAAATGATGTCACCAGGAAACAGTTCATTTGCTTCCGATAACTTGGTAATTTGCTCAGCTACCGACCAAATCATTTGATCAAGATTGGCCTTTTGCTTAACCACCCCGTTTACAGAAAGTGAAATAGCGCCCTTAGTAAAGTGCCCTACTTGGCTCAGGGGAAAAATAGGTCCAATAGGAGCAGAGTAGTCAAAAGACTTGCCAATCTCCCAGGGCTTTTTTTGATCTCCCATAAAGCGCTGTAAATCACGGCGCGTCATATCTAGGCCTAGGGCATAGCCAAATACATGATCTAGAGCTTTTTCTAGTGGAATATTTTTTCCACCCTTATTAATAGCTGCTACCAACTCAACTTCATAGTGATAGTTTTTAGTAAGCGATGGATAGGGATGATCAACCATTTTATTTGGTGCTACAAACTGAATGGCATCCGTTGGCTTTTGAAAAAAGAATGGCGGCTCACGAGTGGGATCGGATCCCATCTCACGTGCATGGGCTGCATAGTTTCTACCAATGCAATAGATACGGCGTACTGGAAATTCAGCATCACTGCCCGCAATCGGTATTAATGTTTGCGTAACTACAAAAGGGGTTTTGATAGAGACATCCGGCTTGTGAGCCTGAGCGCTGGCAACCATCCCCACTGAAGAGAGTGATGCAACCCCCAACTTAATCGCATTACGCCGACTGAGAATATCGTTATCTTGATTTGACATGCTTGATCCTTTTAAGAACATAAGACATCGTATTGGAGTCAGAAGATATACACAATAGGAAATCACAAGGACCATTCTGACCTTGAGGATGTGAAAGTGGCTTTACCTTATCTGAAAGACGCTCATCGCCTCATCGCGGTTATAGCGGATAAAAACCTCGATTTGCTTGGCTAAAAAGAGCTTTTTAAGAACCTCGTCTTTATTTTCAAAAATAATGGCGGTTTGCTCCGGGTAGCGTGAAAACGGATCACTCATCACCTCTATGGGTTGACCATCCACTTTAATCAGGCGAATTGTGCGCTTATAAAGACGATCGGGTTGAATAAAAATCAGGCGCTTGACATATTTATCTAAAACCAACTTCTGTCCCTGATCATTCGTCTTATAGTAATAAATAAACTCTTCTTTACCATTTGCGCTTACATCCCGCTCCTCATCCCATTTAGCAAATGCAGTCTGACTGGCTAGCGCCCAGATAAAAATAGTTACAACTATCCTGTAAAAAGGCATCATTTATTCTTTCATTACGATTCAATTATCTTATCAGTCATCCACACCATACACCCCATGCGTCTTCTATCAATTTCTTCCGGCAAAGTAAGCTCTCTGTTGGGATCACATCACCCAAACTATGAAAGAGTTGCTTCAGCGATCAATAAAAAATCTATTAGTAGTCTGAATAATCCCGTGCCAGTTGAAATTACTCAATTAGGGGTAGCAGGAGATGAGCAAGCGGACTTATCCGTCCATGGTGGTCTTGAAAAAGCTATTTATGTTTATCCCATAGAGCACTATGCGTTTTGGAATGAACTTCTTACTCGAGAGACAAAAAAACAGGTTGATCTTCCACTAGGCGCCTTCGGTGAAAACTTTACGATTGAAGGCCTACATGAAACTGAGGTGTATGTTGGGGATAGACTTCAGATAGGTGCTCTTGAATTTACTGTCATCAAACTACGTGAGCCTTGCTTTAAGTTCAATGCCAAGATGAAATACAAGGGTGCCGCCAAAGCCATGCTGCAATCAGGTTTTAGTGGATGGTACTTGCGAGTGAATCAAACAGGGATGCTTGTAGCAGGTGCAGAGATCGCTGTCTTCCCTGGCGAAAGACTCACATCCATAGCCGATCAAAACAAAGCTCTGTTTAATCGTGGCAATCAAACAAATCTGTGGGAATAACTTAGGCAATAAAAAACCCGACCACTAGGGTCGGGTTTAGTTTTTGAAACAGACTAGTGAAGCTTAGTCTTTAGCGTAAATATCTACGTCTTTAGTTTCTTTTACAAACAGTACACCGATTACCAATGTCATCGCAGCGATGATGATTGGATACCAGAGACCGTAGTAAATGTTACCGTTTTGCGCTACCAAGGCGAAGGAGATCGTTGGCAGCAAGCCACCGAACCAACCGTTACCAATGTGGTATGGCAAGGACATAGAGGTATAACGAATGCGGGTTGGGAACATCTCCACTAACATCGCAGCAATTGGACCGTAAACCATGGTTACCAAAATTACCAAGTAAACCAACAAGAGTAATACAGCAACATAGTTAATGTCTGCTGGATTTGCTTTAGCCGGATATCCAGCAGCATTCAATGCCTCACGAATTGCCTTCTTAAACTCGGCATCTTTTGCTTTCGCATCAGCTGGAGCCAAACCTTTTGCTGAATAGCCATTAATCTCTGTGTCGCCAATCTTCACGACTGCTACCGAGCCAGAAGCTGCAGCAACAGTTGTGTAACTTGCAGAGTTAGAGGCCATCACCTGTTTTGCAATATCGCAAGAGCTGGTGAACTTCGCAGTACCTGTTGGGTTGAACTGGAATGAACATTCATTCACATCAACAGTAACAGTTGCCGGTGCTGATGCCATTGCCTTTTCTAATGCTGGGTTTGCAAAGTGGGTCAAGCCATTAAATACCGAAACAGGCGTATTAGGAATGTAGGTAATGACAGCCAACAACAAGCCGCCCATGATGATGACCTTACGGCCAATCTTGTCTGACAAGCTACCGAATATTACGAAGAAAGGTGTGCCGATTACCAAAGATGCAGCAATCAATAAGTTTGCAGTCTTAGCATCTACCTTTAATACTTGAGTAAGGTAGAACAAAGCATAGAACTGACCGGTGTACCAAACCACCGCTTGGCCAGCAACCAGACCAAACAATGCCAAGATCACAATCTTCAAGTTCTTCCATTGACCAAATGATTCTGTCAAAGGCGCTTTAGACAATTTGCCTTCATCTTTCATCTTCTTGAAAGCTGGGGATTCGTTCATCGATAAACGGATGTATACGGAAACAGCCAACAAACCGATTGAGAGCAGGAAGGGAATGCGCCAACCCCAAACCTCAAAGTCTGGACCAGTGAATTCGCGTGTGAACAAAATCACTAGCAAGGATAAGAACAAGCCTAATGTGGCTGTTGTCTGAATCCAAGCTGTGTAAGCACCACGACGTCCATGAGGAGCATGCTCAGCAACGTAAGTTGCTGCACCACCGTACTCACCACCCAAAGCCAAACCTTGAAGCATACGCAATGCGATCAAGATCACTGGAGCAGCAACGCCAATGGTCGCATAGCCAGGTAGGATACCTACAATAAATGTGGCACCACCCATGATCAAAATCGTCACCAAGAAGGTGTACTTACGGCCGATCAAATCGCCTAAGCGACCGAATACCAATGCGCCAAATGGGCGAACGATAAAACCGGCAGCAAATGCTAACAATGCAAAAATGAAGGCAGAGCCAGCATCTAAGCCTGAGAAAAACTGCTTGGCGATAACGGCAGCCAATGAACCGTAAAGATAAAAGTCATACCACTCAAAAACCGTGCCCAAAGAGGAGGCAAAAATAACTTTGCGTTCTTCAGCGGTCATTGGGGCTGCTTTAGTTGATGTTGACATCAGAAGCTCCTAACTATTTTTATTTAAATAAAACAACGGGTCGATTATGCTTGACCATACTTAGAGTAAGGGTAATTGCCCATCAAATTAACTGAGGGTTTTCCCGATAAATGTGGATTTGTTGCGACGCATTTGATGCATTCTCATAAATATCTGCCTGCACCAAGATATTGCAGATTGCCCAATTAAGGTGCAAGCTTACTAACTTATCAATAATTGACTGATTTAATGGCACCTGAAGTATTGAAGCGTAGAGCCCTAAAAATGATTAATTAAGGAGCAAGACAAATGAAAAGACGTGAGTTCTTAAGTAAAACAGCCGTTGGTGCAGCTGCTGGTGTTTTGGCAGCCCCCGCTATTGCCCAATCCATGCCTGAAGTGAAGTGGCGTTGCGCCTCTAGTTTCCCTAAAAGCTTAGACACTATTTATGGCGGTGGGGAATATATTTCCAAGCGAGTAGCCGCCCTGACCGATGGCAAGTTTCAAATTCGTATTTTTGGAGCTGGTGAAATTGTTCCTGCATTCGGCACTGTTGATGCTGTTCAGCAAGGCACCGTTGAATGTACCCATACCGCTGGTTATTACTTCGTTGGAAAAAACAAGACTTTTGCTTTTGATACCACTGTCCCCTTTGGTATGAACCAGCGTCAGCAAAATGCCTGGATGTATTGGGGTGGCGGTCTAAAACTCCAACGCGAATTTTTACGTGACTACAACATTGTTTCTTTCCCTGCTGGCAACACTGGAACTCAAATGGGTGGCTGGTTTAAAAAACCGGTTAAGACTGTGGCAGATCTTAAGGGTCTAAAAATGCGTATCGCTGGTCTCGGCGGTGAAGTCATGTCACGCCTTGGCGCTATTCCTCAACAAATTGCGGGTGGTGACATTTACCCAGCCCTTGAAAAGGGTGTTATCGATGCAGCTGAGTGGGTTGGCCCGTATGACGACGAAAAGCTCGGGTTCTATAAAATTGCTCCTTACTACTACTACCCAGGTTGGTGGGAAGCTTGCTCTATGTATTCTATGTACGTCAACATTAAGGAATGGGAAAAGCTACCTAAGCAGTATCAAGAGGCGTTTGCCTCTGCCTGTGCAGAATGCAATATCGACATGATGGCGGAGTATGACTACAAAAACCCAATCGCCTTACAAAGTCTGATTAAGAATGGCGTGAAGCTTCAATCCTATTCAACAGAAATCATGAAAGCAGCTTCGAATACTGCCTTTGAGATGTATGAAGAAGAGGCTGCTAAGAATCCGTCCTTCAAGAAGATTTATGAGCCATGGAAGAAATTCCGTAACGACCAAATGCTTTGGAACAAGGTCGCAGAGCAGACACTCATGAGCTTTATGTTGACGAACCCAGTCAAATAAGAACCTACCAATAAGTTGATATGCCAAAACAATTATTATTTTTTTCAAGTTTCATTGATCGCCTGAATGACCGTTTTGGTGTATTTGCGAGTTGGTTGGTATTAATTGCCGTACTGGTCAGCACTGCAAATGCGCTGATCCGGTATGGCTTTAATGTCAGTTCGAATGGCTGGCTAGAAGCGCAGTGGTATTTGTTTGCCGGGATGGTGATGTTCGGTGCTGCCACTACGTTTCGCCTTAATGAACACGTTCGAGTAGATGTGCTGTACGCCCTATATCCAAATAAATTTCGTCTTTGGTTGGATTTCTGGGGAGGTATTGTTTTCTTTTTACCAGTCACCATCATCATCGGGTATTACTCTTGGGAATTTTTTATCACCTCAGTGATTCAAAACGAGACCTCCAGCAATCCAGGCGGTCTCATTCGTTGGCCAGTCCGCGGCGCTATTACCCTCGGCTTTTTCTTGCTGACCCTTCAGGGTCTGTCTGAAATTATTAAACGATACGCAGCCATCATTGGCGTGATCAAAATCGATCCTAAGTACGAAAGACCTTTGCAATGATTAGTCATGATCTGATGGCCCCCATTATGTTTGGGGGCTTGATTATATTTTTGTTACTTGGCTATCCTGCCGCTTTTTCTCTTGGCGCTGTTGGCTTGTTCTTTGCCTTTATCGGTATTGAAATGGGCATGTTCCAGCCCACTTTTTTACAAGCTTTGCCAGATCGAGTCTTTGGGATTCTTTCTAATGACCTGCTGCTCTCCATTCCCTTTTTCACGTTTATGGGAGCCATTCTTGAAAAGTGTGGCTTAGCAGAAGACATGCTTGAAGGCTTAGGGCAATTGTTTGGGCCCGTCCGCGGCGGACTTGCTTACGCGGTCATTCTGGTTGGCGCTATTTTGGGCGCAATTACCGGGACAGTAGCGGCTTCAGTTATTGCCATGGGATTGATTTCTCTCCCAGTGATGTTGCGTTATGGATATAACCCACGAGTTGCAACCGGTGTGATTGCTGCCTCTGGCACGATCACTCAATTGATTCCACCTTCATTAGTTTTGATCGTGCTTGCTGATCAATTAGGTAAGTCTGTTGGCGATATGTATGCTGGTGCTATTGGGCCATCCATTATTCAAGTATCTCTTTTCTGTCTGTTCATCTTCTTTCTATCGATCTTTAGGCCACAGGATGTTCCAGCGCTGCCTCCAGAAGCTCGTCCAAAGATTGATTGGAAGTTACTCAAAAAAATCCTTTGGGGCATTGTTCCGTCGATTGCACTTATCTTCTTAGTCTTAGGAACGATTCTGATGGGTCTTGCAACACCTACAGAGGGTGGTGCAATGGGTTCAGTTGGCGCCTTGATTTTGGCGGCCATGAACAAGCGGCTCCAAAAAACGCTCGTCTGGGAAGCCATGACATCCACCATGCGCATCAATGCCATGGTGATCTTCATTTTGATTGGCTCAACTGTATTTGGCCTAACCTTTAGAGGTGTGGATGGAGATCTATGGATTGAAGAGCTTCTCTCAGGACTTCCAGGTGGTCAAGTTGGCTTCTTGATTGCAGTGAACTTATTTGTTTTCTTCTTAGCCTTCTTCTTAGATTACTTTGAGATCGCTTTCATCATCATTCCATTACTGGCGCCAGTTGCTGAAAAGCTCGGTATTGATCTCATTTGGTTCGGCGTACTTTTAGGCGCTAATATGCAAACTTCATTTATGCATCCGCCATTTGGATTTGCTTTGTTTTATCTGCGAGGGGTGGCACCAAAATCCCTCAAGAGCTCGGATATTTATTATGGAGCTCTCCCCTGGGTTGGCTTGCAACTCATCTTGGTGGCCATCATCATCTTTATTCCAGAAACTGTGACTTACTTTGTTGACAAACCAGCAGCCGTCTTTGATGCTAGCGGTCCTTCCGTTGATCCATTAGCTGGAGTAGAACAAAATGAGATTAAGGTTGACTCTAGTTCGGATATTGAACGCCAATTAAGAGAAAATAAATAACAACCATCTTGAGATGGTGATCTAAGGGGTTTTATTAATGCAACAAAAATGGGGTATTCGAGGGATGGCGGTAGCGCCTCACTCATTAGCATCTGAATCAGCTTTGGCAGTACTGCGTGAAGGCGGCAATGCCTTGGAGGCCATGGTAGCAGCAGCAGCTACCATTGCCGTTGTTTACCCCCATATGCACTCCATTGGCGGCGACTCTTTCTGGGTGGTTCATTCACCCGGCAAAGCGATGGGTGGCATTGATGCCTGTGGCGCCGCTGCTGGTTTAGCAACTAAAAATTGGTATGCGGAACGAGGCATTACCAAGGCCATTCCTTTTCGGGGTGCGATTGCAGCCAATACTGTAGCTGGCACTATCTCTGGATGGGGAGCGGCTCACAAACTTTCTCAACAAGGTCTGAGGGGCAAACTACCGCTCTCACGCCTACTAGCCGATGCCATTCATTACGCTGAAGCTGGCGTACCAGTAACGCATAGCCAATCGAGCTTGACCGAAAAAAAGAGGGCTGAGT
>Ga0187845_1002207_pt1 | contig 10675 bp, 7 predicted proteins | sample SpaLakP09_SKY_68_FD_134515 | JGI IMG/M metagenome (GOLD analysis project Ga0187845, IMG submission 134515) | Oligotrophic lake water microbial communities from Sparkling Lake, Wisconsin, USA - SP09_SKY_68 | ecosystem: Environmental > Aquatic > Freshwater > Lake | place: USA: Sparkling Lake... | reverse complement strand
GGCTGGTACCAAGCAGGCTCTTCATCGAGCGCATCAGCCGGCCTTCGTAGCCGGCCAGATAGTCGGCCAGCGCCGCACGGCCATAGCGCACCACCTCGTCATCAGCATTGAAGAACACTACCGACGGCAGGGTTAGCTTGCCATCTTCCAGTCCCAGCATCACCGGATGGCCCGGATTCACCCAGCCTACCGTCGAATTGGACGTGCCAAAATCGACACCGCATGCAATGGCCATGACCACCCTTGTACAGAATAAAGGGGCGTAATGTTAGCAGAATTAGGCGCAAACCTCGTAAAAATCTCCACTTATCTCAACTTGGGCGGGAAATTCGCCAGACTGCCACAAGGCTAGCATTCTTTCTCAACAGCAAGCGATTATTATTGCCCTTCGGTAAGTTATTAGTTATGCTGATCAGTATTGCCGCTCAGAGCAAATACAACAGTCCGAGACCATGACCCCACCCAAGCGCCCCATCGAAGCCAGCGCTGCCAGCCAGCTCGCCGAACTGGCCGCGCAGTCGCGCCGCGTCACTTCCTATGACGTGGCGCTGGTAGCGGGCGTGTCGCAATCGGCGGTTTCGCGCTGTTTCAAACCCGGCGCCAGCGTCTCCAAGTCCACTTTTGCGCGGGTAATGAAGGCTGCCGCCCTGCTCGACTACGTGCCCAATGCGGCCGCACGCAGCCTGATTACGCGCCGTACCAATATGGTGGCGGTGCTGATTACCCACCGCGCCAACCTGTACTACCCTGAACTGTTGTCCGAACTGAGCCAGCAACTCACCCCGCACGGCAAACGTGTACTGCTGTTCCCCCTGTCCGGCGAAGCTGAGGCGGCCCGTGTACTGGGCGATCTGTGGCAATTCCAGGTGGACGGCGTGATTGCCGCTGCCCACCTGCCCGCCACCGCCGTGGCGGAATTCCGCCGCCATCGCGTGCCGCTGGTAGTCTTCAACCGCCTGCTCGACGATCATGCCGTGCACACCGTCAGCTGTGATCACCGCGCGGCCGGACGCATGCTGGCAGCCCGGCTGGCCGCGGCCGGTCACCGCCGGTTCGGCATCATTACCGGAAGCAAGGATTCGGTGGTGGCCGTCGCCCGCCAGCAGGGCGTGGCCGAGCAGCTGGCCGAACTGGGACTGCCCGCACCGCTGGTGGTGTCGGGCGAGTTCGACTATCACAGCGGCGCTACCGGACTGAAAACCCTGATAGCCCGCCATGGCGGCATTCCCGACGCCATCATCTGCGCCAGCGATGTGCTGGCCATCGGCTGCCTGGATTGCGCCCGCCACGAACTCGGCATCGATGTACCGGGGCAGCTGTCGGTGGCTGGACTGGATGCGGTAGAGCCGTCCAACTGGCTCAGCTACAACCTGACCACCCTGCGCCAGCCCATGGCACGGATGGCGGCCGCCGCTGCGCGGCAGATATGCCAGCTGATCGACCGCCCGGAACTGGCTGCCGCGCGTCAGCTGTTCGACGCCCAGTTCATCGAAGGCACCACGGCGCGCCTGCTGCCGGCCGGAGCGCCGGTAAGCCCGCCTTTCAGCTTGCCGCAGGCGCTGGCTATAATGTAGCGGATGAACACTGCCCAACCACCCCGCACCGCCCGCTTTATTCCCCGTGGCCTGACGCCCACTGCCGAACAGCTCGCCATACAGCTGGCCCAGCACAAAACCGTGCTGATCGATGCCAATGCCGGTGCTGCCAAGACCACCACGCTGGCCCTGCGCATCGGCGAAGCGCTGGCGCGCAATCTGGCGCCGGAGCAGATACTGGCGCTGACGTTCACGCCCGAAGCGCGCGATGTGCTGGCGGCCCGGCTGATACAGCTGGGGGTAGCGCCGGCGCTGGCCCAGCGCCTGCACATTCTCACCTTTGAAGACTTTGCGCGCTGGCAGCTCGATACCATCGACGGCGACGGTGTGCGCCAGTGCGGCGATGCGCGCCTGCTCAAGCCCTATGCCCTGCAGGCCATGGACCGGGTGGGCCAGCGCTATGCCGGCCGGCTGGAACAGCTGGACTTGCAGACTCATAGCGTGGGGCTGGCCCACTTCCTCGAAGTACAATGCCAGCTGAAAGCCAGCATGGCACTGGAGCAGGACGTGGAATTCATGGATTTGGACGAGATCTCGACCTTGCTGGACGTGCCCGTCACCGATTATCTGACCACCATCGAATATGAAGCGCTGCGCCTCGATGGCGGCGCCGGCGCCGTATTCCGCGGTCCGCTCGACGCCAGCTACGATCTGGCCTGCAATCTGCAAGGCGGCGCCGGGCTGGCCGAGCGCCTGCCCGACTACCGGCTGGTGCTGTGCGACGAATTGCATGACTTGAATGAAGCGGCGTTCCGCATACTCGACACACTGATCAGCCGCCCGCCCTGCTTCTTTGTCGGCGCCGGCGATCGCGACCAGGTCATCTACGGCAAGCTGGGCGCCCATGACAGCTATCTGCGCGAACGTTTCAATACGCACTACCCCAAGCTGCAGCGCCTGCCGCTCAGCTACAGCTTCCGCCACGGCCCCCATCTGGCCCACGCCATGGGCCGCTTCAAGCACAAGCCGGTGGAATCGGCGCTCGACCTGCACACGGAAATCCGTCAGGCCCACTACCGTGATGGCGACGAATGCGCGCAGCAGGTCATCGCGGCCCTGCGCCAGTGGCAGGAGGACGGCCACGGTCTGGACCAGTGCGCCATCCTGCTGCGCGAACGGCACCAGTCGATCGCGCTGGAGAACGCGCTGATCGATGCCGCCATCCCCTACCGCACGCCGGCCATGGCCGGCTATCTGCAGCGCGACGAAATCCTGTTCCTGCGCGGGCTGCTGGCCATCGCGCTGCAGGATTTCACCGCCATCAAATCGGCCCAGCTGCGCGCCGCCGTGGTCGACGCACTGGTGGCGTATAGCGAAATGGACTTTGCGGCGGACCAGATCGATCATTTCAAGGCACAGATCAGCAAGGAACCCAGTCTGCTGGGCGAGCTGTATCTGATCGCGCCGCCGCAGCGCGACGGTGTGGTGGACGACTATCGCAGCGTGGCCGCCAGCGCTACCCGACGCGCAGTGATCGATGCGCTGGCATGGCTGGGCAGCCAAGAGCGCCAGCGCCCGGCCATCGAGGTGCTGCGCGAGTTATGCGAGCGGGTACAGCTGGTGCGCACGGCGCGCCGCATCTTCGTGCGCCCCTATGCCGCCGAAGTGGTGGAGCGCTCGGTGCAGGCACTGCAGCACATGGCGGCACAGTCCGGCCTGGGCCTGCAGGCTTTCTGGCAGGCGCTCAACCAGCGCGAAGCGGCCAGCCTGTCGCGCCGCAGCCCCAAGGCGGTGCTGATCGAATGCGCGGCTCAGGCCAAGGGCAAGGAATTCGGCCACGTCATCCTGCCTTATCTGCAGGCCGACGAATTCCCCCACCCGCGCCAGCCGCGCGGCGACGAAGAAAACCTGTTCTATGTGGCGGCCACCCGTACCCGCCAGCGCCTGACTATGCTTTCCCCAACGGAAATTTCGCAGCGCAGCTGTTTTATATCAAAAATGCAACTTTCAGAAACTGCCGTCACGGCCGATGCTGCACTGCTACGCCAGCAGGCGCAGCCGCAGGCCGGCGCCGGCCGCACCTACCTTACGGCCAGTTTCCACGAAAAGGATCAGGTCAAGGCGCTGGGGGCCCAATTCGACATGGCAAGACGGGCCTGGTACGTCGAATCTGGCCGCGATCTCGCCCCTTTTGCCAGTTGGATAAAAAAATAATGCATAAAATCATGCACCGCGCCAATTTTTCTGAGGGAAACCCTTATATAATGATGGATGCGGCTGGTGTAAGAGCCTCACACCCCATGCATGTCCAAGAAAACAGTAACCCATTCAGGAGTATTTCCATGAAAGCACAACAAAAAATCTTGCTGGCTACCTGCGCGCTGGCTGTACTGAGCGCTTGCAGCACCCCTGCACCTGCCCCTGTGGCACCTGCCCCAGCACCTGAGCCAGTCAAAGCTGCTCCAGCACCAGCACCAGCGCCAGTCGCTGCCCCCGTGCCAGTGTCGGTGCCAGCCTACCTGGATCCAAACAGCTCGATCTACAAAAACCGTAGCGTCTATTTCGACTTCGACAAATACAATGTCAAGCCGGAATTCGAAGCGCTGGTTGCTGACCACGGCAAATTCCTGTCGGCCAATCCTAACGTTGCGATCAAAATCGAAGGCAACACCGACGAACGCGGCGGCGCAGAATACAACCTGGCGCTGGGCCAGAAGCGTGCGCAAGCTGTTGTGACCGCACTGAAAGTGTTCGGCGTTAAAGACAGCCAGATGGAAGCCATCAGCTACGGTAAAGAAAAACCAAAAGCCACCGGTAAAGACGAGGCTTCGTACTCGCAGAACCGTCGCGCTGACATCGTGTATCCAAGCAAGTAATCTCTGCTGAAGTAACACAGTCTGAAACGCCCGGCCAGCTAATGGCCGGGCGTTTTTTATTGGGCCGCTGCAATCACCTGCTATACCTGCCGGAAAAATTGCTTCCTAAGTGAAGGGGCGCACATTCGGCCACTGCCGTAAGGCGCAGAATACGCCTGTCCTGCTTCCCTGTTCCGCCCGCCGCCATGATCTGCCTGCAATCTGCCCAATACGCCCTGCAACGCCAGCAAATGGCTGTACAGCGCATACTGTATGCCCGCAGCCCGGAGGAATCGGCGCTGGCCGAACGCTGGGCGCGTGCCTGGCACCGCCTGGTGCAGCAGCAGCTGGCACGGGCCCACCACCTGCGGCCGTCGGGCTCTACCGGGCCTGGCCAACACTTGCACTAGCCCGGTGCCACGTGCCGGTCCCGCCGTGCGCGCCATGAATTTATCTTAAAGTTACTTCTAAAATTTAACAAATATCATTGTTTTCGCATCGATAGACAGATTTAACTGTAAGCAATAAGCCATCGCTGGTTATAATCGCTGCATGTTTATGACCGCACAACGCCGAACGCTGTACCTGTGGATAGCCTTGCTGGCCATCCTGTTCAGCGCCGTTGCGCCCACCGTCAGTCGCACGCTGTCTGCCGATGTGCAATTTGCTGCCGGCAGCATCTGCTACACCGATGGCAGCGGTAAAGCACCAGCCGGCGATCTGGCGGCCATGCAGGCCTGTGCCTATTGTCTGCCCCATGGCGGCAGCCATGCCCTGCTGCCTGATGCGCCGTTCGGCATTGCTGTCATCGGCGGCCACGATTTCTACCACGCCCAGACCGCGCTGGCGCCCGTTCCGCACCTGCCATGGCAGCACGGTCTGGCGCGCGGCCCTCCCGTAGCTTCCTGATAGTCCGACAGCATCAGTCCACTACCGCAGCATAGCGGAGGACTGCTTACATACCCATCAGGAAGTACTATGAATACCTTACGCACCCCTCTGGCGCTGGCATTGCTGGCAGCCTTTACCCAACTCGCCAGCGCGCAGGACGCTCCTCTGCGCCAGATCGGCACCGTCATCATCGAAGGCAACCGCCCTACTTCGCTGCCGACCCAGATCCCTACCACCTTCGAAGGCATTTCCCACGCCGATATCGAACGCTGCATCAACGCTACCGATGCCGAAGATGCGCTGAAATACATGCCCAGCCTGCTGGTACGCAAGCGCTACATCGGCGACTACAACCACGCCGTGCTGTCCACCCGCGCTTCCGGCACCGGCAATAGCGCCCGCTCCATGGTGTATAGCGATGGCATCCTGCTGTCCAACTACCTGGGCAATGGCGCCACCTGTGCGCCGCGCTGGGGCATGGTCTCGCCCGAACTGATAGAGCGGGTGGATGTCCTGTATGGTCCATTTTCGGCAGCCTACGGCGGCAACTCGGTAGGCGCCGTGGTGGACTACGTCACCCGCATGCCTACTCAGCTGGAAGTCCATGCCAAACTGAGCGCCACCCACCAGCCGTTCCGCATGTACGGTACGGACGGCAGCTATCAAGGCAAGCTGGGCAGCATCACGGTCGGCGACCGCAGCGGCAACTGGGCCTGGCTGATCGACTTCAGCCATACCGATAGCGATGGCCAGCCGCTGACCTTCCCCAACAAGGCCATCAGCAGCACCGCAGCCAGCCCGAGCGCAACCGTGGTGACGGGCGCCGTACCCGGCTACGACCGCAGCAACAAGCCGTGGCTGCTGCTGGGCACCGCCACCCAGTACCACACGCTGCAGGACCAGTTCAAAGCCAAGCTGGCCTATGACTTCAGCCCCACGCTGCGCGCCAGCTACACCTTCGGCCTGTGGCACAACGACTCCAAAGGCCGGCCGGAAAGCTATCTGCGCGACAGCAATGGCCAGCCGGTCTACAGCGGCAATGTCAGCATCGACGGCAAGGCTTACAGCATCAGCAACACCGACTTCAATCTGTCCAACGAATCGTTGCAGCACATCATGCACGGCCTGTCGCTGAAATCCCATGGCAAAGGCGAATTTACCTGGGAACTGGCGGCCAGTCTGTACGACTACGACAAGGACCAGCTGCGCGCACCGACCGCGCTCGCCTACCCGGCAGCGCTGAACGGCGGCGCAGGCCGCATGGTCAGCCAGGATGGCACCGGCTGGAATACCCTTGCTGCCAAGGGCACCTGGCGCGCCGGCCCCTTCCATGTCATCGACTTCGGCTACCAGCGCGAAGCCTACAAGCTGGCCACCATCGAAAATGCCACCAGCGACTGGATCAACGGCGCAGCGGGCGCGCGCAATTCCGCTTTCGCCGGCAAAACCGAAACCAACAGCCTGTATGCGCAGGACAGCTGGAAGTTTGCCACCGACTGGAAAACCGTATTGGGCCTGCGCTATGAACACTGGAACGCGCACGACGGCGCTACCTCCAGTGCCAGCAAGACGGCTTACCACCCCGAACGCAGCGAGAACTATCTGTCACCTAAATTCGCGCTGGCCTATCAGGCCACGCAGGACTGGGTCATCAAGGCTTCGCTGGGCCGTGCCGTACGCATGCCTACCGTGTCGGAACTGTATCAGGGCGGCGTCAACGCCGCGGGCCAGCTGGTCAACAACGATCCCGATCTGAAAGCGGAAAAATCATACACCGGCGAGCTGACGGCCGACCGCAAACTGGAAGATGGCTGGCTGCGCCTGACCGCGTTCGGCGAACGCACGCGCGACTCGCTGTACTCGCAGGTCAATGTGCTGGCCGGTTCCGCCGTCAGTACCATCCAGAATGTGGACCGCATCCACACCAAAGGTCTGGAGCTGTCCTACACCCAGGATAACGTCTGGCGCCAGGGCCTGAACCTGAACGGCAGCGTGACGTGGACCGACTCGCGCATCGTCAGCAACGACAAATTCCCCGCCAGCGTAGGCAAATGGCAGCCGCGCATACCGGAATGGCGCGCCACCGGCGTGGTCAGCTACGACTTCACCGACAAGCTGTCGCTCAGCTACGCCGCGCGCTACAGCGGCCGCCAGTACTCCACACTGGACAACAGCGATCCGAACGGCTATGCCTATATGGGTGCCAGCAAGTACTTCACCACCGACCTGCGCGCACGCTACCGCATTGACCAGCGCTGGAGCGCCGCCGTGGGGGTGGACAATCTGAACAACTACCAGTACTGGAACTTCCACCCGTATCCTCAGCGCACCCTCATCGCCGAACTGCGCTACGACCTGTAATGCAAAAAGCGGACACGTTCATCACGTGTCCGCTTTTTTTCAGCCTGCCACCGCTTGGCGGTATCGCTCAATGCTGCGCACAGATGGAGCGCGCAGCATGTACCCAGGCCCGCAGCTGCGGCTCCGGCACAGCGCGGCCGAACAAATAGCCCTGATAGCGCAGACAGCCCATTTCTTCCAGCTTGTCGCGCTGCGCTTCATATTCCACCCCCTCGGCGATTACGTCCAGCTGCAGGCTGGCGGCCATGGCAATGATGGTCTGCACGATAGCCTGATCGCTGGCATCGCTGACCAGATCGCGCACAAACGACTGGTCTATCTTGAGCTGGTTGAGTGGCAGGCGCTTCAGATACTGCAGCGATGAATAGCCGGTACCGAAGTCGTCGAGCGAAAAACGCACGCCCACATCGCGCAGTCGGCGCATGCTGACGATGGTTTGTTCTACCGTCTCCAGCAGCAGACCCTCGGTCAGCTCCAGCTTCAAACGGCAAGGCAAAATACCGTAATGGGACACCAGCCGCAGCACTTCGTCGCAGAAGTCGGGCTGGCGGAATTGGCTGGCGCTGACATTGACGGACAGGATCAGCGGTTCCATTTCAGCATCCGCCTGCCAGGCCTGCAGCTGGGCACAAGCAGTCTCCAGCACCCAGTGGCCGATCGGCAGTATCAAGCCGGTTTCTTCGGCCAGTGCGATGAATTCCGCCGGCGACACCAGATTGCCATCTTCGCGACGCCAGCGCAGCAGGCCTTCTGCCGCGCGCGGCAAGCCGGCTTCATCTACCTGTATCTGATAATGGAGCTCGAACTGCTGGCGCTCTATGGCCTGCCGCAGATCGCCTTCCAGACGCGCACGTGCACTGATGCGTTCCTGCATCTGCCGGTCAAAGAAGCGCATGCCGTTGCGTCCGGCCTGCTTGGCCTGATACATGGCGATGTCCGCCTGCATCAGCAAATCGTCAGGCAGCGGCGATTCGCCGCAGTGAAACAAGGTCGCGCCTATGCTGGGCGTGCTGCGGCAGCGGTGCGTGCCCAGCATGTAGGGGCGATTCAGCGAGGACAGAATTTTCGAGCCCAGCGCTTCCGTCTCGCTGGCGGCAGCGCGCGCATTGCTGCTCAGACCTTCCACCAGCACCACGAATTCGTCGCCGCCCAGCCGTGCCACCGTATCGCCTTTGCGCAGACAGCATTGCAGCCGTTCGGCCACCTGCTGCAGCAGCTGGTCGCCGACGTTGTGGCCCATGGTGTCGTTCAGCGTCTTGAAGTTATCCAGGTCGATGAACATCAGCGCACCGTAGCGGTCATGCCGCGTGCTGCTGGCCACCACATGGCGCAAGCGGTCCAGCAGCAGGCGCCGATTCGGCAGATGGGTCAGCGGATCATAGAAAGCCAGACTGCGGATTTCATCATTGGCCGCCTTGCTCAGCGTGATATCGGTGAGTGCCGCCACGTAGTTGCTGATCTGGCCATGCTGGTCGCGCACGGCCGTAATGCTTAAATGTTCGGGATAGATCTCGCCATCCTTGCGGCGGTTCCTGATCTCGCCTTCCCAGTTGCCTTCGCGCGCAATCTGCTGCCACATATGCTGGTAGAAGTCGCGCGTATGGCGGCCGGAACTGAGGATGTTCGGTGTCTTGCCGACGATTTCGTCCGCGCTATAGCCGGTAATCTGGGTGAAGGCCTGATTGACGTGCAAGATGCGCCCCTGCGCATCGCTCACCATCATGCCCTGCGCCGCTTCGAACGCTGTGGCGGCAACCCGCAGCGCAGCTTCCGCCTTGCGCTGCGAGGTGATATCGCGGTGGATCGCCAGCACGGCTTTGCCGTCGAGCGGCAGCACCGACACGCTGTAATGGAGATCACCTTCCGGGCTGCCATATTCAGTGTGGTAGGCCGGGACCTGGCCCGACAGCACAGCTTCCACACCGGCACGGTGGACATGCTCGGCCGGATGGCGTCCTGCATGCACGGCATTGCGCCAGGCCGCATTCGCATCCAGCATCACGCCGCCACGGCCCAGCAGGGCTATCTGTTCAGGGAGTGCATCGAGCGTCGCTCCGGAGAAAACTTCACACAGTTCGTTCTCGGCTTTTGCAACAGTCGCCCGCGCGTGCGCCAGGCTAATCATGGAAATCCTTTTTGGTACTCAATAACAGTGGACGAAGAGTACCGATTTCCAACAAAAAAATAATTGATGTAGATCAACCGCAGCAAATCCTTTCATTTTTGATCTGCATCAAGGAAATGAATGACCTGCTTCAATACCATCTCTTCATCGTACCAATAGTAAAAGAAAACGCCATGGCAAACTCCATCGAACAGAACAACTGCAGCGTCTGCAGCCAGCGTACCCAGTGTGTCGGCGCAGCAGCCGGCAGCCAGACCACCAGCCACCGTATCCGCATTGAACGGCACACCAGCCTGTACGAGGCAGGCTCGGCAGTGGGTGATCAGATTTATCACATCCGCTCGGGCAGCTTTAAAGTCGTGCGCGGTCCGTCGGCACCCGACGCCGATGCCGACGCCCATGTGATCGGCTTTGCACTGGCGCCCGATTTCATTGGTCTCGATGCGCTCGACCAGCTCGAATATTCCAACAGCGTGGTGGCACTGGAGGACAGCGTGGTGTGCAGCATCAGCTGGAACCGCCATGCCTTCGAAGGCCGCCGCCGTCCCGTCATGCGGGCCCACCTGCACGCCCTGCTGGCGCGCGAAATGCGCCGTGAGCAGCGCGCTGCCCTGATGCTGCGCAATACCCAAGCGGAACAGCGCATGGCTGATCTGCTGCTGACCTTGTCCGAACGCCAGGCCACCTATGGCTACCAGCCGGAAGAATTCCGCCTGCCGATGTCGCGCTGCGATATCGCCAGCTATCTGGGGGTGACGGCCGAATGCGTCAGCCGCCTGCTGCTGCAATTCAAACAGCGTGCCCTGTTCGAACTGTGCCGGCGCGATGTCAAACTGCTCGACATGAGCGCCCTGCGCACCATGGCGTTTGGCCATGAGCCGCCGCCGCAGCTGCAGCAGCTGCAGCAG
>Ga0187845_1002205_pt1 | contig 10680 bp, 7 predicted proteins | sample SpaLakP09_SKY_68_FD_134515 | JGI IMG/M metagenome (GOLD analysis project Ga0187845, IMG submission 134515) | Oligotrophic lake water microbial communities from Sparkling Lake, Wisconsin, USA - SP09_SKY_68 | ecosystem: Environmental > Aquatic > Freshwater > Lake | place: USA: Sparkling Lake... | reverse complement strand
GGCCCGGCGCGGTTTGGCGCGGCCATACGGCTGGACCTGGGCGGGCGCGGTGTGCGCTCCATCGAGCGTGTCGGCAGCGGCTACCTGATCGCTGCCGGCCCGCCTGCCGACACGGGCAGCTTCGCCGTCTACCGCTGGAGCGGCAAGGCGGCTGACGCGCCCATGTCAATCAAGCTGGACCTCGGGACGCTGCGGCCGGAAGCGCTGTTCGCCTGGCCGGACGGCCAGCTCACGCTGCTCAGCGACGACGGCGGCGTGATGGTGGGCAAGAAGGCCTGCAAGGACGCGGACAAGGGCAAGCGCTCGTTCCGCGCCTTCGACTTCAAGCCCTAGACAGAGTCGGATAGCGCCACACCAGCGCCGCGCTGGCCAGCAGTTGCACCAGCACGCCGCAGAACAACGGCACGGCGCTGCCCTCGCCGCCCAGGAAGGGCGCCACCAACTGCGTGCCCAGCGCCCCGGCCGCCAACAGCGCCAGCACCAGCAGCGCCGTGGCGCGGCCCATCTGCGCGGGCGGCACGGCCAGCGCATCGACGAAGGTGGCCGGCCCTCGAATGGCCAGCGCGCCGCAGAAGCACATCCAGTACACAAGCACCGCCGCATACGGCAACTGGCCCAGAACAGCGCCCCCAAGCGCGAGCGCGCAGGCCAGCACCTGAACCGTGTTGCCCAGCCGCACCACCTTCGCATGCCCCAGCCGCTTGGCGAGTCGGCCTGACTGCGTCGCCCCTAGCATGAAGCTGCCCACGCCCAGCACCTGCAGCAGCGCGAACGACGACGCGCCCAGGCCCAGTGTGTGCTGAAGCAACTGCGGCGCGCTGGCCAGGAAGGTCAGCAATGCGCCCATGCACAGCGCGTGCGACAACGCCAGCCGCACATAGCTGCGGTTGCGCAGGATGCCCGCATAGCTCGCGTCATGCGCCAGGTTGAGCCCCGGCAGCTGGCGCGGCGCGATCTTGACGACCCAGGGCAGCACCAGCAGCGACAGCAGCGCGAGCACCCAGAAGGTGCCACGCCAGTCCGTCACGGTGAGCAGCAGCGCGCCCAGCACCGGGCCGGCGGCCGGCACGATGGCCTCGACCATGGAGATGGCCGCAATGCCGCGCACGACATCGGCTTCGCCCAGCGTGGCGCGCACGACGGTGGGCGCCACGACCGTCGCCGCCGCAGCGGCCACGCCTTGCAGCAGGCGCAGCGCCAGCAGCGTCTCAATGCTGGGGGCCAGCGCGCAGCCCAGGCTGGTCAACGCCAGCAGCCCCAGGCCCCACTCCAGGCAGCGGCGCGGGCCCAGCCGGTTCAGCAGCTCGCCCCACAGCAGCTGCGCGCCGGCCAGCCCGGCGAGGTAGACGGCCACGGTGGCCTGGGCCAACGAGATGCTGATGCCCATGCCGGTCTGCAGCGCCGGCACGGCGGGCAGGTAGAGGTCCATCGCGGCCATGCTGACGCCGGTGACGAAGGCCAGCGGCAGGATGGTGCGTATGGACGCCGACGATGGCTGCATGAATGGGCTTGGGTTCAGGGGAGTGCGGAGACGGATTCGATCGCTTGCACCACTCGGGCTGGCGCCTCGCGCTGCAGGTAGTGCCCGCTGCCCTCCACGGTCGCAAGCGCGCGGGCGCCGGTGAGCTTCAGCCAGTCCTCACGCAGCCGCCAGACCATGCGCTGGAAGGCCTCCCCTTCCGCCGGCCCGAAGCGACCGGACACCAGGATCTGCGTGGGCGGCGCTGGCGCCGTGACCCGCTCGATGCGATCCAGGCAGACCATCTGGTCGTCGAACTCCTGGCGCGCAGCAGCGCTGAACAGCGTGGCGCGCAGCCCCTTGATGACGGCGGCAGCGCCGGGCGCTTCGGCCTGCATGGTCTGCCAGTGGCGTGGGTGGGTCGGGTCGAGCAGCACCAGGCCGGCGACTTCGCCCGGGTAGAGCCGGGCGAACACGTACTGGTACAGCCCGCCGAGCGAATGGCCCACCAGCACATAGGGCGGCTTGACGCCAGTCGCCGCGAGCAGCGCGTGCAGTTCGGCGGCGACCGCGCAGGGGTCGCGCGGCCCGCTGGCGGCGGGGCTGGCTCCATAGCCGGGGCGGTCGTAGGCAAAGACGGCACGGCGCCCCTGCAGCGCCTCGCCCACGGCCTCCCAAGGCCCGAGGCCGTCGCCAAGCCCGCTTTGCAGCACCACGGTCGGCGCCGTGCCGGCGGGGGTGTAGGCATAGGCAATGGCCGGGCTGCTGCCGACCGACGCCGTACGGGTCGGGCTGGCAGCGCAAGCGGTCAACAGCCAGGCGGCGAGCAACAGGCTGAGTGGGTGAAAGCGGCTCAGGCCGCGCGGGCTGGACATCGTCGGCTCTCCTTGGGAGACGAAGTTTGGCGCAGCCAAGCTATGGCCAAGCCAAAGAGCGCACCGCCGAAGGATCTGGCCGACTGCGCGGCCCAGGCTCAAAGGAAGCGCACCTTGCAGCGCACGCCGGCCGGGATGTCGCCGTTCGGGTTGGGCAGCTCCAGCCGCACGCCGAAGCTGCCGCTGGCTGAGTCCATGACGCGGTCGACCACCTTGATCTGCGCCTGCCAGCTGCCCTTGAGCGGAGACTCAGGCGTGATCTCGGCCGTGCGGCCGGCCTTGATCTGTCCCAGCACCGACACCGGCAGCACAACCTCGACGCGCAGCGGATTCGTCTGCGCCATCTTCAGGATGGGCCGTGAGCCCTCGCCGGTGAAGGCCAGCTCACCGGGGTTCTGCAAGCGGTCGGTGACGACGCCGCTGAAGGGCGCGCGCAACGAGCGCTGCTTGACCACGGCGTTCAGCCGCTGCGCCTCGATGCCGGCCAGGCGGCGGTTGTCCACGGCCAACGCCAGTTCGGCCTCGGCGACGCGCAACTCGGCCTGCGCCTCGTCGCGGTCTTGCGCAGTGATGTAGTTCTGCTCGCGCAAGTCCTCACGACGGCGGAACTTCTCGCGGGCGTAGTCGGCACGGGCGCGGGCGACGCGCAACTCGGCTTCGGACTCCGCCCGCTGCTGGGCGCCGGCCAGCGCCTCGCGCTCGACGCTGCCGTCCAGCAGCACCAGCGTGTCGCCCGCCTTCACCTGGCTGCCGCGCTCGACGAGGATCTTGTCGATGAGGGCGTTGGTGGGGCTGCGGATCTCAATGCGCTGGTTGGGCTCGATGAGACAGTCATAGCCGGAGGGCGCGGCAGGTGCGGCTGCCGGCTTGGGCGACTGCGCCAGCGCGGCAGCGGGAAGCAACAACAGGGCGGCGAATCTCATATCTGGTTTCCGGCGAATCCAAGCAGGTTGTCGAGTTGGCGGTCGGCCTTCAGCGTGCGGCAGCGCATGGCGGCGTGCAGGCGGCCGGCATGGCCTTGGGCTGTGCGACGCAGCAGTTCCAGCGCCCAGCGGGGCAGCTCGTCGCGACCGGCGAAGACGCGACCGAGCAAGGCCTGCAGTGTCGCGGCATGGGCGGTGAAGATCTCGTCATCCAGCGCGACGATGGCCAGCGCCACGCCGGGGTCGCCCTGGCGCGCGCCCCGGCCGACAAGCTGGCGGTCGATGCGGGCAGAGTCGTGGAACTCGGTCAGCAGCACGGCCAGGCCGCCCTTGACCTTGACGCTGTCGTCGAGATGGATGTCGGTGCCGCGCCCGGCCATGTTGGTGGCGACCGTCACGGCGCCCGGCTCGCCAGCGGCGGCGACGATGTCGGCCTCTTCCTTATCCTGGCGCGCGTTCAGCACGCGGTGGACCTGGCGGGGGCCGAGTTCTTCAGACAAAGCGACCGAGGCGCGAACCGAGCGCGTGCCGACGAGGACCGGTCTTCCTGCCGCAAGCTGTTGCGCGACGGCCTCGCGCACCGCCCTCCACTTCGCGGTCTGCGTGCGCAGCAGGCGCGGCGGCAGCGTGACGCGCTGGTCGGGCTTGTGCGTGGGCAGCCTGACGACATCCAGCCGGTAGACCTGGTTCAGCTCCGGCGCTACCTCGGCGGCCGTGCCCGTCATGCCGGCCAGGCGCAGGTAGCGGCAGAAGAAGCGCTGGAAGGTGATGCGGGCCAGCGTGCGCGCCGGCTCGGTCAGCTCCAGCCCTTCCTTGGCCTCCATCATCTGGTGCAGGCCGCCCTCCCAGCTGCGGCCTTCGAGCACGCGGCCGGTGTACTCGTCGACGATCTGCACGGTGCCGTCGATGACGACGTAGTGCTGGTCGCGGTGGAAGAGGTGCAGCGCGCGCAATGCCTGGCCGACAAGGTGTTCGCGGCCCCGTGCGACGCCCCAGATGCCGCCGAGGCCTTCCGCCGCTTCGCGCACGGCGGGCAGGCCGGCGGCTTCGAAGTGCAGGCTGTGGCGGGCGGCGTCGATGCCGAAGTGCTCGCCGAGCTTGAGCGTGGCGGCGATCTTCAGCGCCTGCTGGTAATCGGTCGCGTCGGGCGGCTTGCCCTGCTTCTCGGACAGGATCAGCGGCGTGCGCGCCTCGTCGATGAGGATGGAGTCGGCCTCGTCGACGATGGCGAAGTGCAGGCCGCGCAGCAGCAGCGGCTGGGGCAGTTGGCCATGCAGCAGGCGGGCCTGCATTTGCGCCGGGCTGACGCGGCCACCGGCGGCGACGCGGTCGCGCAGGTAGTCGAACACCAGGCTCTGGTTGGTGCAGTAAGTGATGGGGCGCTGGTAGGCGATGCGCTTGGCCTCGTGCTCCAGCGTGGCCCAGACGACGCCGGCCGTCAGGCCGAAGAAGCCGAACAGCGGCTGCATGAGCTCACAGTCGCGGCGGGCGAGGTAGTCGTTGACGGTGACGACATGGGTGGGCAGGCCGGCGGCGCCGGCGATGGCTGCGGCCAGTCCTGCCGTCAGCGTTTTTCCTTCGCCCGTTTGCATCTCGGCGAGGCGGCCTTCGAGGAGGACGGCGGCGCCCATGAGCTGGGTGTCGAAGGGGCGCTTGTTGAGGCTTCTGCGCGCGCCTTCGCGGACGAGGGCCATGACTTCGGCGAGGCCTGACGCCCTGCCGGCCTGGACGGCGGCGGGGGCGACTTGGAACAGGCGTTTGCGGAGCTCCTGGTCAGTTTGCTGCTGGATCTCGGCTTCGAGTTCTGCTGCTGCCTTGGCCATGGCTCGGAGCGTGGGGACAGCGGGGATCAGCCGACGCTTGAGGCGCCACAGGACGCCGCGGGCAAAGCGGTCGTGGACGGGCTCGTCGACGTCGCGGCGCTCGGGGAAGATGCCGTGGGCGAGGGACTCGCCGATATCGAGAGGCAAGGTGGCGGCGGTCATGGTTGCCGCCTTTGGAAGTCAATGAGACGCGCCTCGGTACTCCTGTGCCTTGCCGAATGTGGTGCCGGGTGCCGCGCCCGGCGGCGCGGTAACTTTCTTCTGCGGGGCCAGAAGAAAGTCACCAAAGAAGAGGCCCTGAACCGCACACCAGCACCACATGCACGAGCTGCACCGTGCAACAACCATTCGGCTGGTGGGGAGACGCGAACCGCTGCGCTCTCGCTGCTGTCCTTGTCACCACCATCACTCATCGCAACGTCAGCCCGCCTAACGCGCGGCTGCACGCCGTGCTCACGAGCTGAAACCCAAATGCAGCGTCGCTCGGGCGACGCGGTATTGGTATTTCCTGGTGAGTTCGGCGTGCAGCCGACGTTAGGCGGCGTGAAGCGGGCGCCATGGCCCTCGTCATAAGGACAGCAGCGAGAGCGCAGCGGTTCGCGTCTGCCCGCCACGCCACTGGACGTTTTCGCGCGACGCTCAGCGCGGCTTCCCGCTCGTGTGCGGTTCAGGGCCTCTTCTTTGGTGACTTTCTTCTGGCCCCGCAGAAGAAAGTTACCCGGCCGCCGGGACGGACCCCCGGCACCACACTCGGCACAACGCAAGAGCGACGAGGCCCACTCAGTCATAGCTGAAAGTGCGACAAGAACAACCGCCGCAGCCCATCCCAAACCCTCACTGCCACCGGCTCCGACTCATGCTCCAGCCGCACCAGCACCCTCGCCCCGATCTGTCGGTAAGGCATGTCAATGCCCAACTGCAGCTCATGCTCGAACAGCGTCTGCAAGGCCTGCAGCCCCTTGGGATCGTGCGGGTCCAAAGGAATCTCACCCCCAGCAGCCGTCCCCAATGCCGGGCTCGGCAAGTCCCGCGCGGCAGCAGGCACGCTGCGCGTCAACGTGGCCTCGTAGCTCTGCCCCGGCTGCTGCGGCACCCGCACCTCAAAGCCGCGCACCGCCGCGCTCTGCCACTGCGGCAGCACCAGGCGCACACGCGCCGGGCCGGCCGTGTCGACATGGCCCAGCACCTCGCCACGCTTGAAGAAGCGCCCCGGCAGATCGTCAGGCCGCGGCAGGAGCAACACACCCGCAACTTCAGACCGCACAACCAGCTTTGACGCTTCGTCCAATAGCACGGCCAAAGCCGCCTGCTCGCGCTTGACCTCCTCGGCCAACAGAGCCGCCCGCGCCGGTGCCATGCCAATGACACCGAAGGCGGCGTCGTGCTTGGCCTGGGCCAGCTCCAGCCGGCCGCGCTGCTCGCCGATGCGAGCGTCCAGCATGGGGTCGACCAGCTCGGCCACGGGCTGGCCTTCCAGCACCACCGTGCCGGGCCGCACCAGCAGCTTGGAGAAGAAGCCGCCACCCTGGGCGCGCAGCACCGCGTTGTCGCTGGGCCAGACCACGCCCGTCGCCACCGAGTGATGCGGCATCGGGATGACGAAGAGCAGCAGCACCACGACCGCCCCAGAGGCCCACAGCACGCGGCGCACACGGCCGGACTGCGGCTCCAGCGCGGGGTCGCCGGCCAGCCGCTTCAGACCCCGCGCCCACGGCAGGATGACGCTGGCAAACAGCCCCCAGGCCGCGATCAGCACGCCGATGAAGAAGTAGCGGCTGGCGATGAAGATCGCGATGCTGAACATCACGAACAGCCGGTAGGCCAGCGCCAGCGGCGCGTAGACCAGGAACCAGCGGCGCTCGCCTGGCGTGCTTGGCGGCGGCTCGGCCTGGTGCTGGCCGAACAGGTGATAGCGCAGCAGCCAGCCCCAATAGTCGGTCGAACGCTGGCCGAGGTTGGGGCTCTCGATGGCATCCGCGAAGATGTAGTAACCGTCGTAGCGCAGCAGCGGGTTGGCGTTGAACATCAGCGTCGTCACGCTGGCCAGCACGATGACGTTGAAGGCCAGCGAACGCGCGAAGCCGGGCTCCAGCGCCAGCCACAGGAAGAAGGCCAGCGCCGCGATGAACAGCTCGGTCAACATGCCCGCCGCGCCGACCAGCATGCGCGGCCAGCGGCTCTCGAAGGCCGATGAACTGCTGGCGTCCACATAGGGCACCGGGAAGAACACGAGCAGCATGACGCCCATCTCGTGCACCTCGCCGCCAAAGCGCTTGGCGGCCAGGCCATGGCCAATCTCGTGCGCGGCCTTCAGCAGCGGGAAGAGGATGGCCAGCAGCACGAGGTTGTCGACCGCCAGCAGCCGCTCGTTGATGTTGCCGGTCAGCTCGCGCCAGTGGCTGGGCGCCAGCAGCACGGCGGGCAGCACGACAGCCAGCCACAGCGCAACGCCCACCCAACCCTTCAGCGGCCCGGCAGCAGCGATGACGCGGCCGAGCCAGGCGTCCGGGTCCACCAGCGGGAAGCGCAGCGACACCGGGTTGGCGAAGCGCTGCATCAGCTTGGAGCGGCGCTGCTTGCCGCCGCGCTCGAAGAGCTCGGCCACGTCGGGCGTCACATCGCACTGGATCAGGTCGGCGGCGTAGAGCTGGCCGAACAGCTGCACCAGTTCGTCCTGGCTGGGCGTGTGCTCGTCCATCGCGGCTGACAGCCGCTCCCACACCTGCTGCAAGGAGCGCTCGCCGTCCAACAGGCCGATGACGCGGTAGCTGCTGGGGTTGAAGCGGTGGTACTTGCCGGAGACGCGGTCCTCGACGACGTACCAGATCTCGCCACGATAGACATGGCGGTGGATGCGCACATGGCCGCGCAGCCGCGGCTTGAGCGTGGCGACGCGGTACCAGTTGGCGGAGAAGAGCGCGTCGCCGAGCGGGCATTCCGGGCTCTGCTCTGGCGTCAGGGCGTCCATTGCCACAGCGCGAGCTTGACCCAGTCGGTAAAGCGGTGCGTCCACACCCACAGCAGGCTGCGCTCGCCGACCACGACCTTGGCCACGCCCTCCATGTTGGGCTTGAGCTTGACACCCTCCTGGCCCACCAACTCGGCCTCGGCCCGGAAATAGTTGCGGCCCTCCTCCACCACCGACACCGGCGTGACGGACTTCAGCTTGAAGCGCCAGCGCTCCCCCGGCGCGCCGGTCAGCACCAGCTCGCCACCCTGCCCTCGCTGCACGCGCGCAATGTCACGCTCGTCGATCTTGAGCATGACGCGCCAGCTCGCCAGCGGCGCCAACTCGAACAGCGTCTTGCCCATCTCCAGCGGCGCGCCGAGCTGCTGCGACAGGTCGCCCTTGACGACGATGGCGTCAAACGGCGCCGTCAGCTCGACGCGGGCCAGCTTGGACAAGGTCAGGTCCAGCTGCGCACGGGCCTGGTTGGCCTGCGCAGCGGACAGGCGCTGGTTGACGCGGTCGGCCTGCGCCATGGCCTCGCGCTCCTTGCGCTGGGCCATTTCGAGCTCGGTGTCCCAGCGCACCTTTTCAAGCTGCAGCTCGCGGTCGTCCATGCGCGCCAGCACCTGGCCGGCCTTGACCGTGTCACCGGCCCGCGCCGGGGCGTCGCGCAGAAAGCCATCGAACGGCACGACGGCCGAGCGCTGCACGGCCCCCTCGACGATGGCAGGCGAGGACACGCGGTGGTCAACCGGCACGATGGCGGCGATCAGCAGCAGCAGCGCCAGCGCGCCCGCGCCGAGCTTGAGCCCGGGGTGGGAGGCATCGGTCAGCCGCGCAGCGGTGTGGCGCAGGCTGCGGCGGGCATGGTGGGCCAGGCTCTCGTCGCGCGCATGCTTGTGCTCCAGCACGGGTGCCAGCACGCCGGCCAGCAGCGCCATGCCCTTGAGCTCGGCGGGCTGGAAGACGGTATTGCGCTCGAACAGCAGCACGGCGAACGGCGGCGCCGCGCCTATGGCCAGCGGCTGGGACACCAGGGCCAGGCTGCCTGAGTCGGCGGCGTAACGCGAATGCGCCATGCGCAGCGCGCGGGCATCCGAGGCCTCGTCCTCAGGCCAGACGACGGCGCTGCGCTGGTCGAAGGCCTCGGTCATGGCCGCGCGGGCCAGGGCCGTCAGGTTGGCACGTTCGTCGAACCAGGCCGAGTGCGACACGGCCGCCGTCTCCAGTTTGGGGCCATCGGCCAGCGCCAGCTGCACCTGATGGCAGCCAAAGCGCGCGGCCAGCTTGTTGACCAAGGTCAGGCCGGCCTGGCGGAAGTCGGGCTCGGCCAGGGCCGCAAGCGAGACCTCGAACAGGAAGGCGGATTCATCGAGCCGCTGGCGGGCGTGACCGAGCTCGCGCTGCGCGAACAGGTCGGCCATCCAGCCGGCGCCCCAGTGCGTGAGGCGGGCGGCCAATCGGGCGGCCTCGGGGCTGGGGTCCAGCAGTTCCAGCACGACCGCACCGTGCAGCGCGTTGCCGGCGGCCAGCGGGTAGGCCAGCTGCACCGGGTGGCCGGCATGCTGGCGGCGCACGCCCTGGCGCGAGCCCAGGCACTCGCGGGCGATGTCGGCCAGGCGTTGCAGCTCGGTGCCCTCGGGCCAGGCAGCGGCAGGCACGTAGGCCCCGCCGGCGTCCTGCAGCAGCAGCAGGCCCACCTGCACGTCGGGCACCAGGCTGCACAGCACGGCCAGCCATGCCCGACACAGGGCCTCGGCCGAACTGGCCTCGGCGAGAGACGCCCAGGCGGCGTCGGTGCCAAGGGCGGGATTGGAAGCGGGGAGATCGTGGCGGGCGTTCATCGCATCTTCGGGAAACCATCAGGCCCGCCGCCCTGCCCGCGCAACCTGCGGCAGGCAGGGGCAGCAGCCATCAAGCGCGGCGGCGGCGTGCCAGCAGGCCCATGACGGCCAGGCCGGCAGCCAACATCATCGCCGGGTTGGCTTCGGGGATGGCAGAGACCGTGACGGTGCTGGAAAAGTCGGCCGCAGGGACGTCCACGAAGATGTCGATCGGATCCGACACGGTCAGGCTGAGCGTGTAGCGGATGGTGTACACGCCCGCTTCCAAGCCTTTCACCTGGAAGGTGATGAATGAGTTGCCGGCCGGCAGCGCATAGGGAACCGTCGGCAACAGTGCGGACACGCCGAAGGCCTGGGCATTGGCATTCACAGGGTCATCCGTGGTCGTTGACGACGGATCGAAGAGCCCCACGAAGTCGACAGCGGTCGCACCGAAGACGTGACCCGAACCCAGCACGGACGAGATGCCGGTCACGCCGTCCCAGCGGGCATTGAAGGTCAAGCCGACCAGCTCATCCACGGCTTGCGAAGCATTCAGCGTCACGGTGACCAAGGTCGTGCCGTTGACCGTCGTGGCTGCGGGCGCGGCGCTCCCCGTGATGGTAACGGCATGCGCTGCGGAAGCAGCCAGGACAAGGCCGGCGACGGCGGCGCAAAGGGGTGCGAGGCGTGTGATGTTCATTGTTGGCTCCAGAGGTCCATATCGTTCGGTGTTCAGATCGTCAATTTCCAGTCATTGGGCGCCGTCTGCTTGGATCCGGCAACCCAGTCATTCACCCATGTGCTGTTGGGCAGCGGCGCGCTGG
>Ga0187845_1002204_pt1 | contig 10682 bp, 10 predicted proteins | sample SpaLakP09_SKY_68_FD_134515 | JGI IMG/M metagenome (GOLD analysis project Ga0187845, IMG submission 134515) | Oligotrophic lake water microbial communities from Sparkling Lake, Wisconsin, USA - SP09_SKY_68 | ecosystem: Environmental > Aquatic > Freshwater > Lake | place: USA: Sparkling Lake... | reverse complement strand
GGCAGCGCTGCCGCGTGCACTTCATGCGCAATGCCCTGGCCTATGCCAACAAAACGCAGCGGCGCATGGTGAGCGCGGCCATCGGCACCGTGTTCGTACAAGAAACGCCTGAGGCGGCCAGAACGCAGTGGCGCAGCGTGGCGGATCAGTTCCGAGAGAAGCTGCCCAAGCTCAGCGCCATGATGGATGCGGCAGAGCACGACGTGCTGGCCTTCATGGGATTCCCCAGGGCGCATTGGCCGCAGATCTACAGCACCAACCCGCTGGAGCGGCTGAACGCGGAGATCAAGCGCAGGACCAACGTGGTGGGCATCTTCCCCAACGACGCCTCCATCACGCGGCTGGTCGGCGCCATGATGCTCGAGCAGAACGACGAGTGGAGTCTGAACCGGCGCTACATGCAGCTCGAGGGCCTACAGACCCTCAGTGATACTGTTCCCACTCGGCTGTCCGCAGTGGCACGCTGAGTAACCCTGCGCATCCCAGCCTGTCCGGGCTGCGGACTTACACCACGCGCCGGGACATCACCTTATGAACGGATCCATATCGACTATCTGCCATCCAAGTTGTCACCGAGTTCATGCGCGACTTTGCTTTCGATGGTGAGCGGCTGGATGGCATCGCCTATGGCAGCACGGTGCACAAGCCCGGCTGGAACGAGGTGCTGTTTTCGGAACCAGCCCATCGGGTTTCGGACATCAGGCCGACGTAGGGTCGACCCTTGGTTGAGATTCAACGGGGCCGAGTCGTTTAGCCTGGACGGATGAGACGCAGCGTCCCACGCGCTGCAAACCTGACGTTCTGTTGGCTTGAAGCGCTTTTTTCCAGTCCGACAAGCGCACCCGTTGGTCTTCAGAACCTCGCCGAGGCTTCGTTGATATTCAGCTGCGCGGACTACGCTGAGCAGGCAAATACACGGAGGTCAACGTTGCGTGAAGCGGCCACCGTCACTGATGGGAGGTCAACGTTGTTTTCAGCACGCTTGCGGAGGTCAAAGTTGTCGTTAGTGCGCCAGCTGAAGTCAAGTCTGTGAGCGATGCCGAGGGCGGACAGGTCTGCGCGACCAGGCCAGGGCCGATGGCAGCTCTGTGCGACCGCGCCAAACGCCTTTGGATGGTCGTGGCGGGACCGCTACTGCGTGGCTGTGAAGCAGAGATCACATGGGCCCGCCACGGACCGCTCACTCTACGTGCACGGTGAAGACGACGCACGCCACGACGCGGTGAGCGGTGTGCACCGGAATGAACTGGGCACCGTGGGCAGTAGCCTTAAGCGTTCCTTAAGCCGCTGGCTTGAAGACTGCGAGCCGCTCTTGATTGGCGCATCTGTGTTCATTACTCCTGACCCACTGGCCCAGCATACGGCCAATTCCTTCGATCCGCGTCACGTCTCCGACCATCCGACATTCCTCACTGTGGATCGGGCTCAGCAGGATGTGCTCGTCCTTCTGGTCGGTCTGGCAGCGCTGGCCCTGTGGGAGTGGTCTCGGCTCGATCTGCCGCTAGCCCGGCTCTATGCCACTACGGCAGGTTTCGAGTGGCGGCACCACTGGCTGACCGCCAAAGTGTTGCATGACGGTGCGCGGCTGGCCGGTTGGGCGTTCTTGTTCGTGGTGCTGGCCAGCGTGTGGCGCCCGCGGCTGCTGGTGGCCGCAGTTCCCCGACGCGAACGGATCTGGTGGATCCTGACGACGTTGGCGTGCGTGGCGCTCATCCCGCTGATGAAGCGGGCGAGCGCGACCAGTTGCCCCTGGTCGCTGATCCAGTTTGGCGGTGAGTTCGCGCGCTACGTGCCCCACTGGGTAGTAGGCCTGCAGGATGGTGGTCCGGGTGGTTGCTTTCCGTCAGGCCACGCATCAACAGCGTTCGCTATGCTGCCCGGGTGGTTTGCGCTGCGGGACTATGCGCCGCGCATTGCCCGGATATTCCTGGCCGTTGTGGTGTTATGCGGTTGGTGTCTCGCCTGGGTGCAGATGATGCGCGGCGCGCACTTTCTGAGCCATTCCCTATGGACGGCGTTTATCTGCTGGACGGTCAGCGTGATCAGTTGGCACGGCCTGCAGGCGCGGCGCGAGGGAAGACAGCGTGGTGTCAAGACTGCGGACGAGGAGCGCACATGAAGCGGCTCGTCGCCTGGTTCTATCCAGATCCGTCGCAGCCGCTGACCCAGGTCTGGATCTCGGCGATATGGATGGGGCTCGTAGCGAACTGGCCGTTGTGGAAGCAACTGCAGGCGCTCCCGGAACTCGGCGGTGTGCGGGGCATGGTGTTCATCGTTGCCTTTGCGGGGATGGTGACAGCTGCCACCGGCGCCTTGCTCAGCTTGCTGGCCTGGCCGCGCTTGATCAGGTGGGTGCTGGTGGTCTTGCTGGCGATTTCGGGCGCGCTGGCGTACTTCATCGACAGCTACGGCATCGTGTTCGACCCCACGATGGTCGTGAACCTCGTGCAGACAGACGTGCGCGAGACCCGCGATCTGCTGAGCTCTCGGCTGCTGCTGACGGTGCTGATGATCGGACTGGTGCCGGCCTTATGGCTGTTGATCCAGCCCAAGGCGCCGAAGCAGCCGCTTCTCAGGCGGGTCGCCAGCAGCTTGGCCAGTTGCCTCTTGGGCATCGCCGTGATGGTGTGCCTGGCGCTGGCCGTGTTCGCGGACCTGTCCTCGACCATGCGCAACCACAAGTCGTTGCGCTACATGGTGACGCCGCTGAACGCGGTCTATTCGGTGACGACGGCAGCGGTGCGCAGTCAGGCCGGGCCGAGCGGTCCGCCGGTGGTGATCGGTGCCGACGCTCGCCTGCTCCCGCGCCCAGCAGGGGCCAAGCCACCGCTGCTGCTTCTGGTGGTGGGCGAGACCGCGCGTTCAATGAACTTCAGCCTCAACGGCTATGGGCGCGAGAGCAATCCGGAACTGGCGAACTTGCCGGTCGTCAGCATGCGCGACGTCACGTCCTGCGGCACTTCCACTGCCGCGTCCTTGCCCTGCATGTTCTCGCCGCTCGGGCGCGCACGCTTCGTCGACCTGGAAGGCACGCAGGAAAATCTGCTGGACGTCCTGCAACGCGCGGGCCTGGCCGTGCTGTGGCTGGATAACCAGAGCGGGTGCAAGGGGCTGTGCGATCGCGTCCCGAACAGCCCGACTTCGCGGCTGCCCGAGGGCGCCAAGCCGCTGCCGGCGGCGCTGTGCAGCCGGGATGCCCTTGGCAGTGCGGAGTGCTTCGATGAGGCGCTTCTGCACGAAATTGATCAGCGTGTCGCGCAGCTTGATCCAGAGCGGCTGCAGCGAGGCCTGGTGTTGGTGATGCACCAGATGGGCAGCCACGGGCCGGCTTACTTCAAGCGTTCGCCGGCCGATCTGGAGATCTTCAAGCCGGAATGCCAGAGCAACGCGCTGCAGCAGTGCACGCGGCAGGAGGTGGTCAACGGGTATGACAACACCATCGCGACGACCGACCGCTTGCTGGCCAGGTCGATCTCCTGGCTGCGGACGCAGTCGGCCCGATTCGATCCAGGGATGCTGTACGTCTCCGACCATGGCGAGTCGCTTGGTGAGAACGGCCTGTACTTGCACGGCATGCCCTATGCCATGGCGCCGCGCGAGCGGACGCAGGTGCCGATGATCCTGTGGGTGCCGGAGGGCGGAGAACTGGATCGCTCACTGAAGCCCGGATGCTTGGCATCGTTGCGCGATAAGCCGGCCTCGCACGACAACCTCTTCCATACCGTAATGGGCTGGGTTGGCGCGACAGCGGATGTCTACCGACCGGCGCAGGATCTGTTGTCCGCCTGCCGCTGATGCGGCACCGGCCGAGCGCTCGACGGCGGTCGGCCGGGCCTGCCGAGATCGACCCGCGTGCTACTTCTTCTTCGGGTCGTGCTTGTGAATATGCAGCGTCGGGTGCTTCGGCGCGTTCGGCGGATCGACGTGACGGCGGCGGTCGTCAGTCCCGTCTTCCTTCTTTGGCTTGGGTCCCGGCTTGATGTTGTACGTCATCCCTGCGTCCTTGTTTGCAATGCAACCACGGCGGCTGCAACACCGATTTAGCCGCCCGGCGCGTCATCTCGCAATGCTCCAAATCGAGGGCTTGAAACGGCGCGCCGCGCCATCATTTCGGCAGACTCGGGAGCAGGCGTTTAGGACGTTATGGGCGATTCGGGAGATGCGCATCGCATGCGTCAGATCGCGAGTTGTCCGCGCAGACTTGCCTCCGATCAGGCGGGCGCGCCGATCTAGCGCCGGCCGCTGGCGTCAGACGTACTGCGTCAGCCTGAACACCTGCTCGTTGGGACGTCGCGGGATGATGATCTTCAGAAAGTGCGTGCTGTAGCGGCGCAGCCACCGGCCCTCTGGATGGTTGCCGTCGAACAGGTGGAGGGACTTGAATCCCTGCGAATCGCTATCTTTGGCGCTGAAGTAGTGACTGTTGGGCCCGGGAGGTGCTGCTGAGATGCTGAGCAGCAGTTCTTTCTTCGCATTGCCCGCTATGCGCGCGTAGAAGCCGTCCATCAGTTCAGTTCGGTCAAGGTAGAAGCATCGGCATCCCGGTTGGGTCGAGTTCTGGTGGACGTTGCGGATGACCTTGTCATGGAAGTACAGCATCGGCGCGGTATTTGTCTCGTGGTCCGGGCCGTAGAACTCGATGAAGTGGTCGTCGACGGGGTTGCCGAGGTCGTCGACCACGAACGTGTTGAGCATGAAGAAGCGGTGGCGGGCCGGATCGTCAGCGACTTCCAGCGCATCCGTCGCGGCGCTCCAGTCCTGCTGGATCGCGCGGTACTCCTTCAGGTCCTTGCACTGCAGCGCCTGGACGATGAGCTTTAGGGTCTGGTCGCCACTGGCGCTCTTGATGGACGTGTGGTCCTCGTCAGCGAGCGCTTGGTAGGCATACGGCGCCAGATCGTCGCGTGGCGTCCAAGGCGTGAACTCCGGGTCCTGCTCAATCACGGTGAAATCCAACGTGGCACCGTAGGCTGACAAGTTCGCCGCCGGTGCTCGGACAGTTCCATCAGCGCCGTTCTCGTTGACGATCTTCATCAAGATGCCTGCGTAGCCCTTGATGCCGGACAGCACGAACGGAAGACATCCGCCCTCACCGTAGGTCGGGGTGGGGTCTCCAGCACCGCCCTCGGTGGTCAGCACGTCGGACAGCGCCAGACCCCACTGATACGGTGATCCAAGCTCCAGCGCGTTCAACACCTGGGTGCCGGTTTGGAAGCCGTTGCTGACACCCTTGGTCACGCGGCCGATGAACGACTTCCCCTTGGCGGCCAGGGCAGATCCGTAGTTGGCAGGCGCCAGCATCACAAGGCGCTTCAGCCAGCGTGGCTTGCGCAGGCGGTCATAGAAAACCAGCCACTGACGAGAGACCAGGCCGCCCGTGCTGTGCACGATCATGTCGAACGGCGCGGTCAGCGTCCCGGCTGCGACGAGGCCGGACAAGACTTCCTCCATGCGTTTGGCGATGTCGGTAATCGTGACGTCGTCATCCATGGACACGTAGTCCGCGAGCCATATGTCGAGCGTGTCAAAGCCGGCGTCTTTGAGCTTCTTGCTGAGTGCACGGAAGGATCCGGACTCATCGCTCCAACCGTGCAGCACAAGTACCTGCCTCATGGGTTCTCCATCGCGTCTGGCTATGACCCGAGCACTGTATGTCGGCCTTCTGTCGCGTCTCACGGCGCGAAGCTGCCGCAGTGCGCCGAACCCTAAATATTGAGGAGATAGCGCCTGGCAACCCAGACGTGGCGGCTCGCTCCAGTTCCGCCAACCACCACTCGTCCTGGCGCAGCATGAAGGTCGAACATCATCTCTGCCCTGGCCGCGAGCGGCAGATTGGGGCCCGAGCCTTGCGCCCGGGCCAGGTGACATCAGAACTTGTACGTGACTGCCCTCAGCGCGCCTGTAGAAGAAACGGTTACGGACAGCATTTCATAGCCGGCGGCAGAGGTTGACCAAGTGCATGGGCGAGCAAGGACGCTCGAGAGGTCGGGGGCCTCTGCATGCAGCCGATCAATCCGCGTCTACTTCAGGTCCTGCTCGGCGCTGAAGCTGTCGCCAGTCGGACGGGCAGGAAGACGACGCTGAACACGAGGCCGCGCCCATCAGGTCCTACGTCCAGTTCGATCTGCGCGCCATGCTGCTCGGCGATCGCGCGGACGATGGCGAGGCCCAGGCCACTACCGCCTGGGTCATTGCTTCCAGACGTACCGCGGAAAAACCGGTCAAAGACCCTGTCGCGCTCCTCGGGAGGGATGCCGGGCCCGTTGTCGACGACGCGGAGCACAGGCTGAGCCATTTCCGTGACGACCTCGATGTCGACCGCGCCGCCCGGCGCATAGCGCAGCGCATTGTCGACGAGGTTGTTCAGGAGCACCGTGAGCTGCATCGGGTCGCCATCGACGAGTGGACGGTCATGCACCCGCACGCCCAGATCGACTCCTCGCGAGTCGGCCCGCACCGCAAACGTGCCAGCCACATTGCTTGCGAGGGCCGCCAAGTCGACGCGCTGTGCCTGCATCGTCTCCACGTCCCGCTCGCTGCGTGCGATCTCCAGAAGTTGTTGGACCAAGTGCTGCGACCGGTCGATTCCTGCCTCGAGATCCACCAGCGCAACCTGACGTGACGACTCATCCTTGCTGCGTTGGAGCAACTGCAGTTGCAGCCTCAGGGCAGTGATCGGCGTGCGGAGTTCGTGTGCCGCATCGGCCAGAAAGCGGCGTTGGGCGGAGAAGGACTCGGCGAGCCGGCGCAGCAGCTCGTTCGTCGAGTCGATGACCGGCATGAGTTCCCGGGGAGTGTCGCCGGCACGAAGCGGGGAAAGCGCGCCAGCACTGCGGGTCGCGATATCCCGGGCGGCGACATCCAACGGCGCCAGCCCTCGCCGCAGACTGAGCACCAACAGCACGCCGACGCCGGCGACCAGCGCCACCATCAACGTCGAAATCTGCACCGCCGACTCACCGGCCATCTGCTGTCTCTGTGACTGGCGTTGGGCGGCCTGGGCGACATACCCTCGACTCACCACGGTGTGCACGATCCAGCGCTCGCCCCGCACGACGAACTCGCTGTGGCCACCGACCGCCGAGAACGGCAGAGCCACGCGCGGATCAGAGATGAAGAGCCGGCGGCCTTGTGCCGTCCAGCTCTGTGTGACGATCTCCGAATCGTCCGGCTCGTCGGTTCGCACGGGCAGATCGGCGCTGGCGCTCCAGTCGCTGTTGGCTTGGTGCATGCGGACCACGCCCTCTGCAATGGTCTTCAGTTCGGCGTCGAAGACCTCGTCCATCTCTTGAAGCGTTACCCAATAGGCCACTCCGGTCAGCAGCACGGTGCCAAGTGCCAGGGCACCGACGATCCATTTCAACAGGTCACGCTCAAGGGAGCGCATCAGGCCTCCGCCACGCGGTAGCCCACGCCGCGCAGGTTGCGGATGCGGTAGGCGCCCAGCTTGCGGCGCAGGTTGTGGACGTGGACTTCGATGGCGTTGCTGGCGATTTCTTCTCCCCAGCCGTAGATCGATTCCTCGAGCTTCTCCTTGGAGATGACAGTGCCAGGTCTGAGCATCAAGGCCTCCAACAACCCGAACTCGCGGGCTGACAGCTCAACGGGTTGGTCATGCAGGGTGACGACACGCCTTGCTGGGTCGAGCAACAGTGCGCCAAACCGCAGCACCGGCGTGCCGCTGCCGGCGTGGCGGCGGAGCAAGGCGCGCACGCGGGCGATCAGTTCGTCCAGGTCGAAGGGCTTCAGCACGTAGTCGTCTGCGCCCGCTTCGAGCCCGGCGATCTTGTCGCGCACGGTGTCGCGGGCCGAAGCGATGAGTACGGGCATGCCGTTGCCGCGACTGCGTAGCATCTCGAGCAGCTTCATGCCGTCGACCTTTGGCAACCCCAGATCGAGAATCGTGAGGTCATGGATGCCGTGGCCGAGAGCGAGTTCGGCCTCTCGGCCATCACGCACCCAATCAACACTGAAGCCAGCCTGCACCAAACCCCGCTGAAGGGACTTGCCGACCATCTCGTCATCTTCGACCAACAGCAGGCGCATGCAGCTTTTATTGCCTCGTCAGGCTCATCTCAGTTTTGCGTTGCGATGCTCTCGCCAGGTTTCTTAAGCGACGCTTAAGCCTCGCCCTTTGACCATGCGGCATGACCTCGATCCGCAGTCCTCTGGCCCGTGTGCTTCCTTGCGCCTTCGCGCTGACCCTGCAGACAGCGGCCGTTGCCGGTGACGAGGATGACCAGAAGACCTCAGCGCACAACTACCTGCTCGGCGCGATGGCGTTGTCGCAGCCCGAGTATGAACGTTCGGATCGCCGGGTCATCAAAGTGAGGCCGCTGTGGGCCTACCAGTGGGGTAGGTTCATGCTGAGCACGTCGCGGTCGGCGGCCGCGATGAACTTTGCGTCCGATCCACAGGAAGGTGTGCCGGGATACAGGCCAAAATCCCGCATAAGCCGATTCGATCTAATGATCTGATTGGGCATGGCAAAATCAGCATAAGCCACCAGGTTGTCTGTATTGGCGAGCCGAGTAGTGTGAGCGTCCAGCCATCCCATCTTGAACAGCGCTGATGCGCCCGTGACGATGGTGCCCACCAATACGAACAGGTGGGCACCTATGCAACCCAGATCCCAGAGGCGCGTACACAGCGCCGAGTTCAAGGCGCAGGTTCTGGCCGAGTGCCAGCAGCCCGGCGCTTCCGTGGCGGCCATCGCGCTGGCGCACGGTCTCAACGTCAACCTGCTGCGCAAGTGGCTGGTAGGTCACGGCATCAAGCGCACCGGGTTGGCCGCGCCCCGGACGGTGACCCGCAAGCCGCCGGCCGCCGTCGTGCCGGCGGCTGCGCCGCTGCAGTTCATCCCCCTTGAGGTGGCGCCTGCGGTTGCGGCTGACGCCACGCCCGCCGAAGCCGCGGCGCCCAGCGCCCCGGAGATCCACATTGAGCTGACCCGTGGCGCGACGCAGCTGTTCGTGCGGTGGCCGTCGGCGCAGGCCGCAGCATGCACCGCGTGGCTGCGCGAGTTGGCTGCCGTGGCCCTCAAGGATTGATCGACGCATGATCAGGATCGACGCCCTGTGGCTGTGCAGCCAGCCGCAGGACATGCGCGCCGGCGCCGACCGGTTGCTGACGGTGGTGGTCAACACGCTCGGCGAGGCCCGCGCCCACCACGGCTACCTGTTCGCCAATGCGCGCGCCAGCCGCCTGAAGCTGCTTGTGCACGACGGCTTCGGCGTGTGGTGCGCCATGCGCCGGCTGCATGCCGGCCGCTTCGTCTGGCACACCCGCGATGCGGGCTCAGCAGAACCGGCCTTGCAACTGAGCGTCCAGCAATTCGAGGCGCTGACCCTCGGACTGCCCTGGCAGCGTTTGGGTGAATTGGCCACGATCCGCCGCTCCTGAGCGGCTCGGCGGTTGACAGCGCAATCGCCAATGGCCAGTCGATGTCCGGCGCGGCACCATGCTGCGCATGCCCAGTGCAGTTGCCGCCTCCGCTGATCTGACCAGCCGGCCGCCCGAGGTGGCCGCGCTGATCGAGCGGCTGCAGCAACAGGCCCAGGCCGATGCGCAGGAACTGGCTCGCCGTGGCCGTGAGCTCACCCTGGCGCAAGCCAAGATCGACAAGCTCAACTTTGAGCTTGCCCGGCTGCGCCGCTGGCAGTTCGACGCCAAGACCGAGGCCATGACCGCTGCACAGCGGCTGCTGTTTGCCGAAGCCCTCGCCGAGGACGAGGCCAGCCTGCGCGCGAAGTTGGCCGCACTGCAGAACGGCATGCCCGAGGTGCCCAAGACGCCCAAGGCACCGCGGCGCCAACCGCGCCGCCAGGCGCTGCCCGAACACCTGGAGCGCGTGGAGCACCGCCACGAGCCCGAGGACACCACCTGCCCGAACACCGACTGCGGCCAGCCCATGCAGCGCATCGGCGAGGACGTCAGCGAGAAGCTGGACATCGTCCCGGCGAAGTTCTTCGTGCACCGGCACATCTACGGCAAGTGGGCCTGCCGGTGCTGCAGTCAACGTGGCGAGGGACGGCTGCACCAGGAGCCGGCCGAGCCCGACGTCGTCGACGGCGGCATCCCGGCGGCCGGACTGGTGGCGCACACGCTGATCAGCCGCTTCGTCGATCACCTGCCGTACTACCGGCAGGAACCGATCAACGCACGCTCCGGCGTGCACACGCCGCGCTCCACGCTGGCCAGTTGGGGTGGAGCGGGCGGCGCGAGTCTGGAGCCGCTGTATGAGCTGCACCGGTCCTTCATCCTGGGCTGCCGGGTGCTGCATGCCGACGAGACGCCGGTGCCACTGCTGGACCCCGGCGCAGGCAAGACGAAGAAGGCGTACGTCTGGGCCTGGGCACGCAGCCATCACGACCCGCACCCGGGCGTGATCTACGAGTTCTGCCTGGGGCGAGGATCTCAGTACCCGCTGGCCTTCCTTGGTGGCAAGGGGCCGCCATCACCCGAGCCTGCCTGGCAGGGCACGCTGATCACGGACCAGTACGCGGCCTACAACGCCGTGCTAGACGCCAAGCTCTACCCACAGCGCAAGTCGGCGGCATGTGCGGCGCATGCCCGTCGTCGCTTCGAGGAGCTCAGCCGCGGTGAGCACAGCGCCAGCGCCGTGGCCGCTGAGGCCATGCAGCGCTGGGCCCGGATCTACCGCGCCGAAGGCGCCTTCGGCG
>Ga0187845_1002203_pt1 | contig 10683 bp, 10 predicted proteins | sample SpaLakP09_SKY_68_FD_134515 | JGI IMG/M metagenome (GOLD analysis project Ga0187845, IMG submission 134515) | Oligotrophic lake water microbial communities from Sparkling Lake, Wisconsin, USA - SP09_SKY_68 | ecosystem: Environmental > Aquatic > Freshwater > Lake | place: USA: Sparkling Lake... | reverse complement strand
TGAAGCAGAACTGATGTGCACCATCCGCAGCGCGACCGACGCCAGCCAGCCAGCCGGGAAGTAATCATGGCCAAGATCCATGCTACCGCCATTGTCGATGTCAAGGCCCAGCTCGACGACAGCGTCGAGATCGGCCCGTATTCGGTCATCGGCCCGAATGTGGTAATCGGCGCGCGCACCGTGGTGGGTCCCCATGTGGTCATCGAGGGCAATACCACCATCGGCTGCGACAACAAGTTTTTCCAGTTTTCGTCCATCGGCGCCGCGCCGCAGGACAAGAAGTGGAACGGCGAACCTACCCGCCTGACCATCGGCGACCGTAACACCATCCGCGAATTCTGCACCTTCAATACGGGTACGGTGCAGGACAAGGGGGTGACTTCGCTCGGCAACGATAACTGGATTTCCGCTTATGTCCATCTGGCGCATGACTGCCAGGTAGGCAGCAACACCATCTTCTCCAACAATGCGCAGATCGCCGGCCACGTCGAGATCGGCGACTGGGTGATCATGAGCGGCTTCGCCAATGTGCACCAGTTCTGCAAGATCGGTGCGCACGCTTTTGTGGGCATGAGCACTTCGCTGACGCAGGATGTGCCGCCATTCGTGCTGCTGAACGGGAATCCGGCGCAGGCGCACGGGGTGAATATCGAAGGCCTGAAACGTCGTGGCTTCACGCGCGAGCAGATCAACGGTATCCGCTCGGCATACAAGTTGATCTACCGTTCCGGCCTGACGCTGGAAGAAGCCAAGTCGGCGCTGCAAGAGGAAGAGCTGGCCAATCCGGCTGCGGCCGAGCAGATCCGATCGATGCGCGAATTCCTTGGCACGGCCACCCGTGGCATCGTCCGCTGATATTGCGGCGGCTGGCCAGCCGCCAGCAGTGCCGCTATCGCTCGCGCTGGTAGCGGGCGAGCCGTCCGGCGATATGCTGGCGGCGCGTCTGCTGTCCGGGCTGCGCCCGCATCTGCCCGCTGCGCGCTTTCACGGCATAGGCGGCGAGCAGATGATGGCCCAGGGTTTCGAATCGCACTGGCCGATGGACAAGCTGACCGTGCGCGGAGTGCTGGAAGTGATTCCGCGCTACCGCGAAATCAAGGGCATCCAGAACCAGCTGCGCGACCAGCTGCTGGCCGAACGTCCGGCTGCCTTCATCGGTGCCGACTATCCGGGTTTTAATCTGGGACTGGAAGAGCAGCTCAAGGCCGCCGGCATCCCCACCATCCATTACATCGGGCCGCAGATCTGGGCCTGGCGCGGTGGCCGTATCAAGAAAATCATCCGTGCCGTGTCGCACATGCTGGTAGTGTTCCCGTTTGAAGAGGAAATCTACCGCAAGGCCGGTGTGCCGGTCAGCTATGTGGGCCACCCGCTGGCCGAACTGATTCCACTGGCAACCGACGAAGCAGGCGCGCGGCGTGCACTGGGCTTGCCCGAGATGGCCAATGTGGTCACCATCATGCCCGGCAGCCGCATGTCGGAAATTAAGTACAACAGCGCGGCCTTTATCGGCGCGGCGCGGCTGCTCAAACAGCGTGACCATACGCTGCACTTTGTGGTGCCGATGGCGGGGGGGCGCCAGCGCCAGTACTTCCTCGAACTGATCGCTCAGGCCGGGCTGCAGGATGTGGAACTGACACTGCTCGACGGCCAGTCGCATACTGCGATTGCCGCCGCCGACGCAGTGCTGGTGGCGTCCGGCACGGCCTCGCTGGAAGTGGCGCTGTTCAAAAAGCCGATGGTGATCGCCTACAAGATGATGGCGCTGGAGTGGCAGATACTGCGCCATTTCGGCTACCAGCCGTGGATAGGCCTGCCGAACATACTGGCGCGCGAATTCCTGGTGCCGGAACTGCTGCAGGATGCCGCCAGCCCGCAGGCGCTGGCCGAGGCCATGTGGCAGCAGCTGACCGATGCGCCGCACCGGCTGCGGCTGGCGCAGCGCTTTAGCGACATGCACCACAGCCTGCTGCGCAACAGTGCGCAGGAGAGCGCGGCCGCCGTGCTCAAAGTAATCAAAGCATAAGAGAATCAACGTGAAGAATCCTACCCCCGGCCTGTTCGACTTTCTGCCCGACTCGCCAGATGAAATCATTTGCGGTGTCGATGAGGCGGGCCGCGGCCCGCTGGCCGGCCCCGTGTTTGCGGCGGCCGTGATCCTCGATCCGGCCCGGCCCATCGATGGCCTGCGCGACTCCAAGAAGCTGAGCGAGGCCAAGCGCGATTTGCTGGCCCCCGTCATCAAGGCGCAGGCGCTGGCTTGGGCGATCGCCGAAGCCTCGGAAGCGGAAATCGACCAGCTCAATATTTTGCAGGCTACCATGCTGGCCATGCGGCGCGCGGTGGAAGCGCTGCAGACGGTGCCGACGCTGGCCCTGATCGACGGCAATCGCTGCCCGGTGATGAAGATCCAGAGCATTGCCATCGTCGGCGGCGACGACAAGGTGGAAGCGATTTCCGCTGCCTCGATCCTGGCCAAGACGGCGCGCGACGCGGCACTGGTGACGCTGCACCAGGCCTATCCGCAGTACTGCTTCGATCAGCACAAAGGCTACGGCACGGCGCTGCATCTGGCGCGTCTGCGCGAATTCGGCGCGTCGCCTGTGCACCGCCGTTCGTTTGCGCCGGTACGTGCCGTGCTGGCCGCCGGGGCACAGGGTACAGGAGAAGCAGCATGAAGACGATCACCTCGCGCGACAACGCGCAGTACAAGGAACTGGTCAAACTGGCCGGCAATGCCGCCACGCGGCGCAAGCTGGGCCGCACTCTGCTGGACGGCGTGCATCTGTGCCAGTCCTATTTGCAGCTGCGCGGTTTGCCGGAACAGTGCATCGTCAGCGAAGCAGCGCTGCAGCATCCGGAAGTGATGGAGATTGTCGGCCAGCTCGAAGCGCGGCACGGCCACGTACTGGCATTGCCCGATAGCCTGTTCAAGGCGGTATCGCAGGTCGAGCATGGCGTAGGCGTGATGTTTTCCGTCGCTACGCCGGAACGCAGCGTCAGCGCACCGCTGGCGCGCAATGCGGTGCTGCTCGATGGCGTGCAGGACCCTGGCAATATGGGCTCGATACTGCGCAGTGCGGCGGCAGCCGGCATTACGGAAGTGTATTGCAGCGCCGGTTCGGCCTACTGCTGGTCTCCCAAGGTGCTGCGCGCGGCCATGGGCGCCCATTTCGTACTGGATATCTACGAAAACGTCGATCTGGCGGAACTGGTGCGCGGTGCCCGGGTGACCACGCTGGCCACCAGCGGCTACGCCAACCAGCGCCTGTACGATATCGATTTGCGCCAGCCGGTTGCCTGGCTGTTCGGCCACGAGGGGCAGGGCGTGGCCGACGATCTGCTGTCGCTGGCTACCCATCAGGTGGTGATTCCCCATCTGGGGCAGGTGGAGTCGCTCAACGTGGCGGCGTGTGCGGCAGTATGCTTTTTCGAACAAGTCAGGCAAAATCAGGGCTAAGCGCGAAAAATGGAGCCCCGCATGGACCTCGCCCCGCTGCACTTCCTGGTAGCCGACGGAGAACAGAACCAGCGTCTGGCGCTGGCCGACGTGCTGGTTCATCTGGGCGTGGGCCATATCACCCAGGTGCCGGACGGGCATACCGCGCTGCGCCATCTGACGGCCGGGCTGGCACCCCGGGTGGATGTGGCCATACTCGATCTGGCACTGCCCGGCATGGACGGGCTGGAACTGATACGCCGGCTGGCCGAGCAGAAGTGCCGGGCCGGCATCATCGTGATTGGCGCCCAGAGCAGTGCCGTACTGATATCCGTTGAAACCATGGCGCAGGCTTACGGCGCGAATATCTGGGGTACGCTGGCCAAGCCGCTGGTAGCGGGGCGGCTGCAAAACCTGATCGAGCATGCGGTGGCGCCGCCGGTACAGCGCCATACGCCGGCGCATAGCCAGCTGCCGCAATTCAGTTTTGCCGAAGTAGGGCAGGCGCTGCAGGATGGCCAGTTCGATCCGTATTTCCAGCCCAAGATAGAACTGGAGACGGGCCAAGTCAAGGGACTGGAAATGTTTGCCCGCTGGCGCCACCCGCTGTTCGGTGTGCTGGGGCCGGCCGCTTTCATGCAGGTGCTGGAACAGCACAAGCGGGTGGATTTCCTCGACTGGACGCTGATCGAGAAATCGGTTGCGGCCTGCCGCACGCTGCATGACCAGAGCATCCCGATTTCCTTCTCCATGAACGTCGACCCGACCACGCTGGCGCATGACCAGTTCATGGAGCAGATGGCGGCCTGTCTGGAGCGCCATCGCATTCTGCCCGACTACATCACTTTCGAAATGACCGAGTCGGCCGTACTGACCACAGAGCCGCACTTTATCGAACGTCTGCTGCGGCTGCGTATGAAAGGCTATGGCCTCGCTATCGATGACTACGGCACGGGGCGCAGCAATCTGCAGCTGCTGGCACGCATACCATTTTCAGAGCTTAAGATAGACCCCAGTTTCGTCGACGGGGCATTCAAGAAACCGCCCATCGCGGCGGTGCTGCGTTCCTGTCTGGGGCTGGCGCGCAACCTCGATCGCCGCTCGGTGGCGGTGGGCGTGGAAACCAAGGAAGACTGGGATTTCCTGCAAGGACTGGGCTGCACTTATGCGCAGGGCTATTACATCGCCAAACCCATGCCGGTGGAAGAGTTCCCCGACTGGCTGACCGACTGGCGGCATTTCTTCTAGCCCTGGCGTTGCGCCGCATGGTTAGGCCGAAGCGGCCTGCATGAAAAAAGCTGCTCCATGAACTGAGCCCGGCAAGCTGGATACCAACTTGCCGGGCTCAGTTCAAATGGGCAGTTTTTTGTCAGCTTGAGGGCGGTATCATGCCTGTTTGCGGCGGCGCGCGATCAGACCCACCATGCCCAGGCCGGCCAGCAGCATTGCATAGGTTTCCGGTTCCGGAACCGGGGCCATCACACCACTGCGATACAGGGTAGCATTCGAGATCGAATCGATGTTGTTGATGATTTTCAACAAGCCCTCGGTGCCGGCGTCGAGGCGATAGAAGGCCGTCACATCGTTGTAGTTGGTGGCATCCTTGCCGCTGCCTACCTTGATGACGCCGTAGTGCACGCCGATTACCGTATCGCCGTATAAAGTCTTGCCGAAATCGAAGGTGGTGGCACCCTTCAGATCCCCCAGCATATTGCTGCTCGGCGCAGCGGCCGTCAGCTTGACGCTCCATGGAGTCAGATCGGTGCTGACCGTTTTCCAGGTGGTGGCGTTGCCGTTCAGGTTGCCGTCGAAATAGCCGAGGCAGGTAACAGGCACTGATTTGCCAGCAACGATGACTTCAATCGAAGCGCCCGAGCATGTCGGATCGCTGGCGGCAGCCATACCGGATGCCAGCACCAGGCTTAGAGCCAGAACGGTCGATGCGGAGTTAATGAGTTTCATCTGATTTTCGCTGTGGAGGTCGATGTATGACTGCGATTAGTCAAAAGATTAGCATGAGAATATCTTCTGTGCATTTATTTTTACTATAAGGCACTTTTAGTAATTATTCTGATAATAGTTTTTATACCGATTCGGCGGCCTCAGAAAGCCTTTTGAAAGCTTGGCGCACATACACTCCTGCCAGAACCAGTCAAAGGAGACAAGATGAACAACACCACCTCTACCTATCACAGCCTGCCGGGCCAGCAGGCTCAGGCCAGCGTCAACCCGCTGCATGATGCCGCCGCCCAGACGGGCAGTACACCTACACCCTGGCATAGGCTGGCCTGGCGTGCGATGGATCTGCGCGTCGGCCTGGTTCCGTTGCCGATATACTTGCTGCTGCTGGGCTTGATCGGGGGCTTTGTCGCCATGGGCAAGGTGCCGACCGATATTTCGGTATCGAGTGCCGTGCTGGCAGTGGGCGGGTTTACCTGCGCCGAGTTCGGCAAACGCATGCCTTTGCTGCGCCATATCGGCGCGGCGGCCATCTTTGCCACCTTTGTGCCGTCATTTCTGGTGTATGCCCACGCCATGCCGCCCGTGCTGCTGAAGAACGTGGCCGAGTTCACCAAGAACAGCAACTTCCTCTACCTCTTCATCGCATCTATCGTGGTGGGCAGTATTTTCAGCATGGACCGCAATGTGCTGATCAAGGGCTTTCTCAAGATATTTGCGCCGCTGGCGGCGGGAACCCTGGCCGCCGCGCTGGTGGGCACGGCGGTCGGTACGGTGCTGGGCATGAGCTGGCAGCACACGCTGTTCTTCATCGTCGTGCCCATCATGGCTGGCGGCGTGGGCGAGGGCGCGATTCCGCTGTCGATAGGCTATGCCGCGATACTGGGCCAGGCTCAGGGTGAAATCTTTGCCGAAGTGCTGCCGCCTGTGATGCTGGGCAGTCTGAGCGCCATCCTGATGTCGGGCGCGCTGAACTTTGTCGGCAAGCGCTATCCGCACCTGACTGGCGAAGGCCGTCTGCAGCCCGGTGCAGAAGACGATCTGCGTGTCGCCGAGCTGCCTGCCGGTACGGTCGATGTGGGCCAGATCGCTGCAGCCGGCCTGACGGCGATTGCGCTGTATATGGTGGGCCTGATGGCGCACAAGCTGTTCGAATTCCCGGCGCCGGTAGTGATGTTGTTCGTCGCCGTGCTGCTGATGCTGTGCCGGGTGGTGTCGCCGCAGCTGCAGCAGGCCTCCGGCGTGGTGTACAAGTTCTTCTCTACTGCCGTCACCTATCCATTGCTGTTTGCCATTGGCGCTGCACTGACGCCGTGGGACAAATTGATTGCGGCCTTTACCATCGTCAACCCGATCACCATTGTCGCCACCGTGGCAACCCTGATGGCCACCGGCTTTGTGGTGGGCCGCATGCTGAAGATGTATCCGATCGAGACGGCCATCATCAATGCCTGCCATAGCGGCCAGGGTGGTACTGGTGACGTGGCGATTCTGACGGCCGCGAACCGCATGCAGATGATGCCGTTCGCCCAGATTGCCACCCGCATAGGCGGCGCCATCGTTGTGACGCTGGCGCTGTTTGCGCTGGCCCGAGCGGGGCTGTAGCGCGGCCGCTTGCCGCAGACTGCAGCGGCTATGCTTTACGGGTCTATTTTCCTTCAATAATACGTGTTATATTTTTCGAAACAGTCTGCCTGGGCAGGTCGAAAAATAACAGCGCGTAGCGCGAAAGGAAAGTATGGGTATGGTATTTTGCCGGGCTTGCGGCAAGGAGTTGCACGAAACTGCGCCGCTGTGTCCTCATTGCGGCGCGCCGCAAGCACTGGCAGCAAGGCCTGCAATGCGCAGCGTGGACGAGGGTGGTTTTTTTGATTATGCGCTGCGTCCGCTCAGGCAGTACGCCGTATTTCAGGGCCGGGCCCGGCGCAAGGAATACTGGTATTTCTATCTGTTGCTGATGATCGTGAATATCGTGCTGGGATTCTTTTCAGGTCTATACGACAGTAGCGGGCTCAGTATTTTCTCGACCTTGCTGATGCTGGCGGCACTGATTCCCAGTATCGCAGCCGGTGTGCGGCGCCTGCATGACACTAACCGTAGCGGCTGGTGGTTACTGCTGCCTTTCGTGAATTTGGTGCTGCTGTGCTTAGACAGCGATGTGGGCAGCAACCGCTACGGTCCCAGCCCTAAATATCCGGACTAGCAAGGTAGCGCGGCGCACCTAGTGCGCCAGCACCACGCGATTGCGGCCGGAATGTTTGGCTTCGTACATGGCCGCGTCGGCCCGCTTGATCAGATACTGGTGGTCAGGGTGGCCGTCGAACATGGCCACGCCTATGCTGGCCGTAACGCAAACTGACTTGCCTTGCGCCAGCGTGAACGGGGTGCTCTCGAATTTGCTGCGTATCAGTTCGGCGATGCGCTGGGCTGATTCCGTAGTCACTTCCACCAGCATTACCAGCAGCTCTTCGCCGCCATAACGGAACACGAAATCGCCATTGCGCACGCTGGACAGCAGCAGCGCCGAGGCCTGCTGCAGCACCAGATCGCCGCCGTCGTGGCCATGGGTATCGTTGACCTGTTTGAAATGGTCGAGATCGAGCAGGATCAGGGCGAAGCCGGTCTTGCGCTTCTGGCTGACATTGATTTCGCGGCTTACCACGGCGGGCAGGAAGCGCCGGCTGAACAGCCGGGTCAGAGCGTCGCGCCCATTCTCTGCTTCCATATTGCGCTCGAACAGGGTCGACAGCAGGAACTTCAGGTTGTCGATCTCGTCCTGCAGGTCGCCTACGCGGTCGATCGCGCCGCGCGCACCATCGCGCGGACGCAGCAGCGGCAGGATCACATTGTCGATGCGTTCGATAATGTCGAGTATCTGTTCGACTTCCGTATCGCCCTCGAACATGGCGGTGGCCTTGTGGTGGAACCACATGCCGAACTCGGACTTGCGCAGCGGCGGCAGGCCGTGCGCGCCGCTGCGGTGCAGTGCCACCATCACTTCGTTGGCCCATTCCATCAGCACGGCGCGCTGGCGCTCGCGCTCCACCCCGACATTCTGGCCGATGGCAAACAGGCGGTAGGCCTCGTCGGTACGGGCTTCGCGCTGGCTGTTGCGCTCGTAGGACACACTCATCAGCTCCAGCGCCAGATCGATCAGCCCTTCGGCATAGACGGTGGCCTGGGCACGCATCTGCGCGTCGTCGAATTCCTGCGCCAGCGCCAGCCGCACGTGGTGCTTGAGCAGGCGTGCGCCACGCGACACCAGATGCACCGGCAACTGGATGCGGGCATGCACTTCGCCCACCAGCCGCTGGTGCGCCACGATGCCGGCCGCATCGTCCATGGGGTGGCGGAAGATGGCGCGCAGCCAGCGCGTCATCGACGCGTGCAGCCTTTGCTGCACTGTCTCGGCACTCAGAAACACGCTGGCCTGGGGGTGCCCCAGCATGTGCTGGTAGAAGTAGCTCGCCAGTTTCTCCGCATCCCGCGTCATCAGGCTATCGAGCGTGGCGCGGCAGACTTCCGGCGTCGCCAGCACTATCGCGGTCCATTCGTTTTCGGCTGTCTGATCGTAGGGGAGTGCGTTCTGGGCATGCATGATGGGGCTTTCTGTTAGTAGTCGCGCCGGTTAGGCTTGATTTCCTGAAGAATGGTGGTGGAGATCTCTTCGATCGACTTGGCGGTGGAGGAGAGCCAGCGTATGCCCTCGCGCTTCATCATGTTTTCCGCTTCGTTGACTTCGTAGCGGCAGTTTTCGATCGAGGCATATTTGCTGCCGGCGCGCCGTTCGTTGCGGATTTCCGCCAGGCGCTCGGGAGTGATGGTCAGGCCGAAGATCTTGTTTTTGAACTCGTATAACGAGGAAGGCAGGCGGCCGCGCTCGAAATCATCGGGGATGAGCGGGTAATTGGCCGCCTTGATGCCGTACTGCATGGCCAGATACAGGCTGGTCGGGGTTTTGCCCGAGCGCGACACGCCCACCAGAATCACGTCGGCCGAAGCGAGGTTTTTATGCGACTGGCCATCGTCGTGGGCGAGCGAGAAATTGATCGCCTCGATGCGGTTTTTGTATTCCTCGCTGTCAACAATATTGTGCGAGCGACCAATGGTATGGGTCGACATGACGCCCAGTTCTTGTTCCAACGGTGCAACAAATGTCTGGATCAAGTCCATGTGCATACCTTTGCACTGGCGGATGATTTGTGACAGTTCGGTCTTCACCAGGGTCGAAAAAATGATCGGCCTGTAACCGTCGGTTGCAAACGCTTCGTTGATTTTACGTGCAGCTTCGTGCGCTTTATCAACCGTATCGATGAACGGTAGGCGGATTTGCCGGAACCGCAAGTCAAATTGCGTAAGAACTGAGTGACCAAAAGTTTCAGCGGTAATGCCGGTGCCGTCAGAAACAAAAAACACGGTACGGGCGGCGGAAGGCAGGGGAGAACGTTGTTCTTGTGTCATGGGGGATGCGCCAGTCATTATTGTGAATCGTCAATTTGCGTCGCAGGCTGTAGAATGGACGCCAATGGCAAGATTGTGCTGCACGACGAACAGAATAACAAGAAACATGTCTGCGCCTCGCTGGAAGATTTCTATCATCAAAAAGGTGTAATTATGTCCAACGCAGCATTGAAGGAGCAGAACAACGACGCGGTTTACGTTGCTTCGTTTGAAAACTTGCGCATGACGGATGTCGAATCCGTCGGCGGCAAAAACGCCTCTCTGGGCGAAATGATCAGCCAGCTGGCCGGTGCCGGCGTGCGGGTGCCCGGCGGCTTTGCTACCACGGCACAGGCATTCCGTGACTTCCTGTCGCACAGCGTCGCCGGTGGCAAGCCACTGGCCGAACGCATCGCCGACCGTCTGGCCGACCTGAACATCGACGACGTACGTGCTCTGGCGCAAGCCGGCGCGGAAATCCGTCAATGGATTGTCGACACCCCGTTCCAGCCCCGTCTGCAACAGGAAATCGAAGCGTTCTACGCTGCGCTGGTGGCTGATTCCAGCACCGAAGTGTCGTTTGCCGTGCGTTCCTCGGCCACCGCCGAAGACTTGCCGGACGCTTCCTTCGCCGGTCAGCAGGAATCCTTCCTCAACGTGGTCGGCATCGAAAACGTGCTGGACGCAATGAAACACGTGTTCGCTTCGCTCTACAACGACCGCGCCATCTCCTACCGCGTGCACAAAGGCTTCACCCACGCCGAAGTGGCGCTGTCGGCCGGTGTGCAGCGCATGGTGCGTTCCGATCTGGGCGCTTCCGGCGTGATGTTCACCATCGACACCGA
>Ga0187845_1002201_pt1 | contig 10691 bp, 9 predicted proteins | sample SpaLakP09_SKY_68_FD_134515 | JGI IMG/M metagenome (GOLD analysis project Ga0187845, IMG submission 134515) | Oligotrophic lake water microbial communities from Sparkling Lake, Wisconsin, USA - SP09_SKY_68 | ecosystem: Environmental > Aquatic > Freshwater > Lake | place: USA: Sparkling Lake... | reverse complement strand
CCTGCTGGCCGCGAACCACGCTGGGGATCCGACCATTGCCGAGGTGTTGCGGCTGTCCAGCGGTCCCAGCCACAGCGTCACGGTGCAAGAGACTGGTCATATGGACTTCAGCGATCTGAAATGGCTGCTGGACTTCTACGTGCCCGGCCTATCCCCCAGCGCCCGAGCGGCGCAGGGTCTGGGGCCCATCGAGGCCTCGAAAGCCTTGCAAAGCATGCGGCAGGAAACCTTGGGCTTTCTCCGGCAGTTTGTCGGGCCTTGAGTGATGGTGTGAAACTTGAAACTGCCTCGCTTGCCGAGCGTGAGCATGGTCGCTGACTGTCGATTGCGGTTCCCTGCCGATGGCGCGCGCCAGCCCCGGCCGGGGTTCGGTCGCGACTTTCTACCGCGCTGGCGCTGAAACCAGTCATTATTGGCCGCACGAGCCCCCCGCAATGACGGGATCATCGATATCATTTGTCTTAGACAACCTGTGCCCAAAGCAATCGAGCCTCTTGCGGCCACCTGTCGAGACCGTCGCCTTATGGCGACGTCACTGTCTTTGGACAAGCGCAAGCGAGGTTTTTTCGATGAAATTTGACCAGATGTCGGTGGGCAAACGCCTGAATCTCGGATTCGGGCTCGTGCTCCTAGTGCTGGTGATTGTGACGACGGTCGCGGTGGTCAAGGTGAATGCGATCAATGCCGCCCTGCATGCCAATAACGATGTCCACGCCTCCATCCAGCGTTTCGCAATCAACTTCCGCGGTTCTGCGCATGACAGAGCGATCGCCGTGCGCGATGTGGTGCTGAGTTCTGCCCCGGCCGACCGGCAAAAGGAGGTCGCGAGCATCGACGCGTTGGCCCGGTTCTATGCTGAATCCGCCAAGCCCTTGGAAGCCCTGTTGGCCAAGGCGGACGACAAGCCTGCACTTGACAAGCTGTATGGCGCCATCAAGGACATCGAAGCCCAGGCGGTCGCCACCACCCAGTCCATCGTGAAGATGGTGGACTCCGGCGACGCCGCGGGCGCGCAGGCCATGCTCTGGTCGCAGGCCAAACCCCAGTACGTGCAGTGGCTGGCGGCGATCAACAAGCTGATCGACTACGAAGAGGGCCGTATCCAGGCCGAGAACAAGATCGCGCTCGAACAGGCCGGCGGCTTCCTCACCGTGATGCTGACCGCCCTGGCCTTGTCGTTGCTGTGCGGTGTGGCGCTCGCCTGGGCACTGTCACGCAGCATCCTGCGGCAGCTGGGTGCCGAGCCCCAGGCCCTGGGTGACGCGGCCCGCCGGGTGGCGGAGGGCGACCTCAATCCGGTGCCCGGTGCATCTCAAGCGCCCGCTGACAGCGTGCTCGCCTCCCTGAGCGGGATGCGTGAAAGCCTGGCGGGCATAGTGGCCCAGGTGCGGCAAGCCTCCGACTCGATCGCCACCGGCTCCTCAGAGATTGCCAGCGGCAACGCCGACCTGTCCAATCGAACGGAACAGCAGGCATCGAGCCTGCAACAGACCGCCTCTTCGATGAGCGAGATGAGCGTGGCGGTCAAGCACAACGCCGACACCGCGCGCCAGGCGACCCAGCTCGCCGCATCCGCCAGCGCCGCCGCGGCCAAGGGCGGCCAGGTGGTGGGGCAGGTCGTGGCGACCATGGATGACATCAGCGCCAGCTCAAAGAAGATCGCCGACATCATCGGCGTCATTGACGGCATCGCCTTCCAGACCAACATCCTTGCCCTCAACGCAGCCGTCGAAGCCGCCCGTGCGGGTGAGCAGGGGCGCGGCTTTGCCGTGGTGGCTTCTGAGGTGCGCAGCCTGGCCCAACGCAGCGCCGAGGCAGCCAAGGAGATCAAGTCGCTGATCGGCGCCAGCGTCATCAAGGTCGAAGCGGGTACCCAGCTTGTCAGCGATGCCGGCGCGACCATGGACGACATCGTCAGCCAGGTGAAAAATGTGTCCGACCTGATCAACGAGATCGGTACCTCGACGCAGGAGCAGACGGCTGGTATCGACCGGGTCAGCGGCTCGGTGTCCGATCTGGACCGCAGCACCCAGCAGAACGCAGCACTTGTCGAGCAAAGCGCGGCAGCCGCCGAGAGCTTGAAACATCAGGCTAGCCGCCTGGCCGAAGTGGTTCGCATTTTCCGGCTGGATCAGCGCGAGGCCGGGCGCTAGCGCATCCAAGTCCCGCCAAGGCCACCGTGGCCGGAACGATCAAGTCACTGATCGACGATCGGTGTGGCGTTTGTTGCCGAGTACTCGCTCCTCATGCAAGCCAAAAGGCTTCACCGTCCAACGGCTTGAGGCGAGCTTGTGATTTCGGGTGCTCAGCCTACGCCGATCAGTCCGGCAATCCTCTCATCAGACATCCGCATCGGCATCGCCTGCGCCGACAGTAGCGCCACCACCGCATGCTCTTCGCGGGCGCTGTCGCGCTTCAGCGGGGCCATGCGGGGCTCGCCGTTGGCGTTGGTGAGCGTGGCCACCAGCGGGTGGTAGGCCTTCTCGCCATTGCGCACCACCACGCCGATCTCGCCCGACGCGAGCTTGACGAGGCTGCCCGGCGGGAAGATCCCGAAACTCTTGATCAGCGCCGCAGCCAACGGGCTCTGCGCGGCCATCTGGTGCAACTCACGGCCAGCCTGCTGGGCGCTCATCGCCGGGCGGTTGGCGCGGGCGCTCAGGCGGGCGGTGTAGACGTCGGCAAAGCGCAGCATCTCGGCCAGCTCCGAGATGTCGGTGGCGCCGCTCGGGTAGCCCGAACCGTCGCGCACCTCGTGGTGCTTGAGCACCGCATCCAGCCAGTCCTCGTCCTCGATGCCGGCCTGGCTGAGCATCTCGGCGCTGCGGGTCGGGTGATCGTGGATGGCCTCACGCTGCATCGCCGTCAGCGGTGACACCTGGGACGACAACCGGGCCTGCAGATCCAGCATGGCGATGTTCATCGTCAGCGCAGCCTGGAAGGCGCGACGCTGCTCGTCCGCGCCCCAGCCGAGGTGGCGCGCCGCCGCTTGGGCAGCAGTGGCGGCATGGATCGAATGGTTGACGCCGTAATGCCCTCCCGCATCGGGCTGGCGCACCACCTGCGACAGCGCCACATCGGGCGAGCGTTCGATCAGGGTCATCAGCAGCTCGGTGGCGTTACGCAGCGCGCCCGCCAACTGTGCGACTGGCGCACTTAGGGCCTGTTTCAGGTCCTGACTGCTGCGTTCCCAGTCCGCGGGCAGGCGGGCCAGCGTCTGTTCTCGCGTTTCGGGCACCTTGCGTCGTGCCGCCGGCTGAACCATGCCGGCCAGTTCATCCACCTCGACCAGGGCGCCGCGCTTGAACAGCTCTTCCAATTGGTCTTCGTCGGCAATGATCTGGCCCCGGGCCAGCAGCAGCATGCGGCTGGCATCGCGCACGCTGAAGGGCAGCGGCTCACCGAGAACGATGCGATTCTTGACGGTAGACAGAGGGCAGACGCGCATGGGTGCGGTAGGGTTGTTGGCTCCCACCAGATGCGGGGCAGACGCACTCTACCTTGCTTGCGGGATGGCGGGGACGGCAGGGAATGGTTGCTAACCCTCATTTGACACTGTGCCCGGTCGGCTCGGGGGTCGCGATGTCGGTCGCCGTATGACAGGCGCAAGCCTCGCCATGCGCTCCCGTCATCATTCCTACCAGGATCCCGCAGGCATGCGTCGCGTGATCAGAGTTGCATCGTAAGCGGCTGCCCGTGGCACCTTGTTCATGCCCGTAGTTTTTAGGAAGCTCTACTCCACTAATTCTTGGTGGAGTAATGCTTACTAATTCCGAAGAGGTTGGCGGCGGCCGTAGACGCCGTACCCATAGCCCCGACTTCAAGGCGCAGATCGTCGCAGCCTGCAGTGTCCCGGGCATGTCCAGCGCCGCAGTGGCCATGGCCCATGGCATCAATCCCAATCTAGCCCGGCGCTGGGTTCGAGCGGCAGAGCAACGCACCGGCGGTGTGCCAGGCAAGGCTATCGCCAAAGTCAAACCGAAGACCAAGCCATCAGCGTTCGTGCCGGTGCAATTGGCCGGTCCGGCGCCGGCGAGCTTCCCCGACAAATTCCCGAAGCATCCGACGCCTTCTTCTGTTGCTGCCCCGGCCGACATCCGCATCGAGCTGCGCCGCGGGCCGCTCGCGATCAGCGTCAGCTGGCCCAGCGCCGCCGCCGCGCAGTGCGCGGCCTGGTTGAGGGAGCTGCTGCGGTGATCAGGATCGACACCGTCTGGCTGGCGGTCGACCCCATCGACATGCGCACCGGTGTGGACCGGTTGCTGGCCACCGTCGTGCTGGTCTTCGGCGCCGCGCACGCCCACCACGGCTACCTCTTCGCCAACGCCCGCTCGTCACGCATCCGGCTCCTCGTGCACGACGGCTTCGGCGTGTGGTGCGCGGCTCGGCGCCTGAACAAGGGCAGCTTCGACTGGCCTCGCCGGGTGGCCTTGGACGCCGCCGGTCGGGCCGCGCCTCTGACGCTGAACAAGGAGCAATTCGACGCGCTGGTGCTCGGTCTGCCGTGGCAGCGGCTCGAGCAGATGCGGGTCATCACGCGCATGTGACTCGATTTGGAATAGATCAGTCGGGTTCTACTGGGAGAATTCCTAATTTAAGATCTGCACGGGGCTTGCACAATGCAGCATGCTCGATCTGCATGCGGTCAAAAGCCAGGATCTCACCGCCCTCAGCCCCACGGCGTTGGCCGCGCTGGCATCGCAAATGCTGGCGCATATCGAGCAGCAGGCCGTGCACATCAGCGAGCAGGCTCAAGGCATCAAGTGGCGTGACGCCAAGATCGAGAAAATCACCTTCCAACTGGCCAAGTTGAAGGCCTGGCGCTTCGGTGCAAAGACCGAGGCGATGACCGCCGAGCAGCGGGCGCTGTTCGATGAGACCTACGCCGCCGATGAAGCGAGTTTGCGGCAGCAGCTCGACGACCTCAGGGGCAGCACCCCGGACGGTGGTGCTGACAAGGACGCTGCCAAGGACAAGAAGCGCCAGCAGCCCAAGCGAGAACCACTTCCGCCGCACTTGCCGCGGGTGGATCAGCGCATCGAGCCCGAGGACACGACCTGCCCGACGCCTGAGTGCGGCAAGCCAATGGTGCGCGTCGGCGAGGCCATCAGTGAGCGGCTGGACATCATTCCGGCGAAGTTCTTCGTGCAGCGGCAGATTCGCGGCAAGTGGGCCTGCAAGTGCTGCCAGCTCCTGGTTCAGGAGCCGGCCGCCCCGCAGGTCTTCGACAACGCGCAGCCAACGCCGGGCTTGCAAGCCCATGTCATGGTGAGCCATTTCGTTGACCACTTGCCCTACTACCGGATCTCTCGGATGTACGGCCGCTCGGGCGTGCCCAAGTCGCGCTCGACGCTGGCGGGCTGGGGCGGCAAGACGGGTGGACAGTTGATCCCCGTGTTCGAGGCGCACCGCGACTTCGTGCTGAGCTCGGCCGTCTTGCACGCCGACGAGACGCCGGTGCCGCTGCTGGACCCGGGCGCGGGCAAGACCAAGAAAGCCTACATGTGGGCTTACGCCCGAGGGGCGTTTGATCCCGAGCCTGGCGTCGCCTACGACTTCTGTCTGGGTCGCGGGGGCAAATACCCGATGGAATTCCTCAAGGGGTGGTCGGGAACCCTTGTCGTCGACGCCTACGCTGGATACGACAAGTTGCTGGCGATGGAAGGACGCAAGACTGCCTTCTGCGTTGCGCACGCGCGGCGGGAATTTGACGAGCTCATCAAGACAGACGCCAACGCGAGTCCCGTCGCGGCGGAGGCCATCCGGCGCATCGCCTGGCTGTACAGGATCGAGACCGAGCTTCGAGCGCTCAGCACCGAGGAACGATTGCGAATCCGACAGGAGCGATCCAAGCCGCTGTGGGATGAGTTGCACCTGTGGCTGCAACTGGAACGCACGCGGGTGCCGACCGGCAGCGCGATCATGAAGGCCATCGACTACAGCTTGAAGCGCTGGGCGGGACTGGGCCAGTTCCTGCTCGACGGCGACGTGCCGATCGATAACAACCACTGCGAGAACCGCATCAGGCCTGTGGTTCTGACCAAGAAGAATTCGCTCTTCATCGGAAGCCAGCTGGCGGGCGAGCGAGCCGCCGTCGTTATGAGCTTGCTGCACTCGGCCACCCTCAACGGCCACGAGCCGTGGGCTTACCTGAAAGACGTCCTCACGCGGCTGCCCACGCAGTTGAACAGTCGGATCGAGGAGTTGCTGCCGCACAGGTGGCAGCCACGCGACTGAACTTGCGGGAGACACCGGCCGCCGGCGCCGCGTTGCGGCGACCGACATCCGAACGAGGCTGACGACCAGCATTGCTACGGCACGCAAACAGCGCCTGGTCAGCGCCGTCACCTTCATCCAAATCGCGGGTCCAAACATGGCGCCAATGCTCTCGCATCGGCCAAGGCCAAATCAAGGTGCCATGGCTGCACGCTTACGTTGCATCGTGCCTTCGACGTCACTAACTGCTCTTGCGCACGCATGCTGGCCAGGCGCGTGCGCAACTTGGCGAGTTGCGCGTCGACCAGGCCGTCCACCCTGGCCAGCAACTGGCCCACTTTGGTCTGTGACATGTCCAGCGCCCGGCAATGCCGGGTGAAGACCAGGCGCTCCAGACGGGCTGCGCGCAGTCGCGGTAGCGGTTTTCGCTGTGCGCAGGGCCGGGCATCAGGCTGCTCTTTTCACACAAGCAGAGGGTCTCGATATCGACGTCGGTGGGGTCGCCAAGCCCGTGCAGGCCGTTGCGCCCAGTGCGGTTTCCGAGGGCACCCGCCGTGGCGGGCTCGATATCGCCGCCCTGGACTGCCCTATCGAGGCGCCCTGCTGCGCAAAGCGCTGATGTGGGACGATTCGCGCCGCCTGCACGAGCGGACGTAGAGCGATCGTCATCGCGTTGGGGCTCACACGGCTCGCCGTAGCTGTGATCCTAGTGGGAACCCGCAGAAGATCGCCCTGACCCCGCGGCGACAATCAATAACCCGCCGCCAGCGCCCAGCGCTGGCGGTTTGTCTTTGAGAAACCGGTCTACCCGACCACACGGAGCGACGTTTGAACAACAACATTCAAACCCCCGGGGCGCCCACCATTCTTGGCCACCCCGACAGCCTGTTCGTCCTCTTCTTCACCGAGATGTGGGAGCGCTTCTCCTACTACGGCATGCGCGCCCTGCTGGTGTTGTTCCTGATCTCGAGCGCGGCCAAGGGTGGCTGGGGCTGGAGCCGCGAGGACGCGACCAACCTCTATGGCTGGTACACGATGCTGGTCTACTTCACGCCCATCCTGGGCGGCTATCTGGCCGACCGTTATCTCGGCACGCGCCGCGCGGTGGTTCTGGGCGGCTTCATCATCGCCGGCGGCCATATCGCGCTGTTCCTCGAATCGGTGACCAGCTTCTACATCGGCCTGGGCCTCGTGATCGCCGGCACCGGCCTGTTCAAGCCGAACATCTCGGCCATCGTCGGCCAGCTCTACAACAAGAGCAATGAAGGCGGGCGCGATGGCGGCTACACGCTGTTCTACATGGGCGTGAACGCCGGCGCCTTCTTCGGCATCTCGCTGTGCGGCTACATCGGCGAAAAGATCTCCTGGAACCTGGGCTTCGGCCTGGCCGGCGTCTTCATGATCCTGGGCGCGCTGCAGTTCTACTTCAGCCAGGGAATCTTCGGCGACATCGGCGGCGTGCCGACCAAGGCATCCCGGGCGGCCGTCGCGGCCCAGGGTGATGAAGCCCCGGCGCATGTGGTGCGCGACCGCCTGAAGGCCATCATGGTCTTCTCCTTTTTCACCATCTTCTTCTGGTTCGCCTTCGAGCAGGCCGGCGGCTCGATGACTATCTTCGCGGCCGACTACACCGACCGCACCCTGGTCGGTACCAGCGGTTTCACCTTCAAGGTGATCAACAGCCTGATGACCCTGATCCCGGTGGCCATCCTGAGCTGGCTCTTGGTGCTGCTGACGCGCGCCACGGGCAAGCGCTACCTGCTCTCCAACCTGCTGCTGGCAGGCGCGCTGGCGATGATCTGGGGCCTGGCGCTCTGGATGCTTGGTCGCGAGTTCGCGATGGAGCAAAGCGAGGTGCCTGCCACCTGGTTCGGCGTGCTGAACAGCTTCTTCCTGGTGATCCTGGCACCCTACTTCTCCAAGATGTGGGAGAAGCACTGGAACCCCAGCGGCCCGATCAAGTTCGGCGTCGGCCTGGTGCTGCTGGGCCTGGGCTTCGCGGCCCTGTCCTACGGCGCGGCGGGCATCCCCTCGGGCGCCAAGACGGCCCAGGTCAGCATGATGTTCCTGTGCCTTGCCTACCTGCTGCACACCATGGGCGAGCTGTGCCTGTCGCCGGTGGGCCTGAGCTACATCTCCAAGTTGGCGCCCGCGCGCCTGCTCGGCCTGATGTTCGGCATCTGGTTCCTCAACGCGGCCATCGCCAACAAGATCGCCGGCTCCACAGGGGCCTATATCGACCACATCTCCGAGGTCTATTCGCTGTCCACGTTCTTCCTCATCTTCACCATCGTGCCGATCGCGGCCGGCTTGGTGCTGATGTCGCTGAACCGCTGGATGAAGAAGAAGATGCACGGCGTGCACTGACGCCGCCGCGCAGTTGGATCAGGGCCTCGCTTGCGAGGCCTTTTTCATGGTTGGCCGCCGGGCTTGCTGCCGGGCCTGCGCGCCACCAGCGCCAGCATGCCGAGGGCTGCCAGCACGAGGGCGGCGCTGCCGGGCTCGGGGATGTCCTGTAGCGGGTCGGCGGCCATCCCGAACAGCACTCCGTCGCGTATTGGCAGGCCGGAATCGGGGTCGAGTCCCAGGTCGAGGTCGCTGCGCAGCAGGGCATAGGCGTTGTTGTCGGCATCTGCCTGGATCACATCCAGGCGCACGTAGGCAGGTTCTCATCGGGCGTGATGCCGATCACACCACGGCTGTCGCTCAGCTCACCAAAGGCGTCGAACAGCCCGCCGCCATTGAAGCCGTAGTCCTCGAAGGCCTCCAGCCCGCCTCGTGTCGAGAGCAGTCCGGCAGGGCCGATGTTCTCGAACAGCAAATCCAGCTCGCTGTCATAGGTATTCAGGCTGCCTTGCTGGTTGATGCCGACGATGAAGCCGGCCACCTCGGCCAGCCCGGTGTCTTGTGCGAAGCCCAGCGGGCGGCTGGTGGCGAAGCCGGTGGACGGAATACGGTCGGTGCCGACCGCGCGCAGGCGGCCGTCCTCGGTCACACCCATCACGCCGCGCAGGACACCTGCGCCCAGCGGATCCGCCTGGCCAAACAAGGCCTGCCCCGCTTGCAGGTTCATGGCGCGCAGTTCGCTGCCCGTCGAGAACAGACCTGGGGAGGCGTTGTCAACGAAGTTCAGCCCCAGCCCCGGTTCGAAATAGCGCAGGCCGCCTTGATCGGCAATGCCAACCATGAAGCTGCCAGTATCGACGAGGCCGCTGCCAGCCTGCACACCCAGCAGGCCGCCCCGAAGCTGCCCGCAAAGGCCGAGGTTGATGGGCCCGCCAGGCTCATCAAGGCGCCGGGTGAGGCGATCAGTGCGTCTCGCTGCTCAATGCTGGTGAAACGAAAGCCCACCCCAGGTCCAGCACGGAAAGCGTCGGCCCGGCCTGGGCGGTTGCGGCCTGCAGCAGGCCGGCGAGCAGCAAGAATGGGTGCAACAAGGGCGCATGGGCAGCATTCAGCAGTGAGCACTGGCCGATATTGCCCACGCTGCGTCTCTGTAGCGTCTCTTCGATGCCAGACCGTGCCGGTGAATTTCTCACAATGCTGTATCCGAAGATTTACACCTGGCGCGGCGGGCCGAGGCCTAGGCTACACGTTGATGTGCACTTCCACGCCCATCACCGGGAGTCAAAAAATGTGGTCACCTGCCCAAGCTACGAACCTGGACCCCTTCGCCGCGCTGCATCCTGGCATCGACCTGCTGTCGCTGCGCCCCGGCCAGCCCATGCAGCCGGAGCGACGCGGCGCGGCCTCACTGAGCAGCCAGTGGATGAGCCTGGTGCTTGAGGAACTGGATTACGGCGTGCTGGTGCTGAACGCCGCCGGTCGGGTCATCCATTGCAATCTGGCCGCGCGGCGCACCCTCGATGACGAGCACCCGCTGCAGCTCAGCGGCAAGCAAGTGCGCGCCGCCGATCCCAAGGATGCCGCCCAGCTGGCGGAAGCGCTGCGGGCAGCCGAGCAGGATGGCCGGCGCTGTCTGCTGCGCCTGGGCGAGGGTGCTGCGCAGGCCAATGTGGTGGTGGTCCCACTGAACCGCGATGTGGCCCAGGCTGCCGTGCTGCTGGTGCTGGAGCGGCGCCAGCTCTGCGGCGAGCTGGCCGCGCAGTGGTTCGCGCTGCGTTACGGCCTCACGCCCACCGAGACCGAGGTGCTAAAGGCGCTGTCGGCCGGCGCGCGGCCGAATGATGTGGCCGAGCGCCAGGGCGTGGCCATCTCGACGGTGCGCACGCAGATCCAAAGCATCCGCGCCAAATCCGGTGCCGACAGCATCGGCGAGCTGCTGCGCCAGCTGGCCATGCTGCCGCCTCTGATGTCAGCGCTGCGCATGGACCTCGGCTGAACAGATGACCGTGGCGTCGACGCCACACCTGATGCCTACGGCGCTCTCGTAACATCCGGCCTTGCGCGCGGCCCACCTGGCCGCCCGACCTGATGCCCCGATGGAACTTGACGAGCCCGAAGAACCCGGTATG
>Ga0187845_1002200_pt1 | contig 10691 bp, 7 predicted proteins | sample SpaLakP09_SKY_68_FD_134515 | JGI IMG/M metagenome (GOLD analysis project Ga0187845, IMG submission 134515) | Oligotrophic lake water microbial communities from Sparkling Lake, Wisconsin, USA - SP09_SKY_68 | ecosystem: Environmental > Aquatic > Freshwater > Lake | place: USA: Sparkling Lake... | reverse complement strand
GTCAAACATCACCGGGTTGACTTCGTCAGCCAGTTCGTTGATGGCCTTGATGGCGGACTGCATTTGTTCGTGACCGAACACTACAGCACCCAGCATCACGGCTTCGGACAGTTCCTTGGCTTCGGATTCCACCATCAGCACGGCACGCTCGGTACCGGCAACTACCAGATCCATGGCGGAAGTCGCCAGTTCGGTCTTGGTCGGGTTCAGGATGTATTCGCCATTGGCGTAGCCCACGCGGGCAGCGCCGATCGGGCCGGCAAACGGCAGGCCGGAGATGGCCAGTGCAGCAGAAGCACCAATCATGGCCGGGATGTCGGAATCCACTTCCGGATTCAGCGACAGCACGGTGGCCACGATCTGTACGTCGTGGTAGAAGCCTTCCGGGAACAGCGGGCGGATCGGACGGTCGATCAGGCGGCTGGTCAGCACTTCCTTCTCGGACTGCTTGCCTTCGCGCTTGAAGAAGCCACCCGGGATTTTACCGGCAGCGTAGGTACGCTCCAGGTAGTCCACGGTCAGCGGGAAGAAGTCCTGGCCCGGCTTGACATTTTTGCCACCAACAACGGCCACCAGAACCACGGTTTCATCAACGGATACAATAACGGAGCCGGAAGCCTGGCGCGCTACTTCGCCGGTTTCCAGGGTAACGGTCTGGTTACCATACTGAAACGATTTGGTAATTTTATTGAACACAGGGTATCCCTTAGTCAAAATATGTTTTTTCAAGCTGAAAACACAACGGGAACCCCTAAAAATTCAGACCGACCGCGATCAAAATTTCTAGAGGCTCCCCCCGTTGTCACAGTAATACAGCGTGCTTGAAGGCCAGCGTGAAAAAGTCGCAGACTTGCTGCGACTTTTTCAAACCTGAACCAATTACTTGCGCAGACCCAGACGGGCAATCACGGCGCGGTAGCTGTCAGCATCGGTGCGCTTGAGGTAGTCAAGCAGACGACGACGACGGCTAACCATTTTCAACAGACCACGACGGCTGTGGTGATCCTTGGTGTTGGCCTTGAAGTGCGGGGTCAGATCGTTGATACGAGCGGTCAGCAGTGCGATTTGCACTTCGGACGAACCGGTATCGCCTTCCTTGTGTTGGAAGTTTTTAACGATTTCTGCTTTTTGGGTGGCGGTCATTGCCATTTTGGGTAACTCCAAATCAGGTAAGGATCTTGCGATCCGACAAGTGCAGCGAGCCGGTTGCCCAACCCATCCGCACTTCGCTAGCAGGCTGCCTGTTTGACAGCCAGCAGTCTGATCGGGTGCAGCATGTCATCATCACGCACCTCGGCCAGACCAAGAAACTCCGCGTTTGCATCGCTGTAAACCCGGAAGCGCGTCATTTTCTCACAGTTGCCGGCAAAACGCACGGCCTGCCCATGAATAAAACGCCCGGCCATGGCTTCATCCAGCGTGGTGGCGGGAAAATGTTGCACCAACACATCGGCCGGCAGCAGCAAAGCCTCGCGCCCGGCCATGTCCAGCGCCTCGACGGCCGCCAGCGTGTGCGCCTCGGACAATTGAAAGCCACCAGTAGTCGTACGGCGCAGGCCGGTCAGATGGGCGGCACAATCCAGCGCAATGGCAATGTCTTCGGCCAGAGTACGGATATAAGTACCCTTGCTGCACAGCACGTCGATTACTGCTTCCACACCATCAAAGCTGACCAGCTTGAGCGAGTGAATGGTGATGCGGCGTGGCTCGCGATGGATTTCAATGCCTTCGCGAGCATATTCATACAGCGGTTTGCCCTGGTGCTTGAGCGCCGAATACATTGGCGGCACCTGGCTGATCTCGCCGACAAACTGCTGCATCACCTGCAGCAGGCCCGCCTCATCAAATGCAATCGGACATTCCCGAATGACATCGCCTTCGATGTCACCGGTGGTAGTCGCCGCACCAAAGCGCACCGTGGCACGATAGCCCTTGTCGGCATCCAGCAGGTAAGAGGAGAACTTGGTGGCCTCCCCCAGGCACATCGGCAACAGGCCGGTGGCCAGCGGATCCAGCACGCCGGTATGGCCTGCCTTGGCAGCGTTCAGCAACCAGCGCGCCTTTTGCAACGCGTTATTGCTGGAAATATCATAGGGCTTGTCGATCAGCAGCACGCCATCGATCTGGCGGCGGTTGCTGCGCGGCTTGCTCATTCCTCGCTACCTTCCTGCTCTTGCGCGGCCACTGCGCCCTCGCCTTCACCAGCGCTGAATTTTTCAGCGTCTTCACGCGCCACCTGATTGATCAGGCTGGTCATGTGCATGCCGCGCGATACCGACTCGTCGTAGACAAAGTGCAGTTGCGGCGTGGTAAACATCTTGATGCTGCGACCCAGCTCGGAGCGCAGGAAACCGGCGGAGTGATCAAGCGCCTCCTGGCTGACTTCGCGGGTCTTTTCGTCCATCACGGTGTAGAACACCTTGGCGTGCGAGTAGTCACGTGTCACCTGCACGGCGGTAATGGTGATCCAGCCCACGCGCGGGTCTTTCAGACCAGTGCGGACCAGTTCGGCCAACTCGCGCTGAATCTGCTCAGCAATGCGGTCGGAGCGGGAGAAACCTTTTCTGGCTTTGGCCATGATTTCCATCCTGTCGGTATAAAAGCGGCCAACAGCCAGCCGGGCAGATACCCGGCCTTGTGTCAGCCGCCTTGAATGCAAAAGGCGAGCGCCTTCGAGCCTGAGCCCGAAGCACGCCCGCCGGTGAGCTGCCGCTTACAGCGAGCGAGCCACTTCCACGATTTCGAAAGCTTCCAGTTGGTCGCCTTCCTGGATGTCGTTGAAGTTCTTCAGCATCAGGCCACATTCGTAACCTTGCTTCACTTCCTTCACGTCGTCCTTGAAGCGCTTCAGCGAGTCCAGTTCGCCGGTGTGCACCACCACGTGGTTGCGGATCAGACGGATCGAAGCAGTACGCTTGATCAGGCCGTCGGTCACCATACAACCCGCGATATTGCCTACCTTCGACACCGGGATCACCTGACGGATCTCGACGGTACCCAGGATTTGTTCCTTCTTCTCCGGAGCCAGCATGCCGGACAGGGCTGCTTTCACTTCGTCCACGGCATCGTAAATGATGCTGTAGTAACGAATGTCCACGCCTTCGTTCTCGGCCAGCTTGCGCGCAGCAGCGTCGGAGCGGGTGTTGAAGCCGATCACGATAGCCTTGGAGGCGATTGCCAGGTTGATGTCCGATTCCGAGATACCACCCACGCCGGAGTGCAGGATGCTGACGCGCACTTCGTCGGTGGACAGCTTCTGCAGGCTACCAGCCAGGGCTTCGTAGGAACCCTGTACATCGGCCTTGATGATGATGGACAAGGTTTGCACCTCGCCACTGCCATCGGCCATCTGGGCGAACATGTTTTCCAGCTTGGCGGCTTGCTGCTTGGCCAGGCGAACGTCACGGAACTTACCGGCACGGAACAGGGCGATTTCACGCGCCTTGCGTTCGTCGGTCAGCACCATGGCGTCTTCACCGGCTTGCGGCACGTCGGACAGACCCAGAATTTCTACCGGGATGGCCGGGCCAGCGGTGTCGATGGCCTTGCCGTTTTCGTCCATCATGGCGCGAACGCGACCAAATGCCGTACCAGCCAGTACCACGTCGCCCTTCTTCAGGGTGCCGGACTGAACCAGCAGGGTGGCCACCGGGCCACGACCCTTGTCCAGACGGGCTTCCACGATGATGCCCTTGGCCGGGGCTTCGATCGGTGCATTCAGTTCCAGTACTTCGGCTTGCAGCAGGATGGCTTCCAGCAGCGCATCGATGTTGGTGCCTTGCTTGGCAGAAACTTCGATGAACTGGGTATCGCCACCCCAGTCTTCCGGCACCACTTCGTGCGAAACCAGTTCCTGACGGATGCGTTCTACATTGGCACCCATCTTGTCGATCTTGTTGACTGCCACCACCATCGGCACCTTGGCAGCCTTGGCATGGTGAATGGCTTCAATGGTCTGCGGCATCACGCCGTCATCGGCAGCCACGACCAGCACCACAATGTCGGTCGCCTTGGCACCACGAGCACGCATGGCGGTAAACGCTTCGTGACCCGGGGTATCCAGGAAGGTGATCATGCCGCGCGGAGTTTCCACGTGGTAAGCACCGATATGCTGGGTAATGCCACCGGCTTCGCCCGCAGCCACTTTGGCGCGACGAATGTAGTCCAGCAGCGAGGTCTTGCCGTGGTCGACGTGACCCATCACGGTCACTACCGGCGGACGCGGCAACACAGCCACTTCCACTTCTTCGCCTTCCGGCTTTTCCAGATAGGCTTCCGGATCATCCGCCTGCGCCGCACGCGGCTTGTGGCCCATTTCTTCCACCACGATCATGGCGGTTTCCTGGTCCAGCACCTGGTTGATGGTCACCATCATGCCCATCTTCATCAGGACCTTGATCACCTCAACAGCCTTGACGGCCATGCGGTGAGCCAGATCGGCCACGGAGATGGTTTCCGGCACCAGCACTTCATGAATAATGGGCTCGGTCGGGGCCTGGAAAGCATGCTGATTGTTCTGCTTGTGCTTGCCCTTGCCACCGCGGGATTTCCAGTCACTGCCGGCATCGCCGCCCTTGGTCTTCAGACCACGGCCCTTCTTGCCTTCTTCCCAGCGCTCGTTACCCTTCTTGGCGCCGCCCTTCTTGGCATCCGGACGACCGGCTACCGTAGCAGGAACGACCGGGGCACCCGGCGCTGCAGCCGGACGCGGGCCGCGATTGTCGGCACCAGCCGGACGCGGACCACGGTTGTCGGCACCAGCCGGGCGCGGGCCACGGTTGTCACCAGCCGGACGCGGGCCACGGTTGTCGCCAGCCGGGCGCGGACCACGGTTGTCGCCAGCCGGACGCGGGCCACGGTTATCGGCACCAGCCGGACGCGGACCGCGCTCATCGCGGCGCTCGTCGCTGCGCGCCTCAACCGGCTTCGGTGCTTCAACCGGCTTGGGAGCCGGGGCCGGTGCGGGTTGCTGGGCAGCCAGACGAGCTGCCTGACGGCGCTCTTCGCGTTCGATCTTTTCGCGCATCAGCTCTTGCTGACGGGCACGGAAAGCAGCCTGACGCTTTTCTTCCGCTTCGCGGGAGGCTACTTCTTCCGGCGACAGAATGGAGGCCACGGTGCGTACCGGAGCCGGAGCCGGCTTGGCAGCAGGTGCAGCTTCCTTGGCCGGGGCTTCCGCAACCGGGGCTACCGGTGCGGCGGGCTTGGATTCCACCTTGGGTTCAACCTTTACTTGCGGTTCCGGCTTTGCTTCCGGCTTGACTTCCGCCGGCTTGGTCTCTGCCGCCGGAGCGGGGGCAGAAACAGGTTCGGCGGCCTTGGCTACCGGGGCGGCAGCCGGCGCAACTTCTGCCGGTGCAGCTGCCGGACCATCTTCCGGACGAACCACGACACGCTTCTTGCGCGTCTCCACTTTTACCGTACTACCGTCTGCGGTCTTGATTTCACTGGTGGACTTGCGGGTCAGCGTAATACGCGACTCATCACGGGCGCCATGCGAACGCTTCAGGTAGTCAAGAAGCTGGGATTTATCCTGCTCGGAGAGCGTATCATCCGGCGCGCGCTTGGCCACACCCGCTGCACGAAGCTGTTCCAGCAATCGTTCAGGCGTGAGGTTCAGCTCACCGGCAAACTGTTTTACATTCGTCAATACCATGCGTCTTCCCAAATTCCGTAAATACTTCCCGAAGAAGCCTTACTGGTTGAACCAGTGTTCGCGCGCTTTCATGATGATTGCACGTGCAGCTTCAGCTTCAATGCCGGTCATGTCCACCAGATCGTCGACGGCCAGATCGGCCAGATCATCTCGCGTGGACACGCCGTTTTCGGCCAACTTGCGAACCAGCTCGGCATCCAGACCCTCGATATCCTTCAGGTCTTCGGACACACCTTCGACTTTCTCTTCGGACGCAATGGCCTGGGTGAGGATGGCGTCACGTGCACGGCTACGCAGCTCATTCACCAACTCCTCGTCAAAACCGTCGATCTCCAGCATCTCGGCGATCGGCACATATGCCACCTCTTCCAGGGTGGCGAAACCCTCTTGCACCAGAACAGTGGCAGTTGCTTCATCCACGCTCAGGCACTTGACGAACAGATCACGCAATTGCGCGTCTTCCGCCTGGTGTTTCTCTTCCGCTTCGGTAACCGTCATGATGTTGAGGTACCAGCCAGTCAGCTCGGCAGCGAGCTTCACGTTCTGGCCGCTACGACCGATAGCCAGAGCCAGCTGATCTTCCTCGACCACCACATCCATGCTGTGGTTGTCTTCATCGATCATGATGCGGTTGACTTCAGCCGGGGACAGCGCGTTGATCACGAACTGTGCCGGTTCCGGTGCCCACAACACGATATCGATACGCTCGCCAGCCAGTTCCTGGGTAACGGCCTGAACGCGGGAGCCGCGCATGCCGATGCAGGTACCTTGCGGATCGATACGGGCATCGTTGGCCTTGACGGCGATCTTGGCGCGCAGACCGGCATCGCGGACCGCTTCCTTGATCTCCAGCAGGCCTTCTTCGATTTCCGGCACTTCCAGCTCGAACAGCTTGATGATGAACTGGCTGGAAGTACGCGACAACACCAGCTGCGGACCACGACCCATGCGGTCGATGCGCAGCAGGAAGGCCTTGACGCGGTCGCCCACGCGCAGGTTTTCCTTCGGAATCATCTGATCGCGGGGCAGTACGGCTTCCAGCTTGCCGCATTCGATGATGGCATTGCCACGTTCGATGCGCTTGATGGTGCCACTGACCAGATGCTCGCGGCGCTGCAGGAACTCGTTCAGCAGCTGTTCGCGCTCGGCATCGCGGATGCGTTGCAGGATGACCTGCTTGGCGGTCTGCGCACCAATACGGCCGAATTCCACGGCTTCCATCGGCTGTTCGATCACGGCACCCACTTCGATGCGCGGATCATCATCACGCGCGTCGGTAATGGTCAGTTCACGGCTTTCGTTTTCGATCAGCTCGTTCTGCACCACCGTCCAGCGGCGGAAAGTCTGGTACTGCCCGGTATGGCGGTCGATTTCGACACGCACATCCATTTCGTCATCGGTAAACTTCTTTTTGGTTGCCGAAGCAAGCGCCATTTCAAGGGCGGAAAAGACCACGTCCTTGCTGACGTTCTTTTCGCTTGCCAGGGCATCAACCAGCAACAAAATCTCGCGACTCATGCATTCCTCCGAATTTTTGTCCTTATGCGTGGCGTCAGAGCCCGCCTCCGCTCAAAACTCAGGCTCTAGCCTGGCTTTGTCGATATTGGTCAGGGCAATTGCCACGATGCGGCCGCCTTCCACTTCCAGCTTGACGGCGCCATCTTCAACCCCGGCAAGACGACCGGCAAACTTCTTTTGCTGCTCGACCGGCATGCGCGTCTTGATCTTGGCAAGCTGTCCGGCAAAGCGCACGAAGTCGGCCTCTTTCTTGAGAGGACGATCCAGCCCCGGGGAGGAAACCTCGAGCCGTTCGTAATTAACGTTTTCAACCGTAAACAGACGGGTCAGGTGGTTGCTTACCAGCACACAGTCTTCCACCGTGATACCACCGGGCTTGTCCATAAACACGCGATAACCGCCACCCTGGGTCATTTCGAAATCGACCAGCTCATAGCCTAGACCTGGCAGGGTGTTTTCCAGCAGCAAACGAACATCCATTGCTTCTTTCCACAAATAAAAAATGGGCGAAACGCCCATCCCTAAACATCGCGATTGTAACCCATTCCCGCGAAAAAGAAAACCGAAGCCTGTCAAGCCCCTACCCACCGCCGCCGCGCACAGGTTCTGCGCTTTGCGCGAGTTTTTCACATACTGTAAATTACCCGCAACCCGACGGAGTGCGGGTATATAAGAACGGGCGCAATGCCCGGTCGAAAATTCAGAAACAAATATATAGAAGACGCTCGCCAGCACGACCAGCGCCGGCGCGGCACTCTCGAATCAGCACGATGGAGAAACCCTAGATATGGAAAAGGTTTGGCTAAAGAATTACCAGCCGGGGGTAGCACACGAGATCGACATCAATCAGTTCCAGTCGATTGTCGAGGTGTTTGATCGCAGTGTAACGAAGTTCCGCGACCGGCCAGCCATGGCCAATATGGACAAGGTGCTGAGCTATGGCGAGCTGCAAGCGCTGACCGTGCAGTTTGCGTCCTTCCTGCAGAACACGCTGAAGCTGCAAAAGGGCGACCGCGTGGCCGTGATGATGCCCAATCTGCTGCAGTACCCGGTAGCGGTGTTCGGCACCCTGCGCGCCGGCGGTACCGTGGTCAACGTCAATCCGCTGTACACTCCGCGCGAACTGGAGCACCAGCTCAACGATTCCGGTGCCGAAACCATCGTCATCCTGGAGAATTTCGCCAATGTGCTGCAAGACGTGATTGGCCGCACCAAGGTCAAGAACGTCATCATTGCCTCGATTGGCGACATGCTGGGCTTCCCCAAGCGGCTGCTGGTGAACTTTGTGGTGCGCAACATCAAGAAGATGGTGCCGGCATGGCAACTGCCCGGCCATATCCGCTTCAACGACGCCCTCGCAGCGGGTGCATCGCACAGCTTCAAGCCGGTAGAGATCGGCCATGAGGATATCGCCTTCCTGCAATACACCGGCGGCACCACCGGCATCTCCAAGGGGGCCATGCTGGTCCATCGCAACATCATTGCCAACATGCTGCAGGCCGGCAGCTGGGTGAAGGCGGTGGCGCGCGAGGGGCAGGAGGTCATCATCACTGCCCTGCCGCTGTACCATATCTTTTCACTGACGGCCAATCTGATGGTGTTCACCGAACTGGGGGCACTGAATATCCTGATCACCAATCCGCGCGACATCCCCGGCTTCGTCAAGGAAATCAAGAAATACCGTGTCACCGCCATGACCGGGGTGAATACCCTGTTCAACGCACTGCTGCATAATCCGGACTTCCTGACGGTCGACTTCTCCAGCTGGCGCCTGGCGCTGGGTGGCGGCATGGCGGTGCAGAAAGCCGTGGCCGACAAGTGGAAGCAGGTTACCGGCGTGACGCTGGCCGAAGCCTATGGCCTGACCGAAACCAGCCCGGCGGCCTGCATCAACCCGCTGGATATCAAGGCCTATAACGGCACCATCGGCCTGCCGGTTCCCTCCACCGACATCGAGATTCGCGGTGCGGATGGCCAGGCACTGCCGCAAGGAGAGCAGGGCGAGCTGTGCATCAAGGGCCCGCAAGTGATGAAGGGCTACTGGAACCGTCCGGACGAAACCGCCAAGGTCATCGACGAGCGCGGCTTCCTGGCCACCGGCGACATGGCCATGGTGACACCGGAAGGCTTCGTCAAGCTGGTGGACCGCAAGAAGGACATGATTCTGGTATCCGGCTTCAATGTTTACCCCAATGAAGTGGAAGACATCATCGCCAGCCATCCCGGCGTGCTGGAAGTCGCCTGCATCGGCGTGCCAGACGAGAAGTCCGGCGAGGTAGTCAAGGTATTCGTGGTGAAGAAAGACCCGGCCTTGACAGAAAAAGATGTCATCCACCATTGCCGCGAAAACCTGACCGGCTACAAGGTACCGAAGATGGTGGAGTTCCGCAGCGAACTGCCCAAGACCAATGTCGGCAAGATCCTGCGCCGCGCCCTGCGCGACCAGGAAGTCGGCAAACAGGCCTGAGCCAGCCAAGCCCGCGCAAGCGGGCTTTTTTCTTGCCTGCTGTCGCTCGGCGCCGACTGCAGGCACAATACGGCTATAACAAGGACAGCGTGCTGTCCGCCACAACAAATCTCTTGCATATCGGGAATACCAACCATGCTGATGCTGCCGTTCTTCAAGCTGATGGCCGACAAACAGGCCAGCGACATCTTTTTCACCGCTGACGCACCGCCACAGATCAAGATCGACGGCGTGACCCTGCCCATCAACGACAAACCGCTGTCCGCCGACATCGTGCGCCAGCTGGCCTACAGCCTGATGAACGAGGTGGAAATCGCCACCTTCGAGCGTGAACTGGAAATGAACTTCGGCCGCCTGGTCGACACCCTGGGCAACTATCGCGTCAACATCTTCAAGCAACGCGGCACAGTAGCCATGGTGGTGCGCTTCATCCGCCCGAGGATTCCGTCGCTGGCCGAGCTGAACCTGCCGGATACACTGCAGGAACTGGTCCTGCAAAAGCGCGGCCTGATTATCGTGGTGGGTGCCACCGGCAGCGGTAAAAGCTCGACCGTGGCGTCCTTGCTGGAGCATCGCAACCAGACCCAGTCCGGCCACATCCTGACCGTGGAAGATCCGATCGAATTCGTCTACCGCCATCAGAAATCCATCGTCAACCAGCGTGAAATCGGCGTGGATACCTTCTCCTACCAGAACGCCCTGAAGAACGCCATGCGCGAGGCACCGGACGTACTGATGATCGGTGAAGTGCGTGATGCCGAGACCATGACCCACGCCATCAATTACGCACAGTCCGGCCACCTGTGCCTGAGCACCCTGCACGCCAACAACAGCTATCACATGCTCAACCGTGTCATCAGCATGTTCCCGACGGAAAGCCGCAATGCCTTGCTGATGGACCTGTCGGTCTCCTTGCGCGCGGTGATTTCCCAGCGGCTGATTCCCACCAAGGACGGCAAGCAGATTCCGGCACTGGAAATCCTGATCAATACCCCGCACATTGCCGAGTTGATCCGCAACGGCGAGGTGGACCAGATCAAGGAAGCCATC
>Ga0187845_1002198_pt1 | contig 10694 bp, 11 predicted proteins | sample SpaLakP09_SKY_68_FD_134515 | JGI IMG/M metagenome (GOLD analysis project Ga0187845, IMG submission 134515) | Oligotrophic lake water microbial communities from Sparkling Lake, Wisconsin, USA - SP09_SKY_68 | ecosystem: Environmental > Aquatic > Freshwater > Lake | place: USA: Sparkling Lake... | reverse complement strand
CCAGAATGAGTTCATGAAGCGTCAGAATGAGATTCGTGAAAGTGCTCAAAAAATTAAGTCTGCTGCTGAAAAGTTAGATCGTGACTCAGCAGTGATGTCTGAGGCAGATCGCGTTCGCCGCCAACGTGAGTTAGCAGACCAGGATCGTGAACTTCAACGCAAGCAACGCGAATACACAGAAGATCTGAATCAGCGTAACTTTGAAGAGCGCGCTAAGATTGCTGAAAAAGCGAATCAAGCTCTCAAGCAAATCGCTGAGCAAAGAAAAATTGATGTCATTATTCAGGATCCAGCTTATGCAAATCCTAAGGTGGATGTTACTGATGATGTCATCAAGGCCTTAAACAGTCTCAAGTAAGTTTTATGCCCACCGCCATCGAGCTGGCCGAACAGTTTCAAGTAAGCTTGGTGGGGGATGGCTCCCTTTTGCTTGGGAGTCTCGCTCCGCTAGAGCTTGCCCAATCTAGTCAAATCTCCTTTCTATCTAATCCCTTATACCGTCAGCAGGCTAGCGATAGTGCTGCTGGTGGCTTGATTGTTAGCAAAGCGGATCTCGATTTTCTCCAAGCAAATCCGGGCGCACACTCTTCGCAGCGCGTTTACTTTGTCTCAAAAAATCCTTACGCAAGTTTTGCCAGAATGGCGCAGCACTTTGCAAAGATTACTGCACCTATTTACGCTCCTGGCATTCATCCCAGTGCGGCAATTGATCCCTCTGCCAATATTCCTACTTCATGCCATATCGGACCATTTGTACAAATTAGTTCCGGCGTAAAACTGGGTGAGCGAGTCACATTATTGGGAAACATTACCATTGCTAGAAATTCCATCATTGCTAGCGATACCCTGATTTATCCCAATGTATCTATTTATTCTGAAACTCGGATTGGTGAGCGTTGCATTATTCATAGTGGGGCAGTGATTGGCGCTGATGGATTTGGTTTTGCGCCTGATTTTTCGCCTACCGGTGGTGAGTGGGTCAAGATTCCACAAACTGGTGCCGTAGTGATTGGTAATGATGTGGAAATTGGGGCATCGACTACGATTGATCGTGGCGCAATGAGTGATACCGTGATCGGTTCGGGTACAAAAATTGATAATCAAGTTCAAATTGCTCACAACGTAACCATCGGTAATTGTTGTGTCATCGCAGGTTGTGCGGCAATCTCAGGAAGTACCAAGATTGGTAACTTCTGCATGATTGGTGGAGCATCCAACTTTGCCGGACATCTTACAATCGCAGATAGAACAACGGTATCGGGTAATACCTCGATTATTCGCTCTATTACTGAACCTGGTCAGCATTACACAGGCGTTTACCCTTCAATGCTGCATAGCGCTTGGGAGAAAAATGCAGCTATCCTTCGCGGTCTCGATAAAATACGCCAACGCTTACGATTATTAGATAAGTCTAAATAACGTTCTCAATACATTAAAAAATCTAGAAACTTTATTAAGCAGGTAAATACATGAGCAAACCCATCGCCATCGACATCAATCAAATTTTGAAGTTGTTACCGCATCGCTACCCATTTTTATTGGTTGATCGTGTGTTGGAGCTTGAGCCTCGTAAAAGTATTACAGCGCTCAAAAATGTCACCATGAATGAGCCATTTTTCCAAGGACATTTTCCGGATTTTCCGGTGATGCCTGGCGTCTTGATTATTGAGGCTTTAGCCCAAACGGCTGCTCTATTGACATTCTCGGAAGAGCGAGCGGAAGACGCTGTTTACTACTTTGCTGGTATTGATGGGGCTCGTTTTAAGAAGCCGGTATTGCCTGGTGATCAATTGATTATGACAGCTAAGTTAGAGCGTGAGCGTGCTGGTATCTATAAGTTTCAGGTGCAAGCTACTGTTGATGGTGAGCTTGCGGCTGAGGCTAATATTACTTGTGCAGTTCGTACGAAAGGTGTGTAATGACTCGGATTCATGCATCTGCTGTAGTTGATAGCCAAGCTGAAATCGCTAGTGATGTTGAGATTGGTCCGTACTCTGTTATTGGACCTCATGTCAAAATTGGTACTGGTAGCAAGATAGGTTCTCATACCGTGATCGAGGGTCACACCACGATTGGTAAAGAGAATGTTTTTGCGCACTTCGCTGCCATCGGTGGCGCCCCCCAGGATATGAAATACCGTGGCGAGCCTACCCAACTCATTATTGGTGATCGCAATACGATTCGTGAGTTCACTACTATTCATACGGGTACATCTCAAGATGAGGGCATCACCCGCATTGGTAATGACAATTGGATCATGGCTTATGTGCACATTGCGCATGATTGCCAAATTGGTAACAATACGATTTTCTCAAGTAACGCACAAATCGCAGGTCACGTGCATGTGAATGATTGGGCGATTATGGGTGGTATGTCAGGCGTTCATCAATTTGTTCGTATTGGCCAACATGCCATGCTTGGTGGTGCTTCTGCCTTAGTGCAAGATATTCCGCCATTTGTGATTGCTGCAGGTGATAAGGCTTCACCCCATGGAATTAATGTAGAGGGGTTAAAGCGTCGCGGCTTCTCAAGTGAGACGATTTCTGCATTGCGTCAGGCATACAAGGTTCTGTACAAAGATGGCCTGAGTTTTGAAGAGGCTAAGGCAGAGATTCACAAGATGGCTATTGCGAGCGCATCTGATGCCGCTACCGCAGAAAAGCTGACTGAGTTTCATGATTTTATCGCCGCATCTACGCGCGGCATCGTTCGATAGAGCGGGCCTAGTGTCTAAACTTGCTTGTGTTGCCGGAGAGCCCTCGGGTGATCTGCTGGCGGCACCTGTACTGGGCGCCTTAAAGCAAATCCCCGATACCTCTCAGCTCGAGGTATATGGTATCGGTGGCCCACGCATGCAGGCAGAAGGTCTGCGTTCTGATTGGCCGATGGAGACTTTGAGTGTTCGCGGTTATGTTGAGGCCATCAAACAGCTTCCCGCTATTTTAAAACTTCGTAAAGAGTTAATTACAAATCTTCTTGGTGAAGGTCGCCCCGATGTTTACCTGGGGATTGATGCACCAGATTTCAATTTAGGAGTTGAGTTAGCCATGCGCAAGGCAGGTATTCCTACTTTGCATTTTGTGTCCCCATCAATTTGGGCCTGGAGGGCAGGGCGTATTACTAAGATTAAGCAGGCGGTAGAACGTATGCTCTGCATCTTCCCATTTGAAACTGAGATTTATGAGCGCGCAGGCATTAGTGCAACGTATGTTGGGCATCCGCTAGCAAGCGAGATTCGGCTAGAGCCAAATCTAACATCCGCCAAACAGCGAATTGAAAACATCCTAAATCTACCCACTAATACATTGGATGGAATTCTGGTTGCAGTGTTACCAGGTAGTCGTGGGTCAGAGATCGAGCTGATTGCCCCTATCTTTTTTCAAACTATGTATGAGCTTGCGAAGCGCATGCCGGGTCAGTCATTGCACTTCGTCATTCCAGTGGCAACTCCCCGTTTGCGTGAGCCGCTTGAAGCCTTACTCATAAGTACCCTAGAGAAAAATCCAGACCTTCATATTCATCTAATTAATGGCGAGGCAGATACTGTTCTTGAGGCTGCTGATGTGGTGTTGATTGCTAGCGGTACCGCTACCTTACAAGCAGCGCTCTGGAAAAAGCCGATGGTGATTTCTTATAAGGTGCCTTGGCTTACTGCTCAGATTATGAAACGACAAGGCTATCTTCCTTATGTGGGATTACCAAATATTTTATGCGGAGAGTTTGTTGTCCCAGAGCTTCTGCAGGACGACGCCACTCCGAATAGATTAGCTGATGCACTATTGGACTGGTTAAACAATCCCAATAAAGTAAAGCAATTAATTGATCGCTTTGCTCAAATGCATGATAGCTTGCGAAGACCGACTGGTCTGCTAGTTGCTCAGGCTGTGGCACAAACCGTTGTTGCTGGAAAAAATCGGGTCAGTGTGTGAGTGTCATTTGGGTTTGCGGCGTTGATGAAGCTGGACGTGGGCCTTTAGCTGGTGCGGTAGTGGCTGGTGCTGTCGTTCTCGACCCCGATAAGCCCATCATGGGATTAAAAGACTCCAAGAAATTATCCCCCGCTCGACGAGAATTTTTGTTCGGGGAGATTCAACTCAAGGCTAAGGCCTGGGGCATCGGAGAGGCTAGCCCAGTAGAGATTGATGAGATCAATATCCTGCAGGCAACAATGTTAGCGATGCGTCGAGCAATTGAAGATCTCACCACGCGTTTGGGTTGCTGGCCTACTAAAGCCTTAATTGATGGCAATCGCTGCCCTGAGCTTCCTATATCAGCTGAGGCTATTGTCAAGGGCGATACCAAAGAACCTGCGATTTCAGCGGCATCGATATTAGCCAAAGTGACGCGCGATCGTCAAATGATGATTCTTCATGAATTACATCCGCAGTATGGGTTTGCCCAGCACATGGGCTATCCAACTGAAGCCCATTTTGCTGCATTGAAGGAATTTGGCGCATGCGATCAACATCGCCGCAGCTTCTCTCCGGTTCGTAATGTGCTGGCACTGCATAGTCGATAATCTCAACTATGAAAATTGAATTCATTACCTCAAAAGACAATTCCTTGTTTAAAGAAATTCGTCAATTGCAGGCCACTGGTCCCAAGGGTCAAAAAGCAAGATTTGCTTGTGGTCAGGCTTTGCTTGAGGGTATTCATTTGGTGCAAACTTGGGTAGGTAGTCCAGCTCTCAAGTTTTTGATTACCTCTGAAGCGGGCTTACAAAATCCAGAGATCGCACAAGCCGTGTATGACCATGTAGACATTTGCCCTGAGACGCGTGTTTATCAATTGGATAAAGGCTTATGGGACTTACTGAGTGATTTAGTCAATGCCCCCCATATTGCCGGACTATTAGATTTGCCTCAATCTGCTTTAGCACCCCAGCAGTCTTTGGCTACGCTGGCTGGTGATGTGATTATTTTGGATCGCATACAAGATGCTGGCAATGTTGGATCTATCTTGCGAACTGCCGCAGCAGCGGGCTTTACCCAGGTCGTTGCACTTACAGGTTGCGCACACTTGTGGTCTAGCAAAGTATTGAGGGCTGGTATGGGTGCACATCGCTTACTCGATCTTTATGAAGGCTGGTCATCTCAGCAAGTACTTAGTGCCGTAACTGCACCTTTGTTGGCAGCTACTGCTAATGGGGAGCTAGACCTATTCAATATGCCTAAAATATTGATTCATCCGGTAGCTTGGGTGATGGGTAGTGAGGGTAACGGTGTATCAGCAGATCTGATGGCTCAGGCAAAAGGAGTTTCAATTCCGATTGATCCGCGCGTTGAATCTCTCAATGTTGCTACTGCTACTGCAATCTGCCTATTTGAAACTGTTCGCGTTCGACGTAGCTAACAAATAAATAAATAGATAAATAAAAAACAAAGCCTAGTTACTAACCCAGAATAGTTTTATCGGATTTAATCGATTGCAACACAGTAGTGGCAATCTCCTCGATGGATTTACTGGTTGTGACTACCCAGGGAATAGATTCCTTTTTCATCATGGCTGTGGCCTCATTAATCTCATACCTGCAGTTTTCTAATTTGGCATAGTTACTACCGGGGCGACGTTCATTGCGGATTTCTGATAATCGATCTGCATCAATCATGAGGCCAAAAATCTTACTGCGGAATGGGATTAAATCTTTTGGTAATTGACCACGTTCAAAGTCCTCCGGAATAAGGGGATAGTTGGCAGCTTTCATACCATACTGCATTGCCAGATACAGGCTGGTTGGCGTTTTACCAACTCGGGATATGCCAACAAGAATGACATCAGCCTCAGCTAGGTTTTTATTGGATTGACCATCATCATGAGCCAGAGAGTAATTAATGGCTTCAATACGATTTTTATAGGCCTCGGTATCAGCGTTGTGATGGAGGCGGTTCATCGCATGGGTGGATTTAATGCCTAGAGCCTGTTCTAAAGGTGCCACGAAAGTTTGGAACATATCCAAAATCAGTCCATTTGCATTGCTGACGATCTTATTGAGTTCTGTGTTGACCAAAGTAGTGAATACGATAGGCTGAACCCCATATTTAGAGGCTGCCTGATTGATGCTAGAAACAGCATCATGAGCTTTTTCAGCACTATCTACAAAAGGGACTCGAATGTGCTTAAAAGTGGCCTCAAATTGAGCCAAAATCGATTGGCTGAAGTTCTCGGCAGTGATGCCGGTTCCATCTGAAACGATAAAAACAATACGGGCTTGGGTACTCATGAGGTTGGCCTAACAGTCTTGGTCAGCACTACAATATGTAGTTAATGAAGTATGCCGTATTTTATTCGGCCGCTCGACCAGTTTCCTTATCCTTAGAGAGTATTTTATGTCCAACCAACAACAAAGTAGTGATCTAGCTAGTGCCTATGTTTTGCCTTTTGAGCAACTCCGCATGACTGACGTAGAGTCAGTTGGCGGTAAAAATGCCTCACTTGGTGAAATGATCTCTCAGTTATCCTCCACGGGTGTTCGTGTACCCACTGGATTTGCAACAACTTCCTTGGCATTTCGTGACTTCTTAGAGCACAACCATTTGACTGAGCGCATTCAGAAGCGCTTGGAAAATCTCAATATTGATGATGTTCGTGCATTGGCTGAAGCCGGTAAAGAGATTCGTGGCTGGATTGAGACTGCGCCTTTTCAGGCGCGTCTCGATGAAGAGATTCGTACATCATTTAAGAAGCTAGATGACTCGGGCAAAGGCTCTTTCGCAGTGCGTTCCTCTGCAACAGCAGAGGACTTGCCGGATGCTTCCTTTGCTGGCCAGCAAGAGACCTTCTTGAATGTAGAAGGCATTGATGATGTGCTGAAGAAGATTCGTGAGGTATTTGCTTCTTTGTATAACGATCGTGCGATTTCTTATCGTGTTCACAAAGGCTTTGCTCACGCTGAAGTCGCTTTGTCTGCTGGTATTCAGCGCATGGTACGTTCTGACCTTGGTGCTGCTGGTGTGATGTTTACGCTAGACACGGAATCTGGTTTTGAAGATGTGGTGTTTATTACCTCAAGCTATGGCTTGGGTGAAACAGTGGTGCAGGGCGCAGTTAATCCTGACGAGTTCTATGTCTTCAAAACTACTTTAGCTCTGAATAAGAAGGCAATTATCCGTCGCTCCTTAGGCTCTAAATTAATTCAGATGCAATTCGCCCCAGCAGGCTCCGCTGAGAAGGTGATCACGGTTGATGTTGCCCCAGAAAAGCGTAATCGTTTTTCATTAGAGGATGCAGACATTACTGAATTAGCAAAATACGCCGTCATTATTGAAAAGCACTACGGTCGCCCAATGGACATCGAGTGGGGTAAGGATGGTCAAGATGGCCGTATCTATATTTTGCAAGCGCGCCCTGAGACAGTAAAGAGTCAGGCTGCTGGTCAAGTAGAGATGCGCTACAAACTTAAAGGCAGCTCTAAAGTATTGGCTAAAGGTCGTGCGATTGGTCAAAAAATTGGCGCTGGTCCAGTGCGTGTTATTCGTGATCCAAGCGAGATGGATCGCGTGCAGCCAGGCGATGTATTGGTTGCTGACATGACGGATCCAAACTGGGAGCCTGTTATGAAGCGCGCTTCTGCAATTGTGACTAATCGTGGTGGCCGTACCTGCCACGCAGCGATTATTGCGCGTGAGTTGGGTGTGCCTGCGGTGGTAGGTTGTGGCGACGCTACCGAACACCTGCAAGACGGCATGATGGTGACAGTTTCTTGTTCAGAGGGCGATGAAGGTCATATTTATGATGGCTTGATTGAGACTGAGGTCACTGAAGTATCTCGAGGTGTCATGCCAGAGATCCCAGTGAAGATCACTATGAATATTGGTAATCCTCAGTAGCTTTTAATTTCTCTCAGATTCCGAATGCGGGTGTTGGTCTAGCGCGTCTTGAGTTCATCATCAATAACTACATTGGCGTGCACCCACGTGCAGTGTTGGAATACCCCAACATTGATCCTGATCTCAAGCGTGCAGTGGAGAGCGTTGCTCGTGGTTATGCGAGCCCACGTCAGTTTTATGAAGATAAATTGGTTGAGGGTGTAGCAACGATTGCTGCAGCTTTCTATCCAAAACCAGTGATCGTACGTTTGTCTGACTTTAAGTCAAACGAGTACAAGAAGCTGATTGGCGGATCTCGTTATGAGCCTGATGAAGAGAATCCAATGCTGGGCTTCCGCGGTGCATCGCGTTATGTATCGGTAGATTTTGGCGAAGCCTTCGCTTTAGAGTGCGCTGCAATGAAGTGTGTTCGTGAAGACATGGGTCTAGATAACGTAGAGATCATGGTGCCGTTTGTTCGTACCATTAAGCAAGCCGAGCGTGTGATCGATATGATGGCAAATCTAGGACTCAAGCGTGGTGTCAATGGTTTGCGCCTCATTATGATGTGCGAGATTCCATCCAATGCGATTTTGGCTGATCAATTCCTTGAACATTTTGATGGTTTCTCAATTGGCTCGAACGATATGACTCAGTTAACTCTGGGATTGGATCGTGACTCTGGAATGGAGTTGTTGGCAATCGATTTTGATGAGCGTGATCCTGCGGTTGAGTTCATGATTGCGCGCTCAATTGAGGCATGTCTCAAGCAAAATAAATACGTTGGTATTTGCGGTCAAGGCCCTTCAGACCATCCAGACTTTGCGCGTTGGTTGGTTGCCAAGGGGATCACTTCTATTTCTCTTAATCCAGATAGCGTAGTTGCTACCTGGGAGATGCTCGGCAAGAAAGAGGCGTAATCGATTCTGGCTGAATATAAGTCAAGTCATCTGGATGTAAAAAAGGCCTAGATCGAATAATCTAGGCCTTTTGATTTGGGATGAACTTATTCATCTCCAAATATGCTGCACTTTATTGGTGCGGGGTAACTTAGGCGTTGAGATCGCCTCTAGCGATTCGTCCTTTTTGGACTTCCCATTCACGCTCTTTGGTTGCTGCGCGCTTGTCATGCTGTTTCTTGCCTCGAGCTAGGCCAATCTCGCATTTCACCTTCCCTTTTGAGAAATGCAAATTAAGGGGAACGAGGGTGTAGCCCTTTTGCTCAACTTTGCCGATGAGCTTTTTAATCTCGATCGCATTCAGTAGGAGTTTGCGGGTGCGGGTACTGTCTGGGACGATGTGGGTTGAAGCTGAGAGTAGGGGGGTGATATGACAGCCAATCAGGAATAGCTCCGCCTGACGGATGACAACATACGCTTCTTTGACGTGCACTCGGCCAGCACGAATGGCTTTAACTTCCCAGCCTTCTAGAACTAGCCCTGCCTCGAACCGTTCCTCGATAAAATAATCGAAGAAGGCTTTTTTGTTATCGACGATACTCATATTTATTTAGCTTCTCAAGATCGATTATGGCAGACGTCTACAAGACCGTTTTAATTGGGCAATCAGCCGACCGCATGTATGGCTTGGTAACCGACGTTGCCCGTTACCCTGAATTCTTGCCCTGGTGTGGAGGAGTGGAAATTTTTGAGCAAACAGAGACGGTTCTGGATGCCAAAATCAATATTCACTTTAAGGGTATTAACCAGTACTTTCATACGCGCAACATCAATCACCGCCCTGAAACTATTGACATGGTCTTTGTGGATGGCCCTTTTAAGCATTTTTCAGGGCAATGGAACTTTATCCCCCTAAAAGAAGATGCCTGCAAGGTCGAATTTAAGCTCCATTGGGAGTTCAAGAGCGTCATTCTGGATAAGATAATTGGCCCAGTTTTTGGTCATATTGCCGGTACTTTTGTAGATTGTTTCGTAAAGCGTGCTGAAGACCTTGATGGGCAGTAGTCTGTGAAAGTCCTAAATATCCTCATCTGTGACGCCAGAGATGGTGAGCCTAAGCTAAAACCCTTTATCCTGGAATTTGCTTCTCACCTTAGCCCAACAGTTGGTTTAGCCCTTCAAAAGTTGGGTATCGCCACTGCTATTGATGATCCACGCCTTGCTAGAAAAGGGTGTTTTGGCGTCTTTGGCAAGCGCAAGGACTGGGATAGCCCCATTTATGAGGGTGATCGCTTGGAGCTTTATTCACCACTCCTAGTGGACCCTAAGACCGTTCGTCGAAAGAAGGCTAATCAGAATCAAGATGCCAAATTCCAGGCTGCTGCAGCTAAAAGAAAGGCCAGGAGGCTATAATCGATTTTTGTGACTAGGGGTTTTGCATGCGACTCATTCAAAAAGCACTCACTTTTGACGATGTGCTCCTCGTACCGGCCTATTCCTCGGTACTTCCTCGAGATGCCAGCTTGGCAAGTAAATTAACTCGAGATATTTCACTCAATACTCCATTAGTATCCGCTGCCATGGATACCGTGACTGAAGGTCGGCTGGCCATTGCTATGGCCAGCGAGGGTGGTATTGGTATTGTTCATAAAAACCTCAAACCTGCAGAGCAGGCTAGAGAAGTTGCTAAGGTTAAGCGTTATGAATCTGGTGTCTTGCGTGATCCCATCACGATTAGTCCAGATGTCACGTTGCGCCAAGTTATGCAACTTTCTCGTGATCATGGTTTTTCCGGATTCCCGGTTCTTATTGGCAAGGAAGTAGTGGGAATTATCACAAATCGCGACTTGCGCTTTGAAGAAGATTCAGATGCATCAGTCAAAACAAAGATGACCCCGCGTGAGCGCTTGATCACCGTTAAAGAAGGTTGTACCTTAGAAGAGGCAAAGCGCTTAATGAGTCAGCATCGCTTAGAGCGTGTGCTTGTTGT
>Ga0187845_1002193_pt1 | contig 10702 bp, 5 predicted proteins | sample SpaLakP09_SKY_68_FD_134515 | JGI IMG/M metagenome (GOLD analysis project Ga0187845, IMG submission 134515) | Oligotrophic lake water microbial communities from Sparkling Lake, Wisconsin, USA - SP09_SKY_68 | ecosystem: Environmental > Aquatic > Freshwater > Lake | place: USA: Sparkling Lake... | reverse complement strand
GTGCATATCATCTGCCCGCTTCTTGGGCGGGTAACGGCGACGGATGACCACGAAAAAGACCGGAACCAGGAAAATCGCCAACACAGTGGCGGAGATCATGCCGCCCATCACCCCGGTACCAATGGCGTTCTGGCTGCCGGAGCCGGCGCCATGGCTGATCACCAGCGGCAAAATACCCAGAATGAAGGCCAGTGAAGTCATCAGGATGGGGCGCAGCCGCATGCGTACCGCTTCCATGGTGGCGGCAATCAATTCCTTGCCGTGTTCCTGCTGCTCCTTGGCAAATTCCACAATCAGAATGGCGTTCTTCGAGGCCAGACCGATGGTGGTCAACAGACCCACCTGGAAATACACGTCATTGGACAGGCCACGCAGGCTGGCAGCGAGCAAGGCACCGATCACCCCCAGCGGCACCACCATCATCACCGAGAAGGGGATCGACCAGCTTTCATACAGCGCCGCCAGGCACAGGAAGACAATGAGCAGCGAAATGGCATACAGCGCCGGCGCTTGCGAGCCGGACAGGCGCTCTTCGTAAGACAGCCCGGTCCATTCGAAGCCTATGCCAGGCGGCAGCTGCTTGATCATGTTTTCCATCTCGCTCATCGCAGTACCGGTACTGACACCGGCTGCCGGCGAACCCTGGATTTCCACCGACGACTGGCCGTTGTAGCGCTCCAGACGCGGCGAGCCAAAGCCCCAGTGCGAGCTGGCAAAGGCCGAGAACGGGACCATGCTGCCGCTGCTGTTACGCACATACCAGTTACCCAGATCTTCCGGTGACATGCGGTATGGCGCATCGCCCTGCAGATAGACTTTCTTGATACGGCCGCGGTCGATGAAGTCGTTGACATAGCTGGAACCGATGGCAGTACTCAGCGTGGTATTGATGTCAGCAACCGATACACCCAAGGCATTGGCCTTTTCGTGATCGACATCCAGCAGGTATTGCGGGTTGTCGCTCAGACCGTTGGGGCGTACCGCCATCAACAGCGGGTTCTTGGCAGCCATGCCCAGCAACTGGTTGCGTGCAGCCATCAGCTTGTCATGCCCCAAGCCGGCACGGTCCTGCAATTGCAGGTCGAAACCGGAGGCGTTGCCCAGTTCCATCACCGCTGGCGGGGCAAAGGCAAAGATCATGGCATCGCGGATCTGGCTGAATGCACCCATGGCACGGCCAGCGACCGCTTTCACGGTCAGGTCCGGCCGGTTACGCTGATCCCAGGGCTTGAGCTGGACAAAACCCAGACCCATGTTCTGGCCGCTACCGGCAAAACCGAAGCCGGACACGGTAAACAGCGAATTGACGGCCGGATCCGCCAGGAAATGCTTTTGCACTTGCAGCAAGGCAGCATCGGTACGTTCCTGGGTGGCACCCGGTGGCAATTGCACCTGGGTAAACAGAATGCCCTGGTCTTCTTCCGGCAGGAAGGACGTCGGCAGCCGCATGAACAGCACCGCCATGGCGATGATGATGCCGAGGTAAATCACCATATAGCGCAGCGATTTTTTCAGCATGCGCGCCACAATGCCCTGATAGCGCTCGCTATTGCGGTCGAAGGTACGGTTAAACCAGCCGAAGATGCCGGTGTATTCGTGACCGACACCATGGCCTTTCTCCACTGGCTTGAGCAAGGTTGCGCACAAGGCCGGGGTCAACACCAGGGCCACCAGCACCGACAGTGCCATCGACGACACCACGGTAATGGAGAACTGGCGATAGATGACGCCGGTAGAGCCACCAAAGAAGGCCATCGGCACAAACACCGCCGCCAGCACCAGCGCGATACCGATCAGTGCGCCGGTAATCTGGCCCATTGATTTGCGCGTGGCTTCACGCGGAGGCAGGCCCTCCTCGCTCATCACCCGTTCGACGTTTTCCACCACCACGATGGCATCATCCACCAGCAGGCCAATGGCCAGCACCAGGCCAAACATGGTCAGGGTATTGATGGAAAAGCCCGTGGCGGCCATCACACCAAAAGTACCCAGCAGCACTACTGGTACCGCGATGGTGGGAATCAGCGTGGCGCGGAAGTTTTGCAGGAAGACATACATCACCACAAACACCAGGCCGATGGCTTCCACCAGCGTCTTCACCACTTCTTCGATGGAGATTTTTACAAACGGCGTAGTGTCATACGGGTAAACCGCCTTCACACTCTTGGGGAAGTAGGCCGACAGCTCGGCCACCTTGTCGCGCACGGCCTGGGCGGTGTCCAGTGCATTGGCACCACTGGCCAGCTTGATGGCCACACCGGTCGCCGGCTTGCCATTGAACAGGGCCTTGGTGCGATAGGTTTCTGCCCCCAGTTCGATACGGGCCACGTCCTTGAGCAGCACGCGTGAGCCATCGGTATTCACTTTCAGCAGGATTTTGCCAAACTGCTCGGCGCTGGACAGCCGGGTCTGCGCCACGATGGTGGCATTCAGCTGCTGACCCGGCTTGGCCGGCAAGCCACCCAGCTGGCCAGCCGATACCTGGGCATTCTGTGCCGTGATGGCGGTGGAAACATCGCCGGTGGTCAGCTGATAGCTATTGAGCTTGTTGGGGTCCAGCCAGATGCGCATCGAATACTGCGAACCAAACAAGGACACTTCACCCACCCCATTGACCCGGCTGAGGGTGTCCTGCAGGTTGCTGGCAACATAGTCACCCAGGTCGGTGCCGTTCATGCTGCCGTCTTCCGAGACAAAACCCACCACCATCAGGAAGTTACGCGCCGACTTGGTCACGGTAATGCCCTGCTGCTGCACGACGGTGGGCAAGGCGGCCATGGCGGACTGCAGCTTGTTTTGCACCTGCACCTGTGCGGTGTCCGGGTTGGTGCCGGCATCGAAGGTCATGGTGATGGTGACTGCACCGGTGTCGTCACTGGTGGAGTTCATGTAACGCAGGTGGTCGATACCCTGCATCTTCTGCTCGATCACCTGGGTAACGCTGTCTTCCACGGTCTTGGCCGAAGCCCCGGGATAGGTTGCGTTGATGGCGATTTGCGGCGGCGCGATGGCCGGGTACTGTGACACCGGCAGGCTGCGAATCGACAGCAGGCCGGCCAGCATGATCACGATGGCGATCACCCAGGCAAAGATCGGCCGGTCAATAAAAAATTTCGACATGAATCTTTTCCCGGTTTACTTGGCGGCAGAAGCGTTGGCAGCAAGCGGTTCCGCCTTGACGACGGTACCGTCCTGCACCTTCATCAAGCCTTCCACCACGATGCGCTCGCCCCCTTGCAGGCCGCTGTCCACCAGCCATTTATTGCCAACGGTCTGGCTGGTCTGGATGGTGCGGGCGCTAACCTTGTTGTCCTGGCCTACCACCATCACGATGGCATCACCCTTCTGATTGCGGGTAACGGCCTGCTGCGGCAGCAGCAAGGCATGCTGGCGTACGCCCTGCTCCAGTCGCGCACGGACAAACATGCCGGGCAGCAATTCGCCATTCGGGTTATCAAAGGTGGCGCGCAAGGTCACCATGCCGGTGCTGGCATCCACCGTGATGTCGGAAAACTGCAGTTCGCCTTCTTTGGCGTATTCACTACCGTCTTCCAGGATCAACTTCACCTTGGCCTTGCCCGGCTGGCTTTGCAGTGCCCCCTTGGCGAAGTCGCGGCGCAGGTGCAACAGCTCGGTGCTGGATTGAGTCATGTCGACATAGGCCGTGGCCAGTTGCTGCACCGTGGCCAGCGCGGTGGTCTGGTTGGCGGTCACCAGGGCGCCGGCAGTCACGCTGGATTTGCCAATGCGACCGCTAACCGGCGCGGTGATGCGAGTGTAAGCCAGATTGATGCGGGCAGTTTCCACCGAGGCCTTGGCGGTAGCCACATCGGCACGCGCCTGCAGCAATGCCGCACGGGCATCGTCATTATCCTGGCTGCTGATGGCCTTGATTTCCGCCAGCTGGGCATAACGCTTGGCTTTAAGGTCGGCCGAAGTCAGTGTGGCCTCCGCCTTGGCCAGGCTGGCCTGAGCGGTCTGGTAGGCCGCCTGGTAGGTGTCCGGATTAATCTGGTACAGCACCTGTCCGGCCTTGACCTCGCCGCCTTCGGTAAACAGGCGCTTCTGGATGATGCCGCCAACTTGCGGGCGGATTTCGGCCACGGTAAAGGCAGAAATTCGTGCCGGCAACTCGCGGCTGATAACGGTGTCCTGTGCTTGCAGGGTCATGATGCCGACGCTGACCGGGCCGGCGGCTGGCATGCCGGCGGTTTGCGACTTGCCACAGCTGCTCAGTGCAGCGGACAGCAGCAAGGCGGCGACAAGCTTGAGAGCGGGTGAGGCTTGCTTGATGTGCATAAACATTCCAGAGCTTGAAGATGATGAAGAACTGCACTGCGCCGGGTCTGAGCGCCCAGTCGTTCAGTTGGCTCATTTTAAATACATACGCGACTGTATGCTTGCAAATAAGCAGGTAAATTCCGGTAAAACATAGGCTCGCATGCTGCGAACGGCCGGATTTATTGCCCAACACTTCATTCTTTAAACCAAATAGCCGCAATTTATTCAATCAAAACTTCACAATAATGACATTCACGCAACACTACGTAAGTTTACTTAGGTATTTTCACGAGTTATTTGCATATTATCTGAGAAGGCTCTCAGAAATAAGTAAGATAGGACCAACAGATACAGCGAGCAGGCAACAATATGTCAGCCGCCTGAATACTCTGTGACAAGCTGCCGGGCAGGCCTTGGGGAAGGCTCCGGCAACGGTGTGCGAACACATCGGGGAAGATGCGTGCAAGCGGGAACAGACTGCCAAGGCAGTCAACAAGCCAGACCTTGCTGGCAGCGGGAATGATCCCGCTGCCAGCCGGGGCGGCCTATTTCACATAGACATCCTCAAAGCCGAACGATCCGTTCGGATTCATCACAAAACCCTGTACTTCCTTGCGCATCGGAATATAAATGCGCGAATGCGCCATGGTGATCCACGGCCGTTCGCGCTTGAAAATGTCCTGCGCTTTCAGGTAGTAGGCCGTGCGCTGCTTGCGGTCGTTAGTCTGGCGGGCCTTCAGCAAAAGCTGGTCAAATTCCTGATTGCAGAAACGCTGGCCATTCTTGCTGACGCTGCAGGAGAGTGAGGTCCACAGGAAGTCATCGGGATCGCCGGAGTCGCTGGTCAGCCCGCTCATATAGACATCATGCTCTCCCTGCCCCGCCCGCTTCAGATACTCGCCCCATTCGTAACTCTGGATATTGGCCTTGACACCTATCCTGGCCCAGTCTTGCTGGATCATCTGCGCCATCAGCTTGCCATTGGGATTGGTTGGCCGCTGCACCGGCAAAGCCCACAGATTGATGCTGAAACCATCCGGATAGCCTGCCTTGGCCAGCAATTGCCGCGCCCGCGCCGGATTGTATTCATTGCGGGTTTTGCCGTTCCAGCCCCATACCGCCGGCGGAAAGGGATTAACCGCCTGCGTGGCACCGCCCTTGGGAAACAGCGCCTTGAACAGGGCATCGCGATCAATGGCGATATCCAGCGCCACCCGCACATCACGATTGGCCAGCTGTGGCCGTTTCAGGTTGTAGGCCAGGTAGGAAATATTCATGGCCCCGGTGCTGTCGACCTTGATATTACGGTCGGCCTGCAGACTGTCCAGGTCGGCCTCGCGTACTGCGGCCGCCAGTTGGCATTCATTGTTTTTCAACTTCTGGATGCGCACCTGCGGATCGGTGACGATGGCAAAAATCAGGCTGCGGGTGAGTTGCGGTCGCCCCCAGTAGTCGGCATTGGCCTGCAGGCGTACCGCCGAATCCTTGGCGTAGCTCTTGAACTGGTATGGACCGGTGCCGACTGGCTGCTGATTGATGTCGGCTGCACGATTCTGCTGCAGCAGATGCTCGGCGTACTCGGCCGACTGCATGCCGGCAAAGCCCATGGCCAGAAAACTCAGAAAGGTGGCATTACGCTCTTTCAGTTGCAGCCGCACCGTGTAGGGGTCTATTTTCTGCACACTGGCCAGCGACTGGGCGATGCCGTAATTGGCCGGCCCCAGCAGCTGGGTCTTGAAGGCCATGTTGAAAGCCAGTTCCGGCTTGATCCAGCGCTGCACGGTGAACACCACGTCATCGGCGGAAAAGCTACGGGTCGGGCTGAAATAATCCGTGTGCTGAAATTTCACGCCCTTGCGCAGATGAAAGGTATAGCTCAAGCCATCCGCCGATATTTCCCACTTGCTGGCCAGTGCCGGCACGATATCCACCCCGCCCCGCTTGAAGGCCACCAGTCCCTGGAAGATCTGCCGCGTCACATTATAAGTAGACGCACTATCCCATAGCGCCGGATCAAAGCCCTCCGGTGCCGTTTCGGCACAGAACACCAGGGGCTTGGCAGCCAGTGCCGGCAAGGCTACCGCGCTCAGGCTCATCGCCAGGAGCAGCTTGTGCAATATCATCGAAACCTCCCTCATGCGGCGGCTGCTACATTGCCATGCCACCAAAGCCCGCATCATAACCGAAAGCACCAAACTGCCGACCAGCACTGGCACAAACAATGAGGCATCAGTCGTACGCAGGCAGGCTGCGCCGCGGGTCATTGCTTCGCCCTGCTTGCTCGGGGAAGATACATGGCGGAATGCTGCCCAGATGATCAAGACTATTGCAACATGCCGCCTGTTTGCCACGTTTTTGCCAGATCAACCGGAATCTCCCCATGCACATCACCACCATTCAGCTGGAAGACGTACTCACGCACCCGGAATACATCTCAATTCACCAGATGCCGGGCATCCACCTGGATTTACGCTATGCCGGGGAGGACAACTTCATCGGACACAATCTGTATGGTGATTTTGATGGCGGCCTGCTGCACAGCCAGGCTGCCAGCCAATTGGCTCGCGCGGCGAACAGGCTGCAAGCGGAACGACCGGGCTGGCGCTTGCGGGTGCTGGACGCACTGCGGCCCGGACGGGTGCAGCGCCTGCTATGGGACAGGGTAAAGGGCACGCCGCAGCATATTTATGTAGCCGACCCGGCGCGTGGTTCAATCCACAGCTTTGGCATGGCCGTGGATGTGACGCTGGAAGACGAATGCGGGCAAGAGCAGGACCTGGGCACCCGTTTTGATGATTTCACGCTGCTGGCGCAGCCGGCACAGGAAAGGCAGATGTTGCAGGCTGGCCTGCTGGATCATCAGCAACTAGAGCTGCGCGAGTTGCTACGCGACTGCATGCAGCAAGCTGGTTTTCACGGCATTGCCAGTGAATGGTGGCACTTTGAAGCTGCTGACAGCGGCTGGATACGCGCCAATATGCTGCTGGTGGAATAGCCTCCCCCACACATGCACAGCTCACCAGCCAAGTTGCGCTGACTTGACGCAGACCGGGAAATCAAGTCTCATCCACCCTGCAATAATTAAAACAATTTAAACAAGTATTCGAATCCTGGCGGGCATGGCGCAGATGAGTGAGGCAATGAAAGACAGCGTGACCTATAGCAGTGCCGCTTCGTTTTCCCAGCTGCAGCTGAAGCTGCAGGCCATCATTCGCCGCTGTCCCGACCCTGCACTGCGCCAGTTATGCCTGGGGGCGCTGGAGCGGATCTTTGCCATCAAGTCGATGTTGTGCATGCCGTTTGACATGGTCTATGCCAGTCAGGCGGCACGACTGAGTGAGCAGCTGGGGGAAGAGGCCTTTGCCAGCCTGATTCGCAGCGAGGACGGACTCAACCAGCTGGAACAGGAAATGCGCAAGGTATTTTCCTTTATCGAACGCCAGCATGGTGGCGTGGTATTCCAGCGACTCAACGCACTGGCGGCGGCACTGGCCTGGGACATCATCGAGGCACTGCTGCGCGATTTCATCGAGCTGAGCTGCAACCGTAACCCGCTGCTGGTGCTGGATGCACTGGAGCAGCTCAAGCCTATCCACCGTGACAAGCTATTCCGCAGCGAAGTACTGCAGCGCCACGACTTTGCCGTACAGCACAAGCTGGGCAGCATTCTGCTGGAAGAAAACAATATCCGTGGTGTGGAGCGGCTGCGTTTGTGGCTGAAGCTGCTATTTCCACAGGAAGGCAGCCTGCTTGCCTACCTGGACGATCCGCTGCTCGATACCCTGCAGGCGCGGCGCGAAACCATTCTGCACGATCACCCCAGGCCGGATGCTGCTGCCTTGGGCCTGGGTCGGGATGATGTCAATATTTCAGTGATTCGCGCCATCAAGCTCTGCCTGCTGTTATCAATGGACGTGAGCATGCCACCCGCTGCGGCGGGCCACCCCCTCCCCGCTGCGCTGACCCTGTAATCCGTAAGCAAGCAAAAAAAATCCCGGCGCAGGCCGGGATCAAACGTTTAGCGGGGATAGATACGAGGCGGGAACCTCGCATTTCGATTTATATCTATCAAATAACCCCTAGTCAACTAAATATTTACTTACATATAAAGTTTGTCGCAAAAAAAGGCAGCCATTGGCTGCCTTTTGTCACTCCGCTGAAAGATCAGGAAGCTTGCTTGTTCATCTTGCGACGTTCGTTCTCTTGCAGGTAACGCTTGCGGATACGAATGGACTTGGGCGTGATTTCAACCAGTTCGTCATCGTCGATGAATTCCACGGCCGATTCCAGAGTCATCTTCATCGGGGTGGTCAGGCGAACGGCTTCGTCAGTACCGGAAGCACGCACGTTGGTCAGCTGCTTGCCCTTGACCGGGTTAACCACCAGGTCGTTGTCGCGGCTGTGAATACCGATGATCATGCCTTCATACAGCTTGTCGCCCGGGGAGACGAACATGCGGCCGCGATCTTCCAGCTTCCACAGTGCGTAGGCCACGGCTTCGCCGTTTTCTTGCGAAACCAGCACGCCATTGTGGCGACCCGGCATGTCCGGCTTGACCGGGCCGTAGTCGTCGAATACGTGGCTCATCAGACCGGTACCGCGGGTCATGGTCATGAAGTCGGACTGGAAGCCGATCAGGCCACGTGCCGGAATATGGTATTCCAGGCGGGTACGACCCAGGCCGTCGGATTCCATATTGGTCAGTTCGCCACGGCGACGGCCGATTTCTTCCATGATGCCGCCCTGGTGATCATCTTCCAGGTCGATGGACAGGTTTTCGTACGGCTCGCACTTTTCGCCGTTCACTTCCTTGTACACCACGCGCGGCTTGGCTACGGCCATTTCGAAGCCTTCGCGACGCATGCTTTCCAGCAGGATGGTCAGGTGCAGTTCGCCACGACCGGATACGCGGAACACGTCGGAGTCTTCGGTTTCTTCAACACGCAGCGCAACGTTGGTCAGCAGTTCCTTGGTCAGGCGGTCACGGATCTGACGGCTGGTAACGAACTTGCCTTCGGTGCCGGCCAGCGGCGAGGAGTTCACCATGAAGTCCATGGTCAGGGTCGGCTCGTCCACGGCCACCATCGGCAGGCCTACCGGTTGTTCCTTGTCACAGATGGTGACGCCGATACCGATATCGTCCAGACCGGAAATGATGATGATGTCGCCCGCTTCGGCTTCTTCAACCGGAACGCGCTCCAGGCCCTGGTAACCCAGCACCTGGTTGATACGGCCGGAAGCGACTTGCACTTCGTGGTTCATCACGACAACTTGCTGACCCGGCTTGATGCGGCCATTCAGTACACGACCAACGCCCAGGCGGCCGGTGTAGGTGGAATAGTCCAGTGCGGAGATTTGCAGCTGCAGCGGCGCTTCCGGATCGCCCGGCGGGGTCGGAACGTGCTTGAGCACGGTTTCGAACAGCGGACGCATGTTATCGGACTCTTGATCCAGTTCCAGCTTGGCAAAGCCGTTCAGGCCGGAAGCATAGATGATGGGGAAGTCCAGTTGTTCGTCGGTGGCGCCCAGCTTGTCGAACAGGTCGAAAGTTTGGTCTACCACCCAGTCCGGACGAGCGCCCGGACGGTCAACCTTGTTGATCACCACGATCGGACGCAGGCCCAGGGCCAGGGCTTTCTTGGTCACGAAACGGGTTTGCGGCATCGGGCCTTCAACGGCATCCACCAGCAGCAGTACGCCGTCTACCATGCCCAGTACGCGTTCCACTTCGCCGCCGAAGTCGGCGTGTCCCGGAGTGTCCACGATGTTGATGTGCACGCCTTCGTATTCGATGGCGGTGTTCTTGGCCAGAATGGTAATGCCACGCTCTTTTTCAAGATCGTTGCTGTCCATTACGCGTTCATCTACCTGCTGGTTCTCGCGGAAGGTGCCGGACTGGCGCAGCAACTGGTCAACGAGGGTGGTTTTGCCATGGTCCACGTGGGCAATAATGGCAATATTACGAATCTGTCGTGTCATGTTTCGGAATTCGGTCGGTTGAAGCGGAAAAATCGTACGATTCTATCACGTAGCACAGGCTTAACCCAAAGCATTATCGCGACAAGGCATGATGATTTGGTTACACTGCGCGCCATTTCCCCCTGCAAACCCGGATATTGAGGAGTCGACCATGTATGACTGGGACGCCCTGTGGCATGAACATGAAGGCTATCGCACCGGCTTCGATGTGCAGCACAACGACGCCAACCAGCTGGCCGACGAGCTGTCGGCCAAGCTGATGAAACCGGCGCAACACCCCACCGATGTGGCGGTATACGAAACGGCAGACAAATTCATCCTGGCCGGCCACGCCGATGGGCTGCAGTTGCTGGAAGTGTTCAAGCACGGCCTGTTTGACATCACCCTGCGCCTGGTGAGCGAGGACGAGGGCCTGGAACTGACGCTGCCTTATGTGGAAATC
>Ga0187845_1002192_pt1 | contig 10704 bp, 10 predicted proteins | sample SpaLakP09_SKY_68_FD_134515 | JGI IMG/M metagenome (GOLD analysis project Ga0187845, IMG submission 134515) | Oligotrophic lake water microbial communities from Sparkling Lake, Wisconsin, USA - SP09_SKY_68 | ecosystem: Environmental > Aquatic > Freshwater > Lake | place: USA: Sparkling Lake... | reverse complement strand
TATTTCTCTTGCCCCCTTTAGCCCCGCCGAGGAACGGAAAGTCTTGAGGCCGTGCGCGCAGCGCACTTCAAGAACTGACTCCGCACGGTTGTCTGAGCAGAGCGTAGCGGCGCGAGTTCCGGGCGGGGCCACAAGACTTGAGTACCGCTGGGAACCCGAAGCGCAGCGTAGGGCGGGGCGGTCGGGGGGAGCTCTTTGCCTACTTTCTGGCGGTCCAGAAAGTAGGTCGCCCGCCGGGGCGAACTCCCGGCATGGGCCTTGGCGTCAAGCAACAGCGGCAGAAACCAGACTCACAACGTCGTACTCCGCTTCCTCGCCATCGGCGGATTCTTTGCAAAGTACCTGGCAATGCCCGACGCCAGCGCGTCCACCAGTTGGTCTTGGTAGTCCGGGTCGCGCAGCTTCTTCTCCTCCTCCGGGTTGGAGATGAATGCCGTCTCGACCAGGATGCTCGGGATGTCCGGCGCCTTCAGCACCGCGAAGCCTGCCTGCTCGACCTTGGCCTTGTGCAGCCGGCCTACCTTTCCGATCTGCCCCAGCACCTCGCTGCCCAGCTTGAGGCTGTCCTTGATCTGGGCCGTGGTGCTCATGTCGAGCAGCGCGCGCAGCACGGTCGCATCTTTCACAGCCGCACCGACATTGACGCCACCCACCATGTCGGCCGCGTTCTCCTTGTTGGCCATCCAGCGCGCAGCGGCGCTCGTCGCCGCGCCGTCTGAGAGGACGAACACCGACGCACCACGCGCCTGGGGTGTGAAGAAGGCGTCGGCGTGGATGGACACAAACAGGTCCGCCTGAACGCGCCGAGCCTTGCGGACGCGCTCGTGCAGCGGCACGAAGAAGTCGGCGTCGCGCGTCATCAGCACGCGGATGTTGGGGTTGCTCTGGAGCCGCTCGCGCAGCTTCAGGCCCACGGCGAGTACCACGTCCTTCTCGCGCAGTCCCGTCGGGCCGACGGCGCCAGGGTCCTCGCCGCCATGGCCGGGGTCCAGCGCGATGACGATGAGGCTGTCCATCGTGGCGGCGGCTGGTGGTTTGGGTTCGGGCGCCGGGACCGGTGCAGGCTTGGGCGCCGTGGCGACGACCGGCGCAGGCGCAGGCGCGGATGGCAAAGGCGCGGGCGGGGCAGGGCGCTCGATCTTCTGGATCAGCTCCTCCAGCGCGTCATTGACTGCACTGGCCGCCGCCTCTGCACGGCGCGCTGCAGCGGGCGGCTTGTCGTGCTCCTTGACGAGGGCGAGCAGCGGGTCGGCCTCGACCTTGGGCCGCAGGTCCAGCACCAGGCGGTATTTGTAGGCTGCCACCGGCGCCAGCGTGAACACCTGCGGCGCGGCGGGCTGCTTCAGGTCCAGCACGAGGCGCACGACGGTGGGCGTGTTCTGGCCCACGCGCACGCCGGCGATGTAGGGGTCGTCGGCCTTGACCTTGCCGATGAGCTCGCGCAGGCCGGGGCTCAGCGTCAGACCTTCGATGTCGATGACGAGGCGGTGTGGCGAGTCGACGAGAAAGTGCTTGGCCACCAGCGGCTGGTCAGACTCGATGGTCACGCGCGTGTAGTCCGCTGCCGGCCAGACGCGCACGGCGACGATGCCGGCCTGGCTGCCTGCGGCCAGCGTGGTGGGTGCCTTCAACAGCAGGGCGAGAAAGCCGAGGGACGTGCGGCGCTTCATGCCTTCAACGCCTCGACGAGCCGCGCATCGCCCACCGCGCGCACGCTGCGGCTGTCGTCGGGCATCAACTCGATGAAGAGCTGCAGGTCGGCCGGCGGCAACTGGCCGGCGGCTTTCTCGGGCCATTCGCAGAGCTTGAGCCCCGGCGCGGCGAAGACATCGCGAAAGCCCGCGTCCTCCCACTCGCGTGGGTCGCCGAAGCGGTAGAAGTCGAAGTGGCTCGCGGCGCTTCCGCCGGGCAACTCGTAGCTCTCCATGACGGCATAGCTCGGGCTCTTGATGCGGCCCTCGACGCCCAGCGCGCGCAGCAACAGGCGCGTGAAGGTCGTCTTGCCTGCGCCGAGCGGCCCGTGCAGTTCGATCAACGCGTTGGGGGAGGGGCGCAGCGCCGCCGCGAGCTTGTCAGCGGAGGCTTGAGCTGCGGACTCATCGGCCCACAGCAACTCGGTTTCTAGAATCGACGACAAATGCAAGAGGTCCCGTCCACTGTCGATGCCGCCGCACTGTTGACCAGTTTGCGCGGCTGGGCGCATGAGCTGGGATTCTCACAGATCGCCGTGGCCGATGTAGACCTCAGCAGCGCCGAGCCCGGTCTGCAGGCCTGGCTGGACGCCGGCCACCACGGCCGCATGCACTACATGGCCGCGCACGGCCTGAAGCGTGCGCGGCCGGCAGAGCTGGTGCCGGGCACGCTGCGCGTCGTCACGGCGCGCATGGACTATCTGCCGCAGGCGACTGAAGCAGGCTGGCAGGCCGTGGAATGGGCCGGCCTGGCCACGCCGGAGCAGGCCCAGATCTCCCTATACGCCCGGGGCCGCGACTATCACAAGGTGCTGCGCAGCCGGCTGCAAAAGCTCGCCGAGAGGCTGGAGGCCGAGGTTGGCCCGCTGGGCTACCGCGTGTTCACCGACTCGGCGCCGGTGCTGGAGGTGGAGCTGGCCGCGCGCTCGGGCCTGGGCTGGCGGGGCAAGCACACCTTGACGCTGCACCGCGAGGCGGGCTCGATGTTCTTCCTCGGCGAGCTGTTCGTCGACATCGCCTTGCCGCTCACTGAGGCCGTCAGCGCGCATTGCGGCGAGTGCAGCGCATGCATCACCGTCTGCCCCACTGCGGCCATCACCGCGCCCTACCGCGTCGATGCGCGGCGCTGCATCTCCTACCTGACCATCGAGCACGACGGCCCCATCCCGGTGGACTTGCGGCCGCTGATCGGCAACCGCGTCTACGGCTGCGACGACTGCCAACTGGCCTGCCCGTGGAACAAGTTCGCGCAACCGGCCGTGCTGGCCGATTTCGATGTGCGCCCAGGCATGGCGGGCGAGCCCATCGCCGCGCTGCTGGGCTGGGACGAAGCCGAGTTCCTGCGCCGCACCGAGGGCTCGGCCATCCGCCGCATCGGCTTTGCGCGCTGGCAGCGCAACCTCGCAGTGGCGGCAGGCAACGCGCTGCACAAAGCTGAGCACGGCGAGTTGCGAGCCGCCCTGCAACGCGCCGAGGCGGGCGTCGACGACCTGGTGCGGGAGCACATCGCCTGGGCGCTGGCCTGAGAGCCGCAGCAGCGGGCGGCGCCGCCGACGCGCGCTGGCTGAAGTCCTGCAGACCCGGTCAACGGCAGCCAAGCCGGCTGCGCTATCGTGACAGCCTCGTTGTTGGAGCCCCTTGCATGCCCTTGCTTCGCCCCGCCTTGCTGATGACTCTTGCCGCGGCCCTCGCCACACCCGCGATGGCCGTGCGCTTTGAAGGCCAGGACTTTGCCGACACGCAGCAGATCGCCGGCAGCACGCTGGTGCTGAACGGCACCGGCAAGCGCCAGACGGCGGGCTTCAAGCTCTATCTGGCCGCGCTCTATCTGCCGCACAAGACCTCCTCGCCCGAGGCCATCTACGCCCAGAGCGGCCCCAAGCGGCTGGAGATGCGCATCGTCATCCCGCTGGTGAAGGACGTCTCCACGCAGGAGTTCGTCAAGGCCATCAACAAGGGCGTCAGCCGCAACTCCACCGAGGCCGAGAAGGCCGCGGTCGAGGAGCGTGTGAAGCAGTTCAACGCGGCCATCAGCGAGGTCGATCGCGTGAAGAAGGGCGATCTGCTCGTCATCGACTACCTGCCGGCCCAGGGCACGGTGCTGAGCGTCAACGGCAAGGTCTACGGCAAACCCATCGAGGGCCAGGACTTCTACGCCGCCTTCCTCAAGGTCTTCATCGGCGACCACAACAGCGATGCCCGGCTTCGCGCCGGGCTGCTGGGCCAGCCGGGATAGTGCAGTGTTTGATGCTTGGAGGCGCTGAAGCGGCTGCGGATTTGGCTAGCTGGCTAGGCGCAAACCACAGCGATACCGAGGTATCGCGAGGATTTGCAACAACGCCAGGTAGGCAAAGACACGGCTGCTTAAGTGCTGGATAGCGTCAAACACTGCACTAGCATCGAGCCGCATAAAACCGACAGGAGACAACCGCATGCAACGCCGCACCATCCTTCAAGCCGCCGCACTCAGCGGCCTCGGCCCGCTTTCCGGACTCGCCTGGGCCCAGGCCTACCCGAACAAGACCGTGCGTCTGATCGTGCCCTTCGCGCCCGGTGGCACGACGGACATCATTGCCCGCATCCTGTCCGAGCGCATGCCCGGGCTGCTGGGCCAGACGATGGTGGTGGAGAACAAGGCCGGTGGCGGCGGCACGGTGGGGGCGACCGAGATCGTGCGCGCCGCGCCCGATGGCTACACGTTGGGCGTGGCCACGGTGTCGACGACGGCGGCCAACCCGGCCATCAACCCCAAGATCGCCTACAACCCGTTGACCGACTTCACGCCCATCATCAATGTGGCGGCCACGCCCAACGTTATTGCCGTGCACCCGAGTTTCCCGGCGCGCGACTACAAGGGCTTTGTTGCCGAGCTGAAGAAGAACCCAGCCAAGTACAGCTTCGCGACCTCGGGCACGGGCGGCATCGGCCACCTGCAGATGGAGCTGTACAAGACGCTGGCCGGTGTCTTCATCCTGCACATCCCCTACCGCGGCGCCGGCCCGGCGCTGAACGACACGGTAGCGGGCCAGGTGCCGATGATCTTCGACAACCTGCCCTCGGCGCTGCCCTTCATCAAGGACGGCCGCCTCATCCCCATCGTCGTTGCCGCGCCAACGCGTGTGGCCTCGTTGCCGAACGTGCCCACCTTCAAGGAAGTCGGCCTGGAGGCGGTCAACCGCATGGCCTACTACGGCATCCACGGCCCCAAGGGCCTGCCGAAGGAGGTCATCGACAAGATCAGCGCGGCGGTCAAGAAGGCGGTCGAGCTGCCCGACGTGAAGAAGCGCATCGAGGACACCGGCTCGCTGATCGTCGCCAACACGCCCGAGCAGTTCGCGGCTCAGATCGCGGCCGAGCTGGAGGTCTACAAGAAGGTCGTGGCTCAGCAGAAGCTCAAGCTTGATTGACCCTGGCATCGAGTCATTCATCGAGGCGCTCTGGCTGGAAGACGGCCTGAGCGCCAACACGCAGGCGGCCTATCGGCGCGACCTGACGGCGCTGGCGGTGCTGATCGCGCCGCGCTCGCTCGACAGCTGCACCGAACACGATCTGCTCGAACTGGCCGTCGCGAAGGCGGGCGGCAAGGCCAGCAGCGCCAACCGGCGCCTGTCGGCCATCAAGCGCTACTTTCGCTGGGCGCTGCGCGAAGGCCGGCTGGCGGCTGACCCGACGCTGAAGCTCACCGCCGCCAAGGCCGGACACCGCAACATCAAGTTGCTCAGCGAGGCGCAGGTGAGCGCCTTGCTGGCCGCGCCTGACGTGAACACGCCGCTTGGGCTGCGCGACCGCGCGATGCTGGAGCTGATGTATGCCAGCGGCCTGCGCGTGTCGGAGCTGGTCACGCTCAAGGGCGCGCATGTGGCTTTCAAGGATGCCGTGCTGCATGTGACCGGCAAGGGCGGCAAGGCCCGCCTGGTGCCCTTCGGTGAGCATGCCGCTGAATGGATGGCGCGCTACCTGCGCGAGGCGCGCGCCGAGATCCTGGCCGGCCAAAGCAGCGACGACCTGTTCGTCACCGCGCGCGGTGCGGGCATGACCCGGCAGATGTTCTGGACCCTGATCAAGCGGCATGCGCTGGTGGCGGGCATCACGGTGCCGTTGTCGCCGCACACGCTGCGGCACGCCTTCGCCACGCACCTGCTCAACCATGGTGCGGACCTGCGTGCCGTGCAGCTGCTTTTGGGGCATGCCGACCTGTCGACGACGCAGATCTACACCCATGTGGCGCGTGAGCGCCTCAAGGCGTTGCACGCCACGCACCATCCTCGCGGCTGAGGCGTGCAGGCGTGAAAAAGCCGTCGCTGCGTACCACGCAGGCTTCGAAAGTTTCATTGGTTTCAAACCTGTCGGTGGGCCACAACAGCGGTGCGCGAGACGGGTGCGGCGAGGGGCAAACTCCGCCGCCATCGCACCTCACCAAGGAAACCCCCATGCACGCCACCCGCCTGCTGCCGACAGCTCTCGCCGCCCTCAGCCTCTTCAGCACCGCCGCCGCCCAGGCCCAGGAGGCCGGCAGCCTCGAGCGCGTGACCGTCGTCGGTTCGCGCAAGACCCTGCCCGCCGCGTCCAGCACCGACACCCTCGTTCCCGTCGATATCTACTCGATGAGCAAGGTCACCGAGGGCGGTGGTCAATTCGACCTGGCGCAGACGCTGCAATACCTGTCGCCGTCGTTCAACTCCACGCGCCAGACCGGCGCGGACGGTGCCGACCTGATCGACTCCGCCTCGCTGCGCGGCTTGGGGTCTGACCAGACGCTGGTGCTCGTCAACGGCAAGCGCATGCACACCGTGGCGTTGGTGAACATCTTTGGCGCCCGCAACCGTGGTGCCACGGGTACCGACTTGAACGTCATCCCGCTGCTCGCTATCGACAACGTGCAGGTACTGCGTGACGGTGCTGCGGCCCAGTACGGCTCAGATGCCATCGCTGGCGTGATCAACATCCAACTGAAGAAAAAGGCGGGTTGCGAAGCCGTGGCGGGCTTCGGCCAGTATTCAGCCGGTGACGGCGATAACTACCTGGGCAGCGCCTACTGCGGCGTCAAGCTGGGCGGCGGAACGGTCGGTATCACCGGCGAGTGGCAGGATCGTGGCCGCTCCAACCGTGCACGTCCCGACGACTTCCCCCGCATCATTGGCGACACCAAGGTAACGAACAAGACCGTCTACTTGAACGGTGAGTTCCCGGTGGCCGGCGCCAACAAGGTCTACTTCACCGCAGGCGCACAGAACCGCGATGCCTCTTCGGCGGCGTATGGCCGTGGCGGGGTGGGGTCCAGCGACATCCCCGCCCGCAATTCGGCCGCGATGTATCCGGACGGCTTCGTGCCCTTTATCAACGGGAAGATCGAAGACCGTGCGCTGATCGCCGGCTGGAAGTCGGAGTTCGCCGGCTGGGAGACCGACCTGTCGCAGACGTACGGGTCAAGCCGTATGCATTACGACATCTCGCGTACGCTGAATGCGTCGATCGCGAATAAGGACCTGTTGGCCGGCGGCAAGGGCATCAGCCCTGACAGGTTCGATGCCGGTGGCTTCGAATTCAAGCAGGCGACCACGAACTTCGATGTGACCCGCTTCTTCCCGGACTTGGCCGGCGGCAGCAACATCGCCTTTGGCGCCGAGTACCGCAGCGAGCGCTACAACATCTTCGCTGGTGAGCCGGGTTCGTACATTGACGCCGACGGCCTGAACTTCGGCGGCAACGCGGGCAGCCAGGGCTTCCCCGGCTTCCAGCCGGCCGACGTAACCAACCGCCGACGCTCCAGCTACGCCATCTATGGCGATTGGGAAGCCAGCCTCACGCCGGACCTCACGGTCGATGCTGCGTTGCGCGCCGAGCATTACAGCGATTTCGGCGCCAGCACGACCGGCAAGCTCTCGGCCAGCTACAAGCTGAGCAAGGACTGGATGCTGCGTGCCGCTGCCAGCACGGGCTTCCGGGCGCCGAGCCTGCAGCAGCTCTATTTCTCGTCGACATTCACCGACTTCATCGGCGGCCGACCGGTGCCTGTTCAGTTGGCACCGAACGGCAGCGCTATCACTAACGCTGTGGGCATCCCGCCCCTGAGGCAGGAAAAGTCGAAGAACTTCTCGCTCGGCAGCACGTTCAAAGTGGGCCGCGACTTCGACATGACGGCAGACCTGTACCAGATCAACATCCGCGACCGTATCGTGCTGTCGGGTCGTTTCGACGCCAACAATTACCCCGAACTCGCGCCGCTGCTGAATAGCTTGGGCGCTGAGCAGACGGCGTTCTTCGTCAACTCGGTCAACACGCGCACCCGCGGGCTGGACCTGACGGCTGCGTATCGCAGCAAGCTCGGCCAGGGGCAGCTCAACACCTTCCTGGCGCTCAATGTGAGCCGTACAAGCGTGACTTCCGTCAACGCGCCGTCCAAGCTGGATACCGACAAGCTCAAGAAAGTACTGTTGTCGGAGAAGGAGCAGCTATACATCGAGCAAGGTGGCCCGCGCGCCAAGGCCACGCTGGGCTTCGAGTACAGCCAGGGCTCCTGGACGGGCGAGGCGAAGATCATCCATTTCGGCAGCCAGACCCTGGGCACGTTCGACGGCCCGCCGGTGCCCAATGCCTACTACAAGCCCAAGACGTCCATGGACCTTGGCATGTCCTGGCAGGCGACGCCGGCGCTGAAGCTGAGCATTGGCGGCAACAATGTGTTCAACGTGAAGCCTACCAAGCAGGACCCCAACCAGACCGACAACAGCTTCATCTACGAGAGCGTGCAGTTCGGTCTGAACGGTGCGTCGTACTTCGCACGGGCCTACTACCGGTTCTGATTGCGTGCATCGTGCCCACCCCGGTTGGGGCGGGGGCGCCCGACGGGCAGGGCGGCCGAGGACAATTGAGGTCATGGACCACAGCTTTCTCTCCGCCCTGATCCTGCTGCTGCTGGTGCTCGACCCGCTCGGCAGCCTGCCCGTCTTCATCCCCATCATGCGTTCGGTGCCCAAAGAGCGCCGCACGCGGGTGGCCATGCGCGAGGTGGGCATCGCCTTCTGCGTGCTGTTCGCCTTCATGTTCCTGGGCGAGGGCTTCCTGCGCGTGATGCACCTGTCGGAGCGCTCGCTGGAGGTGGCCGGCGGTGTCATCCTGATGATCATCGCCATCCGCATGATCTTCGGCAGCTCGGGTGAGTCTGCCTACGGCCTGGAGCCCGGCAAGGAGCCGCCGATCTTCCCGCTCGCTGTGCCGCTGCTGGCCGGGCCGTCGGCCATGGCCACGGTGCTGTTGCTGGCATCCCGCCAGCCGGACCGCATCTACGAGTGGATAGGCGCGCTCAGCACGGCGCTGCTGGTGTCGGGCATCGTGCTGGTGATGGCCGACCGCATCCGCAAGCTGCTCGGAGACTCGGTCGTGTCGGCCCTCGAGAAGCTGATGGGCCTGGTGCTGACCGCCATCGCCGTGGAGATGGTGCTGGCCGGCCTGAAGCGTTACTTCATCGGCGGGCTGTAAGCCCGGACAGAGGACAAGCCCTGCGTGCCAGAGCCAGAGGCTCTGTCCTTCGTCAGGCACATTCAGTCCTCAGGACTGAATGAGTCCGGGCTCAGTTTGTCCGACGCCAGGCGAACGACAAGCGGCATGCAGGCCGCTTGTCATGAAAGCTCGGTCGGCCCGCCGACCAAGGCCTCACTTGTTCTTCAGCTTGGCTTCCTTGCCCTTGGGCAGCACGGCCGTCATCGGAGGCACCGGGCGGTCCGAGCCGGCGGCCTTGCTGGGGGCGCTGTCCTTCTTGGGCTTCTTCGTCATCTTGTTGCCGCGTTGTTCGGTGTTGGCCATCGTGTCCTCCGTGGGTTGGTGAAAATTTGAACTATGCCTCAGCATCGGCTCGCGCCCGGGCAGGGCTGGCCGCCCATTCGCTGGCCGTGACGTCGTAGCGCTTGCAATCCATGTCGTACCAGCGGCCGAGGCCCACGAAGCGCATGCCGATCTTCTCCATGACGGCAGAGGAGGCCTGGTTCTCGGGTTGGCAGACGGCGCAGACCATGTCGGGTTGCAGCGTTCTGAACGCCCAACCCACCATGTGGCGCGCCGCCTCGCTGGCGTAGCCCTGGCCCCAGGCGTCCTGGCGCAGCCGCCAGCCAGTCTCCAGCGGGCCGGCCGGGTCGCGGTTCAGGTGCTGGATGCAGCCGGTGCCGATCAGGTCGCCGTCGTTCCGCTTGATGAAGGCCCACCAGGAGTAGCCGAATTCGGCCCAGCGCAGCTTGACGCGGTCGATCATCGATTGCGTGTCCTCGGGCGTGTCCGGCCGGCCGGTGATGTAGCGCATGACGACCGGATCGCTGTTCAGGCGGTACAGCGCGTCGAAATGGCGGTCGTCCAGCGGCTCCAGCCGCAGCCGGGGTGTGGTGAGCAAGGTCATGGCGGCATTCTCGAACTGGCCGTTCTCACGATTCGAAAGTCACGTTTCAAATTGCGAAATTCGCACTTGCTGCGCTGCCGCAAAATTTCTCATTATGGAGAATTGCTTTTTGTTATTTGAAAAGGCGATCTCAACGTATTGAATTTAAAAGAGAAAGTTTTTTGTCTTATATAAGACTATCGGACCCGCAAGGGGCGGCTTGGGGACTAGTCTTGCGGCATCGGTTTTCAATGTTTTGCAAGGAGCTTCCATGACCCGCCTGACCCGTGAACAACAGATCGCCGCCCTCGAAAAAGACTGGGCCGAGAACCCCCGCTGGAAGGGCATCACCCGCGGCTACAGCGCTGCCGACGTCGTGCGCCTGCGCGGCTCCATCGAGATCGAACACACGCTGGCCAAGCGCGGTGCCGAGAAGCTCTGGGGTCTGGTGAACACCGAGCCCTTCGTCAACGCGCTGGGCGCGCTGACCGGCAATCAGGCCATGCAGCAGGTCAAGGCCGGCCTGAAGGCCATCTACCTGTCTGGCTGGCAGGTCGCTGGTGACGCCAACAGCAATGGCGAGATGTACCCCGACCAGTCGCTGTACTCGGTGGACTCGGTGCCCAAGGTCGTCAAGAAGATCAACGC
>Ga0187845_1002187_pt1 | contig 10716 bp, 10 predicted proteins | sample SpaLakP09_SKY_68_FD_134515 | JGI IMG/M metagenome (GOLD analysis project Ga0187845, IMG submission 134515) | Oligotrophic lake water microbial communities from Sparkling Lake, Wisconsin, USA - SP09_SKY_68 | ecosystem: Environmental > Aquatic > Freshwater > Lake | place: USA: Sparkling Lake... | reverse complement strand
GGCCCCACCCTGTCCCGCCTGTACGGCATGCCGCGTGCCGACGCCGTGCGCCTGCTGGAGACCAATTACGAGGTGTTCTGCAACGCTGTGGAGGAGGTGTATGCGAGCAGCCCCCTGCCGCCCGTGCAGCCCACGAGCGACACGCCGACCGACCGCGCCATCGCCATGATGGCCCAGCAGCTGCGCGAGACCGGCTTTACCGCCTACCGAGGCTATTTCCGCGACCCGGCGGCCCTGGAAGCGGCGCGCGGCGTCTCGCGCTGGGTGCGCGAACGCGCCGACCATTTCGGCATCACGACAGAGGATGTGTTCGACCAGGAGAACGATGCGCTGCTGTGGAAGCGCCTGCTGCCCACGGCCTCGCGCGCCTCCTTCCGCATGACCAGCCTGCCGCCTGGCCTGCAGCCTTTCGCGAGCGACCCCCTCATCGAGAAGGTAATGCAGCTGGCCATCCATAACGACCAGTTCCACATCGCGCCTGCCCTGATGGTGGTGGACAATATGATGCCCACCGACGTGCACGAATTCCAGTGGTGGCACTACGACCGCCTGCGCGACCAGTTCAAGATGATGATACTGCTGGACGACGTGACCCCGGACAAGGGCCCGATGAAGATCGTGCCCGGCACCCACCGCTTCCATCCCGAACGCCGCATCATGGACTTCGGCATGTACGCGGCGGGCCTGGACTACGGGGATGTGAGCTTCACGCTGTACAACCGCCTGAAGGACCGCACCGTGGAGCTGACGGGCAAGGCGGGCGACATCTTCATCTTCGACACCCGTGCCTTCCACGCCCACGGCCGCGTCAAGAACGGCGAGCGCATGACGGCCACCCTCTACTTCAACAGCCTGGACACCGCCCCCAACCGCTTCTGGAACGACTTCACGCCCGACAGGGTGATCTGAGTTCGTCGCCCCGCGCAGGCGGGGCGGTCCGCCGCTGCAGGCCAGGGGTGAGCCTGCGCGGGAACGACGATCAGCGCGCGAACGCCGGCAGCGGCGTGTTCGCGTGCAGCACGCCCTGCGCCTGCAGGTGGCGCGCAAAGTCCAGCAGCAGGTAGTCGTTGTAGCGGCGGCTGAACACCTGGGCGCCGAACGGCAGGTCCAGCGGACCACGGAACACCGGCAGGTTCAACGTCGGCACGCCGCACAGCGTCCAGATCAGGCAATTGTCGGGACGGTCCACCGATTCCAGGCCCTGCAACGCCTCCCCGCCCGTCGACAGATCGACGATCACGTCGTAGCGCTGCTCCAGGATGGCGTCCAGTTCGTGCGCCAGCGCCGTCTGGCGCTGCAGCGCCTCGCGGTACTGCTCGACGCTCAGTGCATTGCCGCGCGTGACGATGTCGTACATGATCGGGCTGACCAGCGTGTGCGCTTCGAATTCTTCCTTGAAGTAGTAGGCCAGCGCGCGGTCGTAGATCGTCGCGTGGATGTCGTGCGCCTGGTTGAAGCTGTCCGGCAGCACCACGTCCTCCACGTCGAGGCCGGGGACGCCGCGCAGGCGGCGGCCGAAGTCCTCCAGGGCCTCGCGCGCATAGGGTTCCGCATCGTTCCAGCGCGGACCGCGCAGGACGCCCACGCGCCACGGCCGTCCGCCGGTCGTCTGGCGCGCCGGATCGTTCAGGATCTCGTGGGCGATCGGGAAGTCGATGCCATGCACGCGGATGGTCTCGAACATCAGCGCCACGTCGTCCACGCAGCGGCCGAACACGCCGACGGTGTCCAGCGTATCGGTCGTCTTCAGCATCGCCGTGCGTGGCACCAGGCCGAACGAGGGCTTGAAGCCGAACACGCCGCAGTAGCTGGCGGGACGGATGATCGAGCCCGCCGTCTGCGTGCCCAGCGCCACCGGCACCATGTGCGCGGCCACGCCGGCGGCCGAACCGCTCGACGACGTGCCCGGGATGTACGACAGGTGGTGCGGATTGCGGGTGGGGCCCGGCGCGTGCACGGCGAATTCCGCCGTCACCGTCTTGCCCAGCATCGTGGCGCCGGCCATGCGCAGGTAATGCACGACGCGCGCATCGTTGCCGGGCGTGAAATCGGCGAACAGCGGGCTGCCCATCTGCGTCGGCATGTCGCGCGTGTTGAAGATGTCCTTCACGCCCACCGGCAGGCCGCACAGCGGGCCGCCCGTGCCGGCCGCCAGCTGGCGGTCCGCCTCGTCCGCCTGGCGCAGGGCCAGTTCGGGATCGAGCCAGGTCCAGGCGTGGATCAGCGGCTCCGTGCGCGCGATGCCGTCCAGCAGGGCCTGCGTCAATTCGCGTGCGCTCACTTCGCGTGCCTTCAGCAGCGGCAGCAGCTGGGTGGCCGTCAGCGCGGCCAGGTCGGCGGCGGTGCGGGCGCTCATCGCTTCACCTGCGCAGCGCGGTAGGCGTTCACGGCTTCGCTGAACGCGGCATCCGTCAGGCCGCCGCCGGCCGTCACCTTGGCGCGGTGCTCGCGCATCACGGTATTGAATTCGTCTTCCGAGAAGCCCGTGATTTCCAGGTACCAGTCGAGCGCGGGCGGCCGTTCGGTATCGGTCTTCTTGGCCAGTTCGAACGCTTCCTCGCGCGTCAGCAGGCCCGCGCGTACGTCCTGGCTGGCGTGGTCGGTGCCGCGGCCGAAGCCGCGCTTGAGGAACTTCGTGTAGTCGTGCACGCCGGCCATGCGGCACTCGACGCTCTTGTAGTTCTTGTACGTGCCCTCGACCTTGTCCTCGCGCCAGCCGTAGACGTCGCGCACGAATTCCATCTGCCGCTCGTCGTCCCAGAAGATGAAGTCGCCCAGGTGGATGCCGACGACGCCGAGGCTCTCGATGTCTTCGACGGACGGCATCTTGAACGCGGCCATTTCACGCAGGCTGATCTCCTCGTTGACCATCTCTTCCGGATAGCGCTTGGCCGACACCTTCGTGAAGTAGTCGCGGTCGAACTTGCGCACCGGGTTGCGGTGGGTGGCGCGGCCGGACGTCTCGGCGATCGATTCGCCCCAGATCAGCAGCGGGATCTTGTAGCGCACGGCCGTCTGCATCGGGAATGCGCCCACGCCGGAATGGCAATGCCAGCACGAGTCGCCGATCTTGTACAGCGACTGGCGCGCCAGCCGGTTCACGAGCGAACGGCTGGGCGAGAACATGATGTGGTCGACATCGAACTTCTCGAGGCAGTTCTGCAGGTTGTACTTGCCCGTCTCGGTGAACCAGGTGTGGCTGAACGTGACGGCCAGCGCGCGCATGCCGTACACCTTGGTCAGCACGTGCAGCTGGAACGTGCTGTCCTTGCCGCCGCTGATCGGGATGATGCAGTCGTACTCGTTGTTCAGGCTCTTGTAATGGTCGAGGATCTTGCGCAGTTCCTTCTCGCGCTCGACCCAGTTGATGCGAATTTTCTGTTCGGAGGACTGGCATGCCTGGCAGATGCCCATTTCGTCGAACTGCATGCCTTCGTTGGTCTCCGGCATACAGCAGCGCGCGCAATAGCGGATTTCCGGGAACAGCGGCTGGCCGTACGTAGAATTGATCATGATGATACCTGTGTGGTTGAAGCATGCCGCTCGACGGCGGTATGCGGCGTTGAAACCGAAAGATGAACGATGCCGGGTTGCGGCAGGACGCATGCCGGCGCCCACGGTGGTACGGTACTGACGACACGGCGTCTGGCGGCCAGCGCGACCACCATCGCGTACGTCTGGCAGCCGGCGACGGTATCTGCCCAGGCCAGCGCTTCCGCCAGGCCGGCATGGGCATCGAGGGCGACGTCCAGCCGGGAATGGCGCGCCAGCCAGGCGTCGTATTTGCCGGGCGGGTCGGACGGATGCGGCCGCAGTCGGATCGGGTCGCGCGCGCCCAGGCCGAGCGCGGGCAGCCGGGACACGAAGAAATCGAGGGCGGCGAATTCGCCCGGTTCCGCCAGGCTCCCCCACGCGTCGCGGATGGGCTCGAGCACGTACAGCACCCGGGTGCCGCCTTCGCGGCTACGAACCTCGGCGGCGTGCACGGCCGCCACCTGCGCCGCCAGGTACAGGTTCGGCTGCTGGCGCACCGGAACGGCGCCGAATGCGGCGCGCGCCAGCGCGGCGGCTTCGGCATCGGCCACCCAGATCTCGTCCGGCAGCACGACTTCGCCGGCGCGCTCGAAGCGGCTGGGGTAATTGGTCCAGTGATCGATCACGGCCACCGAGCGCAGGCCGCGCTGCCGCGCCAGCCGCCGCGCCGTGTGTTCCAGGTCGCTGGCCCAGCCGGTGCCGCTCAGCAGCGCGGCGGCGCCATCGAGCGCTTCCTCGAGCGCCAGCGTGGGGCCGAGCCCGGCGCGCTGCCACAGGGCCAATGCCGGACCGGCCAGGCACGGCCGCAATGCCGGGCCGGGCGCGCCCGCCGCCTGGATCCAGGCGATCAGGTGGTTGGCGGCCCCGGCGTCGTGCGCCACGATGGCCAGCGGGTTGGCCAGGTCGTTCAACATGGCGCGAACCGGGCAAAATAAAGGATGTCCTCGGCGCGCCCGTCGACGAGTTCCTGGGCGCGGCGCACGCCGTCCGGCTCCATGCCGCAGCCCTGCATGATGCGCACCATGGCGGTATTGCAGCGCAGCGTGCCGCCCGTGACCTTGCGGACACCCTGTGCCAGCAGGTAGTCGAGCACGGTGGCCCAGGCGTCGCGGCCGTAACCCTGGCCGGCGCGGCCGACCAGCAGGCCGATGTCCGCCGTACCGTGCACGGCCGAGCGGTACACCGTCATCGTGCCGACCAGTTCTTCGCCATCGCAGATCGCCAGGAACAGGTTGCCGCTGCCGGCGAACCCTTCCAGGTAGGCGCGGCAGGTGTCGGCGCTGTGGCTGCGGAAGCGCTGGTTACTGTAGCGCATCCGCTCGCCGTCGTTCAGCCAGCCGACGTAGGCCGGCGTGACGTCGGCCGGCGTCATCGGACGCAGCGTCACGCGCCGGCCCTGCAGGCGCAGGCCGCCGTCGTGTTGCGTGCTGTCCGGGCGTTGCTCCGTCATCCTTCGTCTCCAGGTTGCTCAGGCAAGCTCGGCGCGGTGCGCCAGGACCTTGCGGATGGCGGCAACGAAATCGTCGATGTCGCTTTCCAGCAGCGGCTCGCGCAGCAGCGGCGTATAGATCAGCTCCTGCTCGTGCATGCGCTCCACCACCGGGCAGCTGCCTTTGCTGTAGTCGTAGTGTACGTCCGGATGCATCGTCCACGGGAAACCCTTGCTGCCGAGCGCGATCTTGCGCTGGTATAACGGCGCCAGGTACAGCGGCCGCACATAGGCCTCGACGAAGCCGGTCTGCTCCCACACCTGCGGCGCAGGCAGCTCGGCATTCACGGCCTGCACGAAATCGCGGCGCGACATGCCGGCCTTGGCAGCGTCGAACTTGACCGGGTACAGGTAGTACGCGTGCTCGGCGCCGTCGGCCAGCTTGGCCGGCGTCAGGCCCGGCAGGCCTTCCAGCGCGCGGCCGAAATGGGCCGCAAGGCGCTGGCGCGTGGCGACCAGCGCATCCACCTTGTCGAGCTGGGCGAGGCCGATCGCGGCCTGCAGCTCGGTCAGCCGGTAGTTCGAGCCGATCATGTTGGTCAGGTCTTCGACGCCCTCGCTTTCGACGAGGTTTTCCGCATGGTTGCGGATCAGCTGGCTGCGCAGCGCCAGCTGGTCGTCGTTCGTCACCAGCATGCCGCCTTCGCCGGTATGGATGTGCTTGTGGTAGTTCAGGCTGAACCCGCCGATGTCGCCGATCGCGCCGACCGGGCGGCCCTTGTAGCGCACGCCGGGCGCCTGGGCGCCGTCCTCGATCACCTTCAGCCCGTGCTTGCGCGCCAGCGCCATGATCGGGTCCATGTCGGCCGCCTGGCCGAAGATGTGCACGACCATGATCGCCTTGGTGCGCGGCGTGATGCGCGGCGCGATGGTCTCGGCCGTGATGTTGAACGTGTCCGGGTCGATGTCCGCGAACACCGGGATGCCGCCGTAGAACAGGATCGCGGTGGCGCTGGCCGACATCGTGTACGGCGAGACGATCACCTCGTCGCCCGGACCGATGCCGACGGCGCCCACGGCCGTCATCAGGCCGGTGGTCCACGAGTTCACGGAAATCGCGTGGCGGAAGCCGTACTGCTCCGCCCACTTGCGCTCGAACGCCTGCACCTTCGGACCGCCCAGCCAGCGCGGGCCGGGGCTGCCGAAGAAGCCGGACAGGTCGCCGCTGTCCATCACCTCGAGCACGGCGCGTCGTTCCTCGTCGCCCATCGGGCTGCGCGCCGTGAAGGGGGTCGTACGGATGGGCTTGCCGCCCTTGATTGCCAGTTCAGCCAAAATCTTCTCCTCGTCAGGCGCCGGCCAGGGCATCGATGGCAACCCACTGCCCGTCGGCCTGCGCAGAAATCACAATCGCCTCCACCGCGAGCGCGGTGCGCAAGGCATCCTCGACGTCGCAGCGGCTCCTGGCCAGGCTGCCGCCCGCCAGCCGCACGGCTTCGTCGGCCATCCGGTCCATCGCTTCGAGCAGCCCCGCCGGTTCCGGCTGCGGCGTGCCCGGCACCACGTAGCCGGCATAGTTCGGGTCGGCCTGCAGCGGCGTGGTTGCCAGTTCGCGGCCGCCGCGCCGGAAGTTGAACAGCCCGGTGCTGCCCGCCACACGCAGCTCGAACACCGTGTAGGCGCGCTGGTCCGTGCCCAGCAGCGTCAGCAGGTGGCGGCCGCCGGCCGCGTCCTCGTACTCGACCTGGGCGTCGACGGCGCGGTCGCGCCCTTCGGACCAGGCGGCCTCGCCGTCGTCGAGGGGCGAACCGAGCGCGCGCGCGCGCAGCGGCCGGCCGCCGCACAGGTAAGCCACCAGGTCGATCATGTGCGAGCCGTTGTTGCCGATGCCCTTGCCATACGTGGCGTCGTAGCGCTGGATCTTGCCCAGCTCGCCTGCCTGGATGCGGCCGCGCAGCCTTTCCATCGCCGGGTCCCAGCGGCGCGAGAAGTTCACAAGCGACGCGCAGCCGGCGGCCGACACCGCCTGCGCCAGGCGGCGGCTCTCGGCCAGCGTGGTGGCCAGCGGCTTCTCGACGACCAGCACCTTCACGCCGGCGGCCAGCGCCGGCTCGACGATGCTCCAGCGCGCCGCGCTGGACGTGGCGGCCACGGCGATGTCGATGCGCTCGGCCGCGAACAGCGCGCGCACGTCGTCGTAGGCGGCCGCGGCGCCCCAGGTGGCGGCCGCCTGGCGCGCGCGCGCCAGGTCCTGGTCGCACAGCGCCGCCAGTTCCGCACCCGGATGCTTGGAAAAGCCCGCCGCGTGCGTCAGCGAATACGGCGCGTGCGGCGCCTGCGCATCCCACTGGGTGCCGATCAGGCCACAGCCGACGATGGCTACGCGCGCCGCCATGTCAGGCCACCGCCGGAGCGCGGCCGTAACGGGCCAGCAGGATCAGCATCGCGCGCAGGATCTTCCAGTTGGCCTGGAAACGGCGGCCGAAGCGCGGCGCGTCCGCGCGGTCGCGCGTGATGATGGCCATGCTGGTGAAGCGGCAGCCGCCCACGACCGAGCGCACGGCCAGCTCGCTGCCGATCGAACGGAACGTGTCGAACTGGCCGGCTTCGCGGTACAGCTCGACCGCATAGGCTTTCATGCCGCACAGCGGATCGCGCACCCGCCAGCGGCGCGCGGCCAGCAGCGCGAACAGCGTTTCGGCCGCCCGCTGCATGCGGTCGCGCTCGCCCAGCACCAGCTGGTAGCCCTGGTCCAGGTAGCCGATCATCTCGCTCAGCTGGGCCGGGTTGTGCTGGCCGTCAGCGTCGACCGTGATCAGGTAGCGGTAGCCCAGTTCGGCGGCGCGGGCAAAGCCCGTGTTCAGCGCCGCGTCATAGCCCTGGTTGACGGGATGCGACACGACCTCGGCACCGGCCTCGCGGGCCAGCCGCGCCGTGTCGTCCGTCGAACCGTCGTCCACCACGACCGGATCGCCGTATTCCCGCACCCTGGCGAGCACCGCACCGATGGTGCGCGCCTCGTTCAGGGCCGGGATGACGATGGCTACGCGAGATCGTTCCATCGCAGGTAGTCTCCGCTCTTCATGTCGCGGCGCAGCGCGCGCCCGGGGATGCTGGCCAGGTCCAGCGGCGAAATCGCGTCCGCCGGGCACGGCCGCAGCACCGTCACGTGCGCGCGCTCCAGCACGGTGCCCGCCGGCAGGTCCTGTTCCAGCCGGATCGCGCGCCGCTGCAGCACCGCCGTCTGCTTCTCGTTTTCCTCGATGCGCTTGATGCCGTTGCCCAGCGCGAGTTCGAGCTCGCGCGTGGCATCGACCATGTCGCGCCAGGCCTTCGGGCTCATCGAGAAGCCATGGTCGGGCCCTTCGCGGCCCGTGTCGTCCGTAAAGTGTTTCTCGATCATGCGCGCGCCCAGCGCCACGGCGCCCAGCACGGTGGCGTGGCCCAGCGTGTGGTCGGACAGGCCCAGCACCATGTCCGGGTACATCGTGCGGTAGCACTTCAGCACGTTGAGCTGGATGTACTTGAAGTTCTCCAGCTGCGCCGTATAGTTGGTGTTGCACTGCATGAGCGCCAGGCGCGGATTGACGGCCAGCGCCGTCTGCACGGCACGGTCCACGTCGTCCATGCTGGACGCGCCGGTGGCGATGATGTACGGCTTCTGCTTCGACGCGATGTGTTCGATGATCTCGAGCCAGGTGATGTCGCCGGAGCCGATCTTGAAGGCGGGCACGAACGGATCGACGTGGTCGACCAGTGCCTTGTCGTACGGGCTCGTGAAAAAGCAGATGCCGGCCTTGTCGCAGGTTTCCTTGAGCGTCTCGGTCCAGCGCTGCGGCACGCTCGCGTCCGCGTACACCTCGACCACGCTCTTCTTCCACTTGGCCTGGTGCGACTGCTGGCCGCCCAGCGCCGCGAAGCCGGCGCCGCTGACGATGGTCTTCGCGGTGAAATGCTGGAACTTGGCGGCGTCGGCGCCCGCCTCGGCCGCCATGTAGATCAGGTCCTTGGCACGCTCGATGTCGCCGTCGTGGTTGGCCGCGATGTCGGCGATGAAATAGGTGGGATGGTCGTCACCGATGGTCTTGCCATCGATGTGCAGAACTCGCTCAGGCTTGTTCAAGGTAGGCACTCCGCAAGGATAGTATTTCGTCGTTCAGGGCGGGCAGGCGCACACCCAGGGTGGTTTCGAAGAGGCTGCTGTCGAGCCGCATGTCGGCCGGGCGGCGCGCCTTCAGGCCCGTCGCGGCGGCGGCCAGGCTGGGGCGCAGGCCCGCATCCGGCAGGCCGAACGCGCGCGCCAGCGCAAAGGCGAAGTCGGCCTTGCTCATGCCGTCGCGCGAACCCAGGTTGAACACGCCGGCCGGACGCGCGACGACCACCCGCTCGATCATGTCGCACAGCGTGTCGATCGACAGCGGCGAGAACTGCACGTCGGTGAACACGGGCACGTCGCCGCCCGCGCGCAGGCCCGCCAGCAGCCAGTCACTGAAGCTGGTGCGGCCCGCGCAGTGGCTGGGACCGAAAAAATTCGTCCGCAGTACCGTCGCCGGCACGCCCGCAGCCGCCAGTTCGGCGGCCAGCTTCGAGAACGCGTACGTGTTGCAGATGGTGACGGCGTCCTCGACGTGCGGCCCGGGGCCGTCGTACAGCTGGTCGGTGGAGATGTGCACGAGGTGGCTGCCGGGATGGCCGCGCAGCCAGGCGGCGATGTTCTCGACCGGGCGCACGTTCAGCAGGTAGGCGGCCTGCGGGTCGGCCTCGCACGCATCGACGTTGGTCAGCGCGGCAAGGTTGATGATGCAGTCCGGCGTGGCCGCGTCCAGCATGGCCGCCGTGGCGGCGCGGTCGCGCAAGTCGGCCTGCACGCCGCCGGCCGGGGCCGAGCGGAAACCGTGCGACACCACCCGATGGCCGCGCGCGGCCAGCAAGGGCACCAGGGTACTGCCGAGCAGGCCCGTCGCGCCCGTGACGAGGATGACCGCCATGTCAGGCAAGGTCGCCGTTGCGGCGCAGCGCGTCGTACATGAGCTCCGCGCGCTGCCAGTCTTCCGGCGTGTCGATGTCCTGCACCATGTGGCGCGGCAGGACGTAGGCGACCGAATCCGTGGAAAAGAAGATCTTCCCGGCGCGATAGGACGCAGGGCTACCCCAGTAGAACTGGCCGGCGTCCTGGTACGCTTCCTCCAGGTCCTGCGAGCGGGTGTTGTAGTTCTCGGGGTGGAACATCTCGACGCGTCCGTCCGGATGGCGCTTGAACGCGCGCTGGATCGGGAACGGGAACGTGGTCGCGCTGAACACGTAGCCGGTCACGTCCTGCGCCAGCAGCAGGTCATGCGCGGCGCGCAGCGCGGAAGCCTGGATGAACGGCGCCGTCGCGTAGATGCAGCAGGCCAGTTCCACCGGTCCCAGGTGCGCTTCGACCCACTCGATCGCATGCTTGATGACGGGCACCGTGGTGGCGTGGTCGTTGGCCAGCTCGGGCGGCCGCACGAACGGCGTCTCGGCGCCATACTGGCGGGCGATCGCCGCGATTTCCTCGTCGTCCGTCGTGACGATGACGCGGTCGAACAGGCCGCTGTTGCGGGCAGCCTCGATCGAGTAGGCGATCAGCGGCTTGCCCGCGAACGGGCGGATGTTCTTGCGCGGAATGCGCTTGCTGCCGCCGCGTGCGGGGATGATGGCGATCTTCATCGGCGCGCCTCAGGAACCGGTGCGCCCGGCCAGCGCGATCAGGTCGCGCAGGCCTTGCG
>Ga0187845_1002186_pt1 | contig 10717 bp, 10 predicted proteins | sample SpaLakP09_SKY_68_FD_134515 | JGI IMG/M metagenome (GOLD analysis project Ga0187845, IMG submission 134515) | Oligotrophic lake water microbial communities from Sparkling Lake, Wisconsin, USA - SP09_SKY_68 | ecosystem: Environmental > Aquatic > Freshwater > Lake | place: USA: Sparkling Lake... | reverse complement strand
TTGGGTCAGGGAGTCGACCGAGGCGCTGCCCAGGCTGGTAAAGCCGCTGCCCATGTCATAGGCGACCGAGTACATCAGCGTGTCCAGGTTCAGGTCCAGCCGCAGCGTCAGCGCGCTGACGGCGGCCAGGTTGGCGGTGCTGGCCAGCACGCTGCCATCGCCAAAGGCGTCGACGCTGCCGCCCAGGCTGAAGCCCCCGGAAGTCGCCGACAGGCTGAACGACGCGGTACTGAAGTCATTGCCCTCGATGAAGCCCAGGCTGAAGCGGCTGCCGGCCTGCGCCGGGTTCCAGGACGCGATGCTGGCGTACAGGCTCAGCGTGCCGGTGCTGATGCTGTCGAAGTTGGGGCCGAAGTCGGCATAGGCCGAGCGCGTGCCGCTGCCGCCCTTGCCGTCGTTGCCAATGCTGAACAAACCGGCTCCGGTGGCGGCCGAGCCGGTCAGGGCCAGGCCCCAGGAGCCGCCCGGTCCGTTGAGGCCGGTGCCCTCGTTGACGGTCTGGTTGAGGGTGGTGCCCGAACTTTCCGCGAAACGCCAGTCGGCGATGACCGGCGCACCGGTGGCCGTGGCGCAAAGGGTGGCAGCAAAGAGGGAAAGAATGCCGTTCTTCATGATGTATGCCCGTGGTTTCAATAGGGGTTGGCAGGCACGGCGCCTTCAACGTTGAGGTTGAGTGCAGGCTGGGCCGACATGCCGCGGGCGAAGTCGAAGGTCTGGCCGGGTTCGAGCTTGATGCGCTGCACGTTGCGGTAGATCAGCGGCAGCCCGGCGGCCACCTGCGTCAGCGTGGTCTTGCGGCGGTCTTCGCGCAGGATGTAGCCGTCACCAGCGGCCTTGCCGTCGACGATGGGCGCGCGCTGGAAGGTGCCGATGTTGTTGCGGTCGATGAACAGCGAGGTACGTTCATCGAGGGCCACGCCGAAGATCGTCGACGTGCGTGCGTCCTTGCGCAGCCGCGCCATGAAGGCCAACGTGCGGCCCATGCGGTCGCGGTTCTGGAAATGCGGCTCGGCCAGGATGTTGAAGCCCAGCGGCAGGTCGAAGAGCTTGGTGGCCGACAGGATCATGCTGGGCCGGTAGGGGTTGGCCACGGCGTCCGCACTGGTCACGGCCAGCAGCGCGCCCGGGTCGTACATCCATTCGGTCGAGACCACCATGCCCGCCGACGTACCGCCCACCACGGCGCCGCGCAGATAGGCCTGCTTGACCGCAGCGGCCAGGCCGGTGTCGCGCCAGTTCTCGATGTAGGGCGACTGGTCGCCGCCGGCGATCCAGATCATGTTGGCCCGCGAAACCGAATTGACGACGTAGGCACTGTTGGCCTTGTCGCGCGTATCGACGAACAGCGTCTCGACCGAGTTGGGCTTGAGCGAGGCCTGCAGCGCTGCAGGCAACTCGTTGACGACGGTGTTGTAGAAGTAGGGCTGGTAGCCGTTGCTGCCGCTGATGCGCAGCACGACGATATCGCCGCCATTGATGATGGGGTAAGCCTTGGACGCGAAGGCCTCGTTGACCTCCGCACCACCGCCCATCAGCAGCAAGGCCGGGCCACCGACGGCGGGCTTGTCGGCCTGCACCGGGTTGCCGTCGAGGAAGGTCAGCAGGTTGGATTTGCGACTGGGCCGGCCGTTGGCCGCGGGCAGGTCCACCACCGGCAGTTCGTTGTAGCTGACCGAAAGGCTGTCGATCTCGGGCGCCACGTTAGGGCCTGCTGCGGCTGCGTTCGTGCTGCCGGGGAAGTTGCCGCTGACGGCCAGCACCGCGTGCGAGACGGTGCGCGTGTTGCTCGCCGAACTGGCTGCCGCAGTGAAGCTGGTGACGACCGGAGCGGCGCCCGCGATGTCGTAGCTCACCGTGTAGATGTTGGGCAGCACCCGCTTGTCGATCTTGAGCGTGATGTTCAGTGGCCCGCTGAGCTTGGCCGGCAAAGTGCCTACCGTGAAGGTGCTCAATGAGTCGCGCACCACCAGGGCGATGCCGGCTGCCGTGGCGCTGAACTGCAGGTCGGCAACCAGTGAGGCACCGGAGGTGGCAGTGCCGGCGCCGGTGCGAAAGCCCAGGTTGAAGATCGGCCGCGTGCTGGCGGCGTAGGCCGTGCCGCCGTTCTTGATGTCCCAGGCGCGCATCGCCAGCGTCAAGGCATAGACATCCGCCGAAGGGATGTTGACCGCAGCAGAACTGTAGGCCGTAGCTGCGCCCACGTAGCCAATGCGCAGGGCGCCCGCGCCGGTCGTCTCGGTGCCGGCCACCGTGGTGCCCCACTGGCCCAGGAAGCCGGTGGGCGCAGAGTTGAGCGTGGCCGGCAGGGCCGTGCCCTGCACTTCGTCAAAGTCCCAGCGCTGCGCGAGGCTGGGCTGGGCCTGGACGGCAAGGCCGGTCAGCAACGCAATCGATGCGATCAGGGCCCGCAGCGCGCCGCCCGAGTTGGAGGAAAAGAGAGGGTGTCCGTTCAGCATGACGATGAGACCTTTCAGCGCCAGTCGTGCTGGCCCGCAAGTAGAGATTCATGAACATTGGATTCCATGAAATCTACTACTATGGAAATGGATTTCCACCTCGGGGAAGCCCCTAGCCCAGCGAAATGGATCAAGCACCGCCACACCCAGAGGACGCCAGCGTGTACCGAGGCGGCGACCGGCGGCTCCACGCCTTGTCGAGAGACCAGTCCATGAACATCACGGAGCCGGTTGAGCGGCATCGATGCGGCCCGTACACGGGCGAGATCAGTGGAGCACCCGACAAGCTGCTGAACGGCGACTTCAGCGCCAGTGCATCGGGCGAGGAGAGATCACCGACATCAACGCGTTTCGGATCCCCGGCGGGTCAGGCGCCCCTGTCGCCCATGCTCCGGCCAAGCCTGTGCGTTCGATGCGCGGCAAGGGGTGCGCGCCAGCCAATGCTGTATGCGATGGCTACGTCGATCGCCTGACGACCGAGATGTTCTTCCCGCGTGACTGGCTCACCACAAACATCGAGGAGTTGGGCGCGGCCTTGGAGGCCAACATGCAGTGGCGCAACGACGCTCGGATCAATACCTCACTCGACTGGTGCAGCCCTGCCGGGTACCGCTGCAGCCTAGTGATCGCTCTTCAACCAGGCCAGATCTGTAGCCGCACCCTCGCATGCTCAGTCTTCCGACGTAGCCAACAAAAAAGCCCGCTTCCACAGGGGAAAACGGGCTTTTCGAGTTCTCTGCAGGACGTCAAGAAGACGCCCTAGAACTGATCTTGGAGGAGACGGAGGGATTCGAACCCTCGATTCGCGTTTTAGCGCAAATACTCCCTTAGCAGGGGAGCACCTTCGGCCACTCGGTCACGTCTCCAGCACAGCCATGAATTCTATACCAAGGCGGCGCGCTGTTTTCCGGAAATCAGGCTGCCGCAGCGTCCTGGTCCAGATCGAAGGCCTTGTGCAGAGCGCGCACGGCCAGCTCCATGTACTTCTCGTCGATGACGACGCTGGTCTTGATCTCGCTGGTGGAGATCATCTGGATGTTGATACCCTCCTCGCTGAGCGCGCGGAACATCTTGCTGGCCACTCCCACGTGCGAGCGCATGCCGATGCCGACGATGGAGACCTTGCAGATCTTGGGGTCGCCCATGACCTTGCTGGCATTCGTCGCCGGGCCGACCGTGTTCTGCAGCAATTCCATCGTGCGCGTGTAGTCGTTGCGGTGCACGGTGAACGAGAAGTCGGTCTTCCCGTCGTGCGAGACGTTCTGGATGATGACGTCGATGTCGATGTTGGCCTCAGCCACCGGGCCCAGGATCTGGAAGGCGATGCCGGGCTTGTCGGGCACGCCCAGCAGCGTCACCTTGGCCTCGTCACGGTTGAAGGCAATGCCCGAAACGACGGCTTGTTCCATGTTCTCGTCCTCTTCGAAAGTGATCAGCGTGCCGGAGGTGGCCTCTTCATTGATGTCGATGTCCCAGGGGGTAAAGCTGGACAGCACGCGCAGCGGCACGCGGTACTTGCCGGCGAACTCCACCGAGCGGATCTGCAGGATCTTGGAGCCCAGGCTCGCCATCTCCAGCATTTCCTCGAAGGTGATGGTGCTCAGGCGGCGTGCCGCGGGCACGACGCGCGGGTCGGTCGTGTAAACGCCGTCCACGTCGGTGTAGATCAGGCATTCAGCCGCCTTCATCGCCGCGGCAATCGCCACGGCCGAGGTGTCGGAGCCACCACGGCCCAGCGTCGTGACGTTGCCTTCGGGGTCAATGCCTTGAAAGCCGGTGATGACGACCACCTTGCCTGCGGCCAGGTCGGCGCGCACACGCTTGTCGTCGATGCTCTCGATGCGGGCCTTGGTGTAGGACGAATCCGTGGCTACCGGCACCTGCCAGCCAGCGTAGCTGACGGCTTCCAGGCCCTCGGACTGCAGCGCGATCGCCAACAGCCCGACCGAGACCTGCTCGCCGGTGGCGGCAATCGCGTCCAGCTCACGCGCCAGGGCCTGCGTGTGCTTGGCTGGCGACAGCTCCTTGGCGAGGCCGAGCAGGCGGTTGGTCTCGCCGCTCATCGCCGAGGGCACGACCACCATCTGGTGGCCGGCACGCGCCCATTTGGCGACGCGCTTGGCGACGTTGCGGATGCGCTCGGTGGACCCCATCGAGGTGCCGCCGTACTTGTGGACGATCAGAGCCATGTGTTTGAGCGAAGGCTGGAGGTGAGCGGCCGGGACGGCGCGCTAGCAAGCCCATGATTTTATGCGGCTATATCGCTTGGGCCTTCGCGCTGAGGCAAGGCGGAGTCGTCCAGCCAGCTTAAGGCGAGCTTCGGCTCATCTTGATTGGCGAAGGCACGGGCATCCATGCCCAGGCCAGCGACGGCGATGAGGCACCCTTCGGCGTCGAACAGCAGCGGCCCGCCCCGTCGCCAGGGCGGCAGGCCGGCTTCCTGGTAGGCCTTCTTCAGGCTCCGCGGCGCTGACTTCGGCGCGCGCTGAAACTGCTCGGCACAAGCGCGAGCGCGCTGGGTCAGGCTGGCCAGCCGTGCAGCACTGACACCGAAACCGGCCGTCTCGACAAGCCAGGCGCCATGCCAGCCGGGTTGCGGATGCAGGCCCGGGCGGCTCAGATCGATGGCGGATGGCGGTGGCGGTTCAACCGGCGCCTGGGCCCAATACAGCCCGTCACGGTAAGCGTGCAACTCGCCGCCCGGTGCGGGCCAGGAAAGCGGCTCCCCTGGCCGCCACTCGGTCAGCAAGCGCTCAACGAGAGTCGCCGGGGCGGACGTGTGCGGCGCCAGCCAGGCGCGCAGCGCGTTGCTGGCGCGTGCGGGCGACAGGGCGGCGAGCGCAGCGAGATCGAGGCGCTCCGGCGTTGCCAGCCCGACCAGGTCCTCGGCCGCGACTTCCGCAGCGAGCCGTTCGGCCTGCTGCGCCCAGCGCGCGGCCTGGGCAAGCCCCGCTTCAGCCGCCGGGAAGGCCGGCCAAAGTGTCTGGCGCAAGCGGTTGCGGGCATAGCGCGCATCGGCATTGCTCGGGTCTTCGATCCAGCGCAGCCCCTGCTGCTCGGCATAGGCCTGGATCAACTCGCGAGGTTGCTCAAGCCAGGGCCTGGCCCAGCAAAGGCCGTCGCGCCATTGCGCCCGTGGCATGCCCGCGATGCCGGCCGTGCCCGCGCCTCGCATGGCCTGAAGCAGAAAGGTCTCGGCCTGATCACGGCGGTGGTGGGCTAGCAGCAGCAGGTCAATGCCAGACACAACGGCCATGTCGTGCAGCGCACGATGCCGCCCTTCGCGAGCCCAGGCTTCGACGCTGTCGCCGCGTTCGGGCGCACCGCTCAGCCGCGTGCAGGCGAAGTCGGCTCCGAACTCACGAGCCACGCCCTCGCAATGCTCAGCCCACTCATCGGCCTGCGGCTGCAGGCCATGATGGACATGGAGAGCAAGCACGCGCGCACCCGAACGGGTGGCAACGTGCAGCAGCGCGGTGGAGTCGAGGCCGCCGCTGAAAGCGACCGCAACAACGTCAGATTCAGCGAGCCTTGGTGTCGCTGAAGCGGCCATAGGCCTGGATGCGGTCGTAGCGACGGTCGACCAACTCGCGGGTCTTGAGGTCGCTGACCTGGCGCAGCGCGTCGCTCAGCGCGCGCTTCAGGTTGGATGCCATCTGTTTGGGGTCGCGATGGGCGCCGCCGACGGGCTCGCTGACGATCTTGTCGATCAGGCCCATGGCCTTCAGGCGATGGGCCGTGATGCCCAGCGCGTCGGCCGCTTCAGACGCGCGCTCGCTGCTCTTCCACAGGATGGAGGCGCAGCCCTCGGGCGAGATGACGGAGTAGGCCGAGAACTGCAGCATCAGCACCTGGTCGGCCACACCGATGGCCAGCGCGCCGCCCGAGCCGCCTTCGCCGATGACGGTGGCGATGATGGGCACTTCCAGTTGCGCCATCTCGAAGATGTTGCGGCCGATGGCCTCGCTCTGGCTGCGCTCCTCGGCACCGATGCCGGGGTAGGCGCCCATGGTGTCGATGAAGGTGAAGACCGGCAGGCCGAACTTCTCGGCCAGCTTCAGCAGGCGCAGCGCCTTGCGGTATCCCTCGGGGCGCGGCATGCCGAAGTTGCGCAGCGTGCGCTCCTTGGCGTCGCTGCCGCGCTGGTGGCCGATGACCATGCAGGCCTGGCCGTTGAAGCGGGCAAGGCCACCGACGATGGCCGCGTCGTCCGCGAAATGGCGGTCGCCGTGCAGTTCCTGGAACTCGGTGAAGACTTCCGAGCAGTAGTCCAGCGTCTGCGGGCGCTGCGGGTGGCGGGCGATCTGGTAGACCTGCCAGGGCGCCACGCTCGCGTAGACCTCTTTGGTCAGTTGCTGGCTTTTCTTGGAGAGGCGGTCGATCTCTTCCGAGATGTCGACGGCCGACTCGCTTTGCACGTAGCGCAACTCTTCGATCTTCGTCTCGAGTTCCGCGATCGGCTGCTCGAATTCAAGGAAATGTTTTTTGCTCATCAGGTGTCCACCGGTAGGGGATCCAGGCTGCGCCAAATGTACCAAACCGCTACCGAGCGGTAAGGCGCCCAGGCGTCGCCGACTTCGCGCGCTTCGGCGCGGGAGACGGGCTCGCCGGAAAAATAGTTCAGGCCGATGCCCTTCATCAGGCCCACGTCGTCCAGCGGCATGACGTTGGGGCGCATCAGGTGAAAGATCAGGAACATCTCGGCCGTCCAGCGGCCGATGCCGCGGATGGCGACCAGCTCCTCGATGATGGCCTCGTCGTCCATCTGCGCCCACTGGCGCACATGCACGCTGCCGGCATTGAAATGCTCGGCCAGGTCGCGCAGATAGTCCACCTTGCGGGCCGACAGCCCTGCCGTGCGCTGGGATTCCACGTCCAGCGCAATGACCGCCGCAGGCTGGAGCTTGGGCATCAGCGCGAGCCAGCGGTTCCAGACGGACTGCGCCGCCTTGACCGAAATCTGCTGGCCGATGATGGAGCGGGCCAGCGTCGTGAAGGCGTCGCCATGCCCTTGCAGCCGGGCCTCGCCGAACTGCGGGATGAGCTTCTTCATGACCCGATCGCGCTTGGCCAGGTGCTTGCAGGCTTCGTCCCAATAGGACGGGACCACGTCAGCGGGAGCCATCAGCTCTTGACCCAGGTCGTGCCGTCAGCGCCGTCCTTCAGCGCGATGCCCTTGGCCGTCAGTTCGGCGCGGATGGCGTCGGCGCCGGCAAAGTCTCGTGCCGCCTTGGCTGCGGCGCGCGCGGCAATGCGCTCTTCGATCCAGGCTGACTCATCGCCACCCGAGCCGCCCTGCAGATAGGCGCGCGGCTCCTGCTGCAACACGCCCAGCACGCCCGCCAGCGCCTTGAGCAGGCCGGCCTTCTGCGGCGAGCGGTCGCGGTTGACCTCGTTGACGAGGTCGAACAGCACGGCCATGGCGCCGGGCGTGCCAAAGTCTTCGTCCATCGCCGCCTTGAAGGCGGCTGCGCTGGGCTCGCTCCAGTCGATGGTGACGTCAGCGGGCGGCACGGCGTCCAGCGCCGTGTAGAGCCGGGTGAGCGCCGAGCGCGCGTCTTCGAGGTGCGTGTCGCTGAAGTTGAACGGCCGGCGGTAGTGCGTGCGCAGCATGAAGAAGCGCAGCGTCTCGCCGTCGAACTTCTGCAGCACGTCGCGAATGGTGAAGAAGTTGCCCAGGCTCTTGGACATCTTCTCGCCGTCGACGTTCAGGAAGCCGTTGTGCAGCCAGTACTTCGCAAAGCCATAGCCGGCGCCTTCGCTCTGCGCGATCTCGTTCTCGTGGTGGGGGAACTGAAGATCAGCGCCACCGCCGTGGATGTCGAAGCTCTCGCCCAGCAGCGCGCAGCTCATGGCCGAGCACTCGATGTGCCAGCCGGGGCGGCCTTCGCCGAAGGGCGCGGCCCACTTGGCATCGGCAGGCTCTTCGGCCTTGGCGGCCTTCCACAGCACGAAGTCCAGCGGGTCCAGCTTGCCGTCGTCCACCGCCACGCGCTCGCCGGCGCGCAGGTCGTCGACGCTCTTTCCGCTCAACTTGCCGTAGCCATCGAACTTGCGCACGGCGTAATTCATGTCGCCGCCCTCGGCACGATAGGCCAGGCCGCGTTCCTCAAGCCGCGAGATCAACGACAACATCTGCGGCACGTACTCGGTCGCACGCGGCTCGTGGTCGGGGCGCAGCAGCCCGACGGCGGCGAAGTCCTCATGCATCGCTGCCGTCATCTCTTCGGTGAGCTGACGGATGGTGATGCCACGCTCGACGGCACGCTTGATGATCTTGTCGTCGATGTCCGTCACGTTGCGCACATAGGTGACGGCATACCCACTGGCGCGAAGCCAGCGATAGATGACGTCGAACGCCATGTTCATGCGCAGGTGCCCCATGTGGCACAGGTCGTAGACCGTGATGCCGCACACGTACATACGCACCTGACCTGCCACGAGCGGCTTGAAGTCTTCAAGGGTGCGACTGAGGGAGCTGTGGACGCGCAGAGACATGTGAAACGGGAACTGGGGGCAAGCGCCTGCACCAATAAGAAGCCCCGCGCAGGGGCCGGCCAGGCGGGGCTCATAGAATGATTTCAGTATACCGGCCGACCCTGACGCCGGCCCCCGCTACAACCCTCATGCGCCTGCCCCTCACCACCCTTGTCACCGTCGCGTTACTCGCAGCGCTCGCCATCGCGCCCGCCCGCGCCGACGACCTGGCCGGCGCCCAACGCCTGTGGCTGGCCGGCCAGAAGGCCCAGGCCGTCGAGCAGGTCGAGCAAGCCCTGACCCGCACGCCCGAAGACCTGCAGCTGCGCTTTGCGCTCGGCGTGATGCGCATGGAGCTGGGCGAGCGCGACAAGGCCAAGAGCATCTTCACGCGCCTGACGCAGGACTTCCCGGACCTGGCCGACCCCTACAACAACCTCGCCGTGCTGCACGCCGCCGCCGGCGAACTGGACGAAGCCCAGGCCGCACTGCAACAAGCTCTGCGCCTGCAACCCGAGCATGCGCAGGCGCAGGAGAATCTTGGCGACGTGCTGATGCGCCTGGCGCTGCGCGCCTACCAGCGAGCGCAGAAACTTTCCCTCGCACCCAGCGAGCTGCTGTCCAGCAAGATCAGCCGCACGCTGGCGCTGACCGGCACCCTCAACAAGACACGCTGAAACCTATGAAGAAGACTGTCCTGTTCCTCGCGGCGCTGTTGGCCGCCGCCTGTGCCTCTGCACAGACCGTCAAGCTGCAGACGACCGAAGGCGACATCCGCATCGAGCTGAATGCCGAGAAGGCACCCAAGACGGTGGCCAATTTTCTGCAATATGTGAAGTCGGGCCACTACAACGGCGTCATCTTCCACCGCGTCATCGGCAACTTCATGATCCAGACCGGCGGCTATGACGCGAAGCTGAACCAGCGTCCGGTCAAGGCGCCTATCCCGCTGGAGTCCGGCAACGGCCTGGGCAACCTGCGCGGCACCATCGCGATGGCCCGCACGAACGACCCCAACTCGGCGACGTCGCAGTTCTTCATCAACGTCGTCGACAACTTCAATCTCGACGCCGACGTCGGTCGCATCGGCACGGGCTACGCCGTATTCGGCCAGGTCGTCGAAGGCATGGACGTCGTCGACAAGATCCGCGCGGTCGAGACCACGGCCAAGAGCGTCCACGAAAACCTGCCCATCAAGCCCATCTTCATCACCAAGGCCTCCATCGAGCCTACAAAAAAATGAGCCAAGTCAAACTCACCACCAACCACGGCGACATCCTCATCGAGCTGGACGCCGAGAAGGCGCCGCTGTCGGTCGCCAACTTCCTCAGCTACGTCCGCAAGGGCCACTACGACGGCACGGTCTTCCACCGCGTCATCAAGGGCTTCATGATCCAGGGCGGCGGCTTTGAGGTCGGCATGAAGCAAAAGCCCACCGACGCGCAGATCCAGAACGAGGCCAACAACGGCTTGAAGAACGCCCACTACACGCTGGCCATGGCGCGCACCAACGCACCGCACTCGGCCACGGCACAGTTCTTCATCAACACGACCAACAACGGTTTCCTGGACTTCAAGTCCGAGAGCCCGTCGGGCTGGGGCTATGCCGTGTTCGGCAAGGTCGTCGAGGGCCAGGACGTCGTCGACAAGATCGAGAAGTCCAAGACCGCCACGCGCGGCGGCCACGGCGATGTGCCGGTCGAAGACGTCATCATCGAAAAAGCCGTCGAGGTTTGATCCACACGCTGACGGCCCCGGTGCAATGGCAGCAGGTCGACCTGCTG
>Ga0187845_1002185_pt1 | contig 10718 bp, 11 predicted proteins | sample SpaLakP09_SKY_68_FD_134515 | JGI IMG/M metagenome (GOLD analysis project Ga0187845, IMG submission 134515) | Oligotrophic lake water microbial communities from Sparkling Lake, Wisconsin, USA - SP09_SKY_68 | ecosystem: Environmental > Aquatic > Freshwater > Lake | place: USA: Sparkling Lake... | reverse complement strand
TTCTACGACCTGCCGCACGGCGTGTGCAATGCGGTGCTGCTGCCGCACGTGCAAGTGTTCAACAGCAAGGTGGCGGCAGCGCGGCTGGCTGATGTCGGAGTGGCACTAGGGGTGAAAGCCAGTGCGGAAGAGGCGATTCAGGCGATCCGCACCCTGGCGGCCAAGGTGGGCATTCCGGCCGGCCTGACCCAGCTGGGCGTGAAAGAGCAAGATATCCCGGTACTGGCCACCAATGCCCTGAAGGATGCTTGCGGCTTTACCAATCCGCTGCAGGCCAGTCACGAAGAGATCTGCGCCATCTACCGCGCAGCCATGTAAGCAGGGGTTAGTCTGCTGTAGTGAACAGGGCCGGCTTTGCCGGCCCTTTTGCATGCATCATGGCGCTGGATGATGGCCAAAACCGGCCGCCTGGGCCGCGCTGCGGATGGCGTCCAGCACCAGCCTGGCCTTGCGCGGTATGCGCCGGCTGGCAAATACCGCATGCATCTGCGCATCTTCGCCGCGGCTGGACACGATGCGGTAGTCCGGGCACAGCCGCAGCAACTGGCCTCTGGCCACCAGTGGTTCGGCCAGCCAGTCGCCCATGCGTGCCACGCCCCAGCCGGCCAGGGCCGCCTGCAGCACGGCATTGCCGGAACTCACCCGATGGCTGGCATTCAGGTTGAGGCTGAGCTGATGCGTGTCCGAGACAAAATTCCAGGCTTTCAGGATGCGCGGCGCAGCATGAATCAGGATGGCGTGTTCGGTCAGCTCTTCAGGCTGTAGCGGCAGGCCGCGACTGGCAACATAGGCCGGGCTGGCATATAGCCGGCGTTGATAAGGCCATAGCGGAAAGCCGATCAGCTCGCTGGAGGTGGGGTAGGCACCACGAATGCTGAAGTCCAGCTTTTCGCGGATAGGCTCCAGAATGGTGTCGCTGTACAGGATGTCAAAACGCAGCTGCGGATTGTGTTCTGCCAGCTGCTGCAGGATGGTCGGCAGGAAATGGCTGGCCATCACCTCTGGTGCAGAAAAGCGCAGCCAACCACGTGGCGTGCTGCCCAGCGCCGCCAGGTCGTCTTCCACTTCTTCCTGTAATTGCAGCATCTGGCGTGCGGTATCGTAATAGGCTTCGCCGGCCATGGTCAGGCTGACCTGTTTTTGCGAGCGGGCCAGCAGACTGCTGCCCAGGCTTTCCTCCAGCGCCTGGACGGCGCGGGTGGCGGTGCTGGGTGAGGTGCCCAGCTGACGCGCCGCCGAGACGAAGCTCTTGCGTTCCACCACGGCGCAGAATACCTGCAGCTCCCATAACAGCTTCATTGATTTGGCCTTGATTGCAGAAATTGCAATACGGTATTGCAAGCATGCAGCCAGGGCAAGCCCTACAATGGCTGCATTATCAGGAGGCAGTCATGTTGTTGACCTTGGGATTTCTGTGTTTCTTTTCTTTTATGGCCGGTCTGATCGATGCGGCCGTTGGCGGCGGCGGGCTGATCCAGACGCCGGCGCTGTTCAATTTCCTGCCGCAATACTCGGCCGCCACGCTGTTTGGCACCAACAAGATGTCCTCGGCGGTGGGCACCTTGTCGGCAACGCGATCTTATCTGCAGCGGGTACGCCTGCCGTGGAAACTGGTGATTCCGGCGGCCATCACCGCCTTTATCATGTCCTTTGCCGGCGCAGCCACGGTGAATGCCATTCCCAAATCGGTGATCCGCCCGCTGGTGCTGGTGCTGCTGGTGTTGATGGCCATGTACACCTTGTGGAAAAAGGACTTTGGCAAACTGCACAAGCCGGTGACGATAGGCCGCCGCGAAATGGCAGTCGGCATGGCCATCGGCGGGGCCATCGGTTTTTATGATGGCCTGTTCGGACCGGGTACCGGCAGCTTCCTGATCTTCCTGTTCATCCGCTTTTTCGCCTTTGACTTCCTGCATGCCTCGGCTGCAGCCAAGGTAGTCAATCTCACCACCAATGTGGCGGCGCTGGCCTTTTTCATTCCCACCGGCAATGTGCTGTTCCAGTACGCCATTCCCATGGCCGGCTTCAATGTGCTGGGCGCGATGACCGGTTCCTGGGTAGCCATGAAAAAGGGCGCTGGCTTCGTCCGTATCCTGTTCCTGTTGCTGACCACGGTGCTGATCGGCAAGCTGGCCTGGGACATGCTGCAACCCTGGCTGCATGGCTGAGCCATATCCAGCCGGTCATTCATGTAAAAGACCACGCCAGGCGTGGTCTTTTGTGTTTGGGCGATATCGCGGTGATCAGCGGTGCTGGTCCCAGCCATGATGATGGCCGTTGTCGTGGTGGTGGCGATGATGATGGCGACGCCCTTCATCACGCGCCGGTGCTGCCGGTCGGTCTTCGTGCTGGTTCTTGGTGGTGATGGCCACGCCGGTAGCACCACCCACCGCGCTGCCGATGATGGCGCCATTACGGCCACCCACCGCATTGCCGACTGCTGCACCTGCTGCACCGCCTACTGCACCGCCAAGAATCGCATCCGTTGTCGAGCTGGCCTGAGCTGCGCCAGCTGCCAGTGTGATGGCAATAATCGAAATCCACTTGTTCATTTGCATGATTTGCTGCTTTCACTGAGTAAGTGGCGGCAGTCTAGGCAGGGCAGGGCAAAACGGACAAGCCGTGAAATGTTAGCAAGTATTGAAAAGCGTTTGCCTGCTAATGATCATGGAATTGCCCGGTGCATAATTACGGCTAATTATCTGTTTTAAATGGATTTTATATTCCACATTAAAATGGTGGGTTTATAACAATCTGTTACAGAGTCGGGCCGGGTAAATGCACGGACCCTGCAACAGCCATTGTCATGCCGCTTGGACACAGCTTGTCGATGCGGGTATTACTGGCCGGAGCAGCCACAACCGCCGCCGCCACCGCCGCAACCACCGGCGTTGGCTGGCGCAGCTTCTTGCTGTTGACCCAGGCTGATCTGGAATTCGATCACGATCATCTCCGGCAAGCGGTCAACATAGCGATAGCTGATCTGCCCGGCATAGCGCTGGCCAATCTGCTCCAGCAGAGGTAGCGGATCGTGATCGTTGACGAAGCGCATGATTTCGCCATCGTGCAGGCTTTCCAGTGCCGCGAAAATGGCAGCGTGGCGAAAGCGCTTGGCAATACCGCGAGCATCAAACAGGTAGCTGGTATTCAGTTGAGGGGATAGTGTAGTCACGTTGATCTTCCGGCTTGAGGGAGTGAAGCCAGGATTTTGTCGTAGTCTGGCGGCAGGCCTCCTTGAGGCAGGATAAGAAAATCTGCCCCGCAAGCAGTGCAAGCATCCGCTGTTGTTTTAAGATGTCGGCATTATCGTGAGGAGAACAGGCATGCACCCTGCACGCTGCCCGCCAGCCAGCGAGGCCGTTAATTTGTTGCAGCTGCCTAATGTCGGACCAGCCATGGCAGCGGATTTAAACTTGCTGGGGTATGACAGCCCGCAATCGCTGCGCCAGGCTGATCCCTATGCGCTTTACCAGGCCCTGTGCCAGCAAACCGGCCAACGGCATGATCCTTGCGTGCTGGATGTTTTCATCGCACTTACGCATTACTTGCAGCAGGATCAGGCCCTGCCGTGGTGGCACTTCACGGCGCAGCGCAAGGCCGAGCTTGCCAGCAGGGCTGTCGGCCCCGCATGGCCGCTTGTACAATAGCCAGCCATGACGAACTCTCTCGTTTCCCCGGCAGATTCACCGGTACTGGCCTGCCACGAGTGTGATCTGTTGCAAACTGCCCCCACGCATGCCACCCACGGCGTCTGCTGCAGTCGCTGCGGCTGCCAGCTGCTGCCCGGCCCCGGCTATCAGCCCGCCACTTCGCTGGCCCTGGTGCTGGCCGGTCTGCTGGTCTTCATCCTGGCCAATGTCTTCCCGGTAGTCGGGCTGGAAGCCGGCGGCGTGCGCACCGCCACCACCTTGCTTGGCACCGCCTGGCAACTGACCCAGCAACAGATGCAGCCGGTGGCGCTGCTCATCCTGCTCACTGGCGTGCTGTTGCCCGGCCTGGAGCTGCTCTGCCTGCTCTATTTGTTGCTGCCGCTGTCGCTGGGTCGTGCGCCGCGTGGCTTTGCTGCCGTGATGCGACTGGTGCGCATTCTGCATCCCTGGGGCATGGTGGAGGTTTTTCTATTGGGTGTGCTGGTGTCGCTGGTCAAGCTGGCCCACATGGCTGCTGTGCATCCCGGCATCGGCCTGTGGTCGTTTTTTGCCCTGATCCTGTTGCTGGCCAGTAGTGCCAGTCGCTTTGATGCCGGCCTGCTATGGGAGCGCTACCACGCATGTCGCACCTCCCGCTGAAGACGGCCGCTCGCCACGGCATGTGGAGTTGTCATGGCTGCAGTCTGTTGTGCCGTCTGCCCGCCGGGGCAGACCAGGCCGCCTGGCATTGTCCGCGCTGCGGCGCAGCGCTGCACCGGCGCAAGCCGCATAGCCTGCAATACGCCTGGGCCTATCTGATTGCCGCGATAATCTGTTATATCCCGGCCAATCTGCTGCCCATCATGCTCACCGACATGCTGTCCGGCACTCAGCGCGACACCATCATGAGCGGGGTGGTCTATCTGTGGCAGGGTGGTTCCTGGCCGCTGGCGCTGGTGGTGTTCATCGCCAGCGTGCTGGTGCCCTTGCTGAAGATACTGTCCATGCTGCTGCTATTGCTTACCGTGCACTGGCGTTCGCGTTGGGCGCCGCGCCAGCGTACCCGGCTGTACCGCTTGCTGGAGGTGGTGGGGCCGTGGTCGATGCTGGATATTTATGTGGTTGGCTTGCTGGTGGCGCTGGTGCAGTTGCAGTCGCTGGCCACCATCAAGGCCGGGCCGGGAGCGATTGCCTTTGGTGCGGTCGTGGTGCTGACCATGCTGTCGGCCATGCATTTTGATCCCAGACTGATCTGGGATGTTTTCGAGGATGATGATGAGTGACAAACACACGCCGCAGACCGCGGATGAAGGTCTGCCCGCCCACCCGGAGAGCGTGCCGCTGGCCGTGGCCGAGCGTCGTCGCCCCAGCCGCTGGTCGCCTTCGCTGGTCTGGCTGATTCCGCTGGTCGCTGCGCTGATTGGCGGCTATCTGGCGGTACAGGCCGTGCTGTCGCGCGGGCCCACCATTACCATTACCTTCCGCAGTGGCGAAGGGCTGGAGGCCGGCAAGACCCGCATCAAGTACAAGGATGTGGAAATCGGCGAAGTCACCGCGGTACGCATCAGCCCGGACAGCAAGAATATCGAGGCCACCGCTCAGTTGAGCAAGGAGGCCGAGCGCTTTCTGGCACGCGACAGCCGTTTCTGGATCGTGCGGCCGCGCATTGCCGGGGGCAGCGTGTCTGGCCTGGGCACGCTGTTGTCCGGTGCCTATGTCGGCATGGATGCCGGCAAGAGCAGCGAGATGAGCCAGCACTTTACCGGGCTGGAAGTGCCGCCCATTCTTACCGGCGACCTGCCTGGCCGCCAGTTTGTGCTCAAGGCTTCCGAGCTGGGTTCGCTGGATATCGGCGCGCCGGTGTATTTCCGGCGCGTGCCGGTGGGGCAGGTGGTGGCCTATCAGCTGGACAAAAAGGGCCATAGCGTTGATATCACCGTGTTCATCAACGCTCCCTATGATCACTTTGTTACCGAAGACAGTCGTTTCTGGCACGCCAGCGGAGTGGATCTGTCGGTCTCGGCCAATGGCCTTAAAGTCAATACCCAGTCGCTCAGCGCCATCCTGCTGGGTGGGGTGGCCTTTGAAACGCCGGTCACCGTGCAAGAGGGCAAGCCGGCTGCGGCCAGCAGCACTTTCTCCTTGGCCAATACCCGCGATCAGGCCATGCAGTCACCAGACCACGAGGTGGTCCCGCTGCAACTGAAATTCCAGCAATCGGTACGCGGCCTCACCGTGGGCGCCCCGGTGGACTTCCGCGGCATCATCATCGGCGAAGTCACCGCCATCGGCATGGAATACGACGCGCCACGCAAGGACTTCAACATGCTGGTGGATATCCGCATCTACCCCAGCCGTTTGCTGAGCATGTCGCGCAATATGGATGAAACCCGGCTGCATCAGATGAAACTGGACAAGATGGTCGAGCATGGCATGCGGGCGCAACTGCGCTCCGGTAGTCTGCTCACCGGTCAGCTGTACGTGGCGCTGGACTTCTTCCGCGACGCCAAACCGGCACAGCTGGGCCACAGCCAGGGCGTGGACGTGCTGCCCACCATTCCGGGTGATCTGGAAGAACTGCAAGGCGTGCTGCAACGTATCGCCCGCAAGCTGGACAAGGTACCGTTCGACAGCATAGGCCAGGAGCTGGATGGCACCATCAAGGAACTGCATGCCACGCTGAGCAGCGTCCGCCAACTGGGCGACAGCCTGGATGGCAAGGTCGTCCCGCAAACCGTGCAAACGCTGCAGCAGCTGCAACGCACGCTGGATGCCGCCAACCAGACCCTGCAGGCCAATTCACCGCTGCAGCAAGATGTGCGCAAGGCGGCGCAGGATGTCAGCGATACCGCCCGCAGCTTCCGCGCACTGAGTGATTATCTCGACCGCCACCCGGAAGCGCTGATCCGTGGCAAGCAGGAAAACAAACCATGAGCAAGAACACCCTTATCCGCACTGCAAGTGGCCTGCTACTGGGGCTGGTCCTGGCCGGTTGCAGCTCGGCCCCGCTGCATTACCACCAGTTGCAGGCCGGCCTGCCTGCGCTGGTCGTGCCGCAGGCCGGAGCGGTGATTCTGGTTGAAGCGGTCAGCCTGCCCGCCGGAGTGGACCGGCCGCAGCTGCTGCTGCAAGACAGCCAGGGCCAGCCCCAGCTACAGGAGCAGCACTACTGGACGGCCAGCCTGTCGCGGCTGCTGACGCAGGCGCTGGCGGTGAATCTGTCGCACCAGCTGGGGCTGTCCAGCGTGTATGCTGCGCCGCAACTGAGCCTGGCGCGGCCCGAACTGAGTGTGACGCTGGATGTCAGGGAATTCCGCCTGCAGCCGGGAGCCGGGGCGACGCTGGCGGCGGCCTGGCGCATCACGCGTCCGGGCAGCGATGCCAGCTTGCTGCAAGGCTATTTCAGCCAGCATCAGGCCGTGGCCAGTAGCGAACAAACTGCGCTGGTGGCGGCACAGCAGGTGTTGCTGGACGGGGTGAGCAGCCAGATTGCCGAGGCGCTGGCGGCGCATCCGGCGTGGTTGCGCCACGCAGCAGGCTAGCCCTGGTGTAGTGGCGGACGACGCTGGAACCAGGGCTGTGCCTGTTCCAGTTGCGCTGCCAGCTGCAGCAGTAGGGCCTCCTTGCCGTAACCTGCCACCATCTGGGTGCCGATGGGCAGATTGGCGTCATTCCAGAACAGTGGCACGCTCATGGCTGGCTGGCCGCTCATATTGAAGGGAATGGTCCAGCCGATGTACTCCATCAGCTTGCGCGAGTGCTCGGGCACCAGCCGGCTCAGTTTCAGCGTCCAGTCCCAGCCCAGATGCCCCAGCAGCAGGGTGGACAGGGATTGTTCGAAACGCGAGGTGGCCAGTGCGCCGATGGCTGCCGGTGGCTGATTCAGCACCGGCGTCACCAGCACATCGTAGCGCTGATGGAATGCCTGCATGATGCGGCCCTGGCGCAAGGCAAAGTCACGCATCCAGGCAAATTCGCCTGCTGACAACAGCTCGCCGTAACGGGCCAGTGTCCAGCTGTCGGCCTCGACCAGACGGAAATCAGCCTTGCGCCCGCATAGCCGCTGGCTGTTGCGCATCAGGCAGGCCAGTTCGCCGCAAATCATCACCAGCATGGCGTGACACATTTCATCGGCACTGCCCAGTGGCGGATGGGCTTCTTCCACTTCATGACCCAGATCGCGCAGCAGGCGCAGGCTGTGACTCAGTGCGGCCTCGCCATCGGCATGCAGCTTGCCACCCAGAAACGGCTGGCGGGTAAAGGCTATGCGCAGCTGGCCGACGGGTTGTTGCAGGCTGGCCAGAAAAGAGGCCTCTGGCGCTGGGCAATGATAGGCGTCGCCTGTATCAAAGCCCTTGCACAGGATGTCCAGCATGGCTGCACTATCGCGCACGCTGCGGGTCAAGGCGTGTTCACTGGCATAGCCTTGCCACAGTTCGGAAGTATGCGGGCCACAGGGCGAGCGGCCACGGCTGGGCTTCAGACCAAACAGCCCGCAGTTAGATGCCGGGATGCGGATGGAGCCACCGCCGTCGCCGCCATGGGCAATGGGTACCATGCCGGTCGCCACGGCTGCCGCCGAGCCACCGCTGGAGCCGCCACAAGTCCGGCTGGTATCCCAGGGATTGCGGGTGGCACCGCTGAGCCTGGATTCGGTGTAGGGATAAAGACCGAATTCCGGCGTGGTGGTCTTGCCGGCGAAAATCAGCCCGGCCTGGCGGTAACGACGGATCAGTTCACTATCTTCGGTGGCGACATGGTGCTGAAACAGGTGGCTGCCGCTACGGGTGGGGCAGCCCTGGATGTCGGCCTGCAAGTCCTTGATCAGGATGGGCAGGCCGGCCAGGGGGCTGGCAGCAGCGCGTTGCGGCTGGCGGGCTGCTTGTTCATCCAGGCGCAGCAGCACGGCATTGACCGCCGGATTGTGCAAATCCATCCGCTCCTGCGCCGCGCGCAATAAATCGGCAGTGCTGATCTCACCCTTGGCCAGCAGGGCGGCCAGCGCGATACCGTCGTGATTTTCGTATTCTGGGAAAAAGGCCATGGAGATCACCGGTTGATGCAATCCTGAGAGCATAATCGCTTCTGGCTCATGCTCCAATACGGCTTGGTCGGATTGAATCGCGCATAAATTTATTTGTGTGAATTAAAAAATCATTTATTTAAAAAAATAAGGTTTATTGTGCTTTTTAATTGATTTAATTGGCAATGATATTTAAGTGGCTTTGGGTAAAATTTCTGCTGTCACCCATTTCGCTACATCATCATGTCCCATCCAAGTTCCCAGTCTTCCCGCAGCGCTTATCTGCTGCTGGTACTGACCATGCTGCTGTGGTCGACCAACTTTGTCATTGCCCGTGCCATTCATGGCCAGATCGGTCCTTTCGGTTTGGCCTTCGGCCGCTGGGCGATTGCCTTGCTTTGTCTGCTGCCGTTCGGGCTGCCGCGCCTGGCCCGCGCCTGGCCTTTGTTGAGGCAACAGTGGCAAAAGCTGCTATTGCTGGGTGTGTTCGGAATCGGGCTGACCAATACACTGGTCTATGTCGCGGTACGTAGCACCACGGCCACCAACGCCGTCATTCTCAATAGCGCCACGCCGATGATGGTGCTGGTACTGGGCTCGCTGTACTTCCGGCAGCGGCTGAGCCGGCGTCAGTGGGCTGGCATGGGCCTGGCACTGGCAGGGGCCTTGCTGATCGTACTCAAAGGAAATCTGCTGGGCATGAGTCATTTCCAGTTCAGTAGCGGCGATCTGCTGGTGCTGGCTGCCGGGCTGTGCTGGGCGGTGTATACGCTTGGCTTGCGCACGCTCCGGCCCGGGCTGGACCCGCTGGTCATGATGATGGTGCTGCTGCTGGTGGGCGAGGTACTACTGCTGCCGGCTTTTGTCGAGGAAACCTGGCAGGCCGGCGGCTTTCACCTGCTGTCCGGCCCGGTGATGGGCTGCTTGCTGTATCTGGGCATTTTCCCTTCGGTGCTGGCTTTCCTGATGTATAACCGCGCCATTGCCCAAGTGGGTGCGGCCAAGGCGGCGGCTTTTCTCTATCTGATGCCAGCCTTCGGTGCCCTGCAGTCCATCCTGCTGCTGGGAGAGGATTTGCGTTGGTATCATGTGGCTGGCTTGGCCGCTATTTTCTCGGGCATTGTGCTCGGTTCGCTCAGCCGTGGCACGGTCGCTGCCACTGCACGCCGGTCGACAGAACTGTCAGCTGCCAAATAATGTGGTTTTGACTACGGATTTTTACGGATGGTTAAAAGTGTTGGCAGCGACTAAAGTTAGCTCTGTTGGCAGTGCCCGTACTTATTGGATCTCCTGTAGTACCTGCCAACCTTCTTTTTGCTTGTTGTTGAAGTACCTCTGGCTTTTGTTCCTCTTCAGTATTGGCTATAGCTCGGCCCGGTGAATCTTCCCCGACTCACCGGGCATTTTCTTGCCCGCCGTCATCCCCTGGTTTTAATTTTTCACTGCCATGCCTGATGTCGAATGATGTCGCCGTCAGTACCCAGCCTTGCTGGTGATGAGCTGATTCGGCGTAAATCATGGTCAGTCGGCGGTCTATCCCCTACAATGACGGCAGATCAACAGCGGCTGTGCCGATGGCGGCATGCAGCGGACGGGAATGGCCCGTAGCGGCATGACACCCGGCGCTACCCGCTTTTTTTATTACAGGATTATCCAATGGAACCCGTGCGCCTTTCCAAGCGTATGGCCGAGCTGGGCATCTGTTCCCGTCGCGAGGCGGACAGCTATATCGAGCAAGGCTGGGTCAAGGTAGACGGCGAAGTGGCCGTGCTTGGCCAGAAAGTGCTGCCGCACAACACCATCGAAGTACTGAAGAAGGCGCAGGATGCGCAAGCTTCCCGCGTCACCATTCTGCTGAACAAACCAATGGGCTATGTCTCCGGCCAGGCAGAAAAGGGTTATCAACCGGCGGTAACGTTGGTGAAGCCAGACAATCACTGGATGGAAGACCCCAGCAAGAAGCGCTTCATTCCTGCCCATCTGCGTGGTCTGGCCCCGGCCGGTCGGCTGGATATCGATTCGGTCGGCCTGCTGGTGCTGACGCAGGATGGTCGTGTCGCCAAGCA
>Ga0187845_1002179_pt1 | contig 10744 bp, 10 predicted proteins | sample SpaLakP09_SKY_68_FD_134515 | JGI IMG/M metagenome (GOLD analysis project Ga0187845, IMG submission 134515) | Oligotrophic lake water microbial communities from Sparkling Lake, Wisconsin, USA - SP09_SKY_68 | ecosystem: Environmental > Aquatic > Freshwater > Lake | place: USA: Sparkling Lake... | reverse complement strand
TGCTGCTGGTTTGGCCGCTGGCGTGACCGTGGCCGGGGTGCATCTAGACGCGGCGACCACCGCCCGCTTTGCCGGGCAAATCGCCATCTTCAACGGCCTGCCGCAGCTGGCGGCGGCATTGCTGGCTCCCAGCCGCACATAAAAAAGCGGAGGAGCCAGGCTCCCCCGCATAACACTGACTGAGTCAGTTTCGGATTGCTACAGAGAAACTAGTGGTCGGCCAGCGCAGCTAGCGCGGCGCGCAGACCCAGGAGATAGCTTTCGCTGCCAAAGCCGCAGATCTGCCCTTTGGCAATCTCGGCAAATACCGACTGGTGGCGGAACGGTTCCCGCGCGTGGATGTTGGACATGTGGATTTCCACGATGGGCACGGTGAGGATGGCCAGTGCATCGCGGATGCCATAGCTGTAGTGGGTCCAGGCACCGGCATTGATCAGCACCGCATCCACACCATCGGCATAGGCCTGGTGAATGCGTTCGCACATTTCACCTTCGTGGTTGGTCTGGAAGCTTTCCACTTCCACGTCCAGCTCGCGGCCCAGCGCCTGCAGGCGGGCATCAATCTCCGCCAGGGTTACCGTGCCGTACTGCTTGGGATCGCGCTTGCCAAACATATTGTGGTTGATGCCGTGCAACATCAGCATTTTCTTCATTGCCCGCTCCTCAATAATCCAGCTGGGCCACGGCACGCAGCTCTTCCGGCGTGGCGCTGCCAAAACCGAAAAACTCCAGATAGGCCGGAATCATTTCAAACAGCATGTCGGTACCCAGCTGTATCCGGCAGCCCTTGGCCTGTGCCGCCGCCAGTAGCGGGGTGATTTCCTTTTTCATCACCACTTCGCCGACAAAGGTGTCCGGGCTGACACGGTCCATGTCAAAGGGCAGCGGGTCGTCATCCTTCATGCCCAGCGGGGTGGCGTTGACGATCAGCTCGAAACCGGCCGGGTCATTGCTGCCCACCGACACCTTCAGCTGCGGGTAGTGCTGGCACAGGCGGCTGGCCAGCGCCTCGGACGAAGCGGTATGGCTGTCGAACAAAGCCATTTCGGCCACGCCGGCCGCTGCCAGCGAGGCAGCAATGGCACAGCCCACACCACCATTGCCCGACACCAGCACCTTGCGCCCCTTGAGGGCAAAACCCTTGCGCTCCACCCCGCGCACAAAGCCGGCGCCGTCAAACTGATCACCCAGCAGCGTGCCGTCCGGCCGCAGCAGAATCGCATTGCAGGCACCGGCAATGGCCGCCGTCGGGGTGATTTCATCCATCAGGCCCAGGGTGGTCACCTTGTGCGGCATGGTGACCAGCGCACCACGCAGATTGGTGAACTTGCGGATGCTGGCCAGTGCCGCTACATAGTCTTCCGGCTTGACGCCCATCGGCACTACCACCGCATCAATACCCTTGCTGTCAAACCAGGGGTTGTAAATCATCGGAGCCTTGAAGCTCTCGGTGGGATAACCCAGATGGGCGATAAGCCTTGTCTTGCCACTGATCACGCGTGTCTCCAGAAATCATGGGAATGGGTACGCTGCACTGGCGTCCCTTGAGCATGAGGATGATTCGCGCCCATTGCGCCCCCCTGCTGCTGTACCAAGCCGGCGGCAGCGACCGCAGCAGGCTCCCCGCCGCATGTCGTCCCGCTTCAGCCAGATACATCCTTAAGCTTGCAGCATCATCAGCTGTTTGCACCCCCGGACCAATCCCAAATCCGCTCTAGCTGATATATCAATCCTGTTGGATCAGGACATGCCGGCTGCAGCACAACTGATAAGCCATAACCATCGCATCCGCAGACGGCTTGTACCACCGGCCTCCCCCTTCCAATAACGCGGCCAGGGCAGCAACAGGACAAGCAGGCTGCTCCGCGCCCTCAATACCCAGTGCAGAGCAGTTGCAGCATGCATCACGCGAACAGCAGGCCCGCAGACCACGGCCGGATGATGGACAGAGCCAGGGGGCGGTCTCCCTGTTATGCATTGTGGATTAAGTGTAAGGTGACAGGGGATGGCCAATTGGAGATCCTCGAGTCATTTTGACTTTGCCGCTTGAGGATTAAAGAGCCACTCATGTTGAAATTCCATATTGATAGAGCGCCTTGATGAGTAGTGTTGAAAATGCCCAATACACAGACCCACTGCTGATTGATTTGTATGATTTGCAAAACACTGGAGTGGATGATTACTATTTTTATGAGCAATGTATTGGCATTGAGCCCATGAGAATTGCGGATATTGGCTGTGGAACTGGTGTGTTTGCTATTCGACTCGCAAATCTTGGGCATATGGTTACTGCCATAGAACCTGCGTCAGAGATGCTGAAGGTGGCTCTTACTCGTCAAGGCAGTTGCAGTCACAATGTTCAATGGCTACAAGGTGTAGCAAAGCAGCTGCCCATTGATATCCATCTTGATGTGGCAGTAATGACCGGTCATGCATTTCAATGTCTTCTGACCGATGAGGATGTCCAAGAAACCCTGCGGGCCTTACACGACCGCTTGTATCCGGGGGGGCGAATGATGTTCGAAAGCCGTAACCCTGAAAGTGAGCCATGGCTGCGATGGGTACCGGAACACTCTCGAAAGATAATCCCATTGAATGATGATCTGGTTGAAATTTATCACGAAACCAAAGGCATCAATGGGGAGTTGTTGAGCTTCATGACCCATTTCAATTTTTTGAAATCAGGATTGCAAAGGCAGAGCAAGAGCGTACTCCGTTTCATGTCGCATGAGCGCATTGCACAACACTTGCATCAAGCTGGATTTGGTCGAGTTGACTGGTTTGGTGATTGGGAGGGGGGCGTATTTATGCCTGCGAGCAAGGAGATTATAGCAATTGCACATGCCTGAACTGTCCTAACTGAGTCGCTTACAAACACCCATACCAGCATGCTCGTCCTGAAGCAGCGCCTATCAATACCAGCGCAGCCAAGGTGCTCAGGGTTTGCAGAAAGGGCTCATGATTAGCAAAAATGCCGCTTCAGCCACATACAGGAGAGGAAAATGCAAGAAACAACAGCATTGCTCAGCATCGGGTCGGCCCTTTTTATTGGTGCAATCAGCCCAGGGCCAAGTTTTGTGATGGTGGCGAAAACTGCCGTGACATCAGGCCGCATCAATGGCCTGTGTACTGCGCTTGGCATGGGTGCTGGTGGTTTTGTCTTTGCCGCCCTGTCACTGCTGGGCCTTAACGGCTTGCTGCTGGCCGTGCCCGCGCTGTATGTCATTCTCAAGATAGCTGGCGGTTTATATCTGGCCTACCTGGGATGGAAAATCTGGCATGGCGCCAAACAAAGCCTGGCCATGCCTGCCGATGACACGACATCCACAACTGGCGGCTACCTGAAAAGTGCCATGACCGGCGCAACTACCCAGCTGAGCAATCCCAAAACTGCCATTGTGTATGCCAGTGTTTTTGCTGCATTTCTGCCACCACTCCCCTCCATCGCCTTCAGCAGCGCCATTGTCCTGCTGGTTTTCTGCATTGAAGCCGGCTGGTATGCACTGGTGGCGCTGGCGCTGTCATCCACTGCGCCACGCAAGCAATACTTGCGCTACAAGACGGTGATGGATCGCATGGCAGGCGGGGTGATGATTGCCCTGGGGCTGAAACTGGCCACAACGGCGGGACGCTGAATCCGGCTGGGTGCTAAGCGGTCGCGCTGCCATGCTGGATAGTGGCAGTTTGCCGCCAGCGCAGCAGTCCACCGGGCTGACTGCATGATCAAGACACAAGCAAAAATTGACGAGACCTTTGCCATGCCTGTAACACAAATCCTCAATCAGCTGCGCTACAAGCAATGGGCCGACCAGCGCACGCTGGCTGCCATCGCCCTGATTGATGCCCAGGCCTTTCCCGTAGAGCTGGCATTTGCACTCCAGCAATTGAATCACATGGTGCGGGTGGAAGAAGTATTCCGCGCCAGGCTGGCAGGGACGCCCGAGCCGCATAGCAGCACCAACTCGGAAATCGTTCCCACGCTGGAAGAGCTGGACAAGCGCCTGGCAGATTCAAATAACTGGCTGCAGCCTTATACCGAAGCACTATCACCAGCAAAGCTGGGCGAAATAATCCACTTCCGCTTTCTGGATGGGAAAACTGGCTCGTTGACACGTACCGAGATTCTGTTTCACCTGGTCAACCATGGCAGCTATCACCGTGGGGCTATCGGTCGCGCCCTGGATATGGCTGGAGGGCTGCGCCCGGCCGACACGTATACGGTCTTTATTCACGCCGCCGAGCCAGCACGCAGGGGGAGCTGCTAGCCAGCAGGCGGTCGCGCGTCCGCCTGTGGTGAGCGGTGGCGGGCAGATCGCTCTTCCTGACGCTGCACTATTTCAGCAGGGTCAGCCCCCACGCAGTTCACCATGGTGTAATTTACCGTTCGGCGGATATGCTGCGGCGTTTCGGGGCGTCTGCGCGCTTTGCCAATGTGGATGGCATTGGGGCCTTATCAGGACGGTCAGCAATGGTTGTAATGATTTCCACAAATTTGCCTGACAAGTTGGCATTGAATGCTCGTCCGGCAAGTTTCACTACCCATATCTGACTGATTATCACGAGCCGTTCTTAAAAAACATAACAGGGAGGGTGTAATGAAAATATTCATCCGCTGCGGTATTGTTGTATTTGCCACCTTCATTTTTGCCATTGCCGGAGAGGTCATTCACCAACAATTTCCAGAGTATGTTGCTCACTCTGGCGAGCTAATCAAACTTGTATCCTCTCTTATTGGTACATTATTTGCCATTGTGCTCGGCCTACTTATCTCCTCATCATACACGGCATTCAATACACACCAAGCCGATTTTAATGCCATGGCAACAGCCATAGCCAATATCGATCTAATTTTAAAATACTATCCCGCATCAACCAAAAACATGCGCCACTCGCTGATGCTAGTCGTGGACGAGGTGCTGAATCGCTACTGGCCCAAACATACCGTCATGCATAATCACGATGTTGATTATCGCTTTCTTGAAAATGATATTAATAAAATCTTACTGATAAACAGCTCATTCCACAATATAAGCAATGTAAAGCAAGATGATATCAATGCCATGAGAAATCACTCAAATAATTTCATTTCCATACAGGCCAATATTATTAGAAACCTCTCCAGCCAAGTTCCTTCCCTCCTGCTTTATGTCGTGTTTGGCTGGGCATGTTTGTTATTCTTCCTGTATGGCATATTTGGCAATGGCACTGCTTTTGAATTTTCATTTCTATTTCTTGGCTCGATTGCTATTGCCAGTACTAACTTCTTAATTCTGGAGCTCACACATCCCTATCAAGGATTGTTCAAAATCTCCAGCGCTGCCCTGGACCTCCTCAAGCAGTCAATCAGCCTTGAAGATGAGAAAATATTCCAATCATGAAGAATTTGCAGAATGCGACTTGCCGTTCACAGGAGCGCTGCATTATGTTGTGCTTGTATCGACACTGAATCCGTGCCAACAAGCTGCCAAACTACGCCAACAAGCACAACTGCAAGTGGCCGGATTTCACGCAAAAAGCCCGCAAACGCGGGCTTTGTTTGAATCTGGCGGCGAGAACGGGCCGAAATTGACGAATGGTTTGCACCCGGCAGCCAGACGCACACTACGCTGGCCATGGGTCAGACGCACGAGCTGGCTTGCGCGCGATAAGCCAAAAACGTCAGCCATGCACTCAGCCATAACAAAATGGCACTGGTCATCCAGGTGAGCTGATACCCACTACTATCCAGCATCAGCCCACCAATGGTTGAGCCGCAGGCAATGGCAAACTGGATGACCGCCACCATCAGGCCGCCGCCCTTCTCGGCATCATTCGGCACGGCTTGTGCAAGCCAGCTCCACCAGCCCACGGGCGTTGCGGTTGCCATCAGCCCCCACAGGCAAAGCAGCACGCTCACTGGAGCAAGCCAGCAGCCAAGCGGAATCAAAGCGATCGCAATGACTGACATCAACACCGGGATGGCAATGAGTGGCGGGTACAAACCCCGCTTGAGCAGCACGCTGATGATGGCCGTGCCAAGGAAGCCCGCTAGCCCCATAGCCAATAGCAGGACGGAAAGAGTGGACGCGCTGACCTGCGTCACTGCTTCAAGGAAAGGGCGCAGATAAGTAAACAGCGTGAATTGGCCCATGAAGAAAGCACCGCATCCAGCCATGCCATAGGCAACCCTGCGGCTTTTAAGCAGGTTGAATACCTTGCGGGAGCTTGAGGGGCTTGCTTCCGCCGGCATGGATGGCAAGGCCATCCATTGCCAGACCAAGGCAATCACTGCAACAGGAAGCAGTGACAAGAAGGCCGCGCGCCAGCCGATGGTAGCCCCCAGAAGGCTGCCCAGCGGGGCGGCAAGCACGGTGGCCAGGGCATTGCCACCATTAAAGATCGCCAGTGCTTTTGATACTTGATCGGCTGGCACCAGCCGCATTGCCATGGCAGCAGACATTGACCAGAATCCGCCAATCACTACCCCGATCAGCGCACGGCCGAACATGAAGGTCAGGTAGGTCTGTCCCAGCCCGACAACAGCACCCGAGATGCCCATCAGCAAGGTCAGAATCAGTAGCAGCGTCTTGCGATCCATGCCTTTGCTCAGAGAGGCAATGGATAGGCTGGTGAGCACGGCCAACACACCGGAGATCGAGATGCCCTGGCCAACCATTCCCTCGCTCACTCGCAGTTCACCTGCGATGGGCGTCAGCAGACTGACCGGCATGAATTCCGAGGAAACCAGTACAAACACACACAGCGATATGGCAAAGACGCCACCCCAGCATGCAGTTTGTTTATCCGTGCGGCCGGCAATGGCTGCCGGAGAATCAGAGCTAGTGGTGGTCATGCAGATATTCGTTATTTCCATGGTTTACGGCAGCCCTGCGCTGGTTCATAGCCGCAGGCAGAACCAGCCGGCTTCCGTTACCGGCGGTGCTGAGCTGAGCACCGCCTGGTCCCGGAATGGCTGTTGCATAGGCAGGCAAAGCCTGGCCGGGAGAGAGGCGCTCCGTCCGGCCAGGCGCTGCCTCAGGGCGCGGGGGACTCAAGCCAGGTGCTGGGTAAAAAAGGCCGTGAGCTTGTCGAAAGGAATCACCTCGGTGCGGTCGTACAAATCCGTGTGGACCGCTCCAGGAATGATCATGAGTTCCTTCGGTTGCGCCGCGGCCGCATAGGCTGTTTCGCTGAAGTAGCGCGAGTGCGCCTTTTCGCCATGGATGAACAGGACCGGACGCGGTGAGATTTCCGCGATATAGCTCAGAATCGGCATGTTCATGAAAGACAGGGGTGTCGTCTGCGTCCAGGCATTGCCGGAGTTCACCGCACGCGGATGATAGCCACGCGGCGTCATGTAGTAATCGTGATAGTCAATCACAAACTGCGGCTCACCACCGTGCACTGCCTGATTGTAAGGTGGCTGGTAAGCCGGTGTGCCCTGCTCGGCATCTTTCCAGCGTTGCAGACTCAGCTGTGTCAGCGTTTGCGTACGCTGAGCAGGCGTCACACTGTCGTTGTAGCCTTTGGACATGAGGCGCGTCATATCGTACATGGTGCTTGCCACGACAGCTTTCACCCGCTTATCCACTGCGGCGGCATTCAAGGCCATGCCACCCCAGCCACAAATGCCGATGATGCCGATGCGCTCCCGGTCCACATTGGGTAGCAGGCCCAGAAAGTCCACTGCTGCGCTGAAATCCTCGGTGCTGATATCCGGCGAAGCGACATTACGCGGCTCACCGCTGCTTTCCCCGGTAAAAGACGGATCAAATGCCAGGGTGATGAAGCCGCGTTCGGCCATGGTTTGGGCATACAGACCGGAAGACTGCTCTTTTACCGCACCAAAGGGGCCACCTACCGCCAGTGCCGCCTGTTTGCCACGGGCATTCTTCGCTTGGTACAAGTCCGCCACCAGGGTGATCCCGTAGCGGTTCTTGAAGCTGACCTTCTGGTGGTCGACCAGATTACTTTTGGCGAATGTCTTGTCCCATTTGTCGCTCAGCGTGATTGGCGACTGGGCAAAGGCTTGCCCCGTGCCAAGCATTCCAACGCTCAAGACGGCGATGCTGCTACCAGTCAACTTCAGCAAATCGCGCCGCGCTACATTTGGCGTATCCAGTTCAGTGACTTCATGGCTTGTTTCACGGTGCGTATGCATGGTGTTTTCTCCAGATGCGCCGGTTGTCAGCCGGCCAGCGTTACGATCAAAGTTGCTTGGCATGAAGGTGGCAGTAGGCACCTGGCGATATCTGCCTGGAGGCTACCGTTCAACTGCACGCTTTGTTGGAGGTATTTTCTGGGTGTCATCTGGATTATCGATAGCCAGATCCTCCCTGTTCTTTGCCTGATCCTGCGGCACTGCCTGGCAGCAGGCGACGCCTGGACCAGCTGCGGCGTATCATGCATCGGTGGGAAATTTCGGGAGATGCCGATGTCTGTTGGAAATCAGCGGGAGCACAATCCATACGGGTCGCTCAATGCCATGCATGCAGGCTTGGCTGAAACTATCGGGAGATGGATCGATAGCGAAGGCGACTGCGGGACATCCATCGAAAGCCTGCAGTTTTTCCGGCGAGAAGCGCCCAGTGACGCCTGCGCCTGCATGGTCGAACCCAGTGTCGTTTTTGTCGTGCAGGGCGCCAAGCAATTGCTGGTTGGCGAGCAATCGTATGCCTACAACACCGAACGCTTCTTGCTCAACTCACTTGATGTTCCAGCAAGCTCGCAAGTTCTCGAGGCGAGTCCGCAGCGCCCCTGTCTGGGCCTGGTATTCAAGCTGAATATGCGTGTCATGGCAGAAATCATCTCGCAGAGCAGCTTGCCACCTGCTCGTGATCGCACAATGGAGAGCAGCACGACGCTGGGTAGCATGACGCCCGTGTTGCTGGAACCATTCACCCGCCTTCTTGGCCTGCTGGATGAGCCAGAGGCCATCGGCGTGCTCGCACCGCTCATCGAGCGGGAAATCCACTACCGCCTGCTCAGCAGCGACCTGGCCTCACGCCTGTGGCAAATCACATCCGTGGGCAGTCAGAGCTACCGCATCGCCAGGGCAGTCCACTGGTTGAGAAGGCATTACGCCCAGCCCATGAGCATTGAAGAACTGGCCGCCCATGTACAAATGAGTGCATCAACACTGCATCACCATTTCCGCTTGCTCACTGCGAAGAGCCCTCTGCAATACCAGAAATGGCTACGCTTGAATGAGGCCAGACGCCTGATGCTGAATGAAGGCCTAGACGCCTCCACCGCCGCCTTCCAGGTAGGCTATGAAAGTCCATCCCAATTCAGCCGGGAATACAGCCGTCTCTTTGGTGTGCCACCCAAGCGCGACATCGACGGCATGCGCGACAGGGCAGTTTTCATTTTCAGGTAAAGATGGAGCACTGAGCAGTGAGGCTAGACTACCCTCTTCCTTCACAGGAAAAGGTAGAGGGAATGAAGCGCTAGATCGCCATGGATTTTTGCGCACCGGTAACAAAAAACTCAAACAGTAACAAAATCTTGCCAATCAGCAGTGCAAAAGCGTGCGCGAAACTTTGTAAAACCAGGCCATGAAGCTAGGCTAACAAACTCACTTGCATGAGCACGGACTGGACGCAAAAAAGCCCGCAAAAGCGGGCTTTTTTTGAATCTGGCGGAGAGGGGGGGATTCCGAAATTAATCGCATAACCCCCTGTTTTCCTGGCACTTTTCAGTACTTCTACACGCTTAGACGAGAGCTGTTGTGTAGGACTGATTTGGCAATTGTAGTTGATGTATTCACATCATGTAAGGCGATTTTGAGGGCTTTGTATCTGAGCGGGGAAGGGGGCGCAATGGCTGATCAACCGTATGTCGGCCAACGCGGCCTGGCAGCCAGCCTGAGTCCAATGGCTGCTACTGTTCAAGAAGCTGCCATCTTGGCTTTTGAGGTATTTCGGGATGTCCAAAGCTATTCTGTTCCATTACCACTATTGATTGTGAGCAGGATCGTAGGATGGTAAGACGGCCACCCGGTGAGCTTGGGTTCGATGCCGGCAAAGTCAAACTCGAGCAGGTCGAATTGTTCGACAAAGGCATCGATGATACGTACCGGGTTGTCTTCGCCCGCATAGTCATCGAGCAGTGCTGTCAGCAAGGCAGTCTGTGACCTGCAATCCCCCCTGGATAAGCCGTGTCATGGCGAAACCCTCCGCAAGGCCTGAGTGTCAGATTCAGTCTGAACTTCTACAATTCAATGCAATGGAGCACCATCAAACGCTTTGCACTATCTGTCCGGCCTGCGTCACCTTCGGAGGTCTGTCGGAGAGGGGGCACTTTTCGCAGTGGTAGTCAGGGTCATCGTCTTGGCCGGTGGATACATGCTTGCTTTTCAGCAAGGCCTTCCAGGCGAACTTCTCTCCGTTGAAGCCAGTCACCAGAACTCCATCAACGGTGAACAGCGGCAGCATGGCCGCGGGAAGGCTGTGTGAAAATGCAATGCAGGAGGCAATATCGTTTGTTCCAAGAGGCTTGTGCGACGACAGCTGTTCGCCAATCTTTTTACACAGCCTCTGAAGCGCCTTTAGATCGCTGTCTACGTACTTCAGCAATGCAGGGTTGTGAAACGCCAATCCTTTCTGCTCAGTCTGAACCCCTTTCAATATGAGTCGGTTACTCACGGGAGCCGTGACGTCTACAAAGCCCATTTTAATGGTCCCCATAGCAGCAAGCTGCTGCAGCAGCTTGCTGCTATGGGGACCATTAAAATGGGCTTTGTAGACGTCACGGCTCCCGTGAG
>Ga0187845_1002170_pt1 | contig 10770 bp, 9 predicted proteins | sample SpaLakP09_SKY_68_FD_134515 | JGI IMG/M metagenome (GOLD analysis project Ga0187845, IMG submission 134515) | Oligotrophic lake water microbial communities from Sparkling Lake, Wisconsin, USA - SP09_SKY_68 | ecosystem: Environmental > Aquatic > Freshwater > Lake | place: USA: Sparkling Lake... | reverse complement strand
AGGGCGCCGATCTGGTTGGTGGTCAGGGCTGCGAACTGGGCCGTCGACAAGCCGGCGATGCCGCTCGTTTTCAGCACCACCAGGTCGACCGTTTCCATGGCCGCCAGGCTGGCGGTGGACAGGGAAGCGATCTGGGCGCTGGTCAGCGATGCGGCCTGGGCCGTCGTCAAGCCCACCACTTGCTGGGTCGTCAGTGCGCCGACCTGGGCGGTCGAGAGCGCAGCGATGGCCGCGGTCCGGACGGCGGCAAGGTCGGCCGTTTCCATCGCGGCCAGGTTGGCCGTCGACAGGGCTGCCACTTGTTTCGAGCTCAGGTTGCCTGCTTGCGTCGAGGACAGGGCCACCACTTGCGCGGTAGTCAGGCCCAGGGACATATTGGCGGTCGAGATGGCGCCGATCTGGGCGCTGGTCAGCGCGCCGACCTGGTCGGTGGTCAGGGCTGCGAACTGGGCCGTCGACAGGGCGGCGATGCCCGAGGTCTTCATGGCCAGCAGGTCGGTCGTTTCCATCGCCGCCAGGTTGGCGGTCGACAGGGCGGCCACCTGGCCGGAAGTCATTGCGGCAACCTGGGCCGAGGTCAGGCCGACCACTTGCTGCGTGGTCAGCGCGCCGATCTGGGCGGTCGACAGGGCGGCGATCACATTGGTCTTGAGCGCGGCGAGGTCGATCGTTTCCATCGCGGCCAGGTTGGCCGTGGACAGGGCGCCCATCTGTTTCGAGGTCAGGCCGGAAATCTGGGTCGAGGACAGGGCCACCACTTGCGCGGTGGTCAGGCCGTTGGCGATCGCGTAGGTCGACAGGGCGCCGATCTGGGCGCTGGTCAGCGCGCCGACCTGGTTGGTCGTCAGGGCCGCGAACTGGGCGGTCGACAGGCCGGCGATGGCCGAAGTCTTGAGCGCGGCGACATCCACCGTTTCCATGGCGGCCAGGTTGGCCGTGGTCAGGGCGGCGACCTGGCTTGACGTCAGGCCACCGGCCTGGGTCGAGGACAGGGCCACGACCTGGGACGTGGTGAAGCCGAGGTTGATGGTGGCGGTGGCCAGGGCGCCGATCTGGGCGCTGGTGAGCGCGCCGATCTGGTTGGTGGTCAGGGCCGCGAACTGGGCGGTCGACAGGGCGGCGATGCCGCTCGTTTTCAGGACCACCAGGTCCACCGTTTCCATCGCGGCCAGGCCGGCGGTGGACAGGGCGCCAGCCTGGGCGCTGGTCAGCGCGGCGGTCTGGGCGGTGGTCAGGGAAACGACTTGCTGGGTGGTCAGTGCGGCAACCTGGGCGGTCGACAGGGCGGCGATCGCGGCGGTCTTCAGGGTGGCGAAGTCCACCGTTTCCATGGCGGCCAGGTTGGCGGTCGACAGGGCGGCGACTTGTTTCGAAGTCAGCAAGCCAGCCTGGGTCGAGGACAGGGCCACCGTTTGCGAGGTGGTCAGGCCGAGCGATACATTGGCGGTGCCGATGGCGCCGATCTGGGCGCTGGTGAGCGCGCCGATCTGGTTGGTCGTCAGGGCTGCGAACTGGGCGGTCGACAGGCCGGCAATGCCGGACGTCTTCAGGGTCATCAGGTCGGTCGTTTCCATCGCCGCCAGGTTGGCGGTCGACAGGGCGGCCACCTGGGCGCTGGTCAGCACCGCGGCCTGGGCCGAGGTCAGGGCCACTGTCTGCTGCGTGGTCAGGGCGCCGACCTGGGTGGTCGACAGGGCGGCAATGGCGCTGGTTTTCAGTGCGGCGAAGTCCACCGTTTCCATGGCGGCCACATTGGCCGTGGACAGGGCGGCAACCTGGCCCGAAGTCAGCCCGCCGATCTGGGTCGAGCTGAAGGCCACCACCTGCGAGGTGGTCAGGCCGTTGGCGATGGTGTTGGTCGACAGGGCGCCGATCTGGGCGCTGGTCAGGGCGCCGACCTGGTTGGTGGTCAGGGCTGCGAACTGGGCCGTGGACAGGCCGCCGATCGCGGACGATTTCAGGGCAGCGACGTCGACCGTTTCCATGGCGGCCAGGTTGGCCGTGGACAGGGCCGACACTTGCTTCGACGTCAAGCCACCGGCCTGGGTCGAGGACAGGGCGACCACTTGCGAGGTGGTGAGGCCGAGCGAGATATTGGTGGTCGACAGGGCGCCGATCTGGGCGCTGGTCAGCGCGCCGATCTGGTTGGTGGTCAGCGCTGCGAACTGGGCAGTGGACAGGCCGGCGATGCCGGCCGTTTTCAGGACGACCAGGTCGACCGTTTCAAGGGCGGCCAGGCTGGCGGTCGACAGCGCCGCGATCTGGGCGCTGGTCAGCGCCGCGGCCTGGGTCGAGGTCAGGGAAACGACTTGCTGGGTGGTCAGCGCACCGATCTGGGCGCTCGACAGGGCGGCGATGACGGACGTCTTGAGGACGGCCACGTCGGCCGTTTCCATGGCGGCCAGGTTGGCGGTCGACAAGACGGCGATCTGGGCGCTGGTCAGGCCGGAAGCCTGGCTGGTGGTCAGTGCGCCGACCTGGGCGGTGGTGAAGCCGAGCGAGATATTCGTGGTGGACAGCGCGCCGATCTGGCCGCTGGTGAGCGCGCCGATCTGGTCCGTGGTCAGCGCGGCGAACTGGCTGGTCGACAGCGCGTTGATGGCGGCAGTACGCAGCACGGCAACATCCACGGTTTCGAGGGCAGCGATATTCGCGGTGGAGAGGGCGGCGACCTGGGCGCTGCTCAGAACCGCGGCCTGGGCCGTGGTGAGCGCGACAACCTGGAGGGTCGACGTCAGGCCGAGATTGATCTGCATGGTAGTCAATGCAGCGATCTGTTCGGTCTTGAAGTAAGAGATTTGCTCCGAAGTGAGCGCCGCAATGTCCGATGTCAGCAGGCTAGCAACGAAACCTGTCGACATCGCTTGGATCTGTGTTGAATCCCAGCCGGTAATTACGCTCATTTCAATCTCCTCAGCACTACATGCAGCGAAACACAATCCCGGTATGGCTCACCACGAGCCTGGATTGCGTTTCGTAATTCGTTTTTAAGTACAAGCTTCTTGGCGGGCGGCATGCCACGCCGGAAATGCACGTAAGCAATTAACGTCAGTGCGCTACTTAACTTTAGCGCCGCCTTGATATTTATTTCCGTAGCTCACTAGCAATCTTGCGCATTCCGCTTGCGGAAAATCGCCGCTTGAAAATGTTAACGGCGCAATTTCATTTTCCTTCAGGGAATATTTTGCTGTGTATTTGCCAACTTGTACCGCTCATCACATCGTAAAACATGTGTCCAGGCGGCAAATCGCAGAACAGGCAGGGGGAAGCCGCGCCTGTTTGATGGATGGCGTGCGCGACAAGATGCGCGCCTAGGAGGCCAGCAAGTGCGCGAGATGGGCCAGCAAGCGGGCGCGCTGCCGGCGCCAGTGCGGCGCTTGCGCGGGCATATGCACAATCCGGAGGGACAGCAGGGACAGGCGGTCTATCATGGCGCCAGCCTTGCCTGGGGGAAGCGGCTGCGCCAGCAGTGCTTGCAGCGCATCGTCGATGGCGGCGCGCGCATGCAGGCGGCGGCGCCGGTAGCAAGCGATGCGCTGCTGCTGGTCTTCCTGCCACAGCAAGCTGTTGTAGCGATGGTTGGCGTAAATCCAGCACCACAGGCCCGGGCCGAGCGGCTCGGGCTCGGCATGCAGCCATTCCCTGCCTGCGAGCTTGCTGTCATGGAATTGCACGATGGCGGCGAGATCGATCACCTCCCTTGGAGCGCGGACCGGCCCGCCGGGTTCCAGCGCCGCGGCACGCGCGCACGCCCCAGATCAAGCCCGCGGCGGGCCGCTGCTTGCGCGCTGACAGCATCGGTATTGCTTGCCTGACCATAATCGAATTGTTCATTCGACATCAGAGGTAGCCCCATGACATTCTTTTCCCTAGCTTTGGGCCTGGCGCTGGCCATGGCCCCTTCCCGCGCCACGGTGTACGTGGCCGCCCACCAGGACGACATCGTGCTGCTGATGGGCCGCAGCGTACAAACCGACATCAAGGCCGACCTGCCGACGGTGCTGATCGTGATGACGGCCGGGGATGCCGGCAATGGCAGCAGTCCGGCAAGTGCGATGGGAATACGCGGCCATCAATACAACCAGATGGGCAACCCCTACTTCCGGGTGCGCCACAACGCGCAGGAAGCGGCGATCACCTACTGGCTGCCCGCACGCCATGCCAGGGCGCCACGGCGCAGCACGGAATCGTTCGGCGACGGGCTGCCGCGCGTGGAAAAAGTGGAGATCGGCAACGTGATGCTGTATTACTTGAACCTGCCCGATGGCCAGCTCGACGCGTTCTACACGGGCGCGCAGGCGACCATGGCCGATATCGAGGGCGTTAATGTTTACACGCAGGAAAGCTTGCGCAACACGCTGAGGGAAATCATCAGGAGGAACCATAGCAGCGTCGTCGGCGTGATGGTCCACACGCCCGACCCCACGCCCGATTTTCGCGCGCCCGACTACAACGAGAACGGCATGGTGCATGCGCTCAGCGACCACCCGGACCATGTGGCGGCGGGCCGTTTCATGCGCGACGCCATCGAGTCGAGCGCGGAATTGGCCTGCGTCAACCGCAGCCTGTACATGGGTTACTGGATCCGCACCCTGCCCGACAGCATGACGTACAGCGAAAAGCAGTCGCAGGTGTCGGCCTTCACCATCCTCGACACGGTATTGAAAAACCAGGGCAATATCGCCTCGCGCGACGCCCAGCTGCGCGAACGGCTGGGCAGCATGGATGCCTTCCACACCAGCTTCTACGGCAAGCAAAAGTGGCGTCCCCTGCTGGCGCCCAGCGACCGCTGCACCGTGGTCACCACGGTCGTGCGCCACGCACGCTGATGGCCGCCGAAAAAAACCTGCCGAAGCAGGTTTCTTTCCGATCCCCGGCTGCTTACACAGCGCCGGCGCCGCGGCGCGAACGCATCAGGCCCAGTGCGCCCATGCCAAGCAGGAACAGTGGCAGGGTGCCTGGCAATGGCACGGCGGAACGGGTGGTTTCGAAGATGCCGTCGATGACGGTGCCCAGCGGTGCGCTGCCATCGGTGTAATGGAAGGTGATCGAATTGCCCGTGAACGAGTACGAGAAGCCGGACAGCGAGGTCGAGATCAGCGAAAAGCCCGTCAGCGTCGAACTGTCCGTGAAATCCAGGCCGGACAAGGTGAAGCTGGTGCTGCCAGCGAACGAACCGTTTGCCGGACCGTAGTTGAAGATGAACCGGTTGCCGGCGCCACCATCGAGGTCGAAATGGAAATTGGTCAGGGTGAGATCTTCGCCCGCGCCGACGGTGAAACCTTGGCTGAACCCGATCGGGTTGAACGTAATCGTCACAGCATCGCCCGTCAGGACGGATGCCGATGCGGAGAGGGAGGACATGGCCAGGATAGCGGCGGCGGCGATTTTCTTCAAGATAGTTCCTAACGGTTGAGTGTGCATTTCAAGGAAACCCATCCCATTCTGAGCAAAAAAACATACCTGAAATTACAAGTTTTCTAACTCATTGAAAATAAGCATCTTTTTCGAAGTGCGTGTACATACGCCATGGGATGAAAGACTTGCTGTAAAGATTCTCGACAGTTGGAGAATGTCGAGACCTTGCTTGCAAGTGCGCGCGCGTGGCCGCAAGAACTAGACGTCTTGTGGCGCAGGAAAGCATGCGCAGCTGGCCACCAGATCCCGGTATCTTGCAATGTTCTGCTGGAGCTGCCCTTCCACTGCCATGAATTTGGGGGGAACCTCCGGTCCGATGATGACCAGCTTGGTCATAGCGCGAGTGACCGACACGTTCAATCGTTCGCACTGGAAGAAAAACTCAGCGACTGCACCAAGGTAGGCCAAGTCACCGGTAGCAAGCGACAAGATCACCAGTTCGCGTTCCTGTCCCTGCATTCGCTCCACGGTATCGGCCACGACCCTGCGGGCATCGTCCCAGCCAAAGCATGCGGCCAGCCGCTTCCGGATCAGGCGGCCCTGGGCCCGGTACGGGGTCACGACACCGATTTGTGCCAGCGCGAGACCACCATCCCGAGCCACGCGGCACAGCTCGGCGACCAGATGAGCATCCTGCGCATTGCGCGTGCTGGCGCTGCGATCCCGCGTGGGAATGAAAACCGTGCTCGCCGCTGCACGCAGTACCGCACTGGCGAATGAAGGCGTTTGCGGTGCCATCAGCTGCAGCCTGCGTTGCGCATTCTGGCCGGTTGATGTGAGTTCGCCACCATAAAAGGTCCGGCTCGGCCACGCGGCCAGCCACTGGTTCATGCGATAAGTCTCGCGCAACATGACGCTGTTTGCCTTGTTGGCGATGAACCGGGCAAACACCGACGGTGGACCGCTCAATACCGACTTGGACAATATGACCGGTGGCAACTGCTGCTGGTCGCCGATGAATACGAATCGCTTGCCACGCCTCATCGCCATCAATGCCAGCGGCACGGTCACCTGGCTGGCTTCGTCGAACAAGACGGTATCGAAATCGCATTCCGCCAGGCGCGGCCCGCAGGTGGCGAAAGGCGTTGCGCCAAGCACGTAGCCACCGTCACGCGGCACTTCTTTCCAATCTGAAAAATTCTCGACACAGGCGACTTGCGGCGCAAGTTCCCGCGCCTTGCTGGCGCTGCCGACTTTGACAGTTGGCACGCCAATGGCGGCAATCTTTTCAATGGCGTTGTTGATTGCCGTGTGGGTATGGGAGGTAACCAGAACGCGTTCGCCACGCGCCACCAGCAGACGGGCAATCAGGGCAAGGACCCTGGTCTTTCCGGTGCCGGGCGGCCCCTGGATGCATGCCACGTAATTGACGGCGTAAGCCAGGCCCACCGCAGCGGCCTGGCGCGGATTCAATCCTTCTGCCAGCGCCAGATCACATGCGTATGTATTGTGAATGGAATCGAGATGCAGCGGCAGTTCGCCCGCAAGCAGCTGCAGGATGATACTGCCGGCCCCATCGCCGGCGGCGACTTCGTCCAACGCTTGCAAGTACCGCGGGGTCAGGTCGATCCCATCCTGCTCTGCATAGAGGACCAGCTTGTCCCCTTGCACAGGGATATCGCTGGGGTTTCTGAAGCGTAACAGCCAGCACTTTTCCCGCTCTTCCTTGAACAGCACTTCGCGCGCCACACTATCGGTCAAAGGCGAGCCCGTATGCAGGCACAGGAAATCACCTTCGCGAAAGTGCGATTCATCGCCAGCCACGGTCGCCCACGCAGTGCCTTGGTCGGATCCCTGCCTGAGGCCATGAAAGCACTGTACCAGCCCCTTCCTGCGCTTTTCCTGCAAACCCAGGCTCCACGATTCGAGCCGCCGGGCAAGGGCAATGTCGCGTTCCTCAAGAATGAACGTGCGCAACTCCTCGATCAATACGGCATGCGGGTTGGTGAACAGCATGGGGACGGGCAATCTGATATCCATGTGCGCTCATCCTACCCCGGTCTTTTCCCTTTGTTCACACCGGCAGCGGTCCTTCAGGAAGAACCTTGCCATCATTTGAGCGCCCTCAAATTTACATCCGTCAGCCATGCACAATTCCGGACAAGAACAATGCGAATGCCGTGAATGTTGAGACTGCGCTTGCCGGAACATACAAAATTTTGTATATTCGGTGACATGAGCGATCCCAAACCCGTAGAGTTTCGTGACAGCGCCCTCGACGACTTGCGTGCCTTTCCGGTTTCAGCCAGGCGCGAAGCAGGCTTTCAGATAGATCTGGTACAAAACGGTAAGGAACCTGACGATTGGAAGCCCATGACAAGCGTGGGTCCGGGCGTGAAGGAAATTCGGATTCGGGATACGTCCGGCGCATACCGAATTGTCTATATTGCAAAATTTGTGGATGCCATCTACGTGCTGCACTGCTTCCAGAAAAAAACCGAGCAGACCAGCAAACGCGATATCGAACTTGCCGCACTGCGCTACCGTGCACTAAGAAAGGAACTAGGAAAATGACCAGCCAGCGATTCGCAAGCGTTTGGGATGCCCTTGAAGACACCCCGGAAACAGCCACAAACCTGAAGCTGCGTGCCAGGCTGATGAGGCAACTGCGCGACTACCTCACACGCGCAGGAATGACCCAAGGAAACGCGGCCAAGCTCTTTGGTGTAACCCAGCCACGCGTGTCGGATTTAATGCGCGGAAAGGTCGATCTGTTTACCATCGACGCGCTGGTGAATATGGCGGCCGCAGCCGGGCTGCACATTGACATGCAGTTGCGCGAAGCAGCCTGATGCGATGACCGCCCAGCGGCTGTTCCGTCTGCCCTTGCTGCGATCACGTCGCCAGCGCGAATGCCGGAGCCATGAAATGCTGTTCGCGCTCCGCGAGTTGGAGCGCTGTAGCGACCTTTCGCCACTGCCTGACAACACTCACGCAATGCTTCATGATCGCCAACGCATCATCGTCCTTCACACGAAAGTAATGTGCTACCGAAACCACCAAGTCGATGTCGAGCGCATTGTCACTTTCACTAATGTTCAGCTTTAGGCCAGACGACCCTGGCACGGGATTCATGTCGTATGCTTCGGACAGGCGCCAGCCGCGCCCCGGCTCCAGGATGAATCCATGATTGCGCAAGTGATCATCTGTGTTCGATACCAATACATTGAAAAGAATCCTTGTCCAGAGTTCTCGCAGATCGACACTCGTCTGCGCTCCGTGATCGATTAACACACGGGCCAGTTCCAGGTAGCTGACCCCGCTATCGGCATCATCGCCGTCGCTGTGGCCTGTTAGCGTCATTGCTGATGCAAAGTGCAAGCGGCGACCTTGGGCAGTACGATCGAAACGCTGTACCAGAAAAGTATGGTCTGAGCTTGCAAACTGTCTGGCGAGGCTTGCTGGCACATTCAGTCCGCATTGCCGTGCCAGCGTTTGCACCACCAGCTCCCAGGCACCAACATTGCACTCATCACGCAAGCTCGGAAATTTTGCTATCCACAGTCGACCATGCGGATCAATCACACTTGCTTTCGGCCGAGCGCCGCCAAGCGATCCCCCCGGAGCAATCAACATACTCAGCCAGTCGCCACCTGCTGGTGCTGTATTGTCTTGATCACGCTCCAGCGCCGAAACTGCCGCCTCCAATTCCCGCAAGTGCACAAACGGCGGTGCGGCCACATGCGATCTATGATCGAGAAAATCACCATCGTCTCCGGTGCGAAAGCGAAGGCCCCCCACACGAAATTCGTCATGTACCCCAAGAAGGTAGTCGGATTCGACCAGCCGCCGCTTTGGATCTGCAATACCAGCACGCTGATCACGCTCCAAGCGACGTTTCATCAACATTCGCCCCCATCTGTCTGGACTCGCATCAGCAAACAAACCGAATGTCTGTCCATGAGGCGGATGTTGCCGCCCAGCATAGAAACCCAGGCGCGGATCCAGCGAAACTCTCGCTATTTGCTTATCCGACATTACGCTCGAATCGAACTCGAACTCAAAAACTTCCTTACCCCCTCCTGCATGGGCGTATAAGGTTCCCAATTTGCTTGCATTAGGGAGAGGCTCCCAATCCGCGTACACAGAGATGGTTCTGGTCACGGTTTACGAACTTTCTTGCCAACAGGGTCGGCAGAACTGATCAGGGCTGCCAACGCTTCGGCACTGGAAAAGCCGCCTCTTTCGATCCAGTCATTATCTGAAGTTGAGCTCGGCATTCCAGAGGGGAGGGGCAGGCTGTCCACAATCAGGCTAGTGATCCGACTGCTCGCACCTTTGGCGCCATCATGTAGCCTATCAATGTCCTTGCTGATCGACGTCTCGCTCCTACGTGATTTGGCATGCAAAGGGATATCTTGCAACTCGCGTCCCATGACATCTGCCTTTGCAAGCAAGCCAAAATCCTTTTCAAGTCCAAGCACTTGCATCACTGCCAGGTACGCGCCTATTGTCACACCAGCGCCCCCGCGTTCCAATGCACGAAGTGTCATTGTCGCCATACCGGCACGTTCCGCAACCTGCTTCGCTGTGAGCTTGCGGCGCAAGCGAGCCAGGCGCAGCCTCTCACCGAATTCGCGCAGCAGCGCTTCGGACGAGGGGAGCAAGGAGGAGATCGTTTTGGCCATAGTGCTATTATTTTAGCTTATGACGAGCTTTTTGCTCAAAATAATAGCTTAATGTAGACTCACTTCGTCAATTGGCCATTATTTTGAGTATATTTGACATAAAACGCCAAAATAATGGCATTTTTATGAAATTCGTTGACGTTCGACATCTCTAGAAGTAAAAAACCCCGCAACTTCAATGAGTTACGGGGTCTTGTTTACAACTTGCTCTGGGGAGTAGCTTAGAACGGAATGTCGTCATCCATGTCCGAGAAATTCGGCGCCGGTTTCGGTGCCGGACGTGCCGCAGGCTGCGGTGGCGCCTGGCGTGGCGCCTGCTGCTGGCGCTGTGGTGGGGCGTCGTAGCCGCCGTCGTCCATGCCGCCGCCGGCGTCGCCGCCCATGCCGGCGCGACCGCCCAGCATTTGCATGTTTTCAGCGATGATGTCGGTTGCGTACTTTTCGACGCCATCCTTGTCGGTGTACTTACGGGTCTGCAAACGGCCTTCCACGTAAACCGACGAACCCTTTTTCAGGTACTGGCCAACGATTTCAGCCAGGCGGCCGAAGAAGGAAATGCGGTGCCACTCGGTCAGCTCTTTTGCTTCGCCCGTGTTCTTGTCCTTCGACTTGTACGAGGTCGCCACGGCGATGTTGGCGATAGCGTCACCGCTCGGCATGTAACGGATTTCCGGGTCACGGCCCAGATTGCCGACGATGATCACTTTATTGACTGATGCCATGT
>Ga0187845_1002169_pt1 | contig 10770 bp, 5 predicted proteins | sample SpaLakP09_SKY_68_FD_134515 | JGI IMG/M metagenome (GOLD analysis project Ga0187845, IMG submission 134515) | Oligotrophic lake water microbial communities from Sparkling Lake, Wisconsin, USA - SP09_SKY_68 | ecosystem: Environmental > Aquatic > Freshwater > Lake | place: USA: Sparkling Lake... | reverse complement strand
TTGTAGATCAGCGGCATGCCAGGCAGCGTGAAGCTCAGCACCGCCAGCGCCTGGTAGGCATCGCCGTAGAGATCGGCGTCGGTGCCATGCCAGGAGTTGAAGTCGTGGTTGCTGGTGAAGCGCATGCGGTAGGCGTGGGCCGGGTAGCCTGCCGGCTGCTTGGCCAGCCACTCGCGCAAAAGCGGCGCACCCGCCTCGCCCTTGCCGATCTTCTTGAACACCTGGTCGGCCAGGTCCCAGGAGTAGGTCATGTCGAAGGCGCCGCTGGTGTGCAGGTCCACCGCGTCGGACTCGGCCAGCATGAACATGGGCTTGAGCGCGTCCAGTTCCTTGCGGGCGCGCACCCAGAAGTCGGTGGGCACCAGGCTGGCCACGTCGCAGCGGAAGCCGTCCAGGCTGACCTCGCGCACCCAGAACTTCATGGCGTCGACCATCGCGCTGCGCAGGCCATCGCTCTTGTAGTTCAGGCCGATGACGTCATCCCAATGCTCCTCGCTGGGCTGGCCTTCGTTGAAGGTGACGGCATAGACCTCACCCTTGGCGTTGAGCTTGAACCAGTCCTTGTGTGCCCTGGCCCAGGGGTGGTCCCAGGCGGTGTGGTTGGCCACCCAGTCGAGGATGACCTTGAAGCCCAGCTTGTGCGCCTCGGCGACAAAGGCCTTGGCATCGGCCAGCGTGCCGAACTCGGGGTTCACGGCCGTGTAGTCGCTGATGGAGTAATAGCTGCCCAGCGTGCCCTTGCGGTTGAGCTTGCCGATGGGTTGCACGGGCATCAGCCACAGGATGTCGACGCCCAGGGCCTTGAGACGAGGCAGGTCAGCCTGCACGGCCTTGAAGGTGCCGGCCTCAGAGTACTGGCGCACATTGACCTGGTAGATGACGGCCTGGCGGGACCAGGGCAGATGGGGCATGTCGGCAGCAGTGGCATTCATGGTGGGCAAGGCAAGAGTGGCAGAGGCAGCAAGCACGGTGCGGCGAGTGGGCATGGGAGTCCTCGTCAGGAGGCCGCGCAATGGCGGGCGATGTAGTCGGCGTGGTCGGGCATTAGCGCCACGCTGCCGGCCACCGCGCGATGCACCGCCTCCAGGTAGGCGTGCACGCTGTCGTCGGGCTGCAGTGCTGCGAAGGGGTGGAAGCTGCTAGGCAGCAGGTTCTGTCCGGCCATGACCTGCAGCCAGGCGGTCTCCGTGAACAGTTCGCTGTTGAAGCGGGTCACGCGGCCATGGGCCTTGTAGAGGGCTATCTTTTGCCGCAGCGTGTCGGGCACGGCCATGTGGGCGCAGTCGCGCCAGAAGGCAGAGTCGTCGCGCTGGTTGACGTGGTAGTGCAGCACGATGAAGTCGCGGATGCGCTCCAAGTGGAAGCGGCTCTGCGCGTTGAACTCGTCCACGTCGGCCGCGCTGAAGCCACGGTCGGGGAAGAAGTCGATCAGCAGCTGGATGGTCTGCTGCACGAGGTGGATGCTGGTGGACTCCAGCGGCTCCAGAAAGCCGCCCGCCAGGCCGATGGCGACGACGTTGCGGTGCCATGTCTTGCGGCGCATGCCGGCGGTGAAGCGCAACGGGCGCGGGTCGGCCAGCGGCCGGCCGTCCAGGTTGGCCAGCAGCGTGGCGGCGGCTTCGTCGTCGCTGATGTGGCGGCTGCAGTAGACGTGGCCATTGCCTGTGCGGTGCTGCAGCGGGATGCGCCATTGCCAGCCGGCGCGGTGGGCTGTGGAGCGGGTGTAAGGCGTGAGCGGCGCGACCGACTCGCAAGGAACGGCCAACGCGCGGTCGCAGGGCAGCCATTGGCTCCAGTCGTCGAAGCCGGTCTTCAGCGTCTCCTCGATGAGCAGCGCGCGAAAACCTGAGCAGTCGATGAACAACTGGCCTTCGATGCGCTCACCACTGGCCAGCACGACGGCCTCGACATCGCCCGACTCGGCTCGCGTCACGTGGGTGATGCGCCCCTCCGTGCGTCGCACGCCGCGCGACTCGGCCAGCTTGCGCAGATAGCGCGCGTAGCGGCCGGCATCGAAGTGATAGGCATAGGCGATGTCGGCCAGCGGCGAATTGGCCGGCTGGGGGCGCGCCGGCATGAAGCGGTTGTCGCGGGCCGCCACCTGCGTGATGGCGTAGTCGCCCAGCGGCCGCGCGCGACCGGCCAAGCGCATGCGGTGCCAGTACTGCTCGAAGCCGACGGTCCACAGGTCTTGCCCGACCCGGCCGAAGCCGTGCATGTAGCGGTCACCCACACGGCCCCAGTTGACGAACTCGATGGCCAGCTTGAAGGTGCCGCCGGTCTCGCGCAGGAATTCGTTTTCATCGATGCCGACGATGCGGTTGAAGCGCTGGATCAGCGGGATGGTGGCCTCACCCACGCCCACGGTGGCGATCTCGTTGGACTCGACGAGGCGGATGCGGTAGCGGTCGCCCACCACCGTCGCCAGGCCCAGCGCCGTCATCCAGCCGGCGGTACCGCCGCCGACGATGACGATGTCCCGGATCAGCGCGGCCGGCATGGTCACATTGGCCTGGCTGCGCAGTGCTGGGCGATGTAGGCCGCGTGGTCGGGCATGAAGTCAACGCACTTGGCGATGACCTGCCGCACGCCTTCGAGGTACTCATGCGTGGCCTGCTCGTCCTGCAGTTCGGCCAGCGGGTGGTGGCGCTGCGGCACGAGGTTCTGGCCCTCCATGACCTGGATCCAGCCGACCTCGGCAAACAGCTCGTTGTCGCGGCGCACGACGCGGCCATGGCTGCGGTAGAGGTCCAGCTTCTCCTGCAGCGAGTCCGGCACGGACATGTGCGCGCAGTCCTGCCAGAACACCGAGTCGTCGCGCTGGTTCAGGTGGTAGTGCAGGATGACGAAGTCGCGGATGCGTTCGTACTGGAAGCGGCTGTGGCGGTTGAACTCGGCGATGTCGTTGGCGCTGAAACCCCGGTCCGGGAAAAAGTCGATGAGTTGCTGGATGCCCGCCTGGATCAGGTGGATGGACGTGGACTCCAGCGGCTCCAGGAAGCCGCTGGCCAGGCCGATGGCGATCACGTTCTCGTTCCAGGCCAGCTTGCGCATGCCGGTCTTGAAGCGGATGGGTCGCGGATCGGCCAGCGGCTTGCCGTCCAGGTTGGCCAGCAGTGTGGCGGCGGCCTCGTCGTCGCTGATGTGGGCGCTGCTGTAGACATGGCCATTGCCGATGCGGTGCTGCAGCGGGATGCGCCACTGCCAGCCGGCACGGTGAGCGGTGGAGCGGGTGTAGGGCGTCAGCGGCGCCACCGATTCACAGGGCACCGCCAGCGCGCGGTCGCAAGGCAGCCAGTGCGTCCAGTCCTCGAAACCGGTCTGCAGCGCCTGCTCGATCAACAGGCCGCGAAAGCCCGAGCAGTCGATGAAGAGGTCGCCGGTGATGCGCTCGCCGCTTTCCAGCACGACGGCGTCCACATGCCCCGGGTGCGCGCCCTCGCCTCGTCGCGTGGCATGAGTGATCTTGCCCTCGGTGCGCAGCACGCCGCGCTGTTCGCTCAGTTTGCGCAGATAGCGCGCGTAGAGGCTGGCGTCGAAGTGGTAGGCGTAGGCGATGTCGGCCAGCGGCGAGTTGCCAAGGTCGGGGCGCGGTGGCATGAACTTGTTGGCCTTGGCCGCCATGCGGGTGATGCAGTAGTTCTCCAGCGGCAGCGCCCGGTCCAGCTTGCGCATGCGGTGCCAGTACTGCTCGAACTGCACGGTCCACAAGTCCTGCCCCAGCTTGCCGAAGCCGTGCATGTAGCGGTCGCCGACGCGGCCCCAGTTGACGAACTCGATGCCCAGCTTGAAGCTGCCGTTGGTTTCGCGCATGAACTCGTTCTCGTCGATGCCGACGACACGGTTGAAGCGCTGGATCATCGGGATGGTGGCCTCGCCCACGCCGACGGTGGCGATCTCGTCGGACTCGACGACACGGATACGGTAGCGCCCGCGCAGCACGGTGGACAAGGCGGCGGCTGCCATCCAGCCGGCGGTGCCGCCGCCGACGATGACGATGTCCTGGATCAAGGGTTTGCTCATGAATGTCTCGCGGCGGCGCTCTGGCGCCGGCAGGGGAAGAAGCCGTTCAAGGTGAGGCGGCCGGTGGCCGCGTCGTCGCTGAGGAGGTCGGGTCGGTCGATGGCGGCTGAGTGATAGCCGCCGCCGTCGTAGATGATCATGCGGTTCCACGCCGCCGGCACGGTGGCCACGCAGTCGAAGTATTCCGAATCTTCGGCCGGATAGCCCGGCGCGATGCCATGCCTGGCTGAGAAGTCTGCGGGCGGCAGGGCCTGGGCGTCGCGGAAGAGTTCGGCCAGCTCGCTTGCCGGCCGACGCGGCGCGAAGAACCGCGTGCCGCCCAGAGCCGGGTCGCGAAACAGATACAGCACCGAGGCGGCAAACATCCCGCCCGGGTCGTTCTCGTCGATGCGGTCGCGGTGGCACAGCCACTGCAAGGGCTGCAGCTGGTCGACGGGCGTGGTCGCCAACGCGAGCCGCACGTAGGCCGCCTGGCAGCGCCGCAGCCCCAGCGGCCCGCGTGCGTGCTGCCAGAACAGGTCTCGCAGGCGCTGGTCGAACTCGGCCGACAAGCTCATCACGCCGCCCGGGTAGAGGTTGCCCTCGGGCGCCTCGAAGCGCCGGCCGGCCGCAAAGCTCACCAGCGTCTCGGGCTCCAGCAGCACGTCGTCCAGCACCACGCAGCGCAGGCCGGGCGCTGGCTCGAGCACATGCACGCGCGGCTGAGGGTTGAACAGACGAATCATCCAGGTTTCAAGAAAAAGCCCTTGCCGGATCGCTCCGGCAAGGGCTGTCACGCTAGCACCTGATCGGGGGATCAGAACTTGTAGTTCACGCCCATCAGGTAGGTCTTGCCGTACTTGGTGTACTGCTTGGTCTGCGTGATGTCGTTGTTGTAGTACTCAACATAGGGCTCGTTGCCCAGGTTGTTGATCTGGAACAGCACCGACAGACCCTTGGCCATGCCGCTCTGGAACTCGTAGCCGAGTTGCAGGTCGGTGACCTTTTCCTTCTTCACGTACTCGAAGGCACGGTCGGCACCAAAGCCCGTCACCTCGCCGACGAAGCCATCACGGATGCGCGTGCTGATACGTGCCGAGAAGCCGGACTTCTCGTAGTAGGCGGTCAGGTTGTAGGTGTTGGGCGACAGGCCCGGCAGCGGGCGGCTGTCAGCGGGGCCGAACGGCGAGATCTTGCTTTCGACATAGGCGTAGCTGAGCTGCACGCCGAAGCCGTCGAGCACATTGCTCACCATCTGCAGCGGCAGCGACACCGCCAGCTCGGCGCCGGACAGCGAGCCGCCCGTGCCATTGGCCTGGGTTTCGAACAGGCCGATCGGCCTCTTCGGCGTCATGCCGTTTGCCAGCGTCGGGTTGTTGAAACGCTCGACGAAATCGATGGCAATCTTCTGCTTGTAGATGTAGGTCTTCAGGTCCTTGTAATAGGCCGCGAGCGACACATAGCCCTTGTTGCCGAAGTAGAACTCGTAGGACAGGTCGATGGCATCGGCCTTCCAGGGCTTGAGCGCGGGGTTGCCACCATCACCCTGCCAGTCACCCGGATCAGTCGGGCCAGTGCTCTTGCTGACGTCCACGCTGTAGGTGTTCGTCGACCGCATGTCGTCCATGCGCGGGCGCGTGATCTGGCGAGCCAGCGCGAAGCGCACGTTCTGGTTGGAGGCGATCTGCCAGGTCAGGTTCAGGCTGGGCAGCCAGTCCGTGTACTTGGTGCCATACGTCGACGGGCTGGTCGTGGAGCCCTGGATGTTGAAGGCATTGGACTTCTGGTCTGCGTGAACTGCCTGCACGCCCAGGTTGCCGCGCAGCGGCATGCCCAACAGCTCGGAGTCGATGTCGGCCCGGGCGAACAGGGTCGTGATGTCTTCCTTGACCGTCCAGTCCTTGTTGATGATGTCCTTGTTGCCCAGGTTGGCACGCAGGTTGTAGAACTGCGCCGCGGCGGCGCGGGCGTCGTAGGAGATGAAGTTGCCCAGACCCGCATAGCCCATGTTGTTGGGGTCGGCGAGCAGGCCGGCCGGGATGGTGGTCGGCGAGGTCTTCAGGTCCATGAACCACTCGGGCACATTGCGCGACTTCTCGCGCTGGGTGAAGTTCAGGCCGACCTCGGCGCCGCTGAAGAAGGCGAAGTCCTGGTTGTACTTGGCGCTGACGCGCGCGGACTTGATCTCGTCCGTGACTTCGGGCTTCTTCAGGTAACCCGCCTGGCCCCAGCCGCCGGCATCCACCAGCTTGATCAGCGCCGGGTCGGCGTAGTTCAGGCCAGCCGTGATGCTGGGCAGGCCACCGCCCACCGGCAGGACGACCTTGAACGTGTCAGTTGCACCCGAGCCACCAGGGCCGGAGCCGGCGTACAGCTCCATGATGGACTCGTTGCGCTTGGCCTTGGACCAGCTCAGGTCACCCACCAGCGTCAGCGCCGGGCTCAGCACCAGCTTGCTGTTCCAGCCGATGGCATCGATGGTGTCCTTGCGGTCGTTGACGTCATGGCGCAGCACGGGCTTGACGCCGACGTAGTCGCCCTTGGTCAGCACGCCGCCGGTGATGGTGTTGCCCGAGGTTGCGCCGCCTTCGACGACCGGGTTGTTCAGACCTTGCGCACCCCAGGCCAGGCCGGCCTCGAAGCCACGCTGCAGCGCATTGCGCTCATAGGTCGTGTGATAGACGTCGACGAGCGTCTCGAATTCCTTGGACGGCTTCCACTGCAGCACGCCCATCAGGCCATTGCGCACCTGCGAAGCGGACTCGTTGCGCAGCTGCACGCCGCCCGGGACGCGCACATTGACGTAGTTGGTGCCACCAAACGAGCCGGTGAAGCTGGGGTAGCCCCAGTTGCGGAAGTAGTTGTTCTGGTTGGGCGAATCCAGGCGGGCATAGCCCAGCGCAATGCCGACGGTGCGGTCGGCGAACTGGTCGATGTAGGAGAAGCTGAAGCGGCTGCCCTTGTCGCTGGTGGCACCCGGGTTCAGGCGGCCCAGCGAGTTCTTTTCGCCGCGAAGGTTCACGGCCATCGTGCGGCCGGAGAAGTTCAGCGGGCGCACGGTCTGCAGGTCGATCGTGCCCGACAGGCCCTGACCGACGAGCGCGCCGTCCGGCGTCTTGTAGATGGTCACGCCGCTGAGCAGCTCGGACGGGTACTGGTCGAACTCGGCGGAGCGGTTGTCACCGGTGCTGACCTGTTCGCGGCCGTTGAGCAGCGTGGTGGCGAACTGGCCAGCCAGGCCGCGGATCTGCACTTCCTGGGCGCGACCGTTGACGCGCTGAGCGGTCAGGCCGGGCAGGCGGGCGATGGACTCGGCGATGGACGAGTCGGGCAGCTTGCCGATGTCTTCAGCCGAGATGGCCTCGACGATGGAGTCGCTGTTGCGCTTGACCGAGATGGCGGCCTCGATGCCCTTGCGGATGCCGGTGACGGTCACCGTTTCGAGTTGCGCGGGCGCTGCCTGCTGCGCGGTCGCGCCTGCGGCGGCGATCAGCAGCGTGCAGCCAATGGCCACCGGGCTGATGCGGAAGGACACGGCGGCAACCGAACCGTGCTTGTTTTTGCTCAGGGTCATGAATGTCTCCTCTGGAATTGGAAAGCGGCTTGGCCCGCTGTGCGCCGGGGCTGCGACGCACAACTTTTGGGCGAGAACCCAACGTCTCGGCCTAGTTTGTATCAAAACTAGATTTTTAACCGCACCTACGTAAACCCTAGACGTTGCGCGAAAACGACCCGATTTCATCGCAATACCAAGGGAAAACCAGCATGGAATCGGTAGTTTCCAGCAAGCCCGACCCCATACAAACCCAAATAGAGCACCTATTTGTAGCACAACTACACAACAAAGCGAAGAAGCCAAACAGCCCGAAAAGAGGCGCGTACAACCCGAATTGCAGCGGCCGCGCAACGCTGCGCCGACCGCATGCCGTGTCAGGCAAGCAGTCATGCGGATGCAAAGAAGCCACGCAGCGTCGCAGCGTGGCCGAGTTGGCGGCGCGCAGGCCGGACCGGCGAGCGGAGCCCGCCGCGCCTCAGGCGTCGGTCACGCTTCGCTCAGGCGTCGGCCTGCTCCAGCGCGAGCGAGGCGCCGGACAGGGCGGCCAGCGTGTCGGTGATGAGGGCGGTGGGAATGCCCGCCTGGTAGGACTTGAAGCGGCCCTTGGCCTCGAAGCGGGCGCGGAACTCCGACTGAAAGAAGCGCTCGCCCAGGCGCGGCACGATGCCGCCACCGATGAAGACACCGCCACGCGATCCCAGCGTCAGCGCAACGTTGCCGGCAAAGCCACCCAGCATCGCGCAGAACACATCCAGCGTGCGCGAGCAAGCCACGGACTCGCCAGACAGGCCGCGCGCCACGATCTGCTCCGTCGGCAGCGCGCTGACATCCTCGCCCTGGCCCAGCGCTGCAGCCACCGAACGGCACAGCACCGGCAGGCCGATGCCCGACAGGAAGCGTTCAGCCGACACATGCGGGAACTCGCGCCGCGCCTGGCCCAGCACGTCACTCTCGAAGTCATCGGCCGGCGCCAGCGTCATGTGCCCGCCCTCGCCTGGCAAGGCCAGCCAGCGGCCTGGCGCCCGCACCACACCGCCCACTCCCAGTCCGGTGCCGGGGCCGATGACGGCCAGCACCGTGCCTGTGGGCACGCTCTCCGCAGCGGGGGGCTGTTCGCCCCAGGCGCGCAGTTGGTGAGCCTTCAGGCGCGGCAGCGACAAGGCTTGCGCCTCGAAATCGTTCAGGCACAGCAAAGTCTGCAGGCCAAGCTCGGCCTGCGTGCCGGCACGCGAGAAGCTCCAGGCGCCGTTGGTCAATTCGATGTGGTCGCCGTCCAGTGCCGTGGCCAGCGCGAAGGCGGCGCTCTGCGGCTTTGGGGTGCCGGGCGCCTGGCCGGCCAGGTAGGCGCGCACGGCCGCCGCCGGGCCGGCGTTGCCCGCCACGGACAGCACGCGCACATCCTCCACCGGCGCGCCGGGGCCGGCGACGGTGCCGAAGCGCGCATTGGTGCCGCCCACGTCGGCCACCAACCAGGGATAGGCGGCGCTCATGCCCGGGCTCCGGCAGCTGTCGAAGAAGGGTATTGCAGATTCAAATGGGGAGCTTTGGCAGACACGGTGCGAGACGGGTGGAATTACGGCGCGGCGGACGGTAGCAAAACTACACCCCCCGGACAATAGACACTCGCCCCTGTCGCGACCGGTAAATGCAGAAAACACTTTCACGATCACTCATGCCGCCCTTCTCCCTGGGGAAACTCGACTGCCGCCCAAGCTGTAGTGAAGCTACAACCACGCCGCCACCAACGCCAGTCCAGGCGCCGCTGAAGTCGCTCTCGCTGGCCTGCTGAATAATCGGCCAGCCCTCCCTCCCCGGTTTCCCCACTCGCGCACCCATGCCCCGTTTCGACAGCCCCCGTCTGCTTGCCGACATTGGCGGCACCTATGCCCGCTTCGCGCTGGAGACCGGCCCCAGCGAATTCACGCAAATTGCCTCGCTGCGCTGCGCCGACCACGCTGATTTCCACGCCGCCATCAGCGCCTATCTGGCGGGCCTGAGCTGGCCGGAGGGCGGCGCGCAGCAGATCGCGCACGCCGCCATCGCCATCGCCAACCCGGTGGAGGGCGACCGGGTGCGCATGACCAACTACCACTGGCAGTTCTCCATCGACGAGATGCGCCAGCGCCTGGGGCTGGACACCCTGGTCGTCGTCAACGACTTCACCGCGCTGGCCATGGCGCTGCCCCGGCTGGCGGAAGTGGACGTGCACCAGGTCGGCGGCGGCCAGGCACGGCGGCCCAGCGTTATCGGCCTGCTGGGTGCGGGCACGGGCCTGGGCGTGTCGGGGCTGATTCCAGCGGGCGAAGGCTGGATTGCGCTGGGCACCGAGGGCGGCCACGTCAACTTCGGCCCGCGTGACGAGCGCGAGATGGACATCCTGAAGTTCGCGTGGAAGAGCCTGAACCAGGATCACGTCTCGTACGAACGTCTGATCTCCGGCCCCGGGCTGGAACTGATCTACCGCGCGCTGGCCGACCGCAACGGCGTGGACACGTCGCCGCTGCTGGCCCCCGCCATCACGCAACGAGCGCTGGAGGATGGCGACCCGCTCTGCCTGGAGACCCTGGAGGTCTTCTGCGGCCTGCTCGGCACCTGCGCTGCCAACCTGGCCGTCACACTGGGCTCGCTGGGCGGCATCTACATCGGCGGCGGCATCGTGCCGCGCCTGGGCGAGTACTTCGACCGCAGCCCGTTTCGCGCGCGCTTCGAGGACAAGGGTCGGTTCCGCGAATACGTGTCGGCCATCCCGACCTTCGTCATCACGGCCGAGCACGCCACCTTCAAAGGTGCGTCGGCCATCCTCGACGGCCAGCTGCGCAACCTCCAGGCCTCGCCCGGGTCGGCCATCCTGGGGCAGATTCGCCGCGCCCGCAGCGAGCTGTCGCCGGCCGAGCTGCGCGTGGCCGACCTGGTGCTGGCCCAGCCGCGCTCGGTGCTCAACGACCCCATCGCCGAGATCGCCCGCGCCGCCGGGGTCAGTCAGCCGACCGTGATCCGCTTCTGCCGCTCGCTCGGCTGCGAGGGCCTGTCGGACTTCAAGCTCCGCCTGGCTTCAGGCCTGACGGGCACGGTGCCGGTGACGCATACCCAGGTCCACTCCAACGACTCCATGCTGGAGCTGGGCGCCAAGGTGCTGGGCAACACGGCCAGCGCCATCCTGCAGGTACGCAGCCACCTTTTCCTCGACACCATCGACCGCGCCACCGAGATGC
>Ga0187845_1002167_pt1 | contig 10772 bp, 8 predicted proteins | sample SpaLakP09_SKY_68_FD_134515 | JGI IMG/M metagenome (GOLD analysis project Ga0187845, IMG submission 134515) | Oligotrophic lake water microbial communities from Sparkling Lake, Wisconsin, USA - SP09_SKY_68 | ecosystem: Environmental > Aquatic > Freshwater > Lake | place: USA: Sparkling Lake... | reverse complement strand
CATTTCTATTGTATAATGTTCTGCATAATTTATATTACACAACTTGCTCACTAGTATTCTTTTATAGTTTAAAAGATCACCAAGTACAGTTTGTGGAAATGGTAGATTAAGAATATATACAATATTGTTATATTGATTGTTTGCAAGCTCCGTTAGCTTGCAATCGATGTCATCAATTAGAAGTTGAGGAGTGATACAATCAATACAATTAACGAGTCTTGGTGATAGCATTTTTAAATCGTTTTATACCTTTTTTAATTGTAGCGTTACACGCTCCACAAAGACCGTTGATAAGCTGACAGCCACATCCCACTTTCATACCACAGTTTCTACATTGTGCCATATTGTCTAAAATTATTTAGGTAATTAGTTCCAGAACAACCGCAATTGTTACGTATAAAATTATCAAGCATTAAGTTTGCCTGCATATACAACTTATTAGATGTTGCTACAGCACAATTATTAGCAGCAGCAATAGATCCTTGTATGAAATAATATATACTGTTAAGCTCCACTTTAGATTGTTGCTTAATCATTAAATCACACTCCATCATATCAAGTTTCATAAATGCATTATCAAACTTTTCCTGTATCCTATCAACTCTCATTATTGTCTTGTTAACAAAGGTGGTTAACGCAGGAGCAACTGAGTATGTTAAATAATAAATCCCATCAGGAAGAGGATCACTAACTCCAACAGCACTCAGTCCTAGTGTACTAGAATTAAATATGTTAAAATCATTTGGTACAAAAGGAAGGACAATAGGATCAAATCCAGGAACAGTGATTGATATACTGGGAGATGCTGGTCCACTTGTATAAGTTGATGCATCAGCAATTCCTAATAATTTAGAATCGTGTGTATCAATCACTAATATATTTAGTACATCTGCCATATTGATAAAAATAAATGTGCCCGAGGAATTGAGAATATCCTCTCTCACCCTCAGGCACAGGTTATATGATTTGTAAATCTACTAAGGAGCTACAGTAGTAGTGCTAGTAGTGGTAGTACATACACTGTTATTTTGTGGTGTACCAAGAGCAGCTGTAAGAATTGAGCTAACTGAAGCAGCAGCAGCAGATCCTTGAGGAACAGCTATGATAACCATTGAATCTTCGTAAATGTAATCACCCCACTGATATGCAGACCTATCATACTCATTAAATTTAATGTAATAAGTGTCATAAGTGGTGCCTGCAGAAACCCAGCTTTCGAAGTTCTGGTTGTAACCAGCCATTCTGTAAAGATGCTTCAAATAACCAGCTTGGTAGCTGTAGAAGTTCTTTTCAAGTTGGATGATTTCATCAGAAGTACCTGAAGGGTAAGAAGAAACTTGAGTTACAGTAGCTTGAGCTACAATGTTACAAGAATCATCAACAATGAAGTCAGCTGTAGTAGCAGGTCCACTGTAAACGAAAGTTCTGAAGTACATTCTGTCATATTCCCAAGGGAATGCAGCAACATCACAAGGAACACCATATTTAGTCAAAGCTTTTCCTGTAATTCTAAGAACACCAGGGCTAGGCTGAGTGAATAAATAGAAAGTGTTAAAGTTGATGTCGTCAGGGTTGATACCAGGAGCTTGAGCTTGAAACTTAGCAATGATTTGTGTAACCAAAGCTTCGTAATTAACTTGAGTACAAGGATCACCACCACAATCACAACAAGGAGCTACAACTGTAATGCTACGAGTGAAACCATTGAAATACAATGTGTCAATGTAGCTAGAATGTGCACGAAGAGTTAATGTAATAACATCACCACATTTAACGTTCCAGCTACTAACTTGAGTGATTTGATTTAAAGGTGTAGGACAACCATAAACAGTGTACCACTCAGTTACATTAGAACCTTTAGGTCTAACTGTTTCTGCGTTTCCTGTAAGAACAACACTTCCGCCTGAAATCTTATCAGAACGCTTAGAGCCTTGAAGATAGGTGTTAACCCTACCTTGGGCAACATAGAAATAAGGAGACGCAGCAATGTTACCTGCTGTTGCTACTGAGTAATCGGATTTGAAAAAACCCACTTTACCAGCAGTGAGGTCTTGCGTAGAACCACTATTGGCTATTGTTGAGCCAACAGGAACCACGAAGAGCGTAGTTAGAGAAAAATCTGCCATTTTGTTTTATTTAAAATTGTAATGAAAAAACTATTCATTCGTTTGTATCCTATACTGTGCACTTTGCACAGCAGATGCATTTTCTGTATACATTGCCAAGTTTTGAACTGTTAAGTCTAGAAGTTCATCTTCTAAATAAGTTTCTAGTTCACAATCTTGGTTGTATGAATCTTGACCATCTAACATTACATATCCCTCTTTATTGATATAAACAGGGTAGCGCATGTATGAGATGTAGATTTTACTTGGTGTAAATGTACCATCTGTAAACACTGAGATTTCGTCAGATGATATGAAGTTGAATGTTTCTTGATATTCGAAAGAAGGTTTGTAGTGATCGTTGTTTAAAAGAAGGGATAGGTCACCATGTTTTGCAAGATCCCTATTAATCCAAATCTTTCTATCTTTACATCTTCCTTTATCAGCTAATACATAACTATCAATATAGAACATGTATTTAGGATCTAATTGGTATAGAGAAGCCTTCCACTGATGTAATTGAGGATTTAGTACAGAAAGAGTTAATGGTTGATTGTTATATGTAACAACAAGACTTTGTAGATCTTCATACCTCTTTTTGAAAGAATCCAATCCTAATCCACTAAGTACACTAAACCCATCAACCTTCTGCTTAATCAGCTTTATTTGAGCCTCATTTAAGGCTAAGATTTTATCTTCAAGTTGAATCTGTTGATGCTCGTTGGTTGATAGTTTATTTAGTTTCTGATCGATTTTATATAATAAACTATCTACTGGTATCATACAGATGCTAATTTTTTAGTCTTGAGTTTTTGTTCTAATGTAAGAAGTTGATCTTGGTTATCATCATCAGCAAGAGCTTTTACAAGATCTTCTTCATCCTGAGCTAATTCAAATTCACCTTCATAGATTTTACCATTTGGTTTAGCTCTATATATAGAATGACTCATTGCTTGTCTTACAAGATCTTTAATATGGAGCAAGTTTTCTTTCATATCAGCAAAGCGATTAAACACTTCCACTGTAGATAAGCCTTGGAATTTACCTGTCTTAAATTCTGTTTCTTTAATAACATTATCAACTAAGTTGTAAACAACTTCTTCTTTAGTGTTATCAGTAACAGGAAGTCCTAATAGTCTTGCCACTTTACGCTTCTTCTCAGGAGTCATACCATCAAACTTGCTAATTGCTTTGTTGATAATTTGTTTCTTCTTAAAGATTACAGCACTTTCAATCTCATCGTCTACAACATAAAATTGTATGTCAGCAGGATATTCGCCACGTTCCCAAGCTTGATAAGAGCTTGCAATTGTTGGATGAACCCTAAGCCATGAGAAGGCTAGTTCTTGCATTGGTTGACTGAGGTCAAAGAAATTATCACCATCCAAAAGTTTAACAGGTTGAATGTGCAATTCATCATATTGAGAAGAGGTTAAACCACTGTTCCAAAATGGAGCACGAGGACCAAGGTCTACACTTAATGCAGCCTCAAGCTTAGCTCTTAGTTTTGTAACACGTTCTGTTTCTAGTTCTCTCTCAGTAGGATCTTGAATTCTTTGGATGTATGCAGCGTTAGGATTTAATCCTGTTCTGTATTGTCCATCAAGTTCTTTGTAAGGATATTTGAATACACCTGTACCAGGGATTCTTGTCATACCTTTTTGTGCCAGACCACCTTGCATTGTTTGCAATTGTGAACTATTATACTCCTTTTTTAATGTGGAGATTTTTCCAATTTTGCCCATATTTAGTTATTTATTTGGTTTATTAGCAGAGCGATTCTCATTGAAGAGATAGCGAATGGGAGACACCCCAATCCAACACTCTGTAGTTTAAGGAGAGCCCCCTAATTTATAGAGGGCTCTTCTTATTTTTATTTTTAGAACTGTGGAATCTCTTCAATCAAAACTGTACGAGACAAGTCTTCAATGAATACATCACAACGGTCCTTCATCCAGATTTCATATCCAGGGAACTTATTAGCACTAGACATACCTTGAGATTTAGCAAAACCTAAGTGATGACGAGTGCCATCGATATATCCCCAAGTCATAGAAGGAGCACCTTTCATTCTCACTTCTCTGATGTTGTTAATCATAGAGCCATCGCTCATAGGACTTACATCAAATACCATGAATACAGGAGTAGACTTCTTGTTCTGACCAAATTCAAGATTAGACTGTGGTAAATCAAGTTCTTTCAAGTGAATAAGTTCAACACGACCAGTTTCACGAGTAACCATGCTATCAAAAGCAAAGTTGTAAGTGATGTGTTGACCTTCGCCTTGCATATAACGATTTCCAGAATCAGCCATGAATGTAAGACCACTGTTCAAAGCGTCTGTTTTCAAAGCTTGTTGGAATACGTCAAATCCAGCTTCGTTAGTGTACATTTTAACCCTACGGTCTTTAACATCCACCCTTCTGTAGAACAAATCACCAAATACAGAACGAATCAAGTTTGCAGTGAATTCACCACGATTGTATTGTACCAAGTTACCATTGTTACGCATCCTGTGATAAACACCAGCAGATGTACGCTTCAAGTTTTGCTGAGAACCGTTTGTTTTAACAGTTCCAGGCTTGCTCCAAATCATACGCTTAACTTTCAATTCAAGCATAGACTTACGCATCCAGAACTCAATGAATGGTTCCCATTTAACATCATTCCTAGTTAGAGGAAGTTGGTTACGTCTTTGTGGAGCATAAACCAAGATGTCCAAAGGTTTGCCAGAAGCATCAACCATCATTTTGTCATCAGCCCACTCAGTGATTTTGTGCTCATAACCATATGCAGAACCCAAAGATTCAAACATTGTGATTTGCTCACCCAAACGAGGAAGACCTAATAAGTCTTGATCGAATTCACCAATTGCAGCATCAACCAACTCAAGTTCAACACCAATAGCAAGGAACTGAGAACTTACAAAATCTACAGTTGGGTTGTCACTAACTAGAGTGAAAGAATAAAGATATCCCATGTTCCAAGGAACTGGATCTTTAACAACGTAGAACCTAGGACCATACTGACGAGAACCTACAGAAACAATTGCATTCTTAGAAAACTCATTAGTATCAAGAACAAGAGAAAACTCTTGACCATCAATACCAGGTTTTACAAGATCAAGTGTTGCTTGAGGAGCATTGATAATTTTAGGGAACTTGTAAGGAACTTGAACCTGCCATTTCCAAGCATCACTGTTATTATCAATGTAATAAGGAGTGGACTTGTTAATCATGTCCAAGAAGTCATTGCTGTACAATGAGCTCTGAGTGTAAAGGCTGATTATTTTCTTATCATAATCAGCAGGCTCTGTACTGTGGAAACTTTCTAGGTGATTAGCATCTGTAAGCTTGCCTACAGCACGTTTATCCATAGAAGCCACACGAGCATACGTGAAACCAGTTAAACCTGGTATTGTTTGAATTGCCATTTGTGTTTTCTTTTTATATTAATAATTATTGAAACCAAGAGGTGGATGAAGATGGTTTAGTCTTACTTCCTGTTTTAGAAGTTTGTCTAGCCACTTCACTAAATAGATCATCTGATTTTTTACTGATTCCCCTCTTCTGAATGGTTGATAGTGTAGGATCGGTTTCTAGAATCTTCAATAAGAGTCCAAGCTTCACTTTCTGTGCGTGGTTCTCTGGTCTTTTCAATTCTAAAATTTGCCTATCAAACTCTGTAAGCTTTTCGCCTGAAGAGGTTTGATATTTATCAACCAAAAGGAAATCTTGTAGTTCGTTAGCAAGTTTAGGATTGATAGGAATACCATCAAACTCTTTAGCTTTAACCTTATCTTGTAGAACAGCTTGTACATTACTTACGTATTGCTGTCTGAATGCTTGTTGTTTTTGAAGCTCCACTTCTTTCTGTTGCTCCATCTGAGCAAGCTTTGCTGCTTCTTTTTTAACTAACACCTTGTGATGTTTTGCAGCGACTGATTCAAGATCTCCGTAGTTCTTAAGTCTTTCAACTTCTGTCTCAACATCTTCAGGATCAAATCCTTGATCTGTAAGAGCTTGTTTCAATACAGACACTTGATTGCTTTCTTGTGAAAGATCTAGTTCTGCAAAACTCTGGATTTGATTATATGTACCAAAATATTCTTTAGGATCAACTCCTTTAACAAATATGGCATCAAATGCTTGTTGGTAGTCTTCTCCAAATTGACCTATGAAGTTTTGCACTATATCAATAGCACCTTTCTTCTTCTCTAGGTTAAATCTTTCGAGGAATTCTTCTGGAGAAGATATTGATACATCTTCTTCATCTTCATCCTTATTAAACACTCCTAGTTTGAATAAATCATTTGATAGAGCACCAAATCTGCTAACCTCAACTTCTTCTTCATCACCATCATCTTCAGCCACTGTCTTTTCTGCAGGAGCTTTAGTTTTTGCTGGTGTTGCAGGAGTGTCATCTTCTTCATCATCATCATCATCTCCACCAAGTAAAAAGTCTTGGATGGAAGCAGATGTGTTCTTTTCTTCAACAATAGGTTCTTCAACTTTCTTCTCTTGTGTTTTTTTAGGAGCTGGTTCGTTTTTGATTTCTGTTACATCTTCAGGAGAAGATGTTGATGTCTCAGGAGACATTAAATCATTTAATAACTCAGAGCTACCCATGCCCATTTCCATAGTGTTTTCAATACTAAAGTTTCCAAATGGGGCATTTTCTTGATTATCAGCCATATGTAGTTCTTTTATAAATTGGTTTATAATGTAAAAATATATTATATGAAATTAATAGCAAAGAGATTGAGCGTCAATGAGTTGAATTTTGTGGATAATATAGCATTACTATTTTTTACTTTAACCAAAAATGTTTATAGTTTCACGTGAAACGTAAGAAACAGTGGACTATTCCACTATTTCTTAGGTTTGTTGCGTCCTTTTGCATTCTCTTTAGCAATGGCAAGATCGTTAGCTTGGTTATCTCTAGCCACTTGAAGCTTCTCTCTTTCCACTTGTAATTTTTGTGCAGCTAATGTATTCTTAGATTGTATGTCAGCCATCTTTGCTTGGTAGTCTCTAGATGCTTTTGATTGGTCGTTAGCCAACTTACTAATTTCTAAAACATCAGGAACACCAGTTTGATCTACATCAGGCAAACCTCCAGCTTTTGATTCAGCTGCAATAAGAGCAATTTCTTTCTTATTAATCCTATCAAGCTCTTTTTGGTAATCATCGTGCGCAAGTTGTTGTTCTTGAGCAAGTTGTGCTTGTTGCAATTGAGCTTGAGCTTGTTGTTGCTGTTGTTCCATCTGCTGCTGTTGTTGCTGCATTTGTTGATCCTGAAGCTGTTCCTGCCTGTCTTTTAATGTTTTGAACACCTTCTTCATCTCTCGTACAGAGTTGGTAGAATAGAGCTCTATTACATCGTGGAGACTTCCACCGTTTTGTATAACAGCTTGTGACAATCCTCTAATCTCTTCAAACATCTTCTTGTCTTCAGGTCTGTTTGTAGCAAACACTTTAAGATCACGAAATTTAAGATCGGAACCATTCACCTGAACAAATGCAGACTCTCCTTTTGATGTGATGTATGATAATGTAGATTGAGGTTTTTTACTTTCTACATACAGAGATGCATCAATAATAGCTTGGTAGAGTTGCATTAAAATATACTCATGTGCTACGAAAAGAGGCTCTGTTTGAGAATAACTCTGTGTAATAGCAGCATTTGTACCTGTGGCAGACTCACTGGCTGATATAGATCCCATTCTTTGTCTAGACATACCTACAAGTTCCCAACACTCGTTCTTTAATTGCATTGCAAGTTGATAACGAGATTGGATTTCTTGTGTTCTGGTTAGGTCAATATCTCTGAACTGATTGAAACTTGATGGACTCTTTAGATTTTCTGGACTGTCATCAATAAACATCACTCCTCTGTTTCTAGCTTCCATTTCCCATATATCAAGAGCATCTTGTGCATCTCCATCCTTAGGAATAGGAATGTGTCTAATAGATGTCAAATACACCTTACCCACTTCCTTCTCAAGAAGCTTGTAAAGCTGGTTCATACAGACATTATATAACACTTGGAAAGGTTTCATAAGATCAACCAAGCTTCTAGCTTCTGTGTTCTTCACCTCATGTGTGAGTCCTATAATAGGACAATAGTTTAAAAGCTTATAAGGTTTAATGTGATAGATGTCTGGTCCAATCTTAATTCCTTGATACCATTCATTAATCCATCCCCATTCTAATGATTGTTGTGTAGGAATAGTTCCTGATTTGTAATTTTCATCTACAAGAACAGATTGTTCATTACCCATCTCATCTAGATAGATGAGTTTACCAATCTTTCTCTTACTAATCCAATAACTTCTTACAACTACATATTTATATCCAAATGAACTAACATTAGAAGTTAGTCCTAAGAAGTCTTTTAGTCCATCATTGTTCTCTTTCATCTCAGACTCAATCATCATCCTTGTTTGTAGAACAAGAGGATCGTATGTGTCATATTGTACAGAATCAATACCTGGAGCAACGTTAGGGTTGCCTAGGTTAGACTCACGAACGTTAATCAATCCATAGTCTTGTAGAGAGCTTCTTAAATGATCTATCTCATCTTTAGTTAAGTCTGGAATAGCTTCAATGATTTCAGAAAGCTCCATAACTTGCACAGTACCAGCAGCATATGCACCTTGTGCTCTACCTGTAGGATCAGAAATATATTTCCTATCTGGTGTTGTAAGGAACCATGTGTTCTTTGGATTAGCCACTTCTATGTTATACCCAACCTTTGAGTTGTCTTCATATATATGATAGAACTCTCTAGCAGATATTAGCATATCTCTAAACGCATCTTCACTCTTTTCTTTTAAATTAAAATCAGCCTTCTGACATGTAAGAATGTGATTAGCCCATTTCTCAGCTACAGATGTATATGAATCAAGATCATCTTGAACTTCTTCCATAGTCATCTGTTGAATCTGTTCATCTTCAATCTCTTCTCCAGACATAGCCACCTTCTCCATTATCTTCTGTTTTGCTTGACTTATGACATATTCCTGGAGAATGCCTGTTTTATATTCTAGTTCTTCAGACTGTGAGTCATCATCAAATGCTTTAATCCTAAATGAATCAGGTCTTTTGGAGATTTCTCCTACAAGTTCGTTAATAGGTGTTGTAATAATAGAATAATGCTTCACGTACGCAGGAAGATTAAGATCTGCTGTAAGCATATCTGTAAAACTCTTCACTTGTGGTTCTTGGTAGAAATCTTCCATTCTGAGAATTCCCTTAACAAGATCGTAGTTCTTAACAAATGTATCTCTATTCTTTACATATTCAGCATAAGCCTTGTTAGCGAAATAGTCCATTGTGTTCTTAATCCAACTCTCATCTCTCTTTTCTTTCTCAGTTTTAAACTGATCTGGGAATATGTTGAGGTAGGCATACCTAATGGTAGCGTCTTTTGTATATCTAATTATTGCCATTATGTAAAAAGTTTACGTTTTTTATTTCCAAATAATCCTGAAGAAGATGTATCAAACAATCTACCTCCAGCTTTCTTTTTTGAATACAATGCTGTCACTCGTTCATCACCACTTCCTCCAGCTCTTCCCATAATAGGATCCATCTTAAGTGCTTGAGCAATAGCTAGTTCTGCTGCTACAATACGGTCAAAGTTACCTTGATCGTTATATTGTATTATTTCCTCTAGAAGAACAGGATCAAACATTTTGCTCACCCCTGTCACTTCTCTAACTGTATTACCATTCTCATCTCTCTCAATGTGAATAGTTTCCTCCATGTATTTCTTAATACAGTTGTGAAGGTAGTCTATAATCTTTTGTGAGCTTCTGTGAATACCATATTCCCTCTTTACAGTGGTGTTAGGTACAATCTCCATCAACCACTGTGGTTGTTTCTCTAAATAATGACCATCTCCTTTTGCTTTCATATATTCTATGAAGGATATGTCATCATTTTCACAAAGCGTGCGAGCATTGTAATATTTAATAAGGAGCCTAGCCTGTTCTTCCCATTTCTCTTTCTTGTCTGGTCTAGCTACATAAGAAGCTACAAACATATCCTGATACTTCTCTCCTGTTAAATCATGCATTCTCTTATATACATATACAGCTCCTAATGAAGAGCTGTAAGCAGCCTGTCCTTGTCTGTAGGGATCCACTCCTGCTACATATAGTCCATAAGGAGGATTGGCTACAGGGAACTCATATATAACTACAGGGGCATCTTTTGCATCTGAGTTCTTTAGAGGGAAATTTGTAATAGGCATCTTATCTGTAAACTCATGACCTATTTTATCCTCATCAGAAAAGAGAATTACAGGAATACCTGTACGTTCCTGATTTAATAGTCTGGTCTTTTGTCTCTTAGCAGCCTCAATATCAAATATGTTAGTATCCTCATTTAAGAATATATCATCCACTTCTAGTGGGTAGTACATCTTTTCTTTTAGGTAGGCTATTCTATCCCCTGCTTTCTTTAGACGTTCTAAATTAGCAATAGTTATTTGATTAGCTTTTTCTTCATCACTAACCAACATTGGTATTTTATACAGCCCACTATCGAGTGGCTCATTTAAATAGGCTCCTAATGAAGAACTATCCTTGGCTTCCATTCTATACTTATTAGAAATGAATAGCCCATGTATCCTGTGTGTGTCCTTCTCATTATTATATGT
>Ga0187845_1002156_pt1 | contig 10807 bp, 8 predicted proteins | sample SpaLakP09_SKY_68_FD_134515 | JGI IMG/M metagenome (GOLD analysis project Ga0187845, IMG submission 134515) | Oligotrophic lake water microbial communities from Sparkling Lake, Wisconsin, USA - SP09_SKY_68 | ecosystem: Environmental > Aquatic > Freshwater > Lake | place: USA: Sparkling Lake... | reverse complement strand
ATTCATCCTGCACGATGGCCCGCCGTATGCCAATGGCGACATCCATATCGGCCATGCCGTCAACAAGGTGCTGAAGGACATCATTGTCCGCTCCAAGACTCTGGCCGGCTTTGATGCCCCCTACGTGCCGGGCTGGGATTGTCATGGCCTGCCCATCGAGCTGATGGTGGAAAAGCTGCACGGTAAAGCGATTCCGGCGGCCAAGTTCCGTGAGCTGTGCCGAGAATATGCCAAGGAGCAGATTGCCCGTCAGAAAAAGGACTTCATCCGTCTGGGCGTGCTGGGTGACTGGGACAATCCCTACCTCACCATGGACTTCAAGACCGAAGCCGACATCGTGCGCACATTGGGCACGATCTACAGCAATGGCTATCTGTTCAAGGGTGAGAAGCCGGTGCACTGGTGTATCGAGTGTGGCTCGGCACTGGCCGAGGCCGAAGTCGAATACGAAGACAAGAACTCCCCGGCTATTGATGTTGGTTTCAAGGTGCTGGACAGCGACAAGCTGGCAGTAGCGTTTGGCTTGACCGAGCAGCAGGTGAGCGATGCCCGTGCCGTCATCTGGACCACCACACCCTGGACCCTGCCGGCCAACCAGGCGGTAGCGGTGAGCGCCACGCTGACTTACCAGTTGATCGAAACCCCCAAGGGCAAGCTGATCCTGGTCAAGGAGCTGGCCGAGTCGGCCCTGCAGCGCTATGGCTTCTCCGACACGGTCGTACTGGGCGAAACCATCGGTGCAGAGCTGGACATGATCCAGCTGCAACACCCGTTCTATGCGCGCAGCGTACCGCTGATCTGCGGCGACCACGTCACCACCGATGCCGGTACCGGCCTAGTGCACACCGCACCGGCACACGGTCTGGAAGACTTCCAGGTGGGGCAGCAATATGGCCTGCCCATCGATAATCCGGTCGCCGACGATGGCCGCTACAAATCCACCACCGAACTGTTTGCTGGTCTGACCGTATGGGAAGCCAACCCCAAGGTCATCGAGACGCTGGAGCAACATGGCTCCCTGATTCATCAGGCGCGCCTGCTGCACAGCTACCCGCACTGCTGGCGTCACAAGACCCCGATCATTTTCCGTGCGACAGCCCAATGGTTCATCGGCATGGACAAGGCCGGCCAGGATGGCGTGGCGCTGCGTGAGCGTGCCAAGAGCGCAGTCGATGCCACCGAATTCTTCCCGGCCTGGGGGCGTGCCCGCCTGGAAGCCATGATTGGCAACCGCCCGGACTGGTGTGTCTCGCGCCAGCGTAACTGGGGCGTGCCGATGACCTTCTTCGTGCACAAGGAAAGCGGCGAGCTGCATCCGCGTTCGCTGGCTTTGCTGGAAGAAGTGGCGCTGCGCATCGAACAGCAGGGTATCGAAGCCTGGTTCAGCCTGGATGCACGTGAACTGCTGGGTGACGAGGCCGACCAGTATCGCAAGCTTTCCGACACGCTGGACGTGTGGTTCGATTCCGGCTCCACCCACTTTGCCGTGCTCAAGCAGCGTGCCGAGCTGGCCTGGCCGGCCGACCTGTACCTGGAAGGCAGTGACCAGCATCGTGGCTGGTTCCAGTCCTCCTTGCTCACTGGCTGCGCCACCATCGGCCGCGCACCGTACAAGCAATTGCTGACCCATGGTTTTGTAGTGGATGGCAAGGGCCTGAAGATGTCCAAGTCCAAGGGCAATGTGGTGGCCCCGCAGAAGGTGAACGACAGCCTGGGCGCCGACATCCTGCGCCTGTGGGTGGCATCGACTGATTACTCTGGCGAACTGGCCATTTCCGACGAAATTCTCAAGCGGGTGACCGAGAGCTACCGTCGACTGCGCAATACCCTGCGTTTCCTGCTGGCCAACCTGTCGGATTTCGATCCGCTGGACAATGCCGTGCCGTTTGGCGAAATGCTGGAACTGGATCAGTACGCCTTGCTGATGGCGCGCCAGGTGCAGGAGCGTGTGGCGGGCGAGATGTACACCCGTTATGCCTTCCACCATGCGATGCAGGAAGTGGTGAATTATTGCTCGGAAGATCTGGGCGCCTTCTACCTCGACATCATCAAGGATCGCCTGTACACCACCCAGGCCGACAGCCGTGCCCGTCGCAGCGCCCAGACCGCCTTGTACCACCTCAGCCGCAGCCTGCTGCTGCTGATCGCACCGGTGCTATGCTTTACCGCTGACGAAGCGTGGGAAGTGCTGACCAAGAGCGATGAAGAATCCACACTCTTCCACACCTGGCACGAGTTCCCGGCACTGAGCAGTGCCAGCGAACAAGCCTTGCAGCAGAAGTGGGATGCCATCCGCAGCCTGCGCGCCCAGGTCAACAAGCAGATCGAAGCATTGCGCAGTGCCGATCAACTCGGTTCCTCGCTGCAGGCCGAACTGGATATCGAAGCCTCCGGCGATCTGTACCAGCAACTGGCCAGCCTGGGTGATGATCTGAAGTTTGTGCTGATCGTGTCGGCGGTACGGGTCAAGGAAGCAGATGAAACCCGCATCACGGTCACGCCGTCCACTTACCAGAAATGTGAGCGTTGCTGGCACTATCGTGCCGATGTCGGGTCACATGCTGGTCATGGCGCGGTGTGTGGACGCTGCGTGGACAATATCGATGGCAAGGGTGAGCAGCGGGCTCACGCCTGATCTGGCCTGATTCGGCTCCCGGGGCTGGACCCGGGAGCGTCCTGGCGGCAAGGGATGTAATGCAATGGAATCCGTAATGAGTGCGCCTCACGCCAAAAGCTGGCCCAAGTGGATGGGGCTGGCACTGCTGGTCATCGTGCTGGACCAGTTGTCCAAGATTTATTTCAACAGCCAGTACCAGTTTGGTGAAATGCGGGATGTCATTCCCGGCTATTTCAGCTTTACCCTGATCTACAATCCGGGCGCTGCCTTCAGCTTTCTGCGTGATGCCGGAGGCTGGCAAAAGTATTTGTTCACCCTGCTGGCGCTGGGCGTGTCCGGCTATCTGGGCTGGAACATCATCAAGGGGCGTTTTACCAGCCTGATGAATATCGCTGCCAGCTTCATCATCGGTGGTGCCATCGGCAATGTGATCGACCGCCTGGCCTATGGCCATGTGGTGGATTTCATCCTGGTGCATTACCAGCACAGCTGGTACTACCCGGCCTTCAATCTGGCTGACTCTTTCATCTGTGTTGGTGCCGTGCTGATGGTGCTGGACAGCATGAAACAGCCCAAATCTGTCTGATACCTGTTTTGCACCGTCGCCGCTGGCGGCGGTCTTTCTGTAAGGATTGCTGATGACGAAGACCATCATGCTGGCCAATCCCCGTGGCTTTTGTGCCGGGGTAGACCGGGCCATCGCCATCGTCGAGCGTGCCATCGAGAAGTTTGGTGCCCCCATTTATGTGCGTCACGAGGTGGTGCACAACCGCTTCGTGGTGGAAAACCTGCGTGCCAAGGGTGCGGTATTCATTGAAGAGCTGAAGGATGTGCCGGCAGGCAGCACCCTGGTGTATTCGGCGCACGGTGTGCCGCTGTCGGTGCGCGCCGAAGCCGAGGCGCTGGGCCTGCAAGTATTCGATGCCACCTGTCCGCTGGTCACCAAGGTGCATGTCGAGGTCAAGCGCATGCATCAGGCGGCAATGGAAATCATCATGATTGGCCATGCCGGCCACCCCGAGGTGGAGGGCACCATGGGTCAGGTGCAGGGCGGCATGTATCTGGTGGAAAACGTTGCTGATGTCGCCAGCCTGCAGGTGCGCAATCCGCAAGCTTTGTCCTATGTCAGCCAGACCACGCTGTCGGTGGATGAAACCCGCGACATCATCACCGCCTTGAAAGCACGCTTTCCGGGTATTACCAGCCCGAAGAAGGACGATATCTGCTATGCCACGCAGAATCGTCAGGATGCGGTCAAGGTGCTGGCCGACGAGTGCGATATCGTGATCGTGGTGGGATCGCCCAATAGCTCCAATTCCAATCGCCTGCGTGAGGTTGCAGCACTGAAGGGAGTTGATGCGTATATGGTCGATAATGCCAGCCTGCTGCAGGAAGCCTGGTTTGCCGGCAAGCAGCGTGTAGGTGTGACTGCTGGAGCCAGTGCGCCTGAAGTGCTGGTGCAGGCGGTCATCGATCAGATCCGCCAGTATGGTGCAGAAGAGATCGCCGAACTGGATGGCGTGGAAGAGTCGACCGTATTTGCCTTGCCAGCAGGGCTGCGCGACAAGTAACGGTTGTGGCTGTATCAGAAAAAAGCTCTGCAAATGCTTGCAGAGCTTTTTTTATTGCTGGCCAGCTGGGCTCAGCTGCTTTTCCTGGGTTTGCCGCCATAGTGCTGGGTGATTTCACTGGCCGCCTGCATCACCAAAGATCCCAGATGGGTGATGCGCTCATCCGGGATGCGCGATTTGGGGCCGGATACCGAGATGGCAGCGAAGGCCTGGCCACTTTCGTCATAGATGCAGCTGGCGACACAGCGCAGGCCCAGTGCATGTTCGCCATCGTCAAATGCGAAGCCTTGTTGCTGAACTCGCAGTAGCTGCTCTTTCAGCAGGGCGGGGGTGGTGATGGTGTGCTCGGTGTAATGCGGCAAGCCGGTCTTTTGCAAGATACGGTTCAGGTGTTCTGCATCCTGGGCTGCCAGAAAAGCCTTGCCCGCGCCCGAGGCATGCAATGGCAGGCGGCCACCAATCGGCGCGAGCATGCGCATCAGTTCGCGGCATTGCACTTGGCCGACCACCACGCTTTGCCAGGCATCGGTATCGAAGACCACCAGATTGCTGGTTTCGCCTGCCGCCTCCATGGTGCGGCGCAATACCGGCATGGCGATGGTGGATAGGTCGCGGCTGCCAAGAAAGCCACTCCCCACGGTAAAGGCACGCACGCCTATGCTCCATAGTCCCAGATCACCAGTTTGCTGCACAAAACCCATTTGCTGCATGGTAGTGAGCAGGCGGTGGGTAGTGGAGTTGGGCAGGCCAACTTGCATGGAAAGGTCGGTCAGCATGATGCCGGCCGGTGCTTCGGCAATCCGCTCCAGCAATACCAGACCGCGGGTCAGTGACTGCACCTGGCCTGTGCTAGCGCTTCCGCCTTCTGCTCGTTTGCGGGTGGGGGTACGCGGGGTGCTGTCGGCTTTGGCCATATGTCCTCGTGACTTGGGCGGATGGGAAGTTCGCTGCGATTTTACGCCTTAGGTACAGTTGGGTGTAGCTATTACTGATTTCATGGCTTTTTTTTGATTATCGGTATTCGTTTTCTTTTTTTGTTTTCATGTAACAAAATGATTTTAATGGATAAAATTTTAAAATACAAAATAATGGAAATCATTTCCATTATTTGTTGACTATGTTTCTGTGCTGCGGGATAGTTGAGGCCATGCTAGGCCATGACCAAGGTGGTGAGGCCTGCCAAATTCAGGAGCAATCCATGGCCAAAATGCGAGCAATCGAAGCAGCCGTTCATATCTTGATCAAGGAAGGGGTGGACACGGCCTTTGGCGTGCCAGGCGCTGCCATCAACCCGCTGTATGCCGCCATGAAAAAAATCGGCGATATCCGGCATCTGTTAGCACGCCACGTGGAAGGCGCATCGCACATGGCCGAGGGTTATACCCGTGCCCGTGCCGGCAATATCGGTGTCTGCATTGGCACGTCTGGCCCGGCGGGTACCGATATGATCACCGGCCTGTATTCTGCAGCTGCCGACTCCATTCCCATTCTGTGCATTACCGGCCAGGCGCCGCGTTCGCGTTTGCACAAGGAAGATTTCCAGGCGATCGACATCAAGGAGATCGCCCGGCCGGTCGCCAAATGGGCGACCATGGTGATGGAGCCTGCCCAGCTGCCAGGGGCCTTGCAGCAAGCATTTCATCTGATGCGTTCCGGACGCCCTGGCCCAGTACTGCTCGATCTGCCTTTCGATGTGCAAATGGCCGAGATCGATTTCGACCCGGACACCTATCAGCCGCTAGGCGTGTTCAAACCTGCGGCCAGCCGTGCCCAGCTGGAAAAGGCATTGGGCATGCTGATTGAGGCGGAGCGCCCGCTGATCGTGGCCGGTGGCGGCATCATCAATGCCAATGCTTCGGCATTGCTGACCACCTTTGCCGAAATCGTGCAGGTGCCGGTGATTCCCACGCTGATGGGCTGGGGCTGCATACCGGATGACCATCCGCTGATGGCCGGGATGGCCGGCCTGCAAACCTCCCACCGCTACGGCAATGCCAGCTTGCTGGCGGCGGATTTTGTGCTTGGTATCGGTAATCGCTGGGCCAATCGCCATACCGGTTCGGTTGATGTCTATACCGCCGGGCGCAAGTTCGTGCATATCGATATCGAACCTACCCAGATTGGCCGGGTGTTTGCTCCTGATTACGGCATTGTGTCGGATGCCGCCAGCGCGCTGAGCCTGCTGATCGACATTGCCCGCGAATGGCAGGAGCAGGGGCGTCTGCCGACGCGCCCGCAGTGGCGCGATGCCTGCCAGCGTCGCAAGAGCAGCATGCTGCGTCGTAGTGATCATGCCAACGTACCGATCAAGCCAATGCGGGTATACGAGGAAATGAACCGCATTTTCGGCAAGAACACCCGCTATGTCAGCACCATCGGCCTGTCGCAAATTGCCGCAGCGCAATTCCTGCATGTCTACCACCCGCGCAACTGGATCAATTGCGGCCAGGCCGGCCCGCTGGGCTGGACCATTCCGGCCGCCATCGGCGCCAAGGTGGCGGACCCCTCCACCGCTGTCGTCGCCATTTCCGGCGATTACGACTTCCAGTTCATGCTGGAAGAGCTGGCCGTTGGCGCGCAGTTCCGTGTCCCCTACATCCATGTCTTGGTTAACAACAGCTATCTGGGCCTGATTCGTCAGGCGCAGCGCCAGTTTGATATCGATTACTGCGTACAGCTCAGTTTTGAAAACATCAATGCCCCGGAACTGGGCAGTTATGGCGTCGACCATGTCCGCGTGGTGGAAGGCCTGGGCTGCAAGGCTGTGCGTGTCCGTGATCCGGAGCAACTGGCGGCGGGGCTGGCCGAGGCACAGCGGCTGATGGAACAGCATGCGGTGCCCGTGGTGGTGGAGGTCATTCTGGAAAGAGTCACCAATATCGCCATGGGGGCAGAAATCAATGCCATCAACGAGTTCGAAGACATCATCGACCTGCCGGTCTGATGTGCTTGCTACCTTTATCGGGAGAGTCTTATGCCAAGATTTGCTGCCAATCTGACCATGTTGTTTGGCGAGGTCGATTTCCTGTCGCGCTTCGAGGCGGCGGCCCACGCCGGTTTTCATGGCGTGGAGTACTTGTTTCCCTATGCCTACGACAAGCTGCAACTGGCCGAGCTGCTGGACAAGCATAGGCTGGTGCAGGTGCTGCATAACCTGCCCGCCGGGAATTGGGAGGCAGGGGAGCGCGGCATTGCCTGCCTGCCCGACCGTGTCGGCGAGTTTCAGGATGGGGTGGGGGAGGCCATTACCTATGCCAAGGCTTTGGGATGTCGCCAGCTCAATGTACTGGCCGGCATTCGTCCGGCGGGAGTCGATGCTGACATGGTGGAGGAAACCCTCTACAACAATGTGCGCTTTGCTGCTAATGCGTTGCGGGCCGAGGGTATCAAATTGCTGGTTGAGGCCATCAATACTTTTGACATCTCGGGATTTGCGCTATCGCGCACCCGCCAGGTGCTGGCTCTGATACGGGATATCGGCAGTGACAATCTGTTTGTCCAGTACGACATCTATCACATGCAACGCATGGAAGGCGAACTGGCCCAGACCCTGCAGTCGCAGCTGGCGCACATCGCCCATATCCAGCTGGCTGACAACCCCGGTCGACACGAGCCCGGAACCGGTGAAATCAATTATCCCTATCTGTTCCGCTTGCTGGATGAAATCGGCTATCAGGGCTGGATAGGCTGCGAGTACAGACCGCGCAATGGCACCCAGGCAGGCCTGGCCTGGGCCGAGCAATATCTTTCCTGAACAGACTGAAGGAGATGGCAATGAAAATAGGATTCATTGGACTGGGCATCATGGGCGCTCCCATGGCCGGGCATCTGCTACAAGCCGGCCATACCTTGTTTGTCAATTCTCGTAGCGGCCTGCCCTCATCCCTGGCGGCCCAGCCCCTGACCCTGTGTGAAACAGCCAGGCAGGTAGCCCAGCAGGCAGAAGTCATCATTTTGATGTTGCCGGATACGCCGGATGTGGGCGAGGTATTGTTTGGCACCGGCGGTGTGGCCGAGGCCGAGCTGGCCGGCAAGGTTGTTGTCGACATGTCGTCGATCTCTCCACTGGACACCAAGCAGTATGCCCAGCGTATCGAACAGCTCGGTGGCCACTATCTGGACGCGCCGGTATCCGGTGGCGAAGTGGGAGCCAAGGCGGCCACCCTGTCCATCATGGTAGGTGGACCGCAGGCCGTGTTCGAGCAACTGCTGCCCATCTTGCAGTTGATGGGCAAGAACATCACCCGAGTCGGTGAGAATGGCGATGGCCAGACTGCCAAAGTAGCTAACCAGATGATTGTGGCGCTCACGATAGAAGCCGTGGGGGAGGCCCTGCTCTTTGCGGCACGTGCCGGTGCCGACCCGGCCAAGGTGCGCCAGGCACTGTTGGGCGGCTTTGCTTCGTCGAGGATTCTCGAAGTGCATGGCGAGCGCATGGTCAAACGGGCTTTTGATCCCGGCTTCCGCATCTCCCTGCATCAGAAGGACTTGAACCTGGCCTTGTCTAGTGCGCAGAAAATGGCGCTGGCCTTGCCGGCAACGGCACTGGTACAGCAGCTGTTCACTAGTTGTGTGGCACAGGGTGGAGGCGCCTGGGATCACAGCGCCATGGTCCGGGCGCTGGAGCAATTGTCGGACTTTGCCATCCCGGCCCAGTAAGACTGGTAGCGGCAAGCCACCATACAATGAGGATGTAAAAAGGGGCGGAGAAATCCGCCCCTTTTTACTAGCCACCACACTCAGTCAGGTCACACCACTTCATTCCGCCAATCAGCCGGACAGTTTGGTGCCTGCGGGCTTTATGGCTGCCACTGGGCAATCAATTGGCGCTCCTCCTCGCTCATCTTGGTCATATTGGCTAGCGGCATGTATTTGCTGGCGACAGCCTGTTTGATCTTGACGTAATGCAAACGTATATCTCGCTCATTATCCAGCCTGATACCCGCTGGCGGCGCGGCAAAGCCAGGCTGGGTTGGCTTGGCGGCATGGCAGGCGATGCAGCGTTCTTGCAGCACACTGGCCACACTTTGCATTGCATTGCCCTTGTCCTCTGCCTTGCTGCTGGCAGGGGGAGCGGCATTACTACTGGCTGCATGCGTGCTGGGAGCCGCGCTATCGCTCGGCGTGCTGGAAGGTGCGGCAATCATGCCAATGACCAGCAGCAGGATGGCGCTGGCTGCCGGTAGGGTCAGTACGTTCTGACCACGATGACGCAGGACAAAATATTGCCTGATCAAGGCACCCGCCAAGATGAACAACACCATGATGAACCAGGCAGTGTCATTGCTATAGGCAAAGGCATAGTGGTTGCTGATCATCAGGAACACCACCGGCAGGGTGAAGTAGGTGTTATGCACCGATCTTTGCTTGCCACGCTTGCCGTCCAGCGGGTTGGGTGCCTCTCCGGCTTGCAATGCGGCCACCATGCGGCGCTGACCGGGGATGATCCAGAACAGCACATTGGCCGACATGCAGGTGGCCATGACCGCACCGGTCAGCAGAAAAGCAGCGCGTCCCTGGAAGACATGGGCGCTGAAGTAGGCCACTCCAGCCATCATGAAGGCCACTGCCACGCTGAGCAGGCCATCGCGCTGCATTTCCGGGCTGATGCGCCGGCATAGTTCGTCGTAAACCAGCCAGCCGACAATGAGCAGGGCAATGGCCGCAATATTGACCTCGGTTGGCGTCAGTACCGCTGCCCAGGCCCAGGGACTGGACGGGTTGGCCAGATAAACTGCCGGGTTACTCAGATAGAGCAAGCAGAACAAGGCAAAGCCGGATAGCCAGGTGGTATAGGACTTCCAGAACGACCAGTGCAGTTTGTTATCCAGCGGAAAGGGCGGGCGGGTCAGATATTTCTGGTTATGGTAAAAGCCACCGCCGTGTACTGAGGACATTTCACCCAGCAGATCATAACGTGGGTCTTGCTCTCCTTTTGGGGCCGAGAGGCTGTTGTCCAGCATGACGAAGTAGATGGATTCGCCAATCCAGGCAATGGCGGCGATCACGTGCAACCAGCGTAGCAGCAAGTTGCCGAACTCGAGGAGGTAGCTTTCCATGAGCGAAGTTCCTGATCGAAAGTAGGGGGTCAGCTGCCGCGGTAGGTTGCATACGTCCAGGGCGTGACAAGCAGCGGGACGTGATAGTTTTCAGCCGGGTTGGCAATGCCGAAGCGCAAAACAACCTGATCGACAAAACAGGGTTGTGCCAGCTCCACACCCTGACTTGCAAAGTAGGCAGCGGCATGAAAAACCAGCTCATACACCCCGGGCTGCATGGCCGCACCAGACAATAGCGGCTCGTTGCAGCGGCCATCCTCATTGGTGTCGAACTGGCGCAGCAGCGTGCGTTCATCTCCTTGTATCCGATACAGCTCACCGCGCACCCCGGCCGCGGGGCGGCCATGCATGGTGTCCAGCACGTGTGTGGAAAGTTTTCCCATCTGTTTGTCTCCGATGTGCCAGCCCTGCGCGGTCTTTGACCGGCGGGCTGTTGTTGTTGTGCAAAGCATGGGCGATTTGAGTTGACGATATTGTTTTATCCTGTCGATAATTGTCAACAATATTTTGGAAGTCGTTACCGTATTGTGGAAATTGCAAAAATGAACAATCATCAATGT
>Ga0187845_1002146_pt1 | contig 10848 bp, 6 predicted proteins | sample SpaLakP09_SKY_68_FD_134515 | JGI IMG/M metagenome (GOLD analysis project Ga0187845, IMG submission 134515) | Oligotrophic lake water microbial communities from Sparkling Lake, Wisconsin, USA - SP09_SKY_68 | ecosystem: Environmental > Aquatic > Freshwater > Lake | place: USA: Sparkling Lake... | reverse complement strand
GCCCAGCACCCGCCCGCCATGGCGCACCGCCCCGTCCGACACATCGCATTGTTCCCAGCCCGCCGCCCCGCGCGGGTCGGCGCTCAGGCCCCAGCGCGCCGCCGCCGCCATCGCCAGCACCGCGCGCGCTCCAGCGGCCGCCTTGCGCAAAGGCTCCTCATAGGCGGCGACCGATGTGCCGCCGCCAGTCACCATAAAGCGGTGATCCTCGGCCCAGCGACGCACCGGCCAGCTATCCTTGCCCCCCACCAGCGGCGAGACGATCGAGGCCCAGAGCGGCACCCAATGCGCGGCCAGCGGCAGGTTGGGGAACAGCGCGCTGATCGGCGCGGGGGTGACGGCCACCTGTCGCCAGTCCGCCCCCAGCTCCATCGCCGCGATCTGGGCCAGCACACTCATCACGCCCTGCCCCATTTCAAGCTGGGGGATGGCGACATTGACCACGCCATCCTTGCCGATGCGCAGCCAGGCATCAAAGGCATATTCGCCCTGTTCCGGCGCAAAGGGTTCGGCGTAATGCCGGGGCAACAGGGCCCAGCCGACCAGCAGGCCACCGCCCGATGCCGCGCCGATCAACCATTGCCGCCGGGTGATGGCCATGATGGGGTCAGCCGCCCGCCGGGGCCACGCCCTGCTGCGCCAGCCATGGCAGCAGCGCGCGGGCGATCCGCGCAAAGGCCTCGGCCTGCGACCCTTCGCCCGCAGCGGGCGGCTCGCCCGCGTCCGAGCCGACCCGGATCGCCATATCCAGCGGCACCCGGCCAAGGAAGGGCATTTCGAGCCGTTTGGCCGCATCCTCGACCGCGCCAAGGCCGAAGGAATCGGACAGATTGCCGCAATGCGGGCAGACATAGCCCGCCATATTTTCCACCAGCCCCAGCACCGGCACATGGGCCGCCTCGAACAGGTTCATCGCGCGACTGGCATCCATCAGCGCCAGATCCTGCGGGGTGGAGACGATCACCGCGCCTGCGGGCTTGTGCTTTTGCACCATCGTCAATTGCACATCGCCCGTGCCGGGCGGCAGGTCGATCACCAGCACCTGCTTGTCGCCCCAATGCGCGTCGATCAATTGGTTCAGCGCGCCCGAGACCATCGGCCCGCGCCATGCAATCGCGCGCCCATCCTCGATCAGATGGCCCATCGAGAGCACATGCACGCCGTAACGGCTGGGCACGGGGAACATCTTGCCGTCCTTGGCAATGGGCTTGATGCCTTCATTGGCGAACAGGCGCGGTTGCGAGGGGCCATAGATGTCGGCATCGACCAGCCCGACCTTGATCCCGGCGCGTGCCAGCGCCACCGCCAGATTGGCCGAGAGCGTGGATTTGCCCACGCCCCCCTTGCCCGAACCCACGGCAAGGATCAGCGGGCCTTTTGGGGCGGGCGCCGAAACGGGTTGGGCCGCATCGCGGTCCGCCACGATCCCCACGCGCACCTCGGACACGCCGGGCGCGGCCAGCAGCGCGGCCTTGGCATCCGCCTCCAGCGCGGCGCGCGCATCCGCATTCAGCCCGCCGCCGTCAAGCACCAGCGTCACCACCCCATCGGCCAGACGCAGCGATTGCACCCGCGCGCCCGCATCGGCAGTCAGAAGTTGGCGCAGATCATCGGCAGGCTGGGCAGTCATGGGGGTTTCCTTGGAACGACACGATCTTGGTGTCCCCGCGCCCTAGAGCATTTTCAGGATGACCGGAACCGGTCATCGGCGCGGAAAATGCGGCAGCCAACGATTAGGGTATTTTGACCCCAGGAGGAAACACCCGAAGGCGCGACCTTGGGGAAATTTGCGCGTGGCCGTTCATCGCCCCCTGTTAATTCGCAAGGAGGCACCTATAGATAGTGCCATGAAGCAAATGGCCGAGTGGATCGCGCAGGAAATTCAACGCAGGGTTCGGGGCATTTCCCCTGCCCTGCCGACGGTTTTAGCAGCCGAACAGGACGATGGTGCCGGATCAGGCGCAGGACCGGATGACGGCCCGCCCAAACCGGGTTCCGACAAACCGGGGCCGCGCAACCCATGGCAACCACCCAGCAGTGGAGGCAGGGGCGATGGTGGGAAAAGCGGGGGCGGCAAAGGCGCGCCGGGCCGCCGCGCCAGCAGCCTTGAGGACATTTTCCGCGCCCGCCGCGAGAATGGCGGACAGGGCGGCCCCACGCCGCCGCCCTCAGGGCCCAATTTCCGTATTCCCCAGCGTCCCGATGGCAAAAGCTGGACCCCGCTGGTGCTTGGCGGGGTGGCGCTGATCTGGGTGGTGTTTTCCACCGGCCATCAGCTTTCCTCGAACGAGCAAGGCGTCGTTACAACTTTTGGCAAATATACCACCACCATCGGGCCGGGCATGAATTTTACAGCACCTTGGCCGATCCAGCGCGTGAAGGTGGAGGATGTGACCTCGATCCGGCGCGACAATGTGCCCGAGGGCGAGGCGGAAAAGCTGATGCTGACCGGCGATCAGAGCCTTGTGGACCTGAGCTATATCATCCGCTGGAACATCCGGAACTTGAAGCAATTCACCTATCAGCTTGAGGACCCCCAAGGCACCGTGCGCGAAGTGGCCGAAGCCGCGATGCGCGCCAGCGTGGCCGAGGTGAAGCTCAATGATGTGATGCTGGGCACAAGGCGGGCCGAGATCGAGGCCAATGTGCGCCAGCGGATGCAGGCGGTTCTGGACGCCTATCATTCGGGCATTCTGGTGCAGGGCGTCGACATCAAAAAGGCCGACCCGCCCGCCAAGGTCAACGATGCCTTCCAACGCGTGCAGGCCGCCCAGCAGGACGCCAACCGCGATATGTCGAACGCACGCGCCTATGCCGAACAGGTGACCCAGCGCGCCGAGGGCGACGCCACCGCCTTCAACAAGGTCTATACCCAGTACAAGCTGGCCCCGGAAGTAACCCGCCGCCGCATGTATTACGCCACGATGGAGCAAGTCCTGTCGCAAAATGACAAGGTGATCGCGCCTGCCGGGGGTTTCAATTCCTATATGCCCCTGCCCGCGATCCAGAAAAAGCCTGCCGAAGATGCCATCGTGGTGAAGCCATGAGCGGCCTGTTTCAGGATGGCATCGCCCCGCGCGCCAAATTCGCCGTGGCGGGGTTGATCGCGGCGGCGCTGGTGGGTTTTTCCGCCGTGGTCGAGGTGCCCGAAAGCCAGCAGGCGGTGGTGATGTGGCTGGGCGATCCGGTGCGCGTCATCAACCGTTACAAGCCGGGCGTCGATTATGGCAACACGGGCGCGGGGCTCTCGCTGCGCGTGCCTTTCTTTGAAACGCTGGTGCGGGTCGACCGCCGCGTGCTCAATCTGGATATGGAGCGCCAGCAGGTGAACTCCTCCGACCAGCAGCGGCTGGAGGTGGACGCCTATGCCCGTTTCCGCATCATTGATCCGGTCAAGATGGTGCGTACCGGTGGCACCAGCGAAAGGGTGCAGGAGCAATTGCAGCCCATTCTGACCAGCGTACTGCGTCAGGGGCTGGCCTCCTATACGTTCCAATCGCTGCTGACCCCCGAACGCGGGGTGATGATGGAGCAGATCCGCAAGGCGCTGGATGTTGAGGCGCGCGAATATGGCGCCCAGATCATCGACGTGCGCATCAAGCGCGCCGACCTGCCCGATGGCACGCCGCTGGAACGCGCCTATGCCCGCATGGAGGCCGCGCGCGAGCAGGAAGCCACCACCATCCGCGCCATGGGCCAGAAACAGGCCCAGATCATCCGCGCCGATGCCGAGGCGACCGCCGCCAAGACCTATGCCGAAGCTTACGGCAAGGACCCCAGCTTCTATGACTTCTATCGCGCGATGGAGAGCTATCGCACGACCTTTACCAATCCGGCCAACAAATCATCGACCACGATCGTGCTGACGCCCGATAATGACTATCTGCGCCAGTTCCGCTCGCAAAAGGGTCAATAAGCGGGGGCGGTCTATTCAATTTCCATTCAGGACCGCCGCGCGTAAATATAACCCCGTGGCCGAACGGAGATCGGCCCCCGCCCCCGGCACATCCGGGGCCGGGCAACACAACAAGGACGATGCCCAGTGCGATACGCTTATGGAGTGACCAGTGCGCTGCTTCTTGGGGGTGCGACCCTCTCGCTCCTCACCGGCCTTCCCGCCGGGGCGCAGGTGGCGCAGAACGATGCGCAAAGCATTCAGGCGATCACGCCCCGCGTGGGCGCGCCTTCCAGTTTTGCCGATCTTACCAGTCAGTTGCAGCCTGCGGTGGTCAATATTTCGACCCGCCAGAAGGTGCGCGTGGCAGGCGGCGGCGCCAATCCCTTTGCCGGAACGCCGTTTGAAGGCTTCTTTGGCGGCGGCGGTGACGGCGCGCAGCAGGCCCCGCAGACCCGCGAAGCGCAGTCGCTGGGCTCAGGCTTCATCGTTTCGGCCGACGGCTATCTGGTCACCAACAACCATGTGGTGACGCCCGAAGGGCAAGGCGTGGTCGAATCGATCACCGTCACCCTGCCCGACGGCAGCGAATATCCCGCCAAGCTGATCGGCAAGGATGCGGCCTCCGACCTTGCGGTGCTGAAAATCACCGCCGGCAAGCCGCTGCCTTTCGTGAAATTCGGCGACAGCCGCGCCTCGCGCGTGGGTGACTGGGTGGTGGCCATCGGCAATCCCTTCGGCCTTGGCGGCACCGTCACGGCGGGCATCATCTCGGCGGTCTATCGCAACACCGGTCAGGGCGGCGCCTATGACCGCTATCTGCAAACCGACGCGGCGATCAATCAGGGCAACTCGGGCGGCCCGATGTTCGACATGAAGGGTCAGGTGATCGGCATCAACCGCGCGATCTTCTCGCCCTCGGGCGGCAGCGTGGGCATCGGCTTTGCCATCCCCGCCGAAACCGCCGCCCCCATCGTCGATCAGCTCATCAAGGGTCAGACGATCGAGCGCGGCTATCTGGGCGTGCGCATCCAGCCGGTCACCACCGACTATGCCGACTCGATGGGCCTGCCCCACAATCGCGGCGAGCTGATCCAGGCGGTCGAACCCGGCAAGGGCGCCGATCAGGGCGGCATCAAGGCGGGCGACGTGGTGCTCAAGGTCGCCGGCAAGGACGTGACCCGCGACCAGACGCTCTCGTTCCTCGTCTCGAACGTCAAGCCGGGCACCAAGATCCCGCTCGAAGTGCTGCGCAATGGCCAGAAGCTGACGCTGGACGTGGCCGTTTCCAAGCGCCCCACCGACGAAGAACTGGCCCAGCAAACCTTTGACCGCAAAAAGGGCGACGATTTCGAAAAGGCCCCCGTCAAGGGAACCGGCCTTGCCGAAAAGGCGCTCGGCCTCTCGCTGCTCACGCTCAACCCGCAGATCGCTCGCCAACTCGGCCTGCCCGAAGGCACCAAGGGCGTGGTCGTGGCCGGCGTCGATGGCTCCTCGGACGCAGGCGCCAAGGGCTTCGAACGCGGCGACGTGCTGCTCTCGGTCAACAACACGCCGATCACCACCGTGGGCGAGATCGAAAACAGCATCCGCGCGGCGCAAACCGCAGGCCGCACCGCCATCGGCGTTCAGTGGATGCGCCCCGGTCAGCCGCCGATCTATGTGGGCATCCGCCTGCGTTGATCATTGCGATAATGGGATGAACAGGCCCCCGTCAGCGTCAGGCTGGCGGGGGTTTTGTTTTGGGGTTTATAAAAAGGGTGCCTCCGGCGGGCAAAGGGACTTGGTCCCTTTGCAATCCCGTTAATGGGGTTGCGTTTGGTTGGCCGGGGGACGTTATTGGATTAAAGCCTGCGGCGCGGAGGGGTTGTGCCTATCCGCGCCGCAGGCTTTCAATTTCAAACGCCGCGTCCGACACATTTTCGCCGAACCCTTGCCACCACGCAGACAGTAACGGGAGCGCGAGGGGGTAACCCCATCGCACCTACCCCTTAATCTTCCTAAATCCCCAAACTAGGCTGCGCCCGCTTCTTCACACTATCCCCCTGCCGCCCGGTGGCATTATCGAGGAAGTCCTGATTGGCGGCGGGGGCTGGCTGATTGTCGGTGGGGTTATTGGCGGGATTGGCCGGATTGGCGCCCTCGTCGGTTGGGACATAGGCGTCCGGCCCGCTCAGATTGGCCATATCGTCGGGCTCAAGCTGCCAGTCGGGCAGGGTCAGGGCCGTCTCGAAGGGTTCGACGGGGCGCTGGGCCACGGCGGCCTTCATATATTGGGCAAAGGCGCGCGCGGGGGCGGTGCCGCCCTGAAGGCCAGGCACGGCCTTGGCATCGTCGCGGCCCATCCATACGCCGGTGGTCACGCCGCTGGAGAAGCCGAGGAACCAGCCATCCTTGTTGCTGCTGGTGGTGCCGGTCTTGCCCGCCACGGGGCGGCCGATTTGCGCGGCGCGGCCGGTGCCGATGTTGACCGCGGTCTGCAACAGATCGGTGATCCCCGCCGAGACGAAGGGCGCGACCAGAGTCTGGCCCTGCGCCTGCGTATGTTCATAGAGCACGCGGCCATCGCTCGCCACGACCTTGACGATGCCATAGGGGGCAACCGAGGTGCCCCGCGCCGACACCTCGGCAAAGGCGCGGACCATGTCGATCACGCGCACGTCATTGCTGCCCAGCACCATCGAAGGGTTGGTCGAGATCGGCGTGGTGATGCCAAAGCGGCGCGCCATCGCGGCGACCGCATCAAACGTCACCTGCTGGCCCAATTGCGCGGCCACGGTGTTTTTCGAATAGGCAAAGGCGGTGCGCACGTCGATCTGGCCCGCATAGGTGCCGCCCGAGTTGCGCGGGCTCCAGCCGTCGATGGTGACGGGCTGATCGACCACGGGATCATCGGGCTTCACGCCTGCCTCAAGCGCGGCCATATAGACGAAGAGCTTCCACGCCGAACCGGGCTGACGCAGGGCATTGGTCGCGCGGTTATAATTGCTGGCCACGTAATCCAGCCCGCCCACCATCGCCAGCACCGCGCCATCGCGATCCATGCTGACCAGCGCGCCTTGGGCATCCTTGGGCGTATAGCCCTTGACCGCCGAGGCCGCCGCATTCTGAAGCTTGGGATCAAGCGTGGTCCAGACTTCCAGATTGTCGTGATTGTTGGGGTCGCGGGTTTCCGGCAGCAGCACATCAAGCTGCGGCAGCGCCCAGTCGGTGAAATAGCGCACCGTGCTTTGCGAGGCTTCGGCGGCCAGTTTGACCGATTTGAGGTCCACGCCATCGGCCTGCGACGGGGTGATCGCGCCTGCATCGACCATCACTTCCAGCACGACCTTCGCGCGGTCAATCGCGGCCTGCTGGTCGGCGGTGGGCGAGTAATGGCTGGGGGCCTTGACCAACCCGGCGATGATCGCGGCCTCGCCAAGGCTCAATTGCCGCCCTTCATGGCCGAAGAATTTGCGCGCTGCGGCATCCACGCCATAGGCGCCGCCGCCGAAATAGACCTTGTTCAGATAGAGTTCGAGGATCTCATCCTTGGAAAACTTGAACTCCAGCGCCAGCGCGATCAGCGCCTCGCGGGCCTTGCGGGTCCATGTGCGGTCATTGTTGAGGAAGATCGTGCGTGCCAATTGCTGGGTCAGGGTCGAGCCGCCCTGACGCCATTTGCCCTTTTGCGCGCGGACATAAAAACTGCGCAGCACGCCGATCGGGTCGATGCCGATATGGTCGCGGAAACGGCGGTCCTCGGTGGCGATGATCGCCGATTTCATCTCCGAGGGAATTTCCTGATAGGACAGCCATTTGCCAAAGCTGGGGCCCATCGCGAACAATTCGCTGCCATCGCGGGCGCGCACCAGGATGGTCTGGCCGTTCTGGCTGGTCTTCATCGTGTCGAAATCGGGCAGTTCCTGCGCCTCGAACCACACGGCGGCAAAAGCCGAGATCAGCACCAGCAGGCCCAGCGCCCCGGTCCAGATGCCAAGCTTTTTCAACCAGCCGCGCAGGCCCGCGCCCGACTTTTTGCCGGAATCGCCCGAACCGCGCCTATTCTGCCTTGCCATCGAAACGCCAACCCCTGCTGCGCGCGCCGGGAAAAACCGGCGGCGCGCCAATCATACGCAAACCATGGGCGCGCAAAATGGATCCGCACGCGCCCGCTCAATCCGCATAGGCGATAGAGGGCCCTTGGTTAACCTGAAATTGCTGGAACCGGTACAAAATCCACGGCGAAGCGGGCGATCAGTCCTTTGGTTCAAAATCCAGACTGGCGCTGTTGATGCAATAGCGCAGGCCCGTGGGCTGCGGACCATCGGGAAAGACATGGCCCAGATGACCGTCACAGCGCGCGCAGCGGACCTCGGTGCGGATCATGCCATGGGTGACATCGCGATGCTCAAGGATCGCCTCGCTGTCTTCGGGGGCATAGAAGCTGGGCCAGCCAGAGCCGGAATTATACTTGGTGTCCGAGGAAAACAGCGGCGCGCCGCATCCGGCGCAAACATATTCGCCCGCCGCCTTGTTGCCCTCATATTCGCCGGTAAAGGCACGCTCGGTGCCCCCCTCGCGCAGGACATGATATTGCATGGGGCTAAGGCGCTGGCGCCATTGCTCCTCGGTCTGGGGAATTTCGGAATCGGACATGGGGGAATTCTCCTTTATCGCTCCATCATATGGGTAGCAGCAAAGCCGCCCGCAAGGCAGATGGCTTTCGACAAAGGGACCGCCAACTGCGGCAAGAATGTCGCGGTGGCGGGGAAAGTGGGCCCTGCACCAATAATCACATTGCCGAAATTTTCACAAACGCGATAACTGATTTCTGACGCGGCGTGCAGAGATTCGCCGCGCACTCACGAGAGGATGCAGCATGATTGGTATCAGGGGGCTTTACCTGTCCGGCGCCTGCGTTGCGATGATCGCAACCGCCACCGTGGCCCATGCACAAACAGAACCAACTTCGCCCAAAAAGGACGTCACCACCGGTGAAATCGTCGTGACGGCCCAGTTCCGCAGCCAGAAGTTGCAGGATACGCCGCTGGCCATCACCGCGATGAACGGGGCGATGCTGGCCGCGCGCGGGCAGACCAATATTGCCGAAGTGGCGGCCCAAACGCCCAATGTCACGCTGACCCCGCAGAACGCCTATCTCGGGCCGGGCATCATCGCCTTCATTCGCGGCGTCGGACAGACCGATCCCAACTTCGCGCTCGAACCGGGCGTGGGCATGTATATTGACGATGTCTATCTGCCCACCCTCACCGGCTCGCTGCTCGATCTGATGGACCTTGATCGCGTCGAGGTGCTGCGCGGGCCGCAGGGCACGCTGTCGGGCCGCAACTCGCTGGGCGGTTCGATCAAGCTCTATTCGGTCAAGCCGCAGGGCAATGGCAAGGGCATGGTCGAGGGCACCTATGGCTCGTTCAACCGCATCGACATGCGCGCCTTCTTCGACCTGAAGCTGGCCGACAATCTGTTCCTGCGCGTCTCGGGCGCGACCAAGAACCGCGATGGCTATGTCAAGCGGCTCGATTATGCCAAGACCCACCCCGGATCGAATGTGCCCACGCAGGCCACCGGCGACAGCCCGGTGCTGGGCACGCTGGGCGGCACCAGCTTTACCGCGGGCAAGGTGGCGCTGCGCTGGATGCCCTCCACCAATGTCGAGGTCAATGTCTCGGGCGACTATACCCGCCAGCGTGATGAGCCCGGCGCGACCGTGCTGGTCTATGGCAATTCCATCGCGCAATTCGCCGGTTCGCCGGTGTCGAAAAGCCCGGCCCGCCCGTGGCTGCGCGGCACCAATGGTGCCTCGGTGCCGCTCAGCTGCGCCTTTGTCACTTCCGGCGTGAACAGCTGCGACAGCGTGCCCGCCGGTTATGATGGCCGCTATGTCTCCTATGCCACCTTCTTCGACAATGCGGCATCGGACAGCCAGATGCCGTATAAGCCGCTGACGCTGAACCCGCATTCGAACCTCGACAATTACGGCTTTGCGGGGACCATCGACTGGACGATTGCCGATGATCTGGCGCTGAAATCCATCACCGCCTATCGCCATTACAACTCCTCATGGGCCTTTGCCGAAGGCGCCCCGGTCCAGCCCTCGATGCTGGAACAGGCGCAGGCCAACACCCAGTGGAGCGAGGAAATCCGCCTCTCCGGCAAGGCGCTCAACCGCCGTCTGGATTACACGGTGGGCGGGTTCTACTTCCACGCCAAGGGCACCTATACCGGGCGCATCGACCTCAACTATGCGGGCATCGACTTCCTGCACGGGCCGGACACCACGCCTGCCACCAACAAGGCGGTGTTCGCCAATGTCTCGGGCAAGCTGACCGAGGCGCTGACCATCACCGGGGGCGTGCGCGCCAGTTGGGACACCAAGGATTACACCTATTCGCGCCACAATCCCGATGGCTCGACGATCCTGCCCTGCACCGGCTATCCCTTCACCGTGGGCCAGCCTTCGAATTGCGCGATTGCCGCGCTTAATGGCCTGAACGCCCATTTCGAAAAGCAGCGCACCGACTGGCGCATCGCGGGCGACTATCGCTTCAGCCCGCAACTGATGGCCTATGCGCAGGTGTCGACCGGATACCGCGCGGGCGGCGTCAATCCGCGCCCGTTCTATATCAATCAGGCCCAATCCTTCCAGCCCGAGACCATCGTGGCCTATGAAGCGGGCTTTAAATCCGACCTGTTCGACCGCAAATTGCGGTTTAACGTCTCGGCCTTCTACAATGATTACAAAAACATCATCCTGACCACCCTCAATTGCCCCAACACGCTTGGCTTCCCGGCCACGCCTTGCCTGCAACCCAAGAATGTGGGTTCCGCGCATGTGAAGGGCATCGAGGTCGAAACCACGATCCGGCCCGCCGCCGGGCTGACCATCGATGCCTCGGTGTCCTATCTCGACTTCAAATATACCACCGTCGATTCCGCCAGCACCGGGGTTC
>Ga0187845_1002145_pt1 | contig 10851 bp, 7 predicted proteins | sample SpaLakP09_SKY_68_FD_134515 | JGI IMG/M metagenome (GOLD analysis project Ga0187845, IMG submission 134515) | Oligotrophic lake water microbial communities from Sparkling Lake, Wisconsin, USA - SP09_SKY_68 | ecosystem: Environmental > Aquatic > Freshwater > Lake | place: USA: Sparkling Lake... | reverse complement strand
TCCTCCACCACCTCCTCCACCACCTCCTCTTCCACCACCTCCTCCACCACCTCCTCTTCCACCACCTCCACCTCCACCACCTCCTCTTCCACCTCCTCTTCCACCACCTCCTCTTCCACCTCTGATACCTCTTACGCCTAATGGATGTGTAATTTCTAATGATTTAAAATTATAACATGTATTACAATTATTATTTGTTTTATTCATATTTTGAGTATTTGTAAAATTATTCTTAAGTGATAAATTTTTAGCATAATCTTCCTCATTAGTCGAACCATCATTTATTATCCAATTATATGGATGATTTATTAATTTATCTCTAGAATTATTAAAACCAATATATTTTAATTTTCCTGCTCCGAGCGTTACATTAAATGGAATATCTGGAAGCTCTGCCCATCCATCTAATGTTTTTGTGTAATTATAATCACTTAATCCTGATTTTGCCAAAAATTTACACATCATTAAATATGAACTATATTCACTGCTTGGTAAAGTCCAAGTTCCAAGACTATAATTAAATTTTTCAGCTCCATAAAACATATTATCAAAATTACATACATACTTTGGTTTCCAATTATTCAACGGTTGATTAAATTTGATCGCTGTTTCAAACATAGAAGTCATATTTTCTACATGCTCAACATTCCAATTGTCCAGTGGTTGATTAAAGGATGCTGCATCACAAAACATAAAAGACATATCATTTACATTTGAAGTTTTCCAATTATTCAAAGGTTGATTAAAACTAGTAGCGTGTTGAAATACATGCATCATATAAGATACAGAAGAAGTATCCCAATGATTTAAAGGTTGATCAAAAGTATGAGCGTTATAAAACATTTCATTTATTGATCTAACTGAACTAACATCCCAATTGTCCAGTGGTTGATTAAATTTAATTGCTCCAGAAAACATCTCATCCATTTCTTCTACTTTTGAAGTTACCCAATTAGAAATATTACCATTAAAATTTTCTGCGTCTTTGAAGGCTCCGCTCATATTTTCAACTGAACTAGTATCCCACGAATTCAAGTTTTGGTTGAAATTTACCGCTCCATTAAAAATATCACATAAATCAGTCACTCCACTTATATCCCATTCATTTATATCTTGGTTGAAAATAGTAGCAGCGTCAAACATACCAGATATACCACCAGATTCATGTATTTTACGAGGTAATTTAGATGGAACTTTTGTTAACTTGGAACAAGCAAAAAAAGCATTTATAAAACTGCCAATTTTATAATTTTGGTTGGAATTGGTAATATTATCCCAACTATTAACGCTAACGAGATAATTACCAGTTTGTCCCCAATATCCACCCAAACAAACAGGTTTGCTATCATCGTGTATTCCATTCCAATAAATTTCTAATTTAACATTACCTTTAAGGTATCTATTTATACAAATACCATAATTGCGATCCTCGATAAAATTTGTAATAACTGTTGGCGTTTCGTCAACTGTTGGCGTTTCGTCGGGATAAATTTTAAATTGAATTTTTGAAACTTTTACATTTTTAAGTGGAACAGATATTTTTGTAGACTTTTCTATTTCAAAAGATAAAGAAATGAATTCTTCAAATTCTGTAAATTCTGGCATTATATATATATATATATATTTTTATGCTTGGATAAAATTTAGTTAATTTCTATTCGTGGATAAATATATTTATCCGCGAAAGGGATATGGCTCTTCTGTTGATTTGTATCCATTTTGATACAAATTCACCAGTAGTCCTTAAGTAATAAAAATTGCATAAACTCTAATTAGGCTTAGGTAGATCAAGGATTGAATTGATCGTTGTTTCCATAGAAATACCAACGCAAAGACAAATAATTAGGGTTCTTTATACTCATCGCAGAAGAACCAGTCATCTTGGTATTAGGACCATTTTTAACCAAATTTTGAATAGATGCGGTTCCAAGAGCGTAATTATAATACCATAAATTTGAGACATATCCATCAAATCCACCATTCATCGCCACATAAACATTTCCATAATTTTGCTTAGGAACGCCTAATAATTTTACACTCTTTGTGACAATTCCATTTATGTAAATATCAACCGAAGTATTTTTGCATCGAATAATAACACTAACCCATTTGTTCAAAGGTATATCCGAGACAACAATTTCCTCATTAATAACATCATAAGTATTCATAATAACAGTCAACGCATTTGTATTTGGTGAAATATAAAGTCCTGGAGCATTATTGGGTGTATTTAAACCATTTGTGTTATCCAATGTATCGTTACCCTTGTGGAAAATATGCTGATATTTATTGGTTCTACCTAAATCATTAATAAAAATCCAAACCGACCATGTGAATTCAATACCATTAGTAGCATTTACAGAACGACTAATAGTTTTTGCGCCAGTTTGAGTTGGGTCCTGAGGAATAATTAATAACTGTTTTGCGTCAACCATACCATTTATTAAATGCGGTGAATCAGATGGATTAAAAAACCATCCCAAAAAAGATATCGAAAACTGTAAAATAACGATGAATAGGAATATTACCAGCAATAAAAATGATATTTTTGCCACCAAACTATTTGAATCAAAAAAACTAGCTACGCCACTTTGGTTACTACTTCCCGATATTGATGTATTTGATCTATTATAACCAGAATTATCCATATATATTATAAAAGAAAAAGTAAATAATAAGTTTCTAAATTGTTAAACTACTAGCATCAGCTCCATTTTCAACAAGCGAAACCTTGACTTGATATTTTCCGAAAATATTACTCAACATAGTAGAGCCATATCCTTGCTGATAAATATTCCAAGCAGTTTGAGGATCAATTGAGTTGGGGTAATACTGGAATTTGGCAGTCCAACCAGAAAACCCACCATTGGGTGTAACATAAACATTGGCATCTGGGTTAATTTGTGCAAATCCAGGCAAAACACATGTTTTCACCAATTTACCATCTAAATAAACATCTAATGTCCTTCCATAAACACTAATTAACAAATTAACCCACTTTTGAATTGGGACATTTTGCACAGAACAATTGTACGGAAAAGAATTATGATTTCCACTCATGTCAGATAAAGAATCAACTCCAGGATAAACTTTCAATGAAATGTCCAAATTATTAGTAATAGCACCTAAAATTACACCAGGACAGAAACTAGCACAATTTGTTCCATCGTTGTTTATTTTAGGTGTTGCGTCATCTGGATAAGAACAACAGCCGTATTGAGTTCCAGCGCATCCACCAGAAGAAGAATTCAAACTGGATGAATTTGGTGGTGATGACGATGCTCTTGCAAAAATAACTTTTGGTTCACCATAACGATAATTCCAGTCATTCACATAAAACCATACGGAATATGCAAAATTACTGGAAATATTTCCACTAGAACTTTTTGCTAAACTAGTAGATGGAATAGTTGTCATTGCTGTTCCTGAGCTTAGTCCTGTTAATGTATTCACATCACTCGCAATGTAACGAACAACTATGTATAGCAAAACAATAATAACAATAATAAGGAGAATTGTGCTAATGTTCATAATATAATATAATAACAGAATTTTTTTCATAAATCCTGTTTACTTATTTTTATTTTTATTTTTTATTTTATTACTCAAAGTATTAGTATAATTATTGAAACTTGATTTATTCATTGTACTTGGAACTTCTTCTGCAAGTTTTTTAATAGTTTCTTCGGATTTTTTGTAAACGGGTGGTGTGTTGTCTTTTACAAGATTGTATAAATAATATATTTGTTGTATATTCAAACTTTTATTAAAATAGTTTACATTGCATATTCCACCGTGGATGCCATTATTCGTACCCACTGTTAATGTGTCATAACTCATAAAAGAAAGCACTTCAATCGACGATTTTACTAATTCACCATTGTAGAATATATCTAAAGTTCCGCCATTGTAATTAATAATAATGTTATTCCATTTTTGCAATAATACATCTTTCTTCACATAAATTATTCTATTTCCATTTTCATCTATTTCAAATGGAATTGTTGATGAATACTTTGTTTTTGGCGCAGAAGTGTTATCCATTGTTATCATTAATGTATTGTCCGCGCCCTTGTATAAGACATTGGGTTTTCCTCCATAGTTCAATAAGGAAGTGTATGTATTATACGCACTGCTCATACTAGGACTAACAGCGTCTATGTATACCCAAAAAGAAATTGCATAAGTATAATTAAAGCTTTTATTAAAAGATGCGTCATAATTTAAATCATAGTTGAATCCTTTATTCAGACTCTGGTAAGACGCTAGAATATGCTGCGAGTTGGTATAAATAGGATTATCAATAAGCATAATGCCGCCTTGTTTGGAGAATTTCATCGCAGCATAAGGATATGTAAAATATCCAACATTCAATAAAATGGCGCTCACCAATAAGATATAATCAGTGGTAGTGGGTTTCACAAAAGCACTTGAAGCGGCACCCTTGTTCTTGGAACCCGCATCTAAACCGGTGAGTTTTACAAAATTGTCAATAAATGCGACGAGTAAGCAAGGTATGTAAAAAATGGAATTGACTATTAATTGTGCTAGAGGATTATTTTGATAAAAATTGCTAAATGTAAGTGCTCTAAAAATAATGGCAGCAATAACAATAATAATAACAATATTTATTGCCATTTTTCCGTAATTATTTGAAGATAAATTAGCTACTGCTTGAGTTCCAAAGATTGACATAATTGCAATAAAGAACACAAATGCGCCTAATAGAAAAAAATATTTCATAATCGTAAAAATTTTGTTTTCATCATTCATAAATCTCTCATATGCTGTAGAACCCGTTTTCACGACTGGGTCTTTAGAATAATATAATGAATAAAAGTTGAGAAACAAAAATAAAATTAAAAAAATGATTAAAGAAAAAAATAAACCATAGATAGTTGTTGATAAGTATTTCATAACATATCCGCCTGGATTATAAAAATAATAAAATGAAGATAAAACAAAAAAGGCCAATAAAATAAAAGTATTTTTAAATGTTTCAAACCTGAAATCAACAAATTTAAATTTGTCATTACCTTTTGATGCATTATAAAAGATAAATGCTGTAGACAATAATGAAATAATGATAAAAATCGACGAATAATTAGTTACTATATTTTTTGGGTTATATACAAGAACGTAACAAATAACAATTACATATACTATTAAAAAAAGTAATTTTACAATAGACAATTTATTAAGCATAATGCTAGCTAATATTGTGCGTCCAGCTTGTTCTGGATTTTCTGCAGCAATGGCAGAAGCTTCAGTTAATGGTACTCCTTGAACTATATTTGTTTTATTTGATGAACTCATAATTAGATATACTGTATAATATATATAATTATTTTATAATTTTATTTTTATAATAATCGATAATTTGACAACTCAAACTCGCAACATATTTTCCATAGCTGTTTTCTCTCCGTGGCAGTTTCTGCACAAGGCAATCAAATTGTCTACTTCATTGGTTCCGCCGTATTCCAATCGAATCTTGTGATCAATTTCAAAAGTATGATTCAATTGTTTATTGCATTTTCCACACTTCCAATTTTGATTGGAAGCTACATATTTTTTCTTTGTTTCGCTAACAGAGCGTTTGGTTGATTTGCCGCCAGATTGCATCATTCTTCGTTCAAAATTTGTTTCTTGTGGCCCCATCGTTTGATTTAACCCGCTCATAAAGCCGCCACTCATTCCAGCACCAGCATCAGCCCCACTAGTAAAATCAACAATAGGAGACAACATATCCATCGAAGATTTGTCAATAGGCATATATTTTACAACATTGTTGGCGTGTAATAAGATTTTTTTGCACTGAAGCGGGTCTCTCTTAATAAGCAAATAGAGAGAAATTCCTAGAAGAGCCAAAAATCCCATTTGAAAGTATTTTTTATAAGAAAAGAACATTTTCGAATATTTTCCGTCGTGATATGCATTGTATATTAAAAATGCAGTTGCTCCTAGAATAAATAATTCAAGTTTCATAATATTATTATATTATTGTAATATTATTATAATAATTATTATAATTATTATTTTTGCGTAAAAATACAACAACTGTGTAAAATTGCTACAACCACGCTCGTTTGCTATGCAAATTCTTGATATTTTTCAATGTCCTCACCATCATCTTGTGGAATTGTCTTTTCTTGAGTTTCTTGCGAGTTCCCGACGATAGCGAACCTGCGGATAGTGCCTTTTTTTCAGTTGAATGAAGTTCATCGAGTAGTTCCTTATTTGGTAAAGTTGTAGTAGAAGACGACGACGAAGATCCCGATTTTTTGGTGCGTTTAAAATGCGAGAATACGGAATTTAGGGAATTCAACTTTTCAATAAGATTGGGAACATTAATAGGGTGGTCACTAGCGTTAATTAAAATAAACATAAGCTCTTTCATTTTTTCAATCATCTCCATTTGTGCGTCATTCAATTTTTTATGCGCATCCAAAACATCTTCAACAATGGGAATATAAGATACGACAAAACCCCATAAATCAATGTTTTTCAGAAATACTTGACTAAAATAAGCGTATTTATCAAATTCTCCGTTCTTTGTAAAGGTGACAAGAATTTTGGTAATATATTCAAAAATGAAATAAAAAGTAAAATCATATTCAATTAATTCACTTTTAAAAGATTCTTCTTTAGTATTCAAATCATTTTCAAATAAGTTTTTGAATATGTTGTTCATTGTTTTAAGATGACCTGGGCCGCGTTCGTTTACCCATTCAAGCGCATAATTTATTACAAATGTTCGTAGTGTATGACGATCGGGGTTTGGATGTTTTGCCAAAAAGCTCTTGTACATTTTGGTGAAGAGAGAAGTAAACAAGATATTGGAAAACGGAATATTGTATTGGAAGGGTCGATTTGTTAACACCTTTGGTATAGGTTGTCCAGGTTGATAACTGGTAGAAAGTCCCCAATCAATGAGCCGAGTGTGCAATACACTGTCTTCTTCTCTCACTAAAATATTTGACGATTTCAAATCGCAATGGAAAACTCCAACCGCATTCATAGGGACAATACCGAGGCCTAAAAGCTGAATAAGTGATTTGTTTAGTTCTATCATTTTATCTGCGGATTGCCAATGTTCATCAATAAATTTGCTGACATCGATGCCACCATAAGGCATATTTAAAGCAAGTAATTCTTGCAAAGATTCCCTTCTGTTGATATTTTCTTTATCCAGGTCCATTTTTTTAAGGGCGCTGCATTTTTCATCAAAGTTTTCTAAATCTGCTGGAGACAAAGGGGATGGTTCACAAATGGAGAATCCGTCTACAAGAAAGTAGTCGGAGTAATTGGGAATATTCTTCAATAGTTTATTAAACTTTAAAACTTCCATTTTCTCTTTGAGCGCGTATTTCTTTTTCATAAGTTTTGATATTTGATTACTTGTTGGCCTTGAAGCTGTCTTTGTTTTGCATTTTAACGCGGGTCTAAAAATGCAACCGAATCCGCCAGAACCTAGCACTTTTCCACCTTTTGAATGTGAATATGTCTTATAATTTTTATAAGTTTTCGCCATTGGTTATTGGTTAATATATGCAAATATAAAAAACTCACAAAATGTTATTTGTTATTTATTGTATAAGTAGTAAATCAATAATGCGAACAATAATATCAATACTACATAAATTATTTTGCCACGCATCTTGTAGTATTCCTTCATTTTAACATCTTTCGGTTTATACTGTTCATAATAATTAATATAAAACTGATTTAAAGAAATCTTCGGTTTTTCAAGGCGTTCATTTATTTTGTTGTGAATAAAACGCATCCAACGAATAAATGTGTCTCGTGTGTCTAAATAAGGTGTAACGGGATATTCATCCAGTAATTTACTAAAATAAGTTGCAATAGCTTCATTAGGGATGAACATTGGTATGTTATGAATGAATTCGTAATATTTTTTTTTTGTAATGGTGTTGGGTCTAAAAGGATAGCACATCGTTACAGTGTGAAGGAAGAACCAATAATGAGGCCCCCATACTTTTGGATCTAATTTATATTGTGAATTTTGCGTATTTTGCATTCTATTTACTATAGTGGCAAAAATATAATTGAATTTTAACATTTAAACATAAAATGATATACTATCGTAACCTTCAAGGATTATGAACAAGACAAATAACATTTGCAATAATTGTGGTAAACACGGTCACTTATTTCATCAATGTAAACTCCCCATAACAAGCTATGGTATTATACTCTTTCGACACAGCGCTGAAGGTCTGCAATTCTTAATGATTCGTCGAAAAGACACTTTTGGTTATATAGATTTTATTCGAGGTAAATATTCTCCTTATAATATTGAACAACTGCAAAAAATAGTGGATGAAATGTCTGTGCAAGAAAAAGAGCGAATTCTTGTTGGCCCCTTTGATAAACTGTGGAAACAGCTTTGGGGAGATACTACAGGAAACCAATACCGAAGTGAAGAGTATGCGTCTAGTAAAAAATTTGATGCAATAAGAAACGGAGTTATTATAGAAGATAAATTGGTCAAACTGGAAGATATAGTTTCAAATAGTAAAAGTCTTTGGTTAGAAACAGAATGGGAGTTTCCAAAAGGACGAAGAAATTTTCAAGAAAAGGATTTAGATTGTGCTATTCGTGAATTTGAAGAGGAAACTGGGCTTTCCAAGAATGATGTTATAATTATTGACAATTTGTTGCCTTTTGAAGAGATGTATATTGGTTCTAATTATAAATGTTACAAGCACAAATATTTTTTGGCTTTTATGAATAAAAGTGAAGAATTGTTGCAAAATTTTCAAAAAACAGAGGTTAGCAAATTAGATTGGAAAAATATAGAACAATGTTTGGAATCTATAAGACCATACAATTTAGAGAAAAAACAGTTAATACTGAATATAAATAAAGTTTTACAAGAATATAGAATATATTCGTAATATATAATAGTACAATGAATCCTGATTCTTTATCAATGTTAAAATCAAAAACTTCTAGAAAAAAACAAAAAACACCGAAAACAAAGGATAATTTGATGGATCTTAAAAGTGAGTTTGAAGAAAATAAATGTTATACAAATTTATACAAGGATGAATGCAACAAATTTTTATTAAAAAAAGAATTATTGGAGAGAAGAGAATTGGAGAAAGAACCTGAAGCAAATGATTATTTATATCCTACGCTCAATGACCCAAATTTTAATATAAAAATTGCCGAAAAGAAAGAATTTAATGATACAAAATATGATGGGACTATTTACAATATAAAAGAACAAGCGGAAATTTTGAGCAAAGCGGATTTTGAATTGGCACCTCACCAAGGATTTGTTCGCAATTTTATGTCATTTCAAACGCCTTATAATAGTTTGTTATTGTTTCATGCTTTGGGTTCGGGAAAAACTCTAAGTGCAATTGGTGTGTGTGAAGAAATGCGTGCTTATTTAAAACAAATGGGTATAGTAAAAAGAATAATAATCGTTGCGTCTCCCAATGTACAAGACAATTTTCGTGTTCAATTATTCGACGAGAGAAGATTAAAATTAGTAGATGGTTTATGGACAATGCGAGATGCAATAGGGAATCGATTATTGAAAGAAATAAATCCGATGAATATGAAGGGTTTAAAGAAGGAAAAGGTAATTAGTCAAATTAAAAGCATTATAAATACTTCTTACTTGTTCTTGGGTTACATAGAATTTGCCAATTACATTGATAAAACGCAGCAAGTAAAAGGGGAATACAAATCAGACAAAGAGAGAAAGGCTCGTATGTTGCGCAATTTGCAGAATGAGTTTGATAATAGATTAATTGTGGTTGACGAGGTCCACAATATTCGTATTGCTGACGACAATGACAATAAAAAAGTGGCTGATAAATTATTAGAATTAGTAAAATCCGCGAACAATTTGCGCTTATTGTTGCTTTCTGCGACACCAATGTATAATAGTTATCAAGAAGTAATATGGTTATTAAATTTAATGAATATCAACGATCGAAGAGGTGTAATCGAAATTAAAGATGTGTTTGACAAAAATGGGAATTTCAAAAAGAATTCCAAGGGGGAAGAAGTTGGCAAAGAACTTTTGATACAAAAGGCTACAGGATATGTTTCATTTGTTCGCGGAGAGAATCCTTATACCTTTCCTTTTCGCGTTTATCCAGAGATTTTTTCTCCAGAACATTCTTTTTTAAATAAAGCAATAAAATATCCAAAATATCAAATGAATGGAAAACTTATTAAAGATGAAGACAAGTTGAAAATATTGAAATTATACTTGACAAATATAGGCGAATATCAATCAAAAGGTTATCAATTTATTATAGATAGTTTACGAAAGCGTAAAATTACAACCACAACAAAAAAAGGTGTTGTGAGAGAAATGCCTAGTTTTGAAAATATGGAATCATTTGGTTATACATTATTACAAATTCCAATTGAAGCATTGAATATTGTTTATCCAATAGAAGGTTTGGATGAAGTAATGGAAGATCTTATTCCTATTGATAAATACTCCGAATCCTCTGACGAATCGTCTGGTTCTCTTATTTCAAACGACGACGCGTTAGAAAAAGCTAAATCAAATATCGCAGATCAAGAAAAACCCGATTTAAAAACTTTTGAAAAACCGTTTTTAGGATTAGAGTCAGTCGCAAGCTTAGACTCAGAAATGCAAGTGGAACCCCAAAGACCTTTAACCACACTTCCTTCTGAAACAGAAGTAGTAGAAGGACCTGTTGTCGAATTAACAAGAAAGCCTTCGAGCGAGCCCTCGGTTTCTAGTATTGAATTCGAACCTCTGGTAAAGGAACAACCTCTGGTAAAGGAACAACCTCTGGTAAAGGAACAACCTCTGGTAAAGGAACAACCTCT
>Ga0187845_1002142_pt1 | contig 10858 bp, 10 predicted proteins | sample SpaLakP09_SKY_68_FD_134515 | JGI IMG/M metagenome (GOLD analysis project Ga0187845, IMG submission 134515) | Oligotrophic lake water microbial communities from Sparkling Lake, Wisconsin, USA - SP09_SKY_68 | ecosystem: Environmental > Aquatic > Freshwater > Lake | place: USA: Sparkling Lake... | reverse complement strand
CCAGGCGCAAGAAACGTCACATTTGAACAATTGCGAGCAGCATACCGAGATCAGGTTGAAGCTCTATACGAGGGTGGTTCAGACGTATTTTTAGTTGAGACTATTTTCGATACCTTAAATGCAAAAGCTGCCTTATTTGCTATTGACGAGTTTTTTGAAGAAAAAGGTGTGCGTATTCCAATAATGATCTCTGGAACAGTAACCGATGCTTCCGGACGCATACTCTCTGGCCAAACTGTTGAAGCTTTTTGGAATAGTTTGCGTCATGCTAAGCCCCTAACATTCGGATTAAATTGCGCCCTTGGTGCAGCCCTAATGCGCCCTTACATAGCTGAGCTTGCCAAAGTTTGTGATGTTGCAGTTTCTTGTTACCCTAACGCTGGATTGCCAAATCCAATGAGTGATACAGGATTTGATGAAACGCCTGAGATGACATCGAAGTTGCTTGATGAATTTTCACGCGATGGCTTAGTTAATCTTGTTGGTGGCTGTTGTGGAACTACACCAGCGCATATTAAAGCAATTGCAGATGCTGTTGCCAAGAGAGCTACACGTCATTGGGATGCATACAAGGAGTCTGCATTATGAGTGAGTTGAAGCTTCCTCCAATGCGTCTTGCTGGTTTGGAGCCATGTAATATCAGCCCACTTGTGCGCTTTGTAAACGTTGGTGAGAGAACTAACGTTACAGGATCAAAAGCTTTTTCTCGAATGATTCTTAATGGACAGTACGATGAGGCGCTGTCTGTAGCACGTCAACAAGTTGAAAATGGCGCACAAATAATTGATATCAATATGGATGAAGCCATGTTGGATTCAAAAGCGGCAATGGTTCGCTTCTTAAACTTGATAGCATCAGAACCAGATATTTCTAGAGTTCCTTTGATGATCGACTCATCAAAGTGGAGCGTCATTGAGGCAGGTCTTCAATGCGTTCAAGGTAAAGCCATTGTTAATTCAATCTCTATGAAAGAGGGTGAGGACGGGTTCAGGCACCAAGCAAAACTAATCCGCCGCTATGGTGCTGCTGCAGTTGTTATGGCCTTTGATGAAAAAGGGCAAGCAGATACTTATCAAAGAAAAATAGAAATTTGTGAGCGTAGTTATAAAATTTTAGTCAACGAACTGGGATTTCCTGCCGAAGATATTATTTTTGACCCTAATATTTTTGCTATCGCAACTGGTATCGAGGAACACGATAACTATGCTAACGACTTCATCAATGCTACAGCATGGATCAAAAAGAATTTACCTGGCGCCAAGGTAAGTGGTGGTGTTTCAAACGTTAGTTTCTCGTTCCGTGGAAATGATATTGTTCGTGAAGCTATTCATACGGTTTTCTTATATCACGCCATCCGTGCCGGATTAGACATGGGAATTGTCAACGCTGGACAGTTGGGCGTTTACGTAGATTTGGATGAGAAATTAAAAGAACGTGTAGAAGACATCGTACTTAACCGTTTTGCAGAAAAAGAAGGCAAAACTCCAACTGAGCGCTTATTAGAGATCGCAGATGAATATAAAGGCGGTGGTGCAAAAGCTGAAGAAACCTTGGCTTGGCGCGAAAACACTGTGCGGGATCGATTAACTCATGCCTTAGTTCACGGTATCACTTCTCATATTGTTGAAGACACCGAGGAGATGCGTTTAGAAATTTCCAATGCCAATGGGCGACCTATCGAAGTAATCGAAGGTCCATTGATGGATGGCATGAATGTGGTTGGTGATTTATTTGGCGATGGAAAAATGTTTTTACCTCAGGTTGTCAAAAGTGCTCGGGTAATGAAGCAGGCAGTAGCACATTTAATTCCGTTTATTGAAGAAGAAAAAAGACAGATTCTAGAGAGTGGCGGGGATGTTAAGTCTCGTGGAAAAATTATCATGGCTACTGTAAAGGGCGATGTTCACGATATTGGAAAAAATATTGTTACAGTTGTTTTGCAATGTAATAACTTTGACGTTGTAAATATGGGTGTAATGGTTCCATGTAATCAGATACTAGAAAAAGCCAAAGAAGAAAAAGCAGACATTATTGGCTTGTCAGGTCTCATAACACCATCTTTAGAGGAGATGGCTTATGTGGCTGAAGAGATGCAACGTGATGAATATTTCCGCGACAAAAAAATGCCGCTGATGATTGGGGGCGCCACAACGTCACGTGTACATACTGCCGTCAAAATTGCCCCGTTTTATGATGGTCCAGTCGTATACGTTCCGGACGCATCAAGAGCAGTATCTGTCGCATCGAGCTTACTCTCTGATGAGGGCTCTAAAAAGTTTATTGATAATTTAGTTATTGATTACGAAAGAATCCGTCAGCAACATGCCAATAAAAAGCAAACGCCACTAATTAGCATTGAATTAGCCAGGGCGAATAAACAAGCAATTGATTGGGGAAAAGAGCTTATAACTAAGCCGATGTTTATTGGACGAAGAGTTTTCAAAAATTACGATTTAGCAGAAATTGCAAAATGTATTGACTGGACACCATTTTTCCAAACTTGGGATTTGGCTGGTAAGTTTCCTCAAATATTAGATGATGAGGTTGTTGGCGATTCGGCTACAAAAGTCTACCAAGATGCTCAAGACATGTTGTTAAAAATCATCCAAGGTCGCTGGATACAAGCTGATGCCGTCCTTGCTTTTTACCCGGCAAATAGCGTTGAGGATGACATTGAACTTTATATGGATGAATCACGTCAAGATGTAATTCTGACCTGGAAGAACTATAGACAGCAGTCAGAGCGTCCAGTTGTTGACGGTATAAAAAAACCTAACCGTTGTTTGGCAGATTTTGTCGCCCCTAAAACATCTAATGTCACTGATTATGTGGGGATGTTTGCTGTGACAGCAGGGCACTCCATTGAAAAGAAATTAAAAGAATTTGAATCTAAGCACGATGACTATAGTTCGATCATGCTTAAAGCTTTAGCAGATAGATTCGCAGAAGCTTTTGCTGAAAAAATGCATGAGCGAGTGAGAAAAGAATTTTGGGGCTATGCCTCTGGTGAGGTTTTAACTAATGCAGAAATGATTGACGAGGCTTATCAAGGAATTCGTCCAGCGCCAGGTTATCCAGCCTGCCCTGATCATTTAGTCAAGAAAGATATGTTTGATGTTTTGAGAGCAAGTGAAATTAATATGACCCTAACCGAGTCAATGGCTATGCTTCCAGCCTCAAGCGTAAGTGGGTTCTACATAGCCAATAAAAATGCTCAATATTTTGATGTTGGCCGTATTGGTGATGATCAAAAGGAAGATTTTGCTAAACGCCCCAAATAACCATTTCTTCATGAGCGAGTGCAGCTTTGAGTAATTGGATAAATGGAAATGCTCTTTGTCCTAAGCGATCTGCTTTTAGAGAATTATTTTCTGAATCATTTTTCAAATCTTCAGATGTAAGTGCTTTACGAAGCTCAAGATCGCGTGCAATTGCAGCTTCTAATTTTTTAATTGCCGGTTCTAATTGCTCAACTAAAAAAACACCTTTATTTTCTAAAGGTCTCTCAATGGCGTTAAATATTAGTTGGGTAAGATCGCTCAACATCATAACGTCAACAGAATTTTTACATTGAAATTTATATAGCATTTTTCTAGATTAACATTAAAACAATAACCAAATAGATATCATTCATGCTTCCCGCCATAAAAAAACAAATTATTAACTTAATGCAAGGTGCACTGAGCGAGCTTGCTAGTGGGCGAGGCATCTCAGAATCTTTACCTATTCCGCATTTAGAGCGCCCTAAGGTCGCAGAGCATGGAGATATTGCAACAAATATTGCCATGCAATTATCTAAAGCCTGGAAGATTAACCCTCGAGATTTGGCTCAAGAATTTGTTGCTAGATTGGCCACCCAGCAGAACTATTCAAATTTACTTGCTTCTGCTGAAGTTGCTGGACCTGGATTTATTAATCTTCGATTGACGCAAGCTGCAAAGACTAATGTGATTAACTCAATTTTTACAGAAGCAGAGAATTTTGGTCGGCAGCCAGCAATTGATAAAAAAGTTTTAGTGGAGTTTGTATCTGCAAACCCTACGGGCCCATTACATGTTGGGCATGGGCGTCAAGCTGCGTTGGGAGACGTTTTATCAAGCTTACTCCAAACTCAGGGTTTACAAGTTCATCGGGAGTTTTATTACAATGATGCTGGCGTACAGATTCAGAATTTAGCTATTTCTGTTCAAGCTAGAGCTAAAGGATTTAAGCCTGGTGATACGGAATGGCCAGCACTTGCATATAACGGCGAGTACATTGCAGAAATTGCTAGAGATTACCAATCAAAATTAACAGTTGGGGCTGCAGATGGTCAGCCAGTAGTAGCTGATGGTGATATTGAAAATTTCGAAGCCATTCAACGTTTTGCAGTTGCTTACTTAAGACGTGAACAAGATATTGACTTGCAATCCTTTGGAGTTAAGTTTGATTGTTACTACCTAGAATCATCTTTATATACTGATGGCGGTGTTGACTCGGTAGTTTCTGACCTAGGAGCTGTTGGTAAAACCTATGAGTCTGAAGGTGCTCTCTGGCTTAGGACGACAGATGATGGGGATGATAAAGATCGGGTGATGCGTAAATCGGACGGCAGCTATACATACTTTGTCCCCGATGTTGCTTATCACGCAAGTAAGTGGTCTCGAGGGTTTACGCACGTCATTAATATTCAGGGAAGTGATCATCATGGGACCATTGCACGCGTGAGATCAGGTATTCAAGGGGTTGCGGCTAAACGACAATGGGGTATTCCAAAGGATTACCCGCAGTATGTACTTCATAAAATGGTTACCGTTATGAAGAGTGGTGAAGAGGTCAAAATTTCAAAACGCGCAGGCTCTTATGTCACTGTAAGAGATTTAATTGAATGGTCTGGCGGGGTCACTGAGTCGACTTCAGAGGCTGAGCTTGCTGATGCTATTCGTAGAGGACGTGACGCTGTTCGGTTTTTCTTGATTTCTCGCAAGGCAGATACTGAGTTTGTATTTGATGTCGATCTAGCACTTAAACAAAATGATGAAAATCCAGTTTTTTATGTGCAATATGCGCATGCCAGAATTTGTTCAATATTAAGACAGTGGGCAGGTGATGAAAGAGCGTTGGTAAAAGCTTCATTAACTTGTTTAACTAGTACGGCATCTGATTCTTTGTTACGCCGTTTAGCTGAATATCCTGACCTATTAACTGATGCGTCAAAAGATATGGCGCCACATGCGTTAGCATTCTATTTGCGGGACTTAGCGAGCGAATTTCATACTTTTTATAATGCAGATCGAGTGTTAGTTGATGATGAAGAAATACGTTTGGCAAGGCTGGCTTTGCTTTTTGCAACAAAACAAGTCATTGCTAATGGCTTGGGTATTTTAGGAGTTTCTGCACCTAATAAGATGTAAGAGGTAATATAAGCAATATGGAAAAAAACAGACAAAACATGCAATTTCATAGCAAAAGCTCTGGCAGCACATTAATGGGCTTTGTCCTTGGTCTTCTTCTGGGATTAGCTATAGCGGTGGGGGTTGCCGTTGTTTTAAAAAAAGGAGCTCCTGAGCCCAAGTTTAATTTAAGGGCTCCTGAGTCAGCGAATAAGCCAGTTGCCGTTGAAGCTATTGAAGAAGGTGAAATTCAAGTTGAGGATCGTCCTAATTTGAATAGAGCCATTCAAAGCAAAGTACCGCTACCAGGCGAGTCTGCTAGAAAAGATCCTATAGCAAATATTGCAGAAGCAAATCAAGGCCCTGAATATTGGTTACAAACTGGAGCCTATAGAAATCAAGATGAGGCTCAAAGACAAAAAGCAAATTTAGCTATGCAAGGTTTAGAAGCGCTGATATCTGAACGTGAAGTTGAGGGCGCAACTCTTTGGAGAGTAAGAGTTGGACCTTACATAGGACAGGTAGAGGTGCGTGAAATTAGAGCAAGATTGCAAGGCGCAGGAATTACTTCAACTGTTATTCGTATTAATAAGGCCAACTAAAATGAATTTAAATTTATACGCCGTGATAAAAAAGATAAGCTTCAGTCTGTTTTTTTTAAGCTTGCTCGGTGCAGTTTCTGCCCAAACACGACCAATAGAAGAGGGTTTTGATTACCGTGTTTTACCTATCGCTCAAGCTATAGAGACGAAGGGGAAAATTGAGATACTTGAATTTTTTTGGTACGGCTGCCCTCATTGCCATGACTTCGAGCCACAGTTAGATGCTTGGGTTAAGCGCCAAGCAAAAGATGTGTCTGTTAAAAAGGTACCAGTAGCCTTTAGAGATGATTTACTACCTCATAGTCAGCTTTTTTATGCATTAGAGAGTTTAGGTAAATCAAATCTGCATGCCAAGGTTATGGAAACTATGCATGTTGGTAAAAGAAAGCTCCTTACGGAACCCGAAATAGCTGATTGGGCTGTTTCTCAGGGTATTGAGAGAGAAACCTTCTTAAAAGCATTTAAATCATTTACAGTAACATCTAAAGCTAGAGCGGCTAACCAGATTGCTCAAGCTTATAGAATAGATGGTGTTCCGACTGTTGCCGTACAGGGAAAATATATAACTTCACCATCCATTACCGCAGGTTCAAAAGCTAGGGCAATTGAAGCGATGGATCATTTGGTCAATAAGGCTCGAAAAGAAAAGTAATAAATAGTATTTAGCTTGTAATCGCTAAGTATCAAGAACTCCGCTCTGATTTAATTAGCGCGGAGTTTCTTTTTTAAGAAGCGCATGAGTGATCCTATTAAAGGAAGCTTTTCATAGAGCTCTTCAGCCGCATCCCAGTAATCTCTATGCTCTGTGATTAAGTTATGGCTGATGGTTAGCCAAGAGCAACCACGAATAATTTGTTGATGAATCTCACCCTTAATTCTGAAGCGAAATTCCCAGGTAAGACATGCCTGATTTGAATTAGTAATCTCAGATAAAACAATAAATTTAGGTTGATCTACCTGCCCAAACATATGAACAAATATTTTTTTGATGTCGTGCTGTCCCCTTACTTCATTAAAGGGATCTTTAAAAAAGGCATCCGTAGAATAAAGATCGATCAAGTGATCGACTGTACCGAGACTCAAACCCTCAAAACGTTTGATAATTTCTTTAGTGAATAGATTATCTGACATTTATATTTTTACAAATTTCTTTAACAAAAAGAAGTAAATAGGGTAAGGAAGTATTCTTAAGAATTTAAGAAACAAAGAAAACTGCTTAGGAAAATGAATGTCAAAATCACCGGCAGTCATACCATCAATAATATGTTTAGCAGCCACATCACTTGTGATGAGAGCCGGCATATGAAAATCATTTTTAGCAGTTGCTTCGGTGGCTACAAACCCCGGATTAATCATGTAAACATTAATACCTAAAGGCGCCAAATCATAATAGAGGTTTTCACAAAAATTTATCATTGCTGCTTTGCTAGGCCCATAAGCTAGTGCTTTAGGAAGACCGCTATATCCAGCAACGCTTCCGACAATACCAATACCACCATTTTTTTGGCGAATAAAATCGGGTAAAACAACAGAGCATGCTGACATAGGCCCAATGACATTAGTAGCAATAATTGTTTTAGCTTTATCTAAGTTAAATTCATCAGCTCTCAGTGGCTCATAAACTCCAGCAACGTAGAGAAGAAGATCTAGTTCACCCCAACTATCTTTAATAGTTTTGTAGGCATTCTTTAAAGAAGTCTCATCTAAAACATCACAGCTAACTACTAATGACTTTTCATGAGGGTACGCAGCTTTTATTTCTTCTAATGACGAAGTGCGCCTTGAGCTAAGCACTACTTTTGCTCCTAACTTTAAAAGTGCATGAGCGGTAGCTTGACCAATTCCGCTAGAGGCCCCAATAACCCAAACTTTTTTCCCTAGGAAGCTGTCGATTTTTTGATTTAGTGACATATTAAGAAGGCCTTCTTAAGGTGAACTGAATAACGTCGGTACTCTTTTCTGCAAATCCTGCGGCACAATACATTAAATAAAGATTCCATAATCTTATGAACCGATCATCAAACCCCTGTGATTGAATTTGATCAAGTGAGGTATTGAATTTTTCATGCCACATCCGCAGAGTTTTTTGATAGTCTGCTCCAAATGAATAAACAGACTCAACAATCAATCCAGCTTTTTCAGCGGATTCCTTAAATAGTGAAGTTGTTGGTAGCATCCCCCCTGGGAACACATATTGCTGAATGAAATCTGAACTTCTTTGATACTTATCAAATAGGTCTTCGGCAATGACAATACTTTGTATGCAAGCCTTTTTCCTGGTTTAAGACATCTATAGACCATTTCAAAATAGCTTGGCCAATATGATTGACCAACAGCTTCAAACATCTCAATGGAGGCAACCCCATCATATTGTTTGTTGTGATCTCGGTAATCTTTTAAAAGAATATTTGATTTGCCCGAACATGTACCATCAAGATTTTTTGATCTTTCTTGGGCGTAAGATGCTTGCTCTTGAGAAATGGTTAAACAATCAATATCAATATTATTTGATTTGGCTGTTTCCATCAGACCACCCCAACCACAACCAATTTCAAGTAAATGCTCTCCAGCGGTAAGACCTGTAGAGGAGATTATTTTTTCATACTTGGCTATTTGAGCGTCATGCAAGGATAAATTTTCATGACCAAAGATAGCACTTGAGTAAGTCATACTGGAGTCAAGCCACAGAGAATAAAAAGAATTTCCTATGTCATAGTGAGCATGAATATTTTTTTTACTACCTTCCTTAGAGTTTTTGTGTAGCCAATGCTTGATACGATAACCAAGCCTTCCTAACCAGCTACCATAAATAGCTTTCTCAATTACTTGGCGGTTGATTAAAAAAAGTCTAAGTAAAGATTCAACGTCAGGAGAGTCCCAATGACCGCTTATATATGTTTCTGCCAGACCTATATCACCAGACTTAAGGCAAGCCTTACAAACCGTCCAATCATGAATAACTATTTCAGCAGCAACCCCATCGTTATTACTGTTAAAAATAAGTTTGTTCCCGGACGGCGTTACAAGAGTTAGTTGCCCTGCTTGTAACTTGCTCAGAAGTTGAAATATAGCTTTAGCATGCCAAGGGTAACTTTCATTTTGTGCACTCAATGTATTTGCTTGGGTATTCATTTGCTCACTTCTGAAGCAGGTGGTATCGGTTTAGCATGAAATGGAACGCCTTTTAACCATAATCTAATTGCCTGCCAATGGATTCTGAAAATTACTCCAAAACTCATGGCTGGATAACGAATGGCTGACCAAATTATGGTGCCTAGTGTAATGTTTTTTTCAATTCCGTTAATACTAGTAATTAAAACCGGGCCATCAAGGTGGTATTCAATTCGAGCAACGTGTTGCGTTGGTGTTGATTTATGACTAAAAAACCTAAATAAGTAGGTGCCTTGGGTGTCGCAAAAAGGTGAAACATGGAATATTTTTGTGGATTTAAGGGTTTGGCCCCAATTGATATGACTACCATCATCATTATTTAAAAGATAACAATGCCTCTCACCAAATGTATTGTTTACTTCAGCAAGAACAGCCCTTAAATCACCATTCTTATTTTCAAAAAACCAAAAACTAACTGGATTGAATACATAACCAAGTACTCTTGGGAAGGTATGAAGCCATATTTCCCCATTTGCATCTTTAATGCCAAAACTCTCAATAATTTCATTAGCCCAACTTAGTGAATCTTCGCTACCTCCACCATGATCCTTATCGTAGAAAGATAGTAGAGAAGCGGAGTTGTCACCTAAGCCCCATTGTGAAATACCCTCTTTTAGTTCAGTGCGGGCGCGCATGGGAATGCGCAATGAAAATACTGCGTAGCTAAATGAGTTTTTAGCTGGTTTTACGCGGGTATGCCGTACCTCACCAAAGCATAACTTAGCTAAGCTCATACGGCTTTAAATCGTTATGAATGGGACGGTGAATGATTTCAGAAATAGCTTCTGCAACTAGCTCTCCAGAGCGTAGGCCATCTTCGTGGAAGCCATAGCCTGTCCATGCCCCACAAAACCAAGTATTTCTGTGGCCTTGTATTAACGATAGATTTGCCTGTGCCTCAACTGCAGCTTGGTCAAAAATTGGGTGAGAGTATTGAATTTCAGTATGGATTTTATTTCTCGCAGGCTCCATGACTGGATTTAAGCTCACAATAATTGCTTGATCATTCAACGCTAATGGCAGTGGCTGAAGTTTATTAATTAAGTAGTTAACACAAACTTGTTGAGCATTCGAACCGTTTGCTAGAGAACAAGTGTAATTCCAGGCGGCCCAGCATTTTTTGTTTTCAGGCAGAAGTTTATCATCTGTATGAAGAATAACAGTATTACTTTGGTATTTTATGGAACTCAATATACCAAGCTCTTGCTCATGAATGTCACTAATTAGCTTGAGAGCTTGATCGCTATGCGTTGCAAAAATAACATGGTCGAAATTTTTAGTTGAGGTTTTTGAACTTATTTGTATGCCGTCATTTTTTCGAGAAACATTTGTTACTGATTCCCTAATAAATTGTCCGCCGTTTGAGTTAATTGATTTAACAATTCGATTTACATATTCTCTTGATCCACCATTCACTGTTAACCATTGCGGCCTATTAGTGATTTGAATAAGGCCATGATTATGGCAAAATCTAATCATTGTTGAGATTGGAAAAGATAGCATTTGAGATACTGAGCATGACCAAATTGCTCCTACCATTAGTAAGAAGTACCAATCTCTAAATGCTTCGCTAAATTGATGTTTCTGAATAAACTCGCCAACAGAGAGCTCTAGCCCATCAGTTTTATTTTCTATCGCTACTTTTGTACATAATTTATTAAAGCGAATAACATCTGCAACCATTCTTAAGAAAGAGGGCTTCAGTAGATTTTT
>Ga0187845_1002137_pt1 | contig 10874 bp, 10 predicted proteins | sample SpaLakP09_SKY_68_FD_134515 | JGI IMG/M metagenome (GOLD analysis project Ga0187845, IMG submission 134515) | Oligotrophic lake water microbial communities from Sparkling Lake, Wisconsin, USA - SP09_SKY_68 | ecosystem: Environmental > Aquatic > Freshwater > Lake | place: USA: Sparkling Lake... | reverse complement strand
GCTTCGCCGGGGGCGACCCAGACGGTGCAATGCGGATGATCGGGGCTGCTGCAACGCTTCATGGGCGGTTATGAGTTCGACGCTTGGGATCTCAGCTTACGCGATTGTAACCGGGCGTGGCGCGCGGATTTCATACTTGAACAAGACTTTTTTCCAAGATGCATTATTTACCACAGTCAAACTCGCGGCAACGCCGTCTCGTCGCGCGCGGCGGCCGCGACACGGATGAGAATGGCGCTGACGTTGTCCGGAACGAAGAACGCGGCCGGATGGGCATCGTAGGCGTCCATCAGGGCAGCCAGCATCGTCGCCGCGTCCGCGGTGCCGTCCAGCAGTTGCGGCCATTGCGCCACCCAGCCGGCCGGGTCGGAGCACGACCACAGGCCGTCCGTCGCCAGCAGGTAGCTGCCGCCCGGCCGCAGTTCCAGCGGGCGGCGGTCGGCCAGGCCGGACAGCCAGGCCGGCAGGTTCAGCGGCGACAATTCGTACAGCGGGTCGTTCAGTCGCGTCGGGTCGGCGAACGCGTTCCCGAGCAGGAAGGCTTGCGCGATCTGCGGCCGGTGTTCGCCATGCACCTGACGCCACCAGTCGGCTTCGCCCAGCAGGCCGGCCATCGCGTAGGCGGTGGCGGGGACGTGGTCGACCGTCAGCGGCGTGGCGCGCGAAGGCAGGATCTCGTACAGCCGCGAATCGCCCACGTGGTACAGCAGCGGCGTGTCGTCCGCGCGCAGTTCCAGCAGGGTGAGCGTCGTGCCCGGGCGGGGGCCGGGGTCGCCGGCGAAATGGCGCTGCAGGTCGGCGTGCAGCGCGTCCAGGCGGCGCGCCAGTTCCGCGCCGCTCGCGCACGGCGGCAGCGCGAGCAGGCCGGCGACGACGGCTTCCGCGGCTTCGCGGCCGTGGCCATGGCCGCCCATCCCGTCCAGCACGGCCAGGCGCGCGTGGCCGGGATGCCACCCGGGCAGGTGCCGGCGCTGCACGGCCTGGTCCTGCAGCCAGGCGGCATGGCCGTCATGGTCGATCAGCAGCAGGTTGTCCTGGTTTTCCGCGCGCAGTCGCGGGCCGGCACCCAGGCGCGAGCACGCGGCGACGTCGAGGGCGCCGAAGCGCAGTCCGGCAAGGAGGGGAGCAATGAGGGGAGAAATCGGCATCCCGCTACTCTAACCGCAAATGCCATTTCGCCAAGCGCCGATCAGATGGGGTTTTGCCGTCTACCCGTCAGTAACACGGCCGCGTTGACGAGTACGCAGGCACCGGCCGCCGCCATCGCGCACCGCACGCCGCAGGCGTCCGCCACGCGGCCCCAGAACAGGCTGCCGACCGTGTAGCCGCCCGCCATCACGACGAGATAGATCGCCAGCGTGCGCGCCCGCACGTCCGCCGGGAACGACAGCTGGGCGGCCGCGTTCAGGGTCGACACGACGGCCGACCAGGCCATGCCGCCGGCCACGATCAGCGGGATCAGGAGCGCCAGCGTATGGAGGAAGGGCATGATGGCCAGCATGGCGCCGTAGACGGCCAGCGCGCCGGCCAGGATGTTGGTCTTGTCGACGCGCGCGCGCAGCGCCGGCAGGCAGAACGCGGCCGCCACGGCGCCGGCGCCCAGGCTGCCCATCAGGGTGCCGAACACGCTGGCGTCCATCCGGAGGACGTCGCGCACGAACACGGGCAGCAGGCCCGCGAACGCGATGGTGGCAAAGAACACGGTGGCCACGTTGCGCAGGATGCGGCGGTAGCGCGGGCAGCCGAACGCCGTACGAACGCCTTCGCGCAGGCGCGCGCCATAGCCCGCGCACGGCTTCACGTGCGAGCGGTCGGCGCGCCACCAGGCGCGGTAGATGGCGAGCAGGCCCACGAACGAGATCGCGTTCAGGAGGAACAGCGGACCGGGACCGATCCACTTGAACAGCACGCCGCCCAGCGCCGGTCCGATGATCGCGGCCGTGTTGTACGACAGGTTGTTGAGGGTCGCGGCGGCTTCCACTTCGTCCGGCTCGACGAGCCCGGACATCGCCGCCTGCCAGGCCGGCCACATGAACGCGGAGCCGCAACCGAGGCAGAACAGCACCATGAGCACGATGACGTGCGGCGCATGGCCCGACGCGACGAGCGCCGCCAGCGTGCACGCGCAGCCGGCCATGAACAGGTTGCAGAAGAACAGGAACTTGGGGCGGTGCACGGCATCCGCGACGACGCCCGCGAACAGCGCAAACAGGAAGATCGGGATGTACGTACAGGTCTGCACGAGCGTCGTCGTGGACGCCGAGTGCGAGCTGGACGCGATCAGCCAGGCCGACGCGAACGTCTGGATCCACGTGCCGAGGTTCGAGACGAGGTTGGCGCACCACAGGTGCCGGTAGCGCGCATGGCGCAGGGGTTGCGTCAGCGGGACCTTGCGCCGGACTTGATTACCCGCCTGCGCCGGGGTGAAGCTGGATGTCGTCATCGGGCCAGTCTACGGGCACCGTCCGGCCGGGTCAACGCGGCAGTCGGGATGACCCCACCGGTGCGGGTTTTTCCCAACGTGACGTTTCGACAAGCCGGCGGTCATGCTATCTTGTCGCTCATGCACATACGCTTACTGGAACCCGCCGACGTCCCGGCCGCCGCCGCCGTGCTGCGCCGCGCCGCCGAAACGTTTTTTCTCCATGAATCCGCGCCCGAGGACGCCGCGGAGTTCCTCGCCCAGCACGACGCCACGGGGCTGCGCCGCAACCTGGACGCCGGCTTCGTTTACCACGTGGCCATCGTCGATGGCGTGCTGGCCGGCTTCATCGGCGTGCGCGGCGGCACGCATGTGTTCCACCTGTTCGTCGATTCCGCGTACCAGCGGCGCGGCATCGCGCGGGCGCTGTGGGAGGCGGGGCGCGCGGCGGCGCTCGTGCCGGACCATCCTGGATTCTTTACCGTGAACTCGTCGAATTTCGCCGTGCCGTTCTACGAGTCGCTCGGCTTCGAGCGCACTGCGCCCATGCAGGTCGACAAGGTGCGTTACAACCCGATGCGCCTGTCAGTGCCGCTCGTCGGTGCGGCGTAGCCACAGGCTGCTGGCCCAGCCTTCGACGCCGCTGCCCTCGACGCGCACGCGCCACCAGTCGCCGTCCGTCGCCCCCGTCGCGCTGACGACCGTCCCCGCACGCAGCACGCGCATCCGGGCGGCACGTACGCCGCGGTCTTCGCGCAGGTTCAGGTCGTCGATCACGCGATAGTGTGCGCCGGCTGCGGGAGCCGCGGCTGCCACTGTCATCGGCACGGGCGCGGGCGGCAGCAGCGCGGAGAACATCAGGCCGAATCCGAGCGTGCCGCCGGCCACCACGGCGAGCGCCCGCAGGTTGGGCCGGCGCCACCACGCGCGCGGCGTGCACCACGCGGCCAGCACGAGCGTCGCCGCCAGCGCACCGGCCCAGGCGAGCCAGGGAGCCATGGCGATCTCACGCATCGAAGCGCAGCACATAGTGGCCCGCGACGAGGTGGTGCCCGGCCGGCAGGCGGTAGGGCTGCTCCGGCGTCGCGGCGTCGATGGCGGCGACGAACGCCAGCTTCTCGTCCAGGTGGTACAGGGCCTGCGTGGGCGACAGGCGCGCGATCAGCCAGCCGTCCGGTCCCGCCTCGAAGCTGAACGCGTCGCGCGACAGGCCGAGGCGGTCGGCGCTCGACGGCGGCGTGCCTGCCGCGTTTTTCAGGAAGGCCGGCGAATCCAGCACCCGGAGGGCCGCGAGCATGGTCGCGCCACGGCCGAACGTGAAGCGCGCGCCCGGCGCCACGGGCAAGGCCGGCGGGTGCGGCAGCGTCAAGAGGGCGCAGTAGCGGTCGGCCAGCGCGGGCGCACAGGCCGTCAACTCGACGCGGGTGCCGTCGACGGGGCTGAACGTGGCCGGCACGGCGATCCGCTCGCGGCCGGCCTGCGTGATCGCCTGTAGCTGGTCCTGGTCGTCGACGGCGAAACCGATCACCGTCTCCGTCCCTTGCGCCGCCGGCACGAATGCGCGGTTCAAGCCGATCTCCAGCGCCTGCGCGCCCGTCTCGCGGTAGCGCGACAGCCGCGGCAGCGCCAGCGCCGCCAGCGTCACGCGCTGGCGTGCCACGGGGGCATACGTCGCGTCGACTGTGAGCGGTGCCGGGGTGCGGGCCAGCGGAACGGCCGTCAGTTCGGGGTCGGGTACGGCGCGCGGCTTCCACACGGCGGGGCGGGCGGATGCGGGTTTCACAGGCGCGGGCGCGCGGGTGGCCGTCGGCGCCACGCGCAGCAGCAGGCGCAGCGCGGCACCGGTGCCGTCGACGGCGCCACGCCGCGATTTGATGGTCCAGTAGCCGGCGGCCACGTCGTAGCTGCAGTCGAATGCATCCTTCGGGCGCACCTGCACCTCCAGCGGCGCCTCCGGTCCGTCGTTGATGAGGAGGACGGCGCCTTCCGCGCCGAACGGCCAGCCCGGCGCGGCATACGTGGCCTCGTGGGCGTCGTGGCCGATCAGGGTCAGTCTCTGGTTCGGGTAGATGGGGCAGACAGTCTTCCACACGGCGCTGTCGCGCGACACGCTGACGGTGTACTGCACGGCTTCGTTCGGGGCTGGCAGGTAGACGGCGTGGCCGAACTTCACTTCGACTTCGCCCGGCTCCAGGCGGTCGGCGCCGACGACGTGGTAACGGACGTCGTCGCCCTGCAGCAGGTCGCCGAAATCCTTCCGGTGCAGCGCGGAGAGGGATTCGGCGAGGTCGCGCACACGGGCGCCGCGCGTGAGGTGGCGGTCGTCGTCGACCTCTTCCTGCGGCAGCATCAGCGTGATGTGGGAAAAGCAGCGGGTGGCGGCACGCCCGCGCTGCTCGCGCGGCGCGCGTTCCAGCAGGTCGCGCAGCAGCGGACGGCGCGCGAATAGCGCCAGTCCGGGCGCCTGCCAGATGGCGTGGGCGTCGAAGACGTCGTTGATCTTGCCTAGGGCTTCATGTTGGACATAGACCGGCATGATTCGTTCTCCTCTAATGATTGGCTGCTGGCGGCAGCGGCACCTAGCAGGGGGCAGATGAAAAACAGCAGGTGCGAGCCGCCCGCCGACAGGAAGCTCATCGGCTGGCCCATCACCGGGAAGATCGCGAGGTTCGTGCCCCACGACAGCAGGAAGTGGCCGAACGCGAACGCGGCGCCGCCGGCGAGGAAGAAGCAGCGCAGGCGCGCGAGCCACGCGACGCGGAAATCGCGCGCGTTCGCACCCGCAAGCCAGCAGCGTACGGCGAGGCGAAGCAGCGCGGCGAGGAACAGCGCCTGCAGCAGCCACAGGCCCACGGCAGCAAGCAGGCCGTGGCGCTGCAGGAAGAACGACGCGGCGAAGTCGTCCTGCACGGCCGGGATGCGCAGCGCGGAGCCCGGATCGAGGCCCAGCGCCGCGAGGCCGAACGCGCCGTCCGCGCCGCGCCAGCCGCCCTGCGCGATGGCGCGGGCGCCCAGCAGCAATTGCTGTCCCGTGTGCGGATGCGTGCCCGGGTCGAGCCAGACGAGGAAGCGGTCGGCATAGAAATCCCAGCGCGCGATACCGTCCGCGCCCGCGCCGCGCAGCAGCGCGACCGTCGCCACGGCCGCCAGCGCCGCGCCGGCCAAGACGAACGCGGTGCCGCGGCGGCGCGTGGCCAGCGCCTGCGCCAGCATCATCGTGCCGGCCCACAGCGCGAGCAGCACGAGCGGCGAATAATCGTCGACCTGCACGAGGGCGACGCCGAGCAGCAGCATGAACAGCAGCGCCGGCGCCGCGACCCGGAGGGCACGACGCCACGCGCCGCCGAGCGCGGGACCGTCCGCGCAGGCGAGCGCGAGGCAGTGGGCGGACAGCGCGGCCAGCGCGAGCTTGGCGAATTCCACGGGCTGCAGGTCGAACACGCCCGTCTCGTCGCCGTACGCGACCTGCAGCAGCAGCGCAAGGAGCGCGACGGCCGTCAGCACCAACAGCGCCAGTTCGATGCGCGCCTGCGGCAGCGGCCGCACGGGGCGCACGAGGCCCGCCAATGTCGCGGCGCCCGTGCCCAGCGCGAGCAGCGCGGCCGTCTTGTGGAAGTGGCGCAGCCAGGCCGTATCGGGTGCGCCGAGCCCGAGGTCGAGCTGGGCGAGCAGGCCCAGCGCCAGCAGCGGCAGCGCGGCGGCGAGGACCGGCTCGAGCTTTCTCGGCGCCAGCAGCGCGAACGCGAGCGCGGCCCAGGCCACGATCAGTCCGATGCCCGGGCCGGCAGGGAGACCCGTGCGCTGCAGCCAGAACAGGACGGCGCCGCAGCCGGCCAGCAGCAGGGCCGCACCGGCCTTCCTGTTCGCGAGCAGTCCGGCCGCGCAGGCGACGCCGAGGATGGCCAGCAGCGGCACGGTCGCCTGCGCCGGCAGGTGCCACGGTGCGCGCCGCGTCCACGTCCAGGCGACGCCCGCCGGCAGGCGTTTCAGCGTGTCGGCATACAGCGCGACGTGGCCGCCGGGATGCATCCGCAGCACGTCGGCGCTTGTCGCGAGCAGCAGGCGCGTGCGGCCCGCAACCAGTGTCTGCCCAGCCTCCAGGCGTAGCGGGCGGCCGGCCAGCAGGGCCGCGTCGTTGCCTTCTTCCAGCAGCAGCGGCACGCCCGGTGCGGCGCTCATCCGCAAACCCTCGTCGCTGGGCGCGATGCCGGCCGCGTGCAGGGGCAGGCCGGAGATCGCGATGCGGTTGCCGCAATCGAGGTTGCCGCCGAAGACGAGGGGACGGCCGAACGCCAGCGCGCGCGGGGCGATCCGGTTCCACACATGCGCAAGGCGCGCTTCGGGACACGCCTGTTGCGGTGCGCCGTCGCGGCGCAGCAGCGCGCCGTCGTAATGCCAGCGCGTGGCCCCCGCCACGAGGTCGACCGCGTTCGCATCCGCCGCGTCGACGCGCATCCTCAGCACGCCGAGCTGGAATTGCTGGCCGCGCGCGAGGACGACGCTGCCGCTGCGGCGCTGGCGGTTGCCGTCCTGGACGCGCAGCGGGGCGCCCGTGCCGTCGTCCGCCGCCCACCATCCGCCGTCGCTGTCGCGCCCCAGGCGCACGCGGCCGCCGTCCGTTGCGGGGGCGCCGAGGGCGGCGTGGTCGACGTCGAGGGTCGTGCCCGGCGCCAGCGTGATGGCCACCTGCGCGGGCAGCCACGCGGAAGGTAGCCGCAGCAGCGCCAATATCTGCAGGGCGCACAGGGCGGCGAGCAGCACGCCGGACCACAGGCGGGGGCGGCTCATGCGGCGCTCCGCAACGGGTTCGCACTGGCCGCTGCACGGGCGACCAGGCGGCTGATGTCGAGCGCATGGCGGGGCCGCGCTTCGGGACGCGGCGCCAGCAGCGCGCGCAGCAGCGCCACCGTCGCATCGTCGGCGCGGGCATGGCCGGCGAACAGCGCGACTTCGTCCGGCGCGAGGATCGCGGGTGTGCGCAGCGCGGCGGCACCCGTCGTGCCGTGGGTGCGGTAGGCGTCGGCGCAGGCGGCGCAAAAGCGCAGCGGGATGCCGGTGACGAGCCAGTAGAGCAGGGCGCCGAGCGCGAAATAATCGCTGCGTCCGTCCGTCCGGTAGCGGCCGGCGTCATCGGGAAAGAATTGTTCCGGCGCCTGCCACGCGGCGGTGCCGACGTAGGAGTGCGCGACGCTGTCCTGCAGGGCGCGATTCGTGCCGAAGTCCGCGAGCTTGAGGGTGCCGCTCGCCGCGTCGACGAGCAGGTTGGCCGGTTTCAGGTCCAGGTAGCGCCAGCCGTATTGGTGGACCTTTGCCAGCGCGGCATTCACTTGCGCCGTCCACGCGAGCGCCTGGTCGATGCCGGGACGGTTGCCCGGCGTCGCCAGGTGGGCGGCCAGGTCGCCGTCCAGGAGTTCCAGTGCCAGCGCCGGCTGGCCATCGTGTTCGCCGCTGTCGAGCAGGCGCACGATGTGACGCTGGTCCCATGGCTGCAGGCCGCGCAGGAAGGCGATCTCGGCGTCGAAGCAGGCGCGCCAGACGGCCCGCTGCGGCGGCGCCGCGAGCTCCATCTGCGTGCGGTTGACGAGCTTCACCGCGGCCGGCGTGCCGCCCGGTACGGAGGTCGCACGCCATACCTGTCCGTAGCTGGATCCGCCCAGCGGCGCCTGCAGGCACCAGGCGCCCGCCGTCAACGTGATGATGTCGCCTGCCTCGACCATGTTTTCTCCCCGCTTTGCCGTCTCTTCGGAGGCAGGTAGCGGGGGGGAGGTGGAAAACGTGCTACAGTCGACAAGATTGCTGTGTTTACAACTTGTCGAGAGAACCATGTCCAAAGCCACATTCAGTGCCCGGGTGTTCGCCATGTACGTGTTCGTCGTCAGTACCGTGCTGGTCGTCGCGCCGAACGTGCTGCTGTCGGTCTTCGGCATCGCGCCCACCCACGACGTGTGGATCCGCGTCGCGGGCGTCCTCGCGTTCAACATCGGCATCTATGCGTGGGTCGGGGCGCGGCACCGGCCGTTCCTGGAAGCGTCGGTCTACACGCGTGCGCTCGTGTGCGCCTCATTCGTCGTGTTCGCGCTGCTCGGACTTGCCAGCCCGATGATCGTGTTGTTCGGTCTGATCGACCTGGCAGGTGGCCTGTGGACGTGGTTCGCGCTGAAAGCGGATGCGCGCGCCTCGGGCGCCGTGCCGGCAGGGCTGCGCGCAAACGCCCAATAAAAAACCGCGCACGAGGCGCGGTGTTCTTGAGATCCGGCGATCAGCGGCGCCAACCGTGACCGTGGCCACGGTCCCAGTCGCCGCGGTCGCGATCCCAGCCGCGGTGCCAGCCACGGTCGTGGTCATAGCCGCGCCCCCGTTCGACGACGACGACGTCCGGACGCGAGTCGTAGTAATAGCGCTGCGGTTCGACGTACACCGGACGCGATTCCACATACACCGGACGCGACTCGACATAGGTCGGTGCCGATTGATAGTAGCCGCCGGAATAGCCGTTCGAATAGCCGTCCGAGTAGGCGTAGCCGCGGTTGCGGTAATAATAGTCGTCGTTGGTACGGGCCGAGTTGCCGACCGCGGCACCGATGGCCCCGCCGACGAGTGCGCCGTTGCGGCCGCCCACGCTGCCACCGATGGCGGCGCCTGCCAGTGCGCCCACGACCGTGTTCACGCCCCGATCGTCAGCCATTGCCGTTGAGGACACGGCAGCTGCGGCCAGGAGCATGGCACCAATGCATTTTTTCTTCAACATGGTTAGTTCCTTGCGCCTCAACGGGGATCGGGATGATCACGACTACGCCAGGCATGCAATCATCATAGATACATCCGTGTATGCTGCCACGCGTTAATACAGATTATTACATCTGCTTCCGTGCCGGTAACAACGTGTCAGGATGCCCTTGCAGACGCCGGAGGCCGCCCCATCTTGGAGGGGTTATCGGCTGATAGACCCCCACCATGGCGCGCCGGCGTTCTTTCGTTTCCATTCTGGCCATTCTCCTGCTGTTGCACGCATATATCGGCCTGCGGCTCCTGCCCGCGCTGGACGCCGGTGTGATCGGCATGGTGGCGGGAGCGGTGTTCCTTGCCGCGTCGGCCGCGCTCGTGCGCATCGGCCTCGTGGCGCCCAGCCTGCGCCGCACGCGCTGGTCCGAACCGCTCACCTGGGCCGGGCTGCTCGCGATGGGCCTGTTTTCTTCGCTGTTCGTGCTGACCTTGCTGCGCGACGTCGTGCTGCTGGTCCTCGCGCTCGCCGGCGCGGGTGGCCCGACGCTTACGCACGACAGCGCCGTCGCGGTGCCGCTGCTTGCAGTGGCCGTCACGCTCGTCGGCTTCATCAATGCCCGCCGCGTGGCACGCGTCGTCAAGGTCGAGGTGCCGATCGACGGCTTGCCGGAAGACCTGCACGGGTATTCGATCGCGCAGATCTCCGACATCCACGTGGGCCCGACGATCCGCCGGCCGTACCTGAACGCCATCGTCACGAAGGTCAACGCGCTCAAGCCGGACGCCATCGCCATCACGGGCGACCTCGTCGACGGCAGCGTGCAGCGCCTGGCCATGCACACGGAGCCGCTGGCGCGCCTGTCCGCACCGGACGGTGCGTTCTTCGTGACGGGCAACCACGAATACTATTCCGGCGCCGAGCAATGGATCGCGGAAGTGCGCCGCCTGGGGCTGCGCGTGCTGCTGAACGAGCACGTGATCCGGCGCCGGGGCGGCGCGACGCTCATGATCGCTGGCGTCACGGATTACACGGCGCAGCATTTCAACCCCGATCACAAGAGCGACCCGCACCTTGCCGCCGCCGGCGCGCCGGACGGCGTCGCCGTGCGCATCCTGCTGGCCCACCAGCCGCGCAGCGCGCCGGCCGCGGCCGCTGCCGGCTTCGACCTGCAATTGTCCGGGCACACCCACGGCGGCCAGTTCTTCCCGTGGAACCTGTTCGTGCCGCTGCAGCAACCGTTCGTTGCCGGCCTGAACCGCGTGCGCTCGCTGTGGGTGTACACGAGCCGCGGCACCGGGTACTGGGGACCGCCGAAGCGCTTCGGCGCGCCGTCCGAGATCACGCTCGTGCGCCTCGTGCCCGGCCGGGCGTGATATGCACGCCAATATATTTCCCCAAACGCAATCGGATGCGTTATCGTTTTGGTTTTTCCACCGACCAAAGGATTGCAAGCATGAATCGCCTCCGACTGCCCACCTTGAGCTTGATCGCCGCCTGCCTGCTGGGCAGTACCGCGAACGCCGCCACTCCCGGCAATGACCCGGCCGCGCTCGCCAAGGTGCGCGACACGGCGTTGCACAGCGATTATGCGTACCAGCGGCTGGAAGACCTGACGGACCTCGTCGGCCCGCGCCTCTCGGGTTCGCCCGGCGCCGGCGCCGCCGTGACCCAGGTTGCCGACGAACTGCGCAAGCTGGGCGCCAAGGTCACGCTGCAGCCGATCAAGGT
>Ga0187845_1002133_pt1 | contig 10902 bp, 6 predicted proteins | sample SpaLakP09_SKY_68_FD_134515 | JGI IMG/M metagenome (GOLD analysis project Ga0187845, IMG submission 134515) | Oligotrophic lake water microbial communities from Sparkling Lake, Wisconsin, USA - SP09_SKY_68 | ecosystem: Environmental > Aquatic > Freshwater > Lake | place: USA: Sparkling Lake... | reverse complement strand
GATCGCGCTGGAAAACAACAAGCTGCACAAGCGCCTGTGCCGTCTGGTCGGTCAGGCCATCGGCGACTTCAACATGATCGAAGATGGCGACAAGGTGATGGTCTGCCTGTCCGGCGGCAAGGACAGCTATGCCCTGCTCGACATTCTGCTAACCCTGCGCGAGCGCGCGCCCATCCACTTCGACGTGGTGGCAGTGAATCTGGACCAGAAGCAGCCGGGCTTCCCGGAAGATGTGCTGCCGACCTATCTGACCAGTCTGGGCATCCCCTTCCACATCGAAAATCAGGATACCTACAGCATCGTCAAGCGCCTGATCCCGGAAGGTAAAACCACCTGCTCGCTGTGCTCGCGCCTGCGCCGCGGCATTCTGTACCGCGTGGCCGATGAACTGGGCTGCAACAAGATCGCGCTGGGCCACCACCGCGACGACATCCTTGAAACCTTCTTCCTGAATATGTTCTTCGGCGGCAAGCTGAAAGGCATGCCGGCCAAGCTGGTGTCCGACGATGGCAAGCACATGGTGATCCGCCCCATGGCCTACGTGAAGGAAGAAGATACCGAGCGCTATGCGGAAGTGAAGAACTTCCCCATCATCCCGTGCAATCTGTGCGGCTCGCAGGAAAACCTGCAGCGCAAGCACATCAAGGGCATGCTGCGCGAGTGGGAGAAAAAGCATCCGGGCCGGGTGGAGAACATCTTCTCGGCACTGTCGACGGTGGTGCCGTCGCACCTGATGGACCGCAATCTGTTCAGCTTCACCGATCTGCAGATCGACGGCGTGGCCAATCCGCTCGGCGATATCGCCTTTGACGAAGATCCATGCTCGACGCCTGCCACCGTGCCGGGCATCATCCCCCTGCAGCGCGACCTGTAAGCGCTTCCCGCTCCCCCGGCAAGAGCGTGGTGGCGCTGCAAGCGGCGCCACCACCACAACTCAGGGACAAGGAATAAGATGACTCTCAAAATACAGAGCGATGCCTTGCAGGCATCCATGCAGGCCAATTTTTCCGCCAACCGCAAAACCAGCGACACGGGCTTTCAGGCAGCACTGGAAAAAGCCAAAAAACCCAGCGCCGCGCAGGAACTGGACGAATACATGAGCAAGTCCTCCACCGAACGCATGGTCGACATGATCCTGAAATCGGTAGGCTTGACGCGCGAGGATCTGGCCACCAAGTCGCCGCAGGAACAGGCGGCCATCATGGAAAAGGTCAACCGCATACTCAAGCAGAAGATGGAAGAAGCCGCTGCCAAGCAGGGCAGTGGCAATACGGTGCTGTAGCAGGGCGGTGCTTGCACAGCACCGCCGCAGCCAGGCGCGCATAGACCGTACTAGTAGCTCTGTGCCGTGCGCAGCACCGGATACAGATTGAAGCGCTCGTCCCACGAAGGGTGGCGGCGAGCGAAGAACTCCAGCCGCTTAGCCGGGCTCTTGTTGAATTCTGCATCGCTGTCGCGCTTCTTCTGGAATTCCTCACGCAGCGCCGGATCGGCTTCCAGCTGTTCGCGCGCGACCTGCTCGGCCACATACTCTTCCATATACTCCTTGCGCTCGAAGGCGTTATTGAATTCGCCCCAGGCCAGCAGGGAATCAGCGCCACGCGGTTCCAGCATCGTCATTACCAGCCGTGCCTTGGGCTGGGCGATCGGCACGAACAGCGAACCCTTGAGCAGGCTGCGGCGCTCGCGTGCCCAGTCGCCTTCCACCGTCAGTGCCTGATGGCCTTCGAACGACTGCTTGGCAAACGTGGTCTTGCTAGCGCGGAAGCTTTCCACTTCGGCCGCCATCTGGTCGGTACCCAGCACCTTGTACTGTATGCCGTGCACCTTCAGGCGTGCAGCCACGCGCGCCGCTTCGGCCAGCGGCACCAGATAGCCGCCCTTGGGTGCGGACACGCGCAGGTCCGGCACCACTTCGTCACGCAGCGGCACGTTCCAGATCTGCGGCTTGCTTTCGTCGTACACCGTCATGGTGCCGCCGGAAACTTCCGAGTAGCCGCGGGTATATTCGTAGCCGGGGAACTCGATGGTCTTGCTGTTGAAGGTGGTGCGGTAGCTGAGCGGGAACTCGGCACCGCCCAGCGTGGTGGCACGCTGGTCGGCCTGCTGCACCAGCTTCTGCCACTCTTTGCCATGCTGGGCCACCTGCGCCAGCAGCGAGACGATGGTGTTGCGGGTGATGCGCACGCGGGTCGGGTAGTCTTTCCACGAATGGGTTTCCACCAGCATGGCAAAGCGGTTACGCAGAGGGAAATAGCCGGTCGAGAAGCGTGGCGTCGACATCGAATCGACAAAGCCGGACATCGGATCGTCTTCCTTGGCGAAGGAAATATAGTACGGCTTGGGATCGGAACCCTGCTGCTTCAGATCGGCCATCACGGCAGTCTGCAAGGCCAGGCCGGCGCGTTTCAGCTCTTCGTCGCCGCCATGCACGGGTTCCACCTGGATCGACACGTCAGGCTGGAATTTAGCGCCGTCGGTCACATGCAGATCGATGTAGGCCAGCGGATCCCAGGCGTTCACCAGCGCCAGCATGGCCTGCATTTCCGGCGCATCGGCTTTGACGTAATCGCGGTTCAAGTTGTAGTTCTGCGCCGTGGTGCGCCAGCCCATTTCTACCGGACCGCGCTGGTTAGGACGGTTCCATTTGCCGAAACGTTCGTGGCCGTCGACGTTAAACACCGGTACGAACAGCAGCACCTGCTTATCCAGTGCCCCGGCAGCAGCCTGGTTCTCCAGCGCTTCGCGCAGAGCCAGGAAACCGGCATCCTTGCCATCGATTTCGCCGGCATGAATGCCGCCCTGCACCAGCATTACCGGCAGGCCGCGCTGCTTGGCCTGCTGCGGCGTCAGCGCGCCGCTGCGCGAAACGGCCAGCGCCAGCATGGGGCGGCCTTCCGGCGTGCGGCCGAATTCGAAGCAGCGCACCGCTTGCGGATAGGCTTTCTGGAAGCGTGCGCACAGGTCCACCACTTCATCGTAGCGGCCCGTGTGCTGGAAGCCGGAGCGCTCGGCGACCGTGGTCAGCGCAGCGCCAGCGGCAGGTGTGGCTGCATAGGCAGCGCCCAGCGGGGCGCCAGCAAGGGCAAAGGAAAGGGAAAGTAACAGGTCAGAACGTCGCATCGGCATGGCTCCGGTTAGATGCCGGTGCACTCGATGGCACCGGTCAGATCGAAAATTATAATCGGCTTTGCGCCACCTTACCGAAGGCTCAGCGCCGCTCGGGCAGAATGGCGATTTCCTTCAGCGGCGAGCGCACCTGCACGTTCGCCGCTGCGCTTGCACTGCCTGCGGCGCTGCCGCTACTGCCGCTACTGCCGCCGGCCGGCGCCAGCGCCGCACTGCGCCCACCCAGCCTGGGCGCCGCGCTGGTACAGGAGGCTCCGGCATTCAGGCGCAAGGCAGCCGCCAGCAGGCCTTCGGCCGGATCACCGAGCGCGTGGCTCATGTCGTCATCCAGCTTGCAGTCGGGCGCAAAGCCCTCGTCGAAATCACCCCAGCCTTTCTGGTTGGTGCCCTGATACTGCACCATGAAATAGGTAGTGCCGCAATTACCCATAGGGATAAAGGCATAAGGCTTGCCACAGGTCTGCCCACCCACCAGCCGCACTTCGATATCGATGCCGCGCAAGCCATTAATCAGCGCTTCGCTGGCCGAACAGGTTCCCGCGCCGGTCAGCAAAGTGACGCGCTTCAGATCAAGATGCGGCAACACGGTGCCGAACGGCAGCGGCTGGGTCGCGGCAAGGCCGATGCCGCGGTCAATGAAATTTGTCGGACGGCCAGGGTTGAGGCGGCCATTGGTGGCATAACGCATGAACACCTTGCCGCTGCTGGCAGCCGGTCCGGCGATCATATAGGCCAGCTGGCTGGCGATGGTGACCTGCCCGCCACCGTTGTAGCGCATGTCGAGCACCAGTTCCTTCACGCCGGCATCGCGGAAACCCGTCATGGCCTCATACAGCTGGCGTTCGGCCGGCGCGTTGTGGCTGGTGAAATTCAGATAGCCGGTCTTGCCCGCTGCCGTATCGAGCAGCTGCACCGATTGCACGGAAAGCGCATTGACCGGGCCGGCCACCAGCACCGTTTCGAAAGAACGGCCATCGCGCCACCAGGTAAAGGTATGCGGCTGATTCGTGCCGGTGGGCGCAAGCGCCGTGTTAAAACGTGCTACCGCCGCCGTGTCGCCACGATAAATGAAGTCCTCGCCATCGATCATGATCAGCTGGTCGCCGCGCTGCAAACCGGCTTGGGCAGCAGGCGAGCCAGCATCCACCATAGCGATGCGCCACTGGCGCGGCACCTGATTGGTGCCGGCATTCCAGCTGATGCCATAAGCGACTTCTACGCCGCTGGACAAGGCATCCCAGACTTCGCTGGGATAGCTGTAATGGAAGCGGTCCTTGGGGTGGCCGTTGGCCAGCAGCGCGGGTGTTTTGAGCGCATTGAAATAGGCCACGACGGACGGATACTCACTGGCCTTGATTGCAGGGAGTTCGCTATTCCACAGATAGGTCTCCTGTGTAATCGCGCGGATAAAGCCTTTTTCATCAGCCTGGGTGCCGGGCTGATTCTGTACCGGTCCCGCATGCATGGCTTCGCAGCGGTTCCACAGGTCCGACGAAGTGCCGGCTGCCGCATCGGCATACACGACAGGAACAGGATCAGGCGGCGGCACCGGGTCGGGCGGCAGGGGCGCGACGGCGGGCGCAGGAGAACCGCCGCAGGCCGTCAACATGACGGCCAGTGCAGCGTAAAACGGTAGGAGAGAGGAAAATTTCATCGACAGGAATTATAGACAAATTGTCTAGCATTCCTGTCGGCGTTTATGATTGCTTACAAATTTATAACAATCAGGCTGCGTGTGGCGCTGCCTGCTTGTCCGCTTTGGCGAAATCGGCCAGCAGCGCGGCCTCCTTGCGCTTGGCGGCGACAAAATGACGTTCCTTGACGTGGCCATAACCGCGGATATCTTCCGGAATGCTGGCAATCGCTACCGCCTGTGCCAGATTCTCGGCCGTCAGCTTGGGCAGCAGGCCTGCCACCGTCTGGCGGTAATCCGTGATCAGTTGGCGCTCCATGCGCCGTTCCGCCGTGTAGCCGAAGATATCCAGCGCCGTGCCACGCAAGCCTTTGAAACGCGCCATGACGGCAAACGCTTTCATCATCCACGGACCATATTCCTTCTTCAGCAGATGGCCTTGCGCATCGTGCTTGGCGAACATCGGCGGCGCCAAATGGAATTTCAGCTTGATATCGCCATCGAACATGCCGGCGATCTTCTGCTGGAATGCGCCATCGCTGTAAAGGCGGGCCACTTCGTACTCGTCCTTGTATGCCATCAGCTTGTAGTAGTAGCGCGCTACGGCTTCGGTCAGGCGGGTAGTCTTGCCCAGCTTGGCCTCCTCGGCGCGCACCTGGTCAACAAACGATTTATACTGTTTAGCATAATTCGCATCCTGATAGGCAGTCAGCAGTTCCACCCGCTTGCTGATGATGTCGTCCAGCGTCTGGATACGTTTGAACTCGATCACCTTGGCAGGCGTGGTCATGCGGGTAACGGCGGCCACATCCTGCGCTGCCGTACGGCCCCAGTTGAAGGCGGCCTTGTTGAAGCCTACCGACACGCCATTCAGCTCGATCGCCTTGAGCAGCGACGCCTCGCTCAGCGGCACATGGCCTTTCTGGAAAGCGTAGCCCAGCATGAACATATTGGTGGCAATCGAATCGCCCATCAGCGCGGTCGCGATCTGGCCTGCATCGACGAAGTCCACCTGACTAGCACCACAGGCGCGGCTGATTTCGTTGCGCGACGGTTCATCAGGGAACTGCCAGTTCGGGTTCTTCACGAACGCTGCGGTGGAGGAACCGGTCGAGTTGATCATGGCATGGGTACGGCCTTCGCCCATGCGCGAGAGCGCATCGCGCGATGCCGTCACGATCAAATCGCAACCGATCACCAGATCAGCGCTGCCGGTACCCACGCGGGTGGAGTGCAGATCGCTCTGCTGATCGGCCAGACGCACGTGCGACATCACCGGACCACCCTTCTGGGCCAGACCGCTCATGTCGAGCACGATGGCGCCCTTGCCTTCGACGTGGGCGGCCACGGCCAGTATCTGCCCCACCGTCACCACCCCCGTACCGCCGATGCCGGTGATCAGGATGCCGTATGGCTGGGCCGTCGATGGCAGCACCGGCGTAGGCAGTGCCACTTGCGGCGCTTCGCCGGTAGCGGCCTTCTTCGGTTTCTTCAGCGCGCCGCCTTCCACCGTCACAAAGCTCGGGCAGAAACCGGTGACACAGGAGAAGTCCTTGTTGCAGGAAGACTGGTTGATCTGGCGCTTGCGGCCCAGTTCCGTTTCCAGCGGCTCCACCGACAGGCAGTTCGACTGCACCGAGCAGTCACCGCAGCCTTCGCACACGGCTTCGTTGATCACGGCACGTTTGGCCGGATCAGGATACTCGTTGCGTTTGCGGCGGCGGCGCTTCTCCGAGGCACAGGTCTGGTCGTAGATCATGGCCGACACGCCCGGCTTGTCGCGCAGCTCGCGCTGCACGTCCATCAGTTCCGAGCGGTGGCGTACCGTCACGCCGGGCGCCCAGTTGTAATCGGATGGATATTTTTCCGGCTCGTCAGTCACCACGATAATCGGGCTCACGCCTTCGGCGGCAATCTGGCGCGAGATCATGCCGGGATCGAGCGGACCGTCGAAGTTCTGCCCGCCCGTCATGGCGACCGCGTCATTGAACAGTATCTTGTAGGTGATGTTGACCTTGGCCGCTACGGCAGCGCGGATCGCCAGTATGCCGGAGTGGAAGTAAGTACCATCGCCGAGATTGGTGAACACGTGCTTCTCATTGGTGAACGGCGCCTGCCCCACCCATGTCACACCTTCCGCGCCCATATGGGTGAAGGTGGAAGTTTCGCGGTCCATCCACAGCACCATGTAGTGGCAGCCGATACCGGCCAGCGCACGCGAGCCTTCCGGCACTTTGGTGGACGAATTATGCGGGCAGCCCGAGCAGAAGTAAGGCGTGCGGTCGGTTTCCGGATTCGATTTCAGCGGCAGCGATTTCAGCGCCAGTTCTTTGGCTTCGAGGAAGGCCACGCGCTCGCGTACGCGCTCTGCCACCGGATGGCCGTCGCAGTAGTGGGCGATGCGCGAAGCGATGGCGCGCGCGATCTGGGCCGGATTGAGTTCGTAGGTAGCGGGCAGCAGCCAGTCGCCGTGGCCGGTCTTGCTGTTCTTGCTCCACTCGCCGGTATCGTCGAACTTGCCCACCACGCGCGGACGCTTACCGTCCGGCAGGTTGTACAGCTCCTCCTTCAGCGCGTATTCGAGGATCTGGCGCTTCTCTTCCACCACCAGTATCTCGTCCAGACCTTCAGCAAACTCCTGCACGCCTTCCGCTTCCAGCGGCCAGGTCATGCCGATCTTGTACAGGCGGATGCCGATATCGGCCGCCGCCTGCTCGTCGATGCCCAGATCGGCCAGCGCCTGACGGGTATCGAGATAGGACTTACAGGCCGTGATAATGCCGATCTTCGGTTTCGGGCTATCCCAGATAATCTTGTTGAGTTTATTGGCGCGGCAATAGGCCAGCGCGGCGTACCACTTGTAGCTGTTCATCCGTACTTCCATATCGAGTACGGTATCGGGCCAGCGGATATTCAGGCCGCCTTCGGGCAGTTCGAAATCTTCCGGAATCTTGATCTGCACCCGGTCCGGATCGAAATCGATCACCGCGCCCGACTCGATAATGTCGGTCACGCACTTCATCGATACCCACAGGCCCGTATAGCGGCTCATGGCCCATGCGTGCAGGCCGTAGTCGATGTATTCCTGCACCGACGATGGGTACAGCACCGGAATGCCGCAGGCATTCAGGATGTGGTCGGACTGGTGCGCCGTCGAGGACGACTTGGCAGCATGGTCATCGCCGGCCAGCACCAGCACGCCGCCATGTTTGGCCGAACCGGCATTGTTGGCATGTTTGAAAACGTCGCCGCAACGGTCCACACCGGGGCCTTTGCCGTACCACATGGAGAACACGCCATCGTATTTGGCGTCTTCAAACAGATTGGTCTGCTGCGTACCCCAGACGGCGGTAGCGGCCAGATCTTCGTTCATCCCGGGATGGAATTTAACGTGGTGCGCGTCCAGATACTTCTTGGCCTTCACGGCCGTCATATCCACACTGGTAACAGGGGAACCACGGTAGCCGGTAATGTAGCCGGCCGTATTCAGGCCCGCTTTCAGGTCGCGTTCGCGCTGCATCATGGGCAGGCGGATCAGCGCCTGCGTGCCCGTCATAAAGGCACGGCCGCGTTCCAGCGTCCACTTGTCGTCGAGGGAAATTTCGTGGTCCGAGTGCGAGCCCGGCTCCAGTTGCGAGCCCTTGTGAGGTGCGTTCATATTGTCTCCATTTTTGTTTTGGCCATGCACTGCAGGGCCGTTTTCGGCCCGTTGGTGCGCGCCGTGCGAACTCTTGTGAAGCTCTCCCGGCGGTGATGTACGTGGTTTGGTTTAGGGTGCCACAGGCCGCTGCCCCATTCTGTGTGGGACTAGCGGCTTTTCACCCGTGTTGTTTAAGCGGCAGCAGGATCTTTCAGCACGCCACGACGGATCTGATCGAGTTCGATCGATTCGAACAGGGCGCGGAAATTACCTTCGCCGAAACCTTCGTCGCCTTTACGCTGGATGATCTCGAAGAAGATCGGGCCGATCACGTTCTGGCTGAAAATCTGCAGCAGCAGTTCGCGCGAGTTTTCGCTGCTGCGGCCATCGACCAGGATGCGCAGGCGGCGCAGTTCGTCCAGATTCTCGCCATGGCCCGGCAGGCGGCGGTTGACCAGATCGTAGTAGGTCTCGATGGTGTCCTGGAAGATGATGCCGGCGTCTTTCAGCGACTGCACCGTCTGGTAGATGTCATCGGTGCCCAGCGCGATGTGCTGGATGCCTTCGCCATGGTATTCGTCGAGGTATTCGGCGATCTGGGATTTGTCATCCGACGATTCGTTGATCGGAATGCGGATTTTGCCGCAAGGCGAAGTCATGGCTTTCGACTTCAGGCCGGTCAGCTTGCCTTCGATGTCGAAGTAGCGCACTTCGCGGAAGTTGAACATCTTCTCGTAGAAGTCAGCCCATTCCTTCATGCGGCCACGGTAGACGTTGTTGGTCAGGTGGTCGATATAGGTCAGGCCATGGCCGACCGGATTGGCCACGGTGCCGGGAATGGCCACGAAGTCCACGTCATAGATGCTGATATCGCCGATCGCACCTTCGGTGCCGCCGTTCTTGCCGCGCCAACGGTCCACCAGATACACCAGCGAATCACCCACGCCCTTGATAGCCGGGATGTTCAGTTCCATCGGACCGGTCTTGTTATCGAAGCCCCAGGCGCCCTGCTCCAGTGCACGCTTGTAGGCAAATGCGGCATCCTTGACGCGCAGCGCGATGGCGCACACGGACGGGCCGTGGGTGCGGGCGAAACGCTGAGCGAAGGAATCCTGCTCGGCGTTGATGAGGAAATTGATATCGCCCTGACGGTACAGGGTCACGTTCTTGTGACGGTGGCGGGCGATAGCGGTGAAGCCCATGCTCTCGAACAGCTTGCCCAGCGCGACCGGATCAGGGGCGGCGTACTCGACGAACTCGAAGCCATCCGTGCCCATCGGGTTATCCCAGGGGGTAAATTGCATGCTAGTCTCCTTGTTTGAATGACGCACAGTATAGTGGCCTTCCCAAGGCATTAAATTGCAAACAATTCCCCAAGTTCGCACTTATGCGCAATAATATTGCATGTTTTTCCGAATTAAGAGGGTTTTATGACCAAAATTACGCTAGACAAAACTGACCGCAAAATTTTGGCTATCTTGCAGGCTGATGGCCGCCTGTCGAATCAGGATGTGGCCGAGCTGGTGGCGCTGTCGCCCTCGCCCTGCCTGCGCCGCATCAAGCGGCTGGAAGAGGCTGGCGTGATCCGCCAGTATGTGGCCCTGCTCGACCCCGACAAGATAGGTCTGGGCCTGCTGGCCTACGTCAACGTGCGGCTGGAAAAACATAGTGAAGCGGGCGCGCACAGCAATGCCCGCGCACTGGGAGCACAGAATGCCCCCGCTTCACCCCGTGCCGACTTTGCGGTCTCGGTGGAACAGTGGCCGGAAGTAGTGGCCTGCTACGCCATGACGGGTGAAATGGACTATCTATTGCGCGTCCACGTGGAAGATATGGATCACTTCTCGCGTTTCATGATGGCTACCCTGCTGCGCCATCCAGCCGTGCTGGACGTGAAATCCAGCTTCGCCCTGCAGCGCATCAAGGACACCACGGCGCTGCCGCTGGTGTAAAGCGCAGCCAGGCATACGCCAGGCGCTAGCCTCAGGGTTTGCGCCCCAGCAGGCGGTCCAGCCATTTGAGGGCGAAGCGCTTGTTGGCTTTCAGGGTGTAATCGAGGGTGGCGAACTGCTCGTCCAGCGCTTCCTGCAGCACACTGGCCGGATTGGCCGGCGGCAGCTTCAGATAGGCGTCGGCTTCGCCATAATCGCGGTGGATTTCCATCCCGGCCTTGCGGGCAATATGCATCATCGTCTTGTTAGACGACAGGCAGTGCATATACAAGGTGTCGACATCATCGTTGCGGCAGTGGATGGCGGCGCGCTCGAACAGCTTGGAGCCCACGCCCTTGCCGCGTGCCGAACGACTGACGGAGACGCCGAATTCGGCCACCCTCTCCTTTTCCGTGACATCATTCTGCGTTTCGGCGCGCGGGGCAAATGCCAGATGCCCGACCGCTACCAGCTGAAATACCCGGTTATACACGCCGAATACCATGTCGCGCGCAAAGTCGATGCGGTTGACGTAGTTCTCCACCTGCTCGTCCGGCAGCATGCTGCCG
>Ga0187845_1002132_pt1 | contig 10902 bp, 8 predicted proteins | sample SpaLakP09_SKY_68_FD_134515 | JGI IMG/M metagenome (GOLD analysis project Ga0187845, IMG submission 134515) | Oligotrophic lake water microbial communities from Sparkling Lake, Wisconsin, USA - SP09_SKY_68 | ecosystem: Environmental > Aquatic > Freshwater > Lake | place: USA: Sparkling Lake... | reverse complement strand
TCTTCATGTACCCCTGGGACAAGCGCGAGCCCAACAAGCCCGGCAAGCTGCGCCTGATGTACGAAGCCAACCCCATGGGCTGGCTGGTCGAGCAAGCCGGGGGCGCGGCCACCAACGGCAAGCAGCGCATCCTGGACATCCAGCCCACCCAATTGCACGAGCGCGTGAGCGTGATCCTCGGCTCAAAAAATGAGGTCGAGCGCGTGACAAGCTACCATTCCACGCTATAATTTGAGGCTTACGCCGGTGTAGCTCAGTCGGTAGAGCAGCTCATTCGTAATGAGAAGGTCGGGTGTTCGATTCATCTCTCCGGCACCAGATAAAAAGCCCTGATTCGCAAGAGTCAGGGCTTTTTTCATGGGCCTGGCAGAAGCTTTCTTTCTCGGCGAACTCAGAGCATCGGCGCCATCAAGCACAGCGGTGCGCAGGCATGGCCGCCGACGATGCCCCCCAACAAAACATCCTCAGGACCCGGACTTGGGGTTTTGAGCGCCCTGCTGCGCAAACGCAAAATCCGGCAGCGACAGCGTGGCCTCTGCCACCTCCAACAGGCGGCGGTTCTGGTCCATAGAGGTTTTCTGCAGTGCCCGGAAGGCCACTTCCTCGTTCATGCCCAGCCGCGCCATCAGCACCCCCTTGGCCCGCTCGATCACCTTGCGCTCGTTGAGCGTGCGGCGGGCGACCTCCAGCTCCGCCTCCATGCTGGCCATGCGCGCGGACTGGCTCTGCAGCAGGTCCACCAGCGAGGCCGATTCGCCTGCGTGGGCAGCCGCACCGACGGGGTCCGGCATGGCTGATGGCACCTGGGCCATGTCGAAAAAACGGTCCACCGCATGGGTGCGCTGTGGCGGGTTGTCGCGCAGGCCACGCAGCAGGCCCTTGGAATCCTGCAGGTCCTGCTGGGCCTCCAGGATGCGCGCCTCGCAGTCTTCGCGCAGGCGTTTGACAAGATCCACCTGCAGGTGCCACAGCGCACTGATGCGCTCGGAGCACAGGTCAAACCAGGTGTCGCTGAGGTCGCTGTCGAGCGCCGCCCCCGGCCGTGCCACGCACAGCGCGCGGCGAAGGCGCTCCAGCTGGGCTGCGGCAGGCACCAGTTGCTGCTGCTCCCAACGGGCGCGCAACGCGGGTTCGGCAAACTCAGAGAACACACGCAGGCTGCGCTCCTGCGCGTCGATGAGGTGAATCACCCGCTGCTGGTGCGCCTCGTTGCTGCTGCCAGACGCATACAGCAAGGCTCCCAGGGCCCGCTCCTGGCCCGCCTCTTCCTCGGCCTGCACCAGGTGCAGCAAGGCCACCAGCATGCGCGACACGCTGGGCAGGCCCGCTGCATCAGCCACGTGGAACACCAGCTCGATCAGCCCCGCAATGAGGTGGCTGTAGGCCGCCACGGAGTCGTGCGCCGACATGGCCTGCCGCTCGATCTGGGTGCGCAGCGCGGGCAGCGACTCCAGGCCCAGCAGGGCCCATGCCATCAGCGACAGCGCCTTGGCGGTGGCGCCCTGCCCCGGCTCGATGTGCTGCGCAAACACTTCGCGCAGCCGCGCCTCCAGGGGCGCAACCTCGTCGATGACACGCAGCCGCACATCGACAAACCGCTGGGCCTTGGAGGCCAGATACGCACCCGAGACGCCCCGCTCCCGCTGCAGGCCCTGGATCAGCTGCCCGATCACGTCCACCAGCTCGGCGCGGCTGGCGAGGTGGCGTACGGCGTCGATCTCCAGCTGCTTGGAGCGGAGCACAAGGTTCGATACCGACAAAGGCGCAACCGGGTCTAGCATGCAGGGTTCCTGGGTAGTTGTGGCGCAGCAGGCGTACCGCGACCTGACTGCGATTGTGTCAGGCCACAGCCACGCTGACGCGGCCGCCCACAGCGCGCACGCTGTGGGCGCTCACCGATTGCTCCGGTGTCTCCAGGCATTCGCCGGTCCGCAGGTCGAAGTGGTTTTTGTACAGCGGCGAGGCCACCACCACGCGGTCGCCAATGCTGCCCACCAGGCCCCGGGCCAGCACGCTGGCACCGGACTTGGGGTCCACGTTGTCGATGGCAAAAAACTGGTCGGCACCGACGCGGAACACCGCCACATGGCGGCTGGCCACCAGGGCGCACACGCCGGTGCTGGGCAGGATGTCATCGACCGCGCAAATGTCGGTCCAGGCAAGGGAGTCGGTGCTGGTCATGGGGAGTGCGCTCATGGTGTTCTCTTCTTTCTTCAAGCGGCTTGGTGGATAGGGATGACCTTGGCCGAAGTCTGGCCGCGCTCTTCGGCGCGCGCTGGGCGGATCTGGCCGCGCTCTTCCACAAACAGCACGTTCTCATCCGCTTTCTCGCTGTTGACGAAGGAGCGGAAGCGCTTGCGCGTCTCGGGGTCGGTCACGGCCGTCTTCCACTCGCACTGGTAGGTGTTCACCACGTTCTGCATCTGCGATTCGAGCTCGGCGCACAGGCCCAGGCTGTCCTTTTGCAGCACGTCCTTGAGGTAGTCCAGGCCACCTTCGAGGTTCTCGCGCCAGGTGCTGGTGCGCTGCAGCCGGTCGGCCGTGCGCACGTAGAACATCAGCACGCGGTCAATCATGCGCACCAGGTCTTCCTTGGACAGGTCGGACGCAAACAGCTCGGCATGGCGCGGCTTCATGCCGCCGTTGCCACAGATGTAGAGGTTCCAGCCCTTCTCGGTGGCGATGACGCCAATGTCCTTGCCCTGGGCCTCGGCGCATTCGCGCGTGCAGCCCGAGACGCCGAACTTGATCTTGTGCGGCGCGCGCAGGCCCTTGTAGCGGTTCTCCAGCTCCACAGCCAGGCCCACGCTGTCCTGCACGCCATAGCGGCACCAGGTGGAGCCCACGCAGCTCTTCACGGTACGCAGGGACTTGCCATAGGCATGGCCGGACTCAAAACCGGCGGCGATCAGCTCCTCCCAAATCAGCGGCAGCTGCTCCACCCGCGCGCCAAACATGTCCACACGCGCACCGCCCGTGACCTTGGTGTACAGACCGTACTTCTTGGCCACCTGGCCCACGGCGATCAGGCCGTCGGGGGTGACCTCGCCACCAGGCATGCGCGGCACCACCGAGTAGGAGCCGTCCTTCTGGATGTTGCCCAGGTAGTAGTCGTTGCTGTCCTGCAGGCTTGCCAGGTCCTTCTTGAGCACGAATTCGTTCCAGCACGAGGCGAACACGCTGGCCGCCACGGGCTTGCAGATGTCGCAACCCAGCCCTTTGCCGTGCTTGGCCAGCAGGTCGTCGAAGCTCTTGATCTGCCCCACACGCACCAGGTGGTAGATCTCCTGGCGCGAGTACGCGAAGTGCTCGCAGATGTGGTTGTTCACGGCCATGCCACGGCGTGCCATTTCGGCCTTCATGACCTGGGTGACCAGGGGCACGCAGCCACCGCAGGTAGCACCCGCTTTGGTGCAGGCCTTCATCTCCGCGATGGTGCAGGCGCCGTTGCCCACGGCCTCGCAGATACCGCCCTTGGTAACGTTGTTGCACGAGCAGATCTGCGCCGTATCAGGCAGCGCCTCCACGCCCAGGCCAGGCTTGGCCTTGCCGTCGCTGGACGGGAAAATCAGGAACTCGGGATCCTCTGGCAGGGTGATGCCGTTGAGCGCCATCTGCAGCAGCGTGCCGTATTCGGTGGCGTCACCGATCAGCACGGCGCCCAGCAACTGCTTGCCGTCTTCGCTGATGACGATCTTTTTGTAGACCTGCCGACGTTCATCCACGTACTGGCAGCTGCGGCTGTGCGGCGTCTTGCCATGCGCGTCGCCGATGCTGGCCACATCCACCCCCATGAGCTTGAGCTTGGTGCTCATGTCGGCCCCCACAAAGGCGGCATCCACTTCACCCGCAATATGGCGTGCCGCCACCCGCGCCATGTCGTAGCCAGGTGCCACCAGGCCAAAAGTCTGTTCGTTCCAGGACGCACATTCGCCAATGGCATACACGTTGTGGTCGCTCGTACGGCAAGCGCTGTCGATGGCGACACCACCGCGCGGGCCGATGGCCAGTACACACTGGCGGGCCAGATCGTCGCGCGGGCGGATGCCGGCGGAGAACACGATCATGTCGGTCTCCAGGTAGGAGTCGTCCGCGAACTTCATGCGGTGGCGTGCGCGTGCGCCATCGGTGATCTCTTGCGTGTTGCGGCCGGTGTGCACCTGCACGCCCAGCTCCTCGATCTTGGCCTTGAGCACCCGCCCACCGCCCTCATCGACCTGCACGGCCATCAGGCGGGGCGCAAACTCGACCACGTGGGTTTCCAGGCCCATGTCGCGCAGCGCCTTGGCACATTCCAGGCCCAGCAGGCCGCCGCCCACCACCACGCCGGTCTTCGACTTGGTGCCCGAGGCCTGCATGGCCTCCAGGTCCTCGATGGTGCGGTAGACGAAACAATGGTCGCGGTCACGCCCCGGCACCTGCGGCACAAAGGGGTTGGAGCCCGTAGCCAGCACCAGCTTGTCGTAAGGGAAGACCTCGCCGCTGACGGTGGTCACGGTGCAGGTGCGCCGGTCGATGGACGCGGCACGCGTCCCGAGGCGCAGCGAAAAGCCTGTTCGGTCAAAGAATCCTGGCTCGACCAGCGAGAGGTCCTCAGCCGTCTTGCCACTGAAAAATTCGGACAGATGCACCCGGTCGTACGCCGCCCGGGGCTCTTCGCACAGCACCGTCACATCCACATGGGACAGGCCCGTTTCCGCCAGGCTTTCCAGGAACTTGTGGCCCACCATACCGTGGCCAATAAGAACAATCTTCATGCTTTTCATCCTGCAATGGCCCGGTGCGCCGCTGGGGGGATACAGGATGTGCGCCTTACCTGCCCAAGCAGGGCAGCATGGCACCTCACCCTCCGCAGACAACACGGGCGTGGGTTGGAACAACCAAACGATGGGCCAACGTGCCCACCACTCGCTTGGGTTCCGCCATCGTTAGCGGAGGACTTCATGGGACCCCGGGGCAGCATTACCGAGGGATCAACAACGTTTCAGCAATATCCATGCCGACGTTTCACCCCTGGGCGAAAATGCGCGAAAACCACTTCTGAGCGAAAACTGGCGCAACCGAAGTTGTTTTCTCACGCTTCGGGGCTAAGACGCATCAATGCGGTGCGATGCGCTTCCCCAACATGGGGAATCTGCGAGGGCTCAGCGTCCGGCGCAGCGCATCGCAGGAGGTTGTTTTCTGATTTGCAAACAGCATCAACTCGGGCAGACTGCGAGCAAAGCACCTCACCCGCCCCCACAGGGCCACACTGGTGCCAGGCACCCCATCCCCATCTTCAACAGCAGATCACGACCATGAGCGTAGAACGCAGAGTCGCCTCAGACAGGCGCAGTGGCAAGGACCGGCGAGAAACGGAAGCTGGCCCCCCGACCAACTTTGAACGGCGGCGCAATGTCGAAGCGCGGCAACCCGAGCTGACAGAGCTGCACCTGAGCGAGGATGAACTCAAAGCCCTGGGGTTTGCGCCGGGGAAGCCTGCCCCTCAAAAGTAATGACTCAGGTGCCAGCGCAGCGATGGTGGCTGTGCAAGCCCTCCCGCAGCACGATCAACACAGACGGCCACGCCACCTGAATCCGGGCGAGCCATCCACCAGTCAGGACAACGCAGGCGCCATACATGCGCGGCATTGCATGCACCCCCTTTCACGGGCAATGACGCTCTTGCCCGCAGGGCACTCAGCCGCCAATCCCAGGCGACACGATCACGCGGTGCGCCACCATGTCCAGCGCGGGCCGGGCGTTGCCCTGTTTGTCGGTCCACACACGCGGAGAAAGGCTGCCCGACAGCGCCACGGAGTCGCCGTCTTGCATGGCACGCATTTCGGCACAGACCGCTGCATCAAACGCAATCACATTGACAAACAGCAGCTCCCCATCGGCGGTGCTGGCACGCACTTTGGCCAAGGTGAAAGTCTTGCCCGCCTTGTCCGTGCGTTGCTCGGTCTCGCCATACAGCCTTCCGGCCACCAGTCCATCAATCATGAAGATCCTTGGCCCGCTGCGGGCGTTGCTTTGTTCTGCCGTGACACCCTTGCTGGAGCACAGCGCCAATGAAAGGGACGTGATCCAACAGCCTGCGCAAAGTCGGTATTGAGGCGCAAAAGCAAAAAAGCCCAGAACCTTTCGGTTCTGGGCTTTTGCTAACAATGGTCGGCGTGGCGGGATTCGAACTCGCGACCCCTTGCACCCCATGCAAGTGCGCTACCAGGCTGCGCTACACGCCGACAAGACTTAGATTATATACACAAAAAACCTTAGCTCAGAGAAAGTAGTGCACGAATCTCAAATAACTCTTTGCGCACTGCATTGGAGTCCAATGCGAAACCTCCCGACGGGATCGACAGATCGGTGGCGCTGTCCATCAACATGCTGGGCAACTCACTGTCCAGCGGCTCCAATGCACCATCCACCCCAGACTCTTCGCGCGCCGGGTGAGCCAACTCCTGGAGACGATTGCGCGCCCCGCTGATGGTGAAGCCCTGGTCATACAGCAGGTCCCGGATACGGCGGATCATGAGCACCTCGTGGTGCTGGTAGTAGCGCCGATTGCCGCGCCGCTTCATGGGACGCAGCTGCGTGAACTCTTGCTCCCAGTACCGCAGCACATGGGGCTTGACGCCGCACAACTCCGCAACCTCACCAATCGTGAAGTATCGCTTGGCAGGAATGGAAGGAAGGGTGGTGCCCATGGGATGCGGATTCAAACCGGAAAGCCGACAAGCGTACTGCAGACGCGCCAATACTGCCAGCCACCAATCTCATCTTGAGAACAAAATCGGCACAAGCTCACACTGCAGCCGCCGTCTGAATCTGCTCCTTGAGCTTGCTGCTGGCATGGAAGGTCACGACCCGGCGCGCCTTGATGGGAATGGCCTCTCCGGTACGCGGATTGCGCCCCGGGCGGGGTGCCTTGGTGCGGATCTGAAAGTTGCCAAAGCCCGAAAGTTTGACATCCTTGCCTTCGACCAGGCTCTGCGCAATCAGGTCGAAGAACGCATCGATCATGTCCTTGGACTCACGCTTGTTCAGGCCGATCTGATCAAACAGCAGATCCGCCAGTTGCGCCTTGGTCAGCGCCGGGGTTTCCAAGCTTTCGACGGCAAATTCGATCACGGCATCACTCCCATTCAACATCATCAAACCCGCAGCTTTGCACCCGTGCGCTGGGCCAACTGCGCCACCACGGACTGCACGGCAGCGTCGATCTCGGCCTCGGTCAGCGTGGCTTCGTCGCTGCCCAGCGTCAAGCGCACAGCCAGGCTCTTCTCGCCCTGCGCCAACCCACCCGCAGGGGCCTCTTCGCCCGCACGCAGTGTCTTGGGGCGATATACGTCAAACAGCACCGCCGAGCGCAGCATGGCACCGGGCACGGCCTGCTGCACTGCTGCCATGATCTCGGCATGCGTCACACGCTCGGCCACTACCACGGCCAGATCGCGCTCCACAGCTTGGTGCTTGGCCACGGACTTGAACTGCGGCACCACGCGCTGCAAGACGGCATCCAGCTCCAGCTCGAACATCACGGGGGCCTGGGGCAGATCCCAGGACTGGCGCCACTGTGGATGCAACTCGCCCACATAACCGATGGCACGTCCTTGCACCAGCACGCGGGCGCAACGGCCCGGGTGCATGGCAGGATGGGTGCCGGGCTCAAAGGTCGCCTGCAGCGGGGCCAGTAGCGCCTCGACATCGCCCTTCACATCGAAGAAGTCGATGCCCTGCTCCTTGCGCCCCCACTGCAGCATGTCATTGGGGCCATAGGCCACCCCTGCGACGCGCATGGGCTGATGGAAGCCTTCCACCGTCGTGTCGGTGTTGTGCACCGTTGCATCGCGCAGGAACACGCGGCCCAGCTCGAACACACGCACACGCTGGGCCTTGCGGTCCAGGTTGAATTTCAAAACTTGCAGCAAAGAACCCAGCAGGGTCGAACGCATCACGCTCATCTGGCTGGCGATCGGGTTGAGCAACTTGATGGGCTGTGGATTAGCCGCCAGCTCATGCTCCCAACGCTCTTCCACGAAGCTGAAGTTGATGGTTTCCTGATAGCCCAAACCGGCCAGAGAACGGCGCACAGCAAACGGGCTGCGCGTGGCCTCGGCCGGCAACTTGGGCGTGATGGGAGCCAGCGGCGGTGTGGTGGGCAGGTTGTTGTAGCCCACCATGCGCGCCACTTCTTCGATCAGGTCTTCTTCGATGGTGATGTCGAAGCGATACGCAGGCGGCGTGACGGTGAGCGTGCCGTCGCCCTGCACCACTGGCAGGCCCAGGCGCACCAAAACGTCAGCGCATTGCGCCTGGGTCAACGGCATGCCAATGACCTTGGCGGCGCGCGCCACGCGCAACGTAACGGGCTGAGGCACCGGCAGGTTCACGGACTGGTCGTCCATGGGGCCGCAGGCCGTATCGGGCGTGCCACAGATGTCGATGACCAGTTGGGTGATGCGCTCGATGTGCTCGACCGTGAGGCTCGGGTCCACACCGCGCTCAAAGCGGTGCCCTGCATCGGTCGAGAAGTTGAAGCGGCGCGAGCGCCCTGCCACGGCCTTGGGCCACCAGAAGGCGGCTTCGATGTAGATGTGTTTCGTGTCGTCGGACACCGCCGTGGCATCGCCGCCCATGATGCCGGCCAGCGATTCAACCTGGTTGGCATCGGCAATCACACCGACCTTGTCATCTACCGTGATCGTGTTGCCATTGAGCAGCTTGAGCTGTTCGCCCGGTTTGCCCCAGCGCACATCCAGGCCGCCGTGGATCTTGTCCAGGTCAAAAATGTGCGAGGGACGGCCCAGCTCGAACATCACATAGTTGGAGATGTCCACCAGGGGCGACACACCACGCTGGCCGCAGCGGGCCAGGCGGTCCAAAATCCACTGGGGCGTGGCCGCACGCGTGTTCACGTTGCGCACAATGCGGCCGGAGAAGCGGCCGCACAGGTCGGGCGCGCTGATCTTCACAGCCAGCTTGTCGGCGGTCTTCGCAGCCACGGCTGGGAAGACCTGTTGCTTCAGCGGAACACCAGTCAACGCCGAGACTTCGCGCGCAATACCGTACACGCTCAGGCAGTGCGCCAGATTGGGCGTGAGCTTGAGGGTGAACAGCGTGTCATCCAGATTGAGGTGTTCACGGATGTCCTGGCCCACCGGGGCGCTGGCGTCCAGTTCGAGCAGGCCACCATGGTCTTCCGACAGCTTGAGTTCGCGCGCCGAGCACAACATGCCCTGGCTTTCCACGCCACGCAGCTTGCCAACCTTGATGAGGAAAGGCTTGCCATCGTCGCCGGGCGGCAACTCAGCCCCCACCATAGCGCAGGGCACCTTGATGCCCACGCGCGCATTGGGTGCGCCGCACACGATGTTGAGCAGGGCGCCCAGCCCCACGTCCACCTGACACACGCGCAGGCGGTCGGCATCAGGGTGCTGCACAGCCTCCTTGATCTCGCCCACCACGATCTTGGTGAAAGGGGGCGCCACCGGGCGCAGCTCTTCCACCTCCAGGCCAGCCATGGTCAGCGTTTCGGCCAACTCAGCCGTCGTCAAAGGGGGGTTGCAAAACTCGCGCAACCAGGATTCAGGAAATTGCATAGTCGGACACTCTTGTTCGGAAGGTGCAGCGTGAGGCCACCAGGCCCGCCACGCAGCGAACGAAATCGGCTGGTGTTACTGGAACTGCGAGAGAAAACGGATGTCGCCGTCAAAGAACAGGCGCAGATCGTTCACGCCATAGCGCAGCATGGTCAGGCGGTCCGGGCCCATGCCGAAGGCGAAGCCGATGTACCTCTCAGGGTCCAGACCCATGTTGCGCACCACGTTCGGGTGCACCTGGCCGGAGCCCGCCACTTCGAGCCAGCGGCCGGCCAGCGGGCCGGTCTGGAACTGGATGTCGATCTCGGCGCTGGGCTCGGTGAAGGGGAAGAAGCTCGGGCGAAAGCGCAGCACCAGGTCGTCGCTCTCGAAGAAGGTGCGGCAAAACGCCGTGAAGATCACCTTGAGGTCCTTGAAGCTCACGTTCTCACCCACCCACAGGCCTTCGCACTGGTGGAACATGGGTGAGTGTGTGGCGTCGCTGTCCACACGGTAGGTACGGCCGGGGGCAATCACCCGGATCTCGGGCATGGTCTGGCCCGCATCGAGCAGCGCACGGTGTTTTTTCACATGCTGCACCGCGTGGCGGATCTGCATGGGGCTGGTGTGGGTGCGCAGCAGGTTGGGCGCCTCAGGGGTGCCACCTTCCACGTAGAAGGTGTCGTGCATGGAACGCGCGGGGTGGTCTTCCGGCGTGTTCAGTGCAGTGAAGTTGAACCAGTCGGTCTCGATCTCGGGGCCCTGGGCCACGTCGAAACCCATGGAGCCGAAGATGCCCTCGATGCGTTCGAGCGTGAGCGACACGGGGTGCAGGCCGCCCTGCCCACGCTGGCGCCCTGGCAGGCTCACGTCCAGTGCTTCGGCCTTGAGCTGCACCTGCAACTCTGCGTCGGCCAGCGCCTGGCGGCGCGCGGTCAGCGCTGCCTCAATGGCCTGCTTGGCCACGTTGATGGCTGCACCACGAGACTTTTTTTCCTCGACGGAAAGCTGCGCCATGCCCTTCATGAGTTCGGTCACACGGCCCGACTTGCCAAGAAACTGCGCCTTGGCGTTTTCCAGATCAGCGGGAGTGGCGCTTTGGGCAAACAGTTGCGTCGCGCTTTCAACCAGGGAATCCAACTCGTTCATATCGACTCTTGAAAATGAACAAGGGCTAGTGCCTTTTCAAGCCCTAGCCCTTGCTGTTATTGCGCAAGCAGCTATCAGAACGATAGCCGCTCATCGTGAACTCAAGCAGCCAGCTTGGCCTTGACTTGCTCCACGATGCTGCCAAAGGCAGCCTTGTCGTGCACTGCGAGGTCGGCCAGCATCTTGC
>Ga0187845_1002131_pt1 | contig 10909 bp, 13 predicted proteins | sample SpaLakP09_SKY_68_FD_134515 | JGI IMG/M metagenome (GOLD analysis project Ga0187845, IMG submission 134515) | Oligotrophic lake water microbial communities from Sparkling Lake, Wisconsin, USA - SP09_SKY_68 | ecosystem: Environmental > Aquatic > Freshwater > Lake | place: USA: Sparkling Lake... | reverse complement strand
GCCGCGGCCGCGGCCACTGAGGCCGGAACCTCGATCACGGCCTGGTCGCCGCTGGCCCAGGGCAAGGTGGCGCAGGACCCGGTCCTGATCCGCATCGGCGAAGCGCATGGCAAGACGCCGGGGCAGGTGACCCTGCGCTGGCTGATCCAGCAGGGCGTCATCGCCATCCCGAGGACCCGCACCCCGGCCCGCATCGTCGAGAACTTCGACATTCTCGACTTCGACCTGTCCGAAGCCGAGATGGCCGCGATCTTTGCCCTGGCCCGCCCCGACGGCCGGATCGGAAACTGGCTGGACGACGCCTACCAGTGGGATGCCAACTGAGGCTCTAGCCCCGCAGAACCTCGTCGACCCAGGCCGGCACCGTCTGACTGGCCGGGCCATAGCGGCGCTGGTCAAAGGCGCGCGCGCCGTCCGACGGCTCCAGATTGATCTCCAGCGTGGGAATGCCGAGCTGCCGGGCCTCGGAGACAAAGCCTGCGGCCGGATAGACCGAACCCGAGGTGCCGATCGCCACGAACAGATCGGCCGTATCGAGGGCATCGCCGATCTGGTCCATGAACAGCGGTACCTCGCCGAACCAGACGACGTGAGGCCGCGCCGTGCCCCCGTGTCCGCAGGCCGGGCACTGGCTGTCCGCCACAAGCGGCGAGGTGTCTGGCCAGGTGGCGGAGCAGGCGTGGCAACGGGTGACCGCCAGCTCGCCATGCATGTGGACGACGCTCTGCGAGCCGGCCCGCTCGTGCAGATCATCGACATTCTGGGTGCAGAGGAACAGCGCGTCCCCGCGCCCGGCCAGCCCGGCCTCGAGCCTGGCCAGGGCCCGATGGGCGGGGTTGGGGTCGGCCCCGGCCAGATTGGCCCGCCGGGCCGAGTAGAAGGCCCGAACCGTGTCCGGGTCCCGGGCATAGCCCTCGGGGGTGGCCACGGCCGACAGGTCGTAGCGGGCCCACAGGCCTTCCGGGTCGCGAAACGTCCCCAGCCCGCTCTCCGCAGAAACGCCGGCTCCGGTCAGCACGAAGATCTTCATCAGCACCCCCGAACCTGACGCGCGCGTCACTTTTCATTTGACCCGCCGAAGCGATTGAGTTGACAGTGTTTAGATTGCCAGAGGGCCGCGCGAGACGGAACCCGGCAGGGGCCTGCAAGAGGAAACGCCATGACGGACAGGAACATCACCAAAGACGCCATGTACGATGCGGTGGCGCCGGACGACTTCGAGTCGATGCTCGAACTGGACCGCTACAACAACCGCTCCACAGCCTTCGACAAGATCATCTCGGCCACCCACGACCATTTCTGGGATCCGCTGGACAAGACCTATATCGACTTCGACGAGCCGTTCGACATGGAGAACCAGGCCCTGGTTCCCGAGGAAATGGTCATCGCGCTGTCGACCGACTACGTGTCGAACCACCTGTCCGATCCCAAGCAGCGGATCCGGTTCATCAACCAGTCGGTGCTGCGCAACTTTTCCTCGATCCTGCACGGCGAGCAGGGCGCTCTGAACCTCTCGGCCAGCCTCTGCCATGTGCTGAAGGACCAGGGGGCCCAGGAATATGCGGCCAACCAGACCCGGGAAGAAGCCCGCCACGTCACGGCCTTTGCCATGTACATCAAGGCCCGCTGGGGCCGGCCGGTCGAGTGCGGCCCGGCCCTGAAGACCCTGCTGGTCGAGATCATCGGCGCGCCCGAGGTCTACAAGAAGATCATTGGCATGCAGATGCTGGTCGAAGGCCTCGCCATGGGGGCCTTTGCGACCTTCTACACCCACATCAAGGATCCGGTGGGCAAGAAGATGCTGCAGCTGGTGATGACCGACGAGGCCTTCCACCACAAGTTCGGCAAGATCTGGGCTGACCGCACGGTGCCCAAGCTCAGCCCCGAAGAGCACGCCATCATCGAGGACTGGGCCGCGCACTGCTTCCAGACCCTGCTGTTCAACCTCGTCTCGCCGCACCAGCAGCTCGACCTCTATGCCGAGTTCGGCCTGGATCCTAACAAGGTGGTCGAGGAGTACGGGAAGATCATGACCGACGACGTCCGTCGGGAAAACATGAAGGAGCAGACCAACATCTTCCGGGTGCTGGTCAAGACCCTGCTCAATGCCGGCATCATCACCGACCGCACCAAGGCCTTCTACGCCATGTATGTCGATATCGACGAGCTGCGCGGCGAAGGGGAGCGGATGGTCGGCGACGACATCGCCGAAGAGGGCATCCGTCACCTGCAGGCCATCAACTTCAAGGACCGTCCCTATAGCGGCGTCAGCATCGCCGCCGAATAGGCCCCGGTCACCGCCGGACCTGCGCGCGCCTCGCCGGAACTGCGGCGGGGCGCGTTGCGTTTCGGTCACGGCGTCCTCATCTGCGGGGTGGCCCGGGCCCTCGCCGGTCCGCCCTGCCCCAAGTCCCGGAGTCGCCATGCGCGCCGCCCTGATCGCCCTGCCCCTGATCCTGTCCCTCGCCGCCTGCGCCGGCGGTCCGGTCGGCAATCCCCGGCCTCCGCAACCGGCCAAGGCCGTCGAGCTCGATCGCTATCTGGGCAAGTGGTACGAGGTCGCCCGTTACGACATGAAGTTCCAGAAGGGCTGCGAAGCCGTAACGGCCGACTATTCGAAGCGCCCCGACGGCATGATCCGGGTCCTGAACACCTGCCGCGACGGCGCGGTCGACGGGCCGGTCAGGACCGCCGAAGGCAAGGCCCGGGTCGTCGACCCCACCACCAATGCCAAGCTGAAGGTCTCGTTCTTCGGTCCGTTCTGGGGCGACTACTGGGTCATGGACCATGCCGACGACTACAGCTGGAGCATCGTCGGCGAGGGTTCGGGCCAGTATCTCTGGCTGCTGAGCCGCAAGCCGCCGACGGACCAGGACCGCCAGGCCCTGACCGCCCGGGCCAGGGCGCTGGGCTATGATGTGACGATGCTGCGGCCGACGAAGCAGCCTGCGCCCTAAGGCTTGAAATCCGAACAAACCTAGAACAGGATCGCGGCATGGATGTCGTGATCGACCTTCGGCCTTCGCGGCCTGAAACGACGGACGCCGTGACGCGTGGCGCGGCGCGGCTGCTGGTCGGCCTGGGCTATGCGCCCCTGGCCGAGGTGACCCTGCCCAATGGCCGCCGGGCCGACCTGATGGCCCTGGGGCCCAAGGGCGACATCCTGATCGTCGAGGTCAAGTCGGGGGTCGAGGACTTCCGGATCGACCGGAAGTGGCCGGACTTCGCCCCCTATTGCGACGCCTTCTATTTCGCCGTCGCCCCGCAGTTTCCGGACGGAGTTCTGCCGGAGGATCCCGGCCTTCTGGTCGCGGACGGCTTCGGCGGGGCCGTGGTGCGCGAGGCCCCGGTCACGCCGCTGGCCCCGGCCCGGCGCAAGGCCCTGACCCTGGCCTTCGCACGGCTGGCGGCGATGCGTCAGGCCGGCGTTCCCGCAGAGAGACTCTAGAAAAGAGACTCTAGTAGACGAGGCCCAGGCTGCTGACGGCCGCCGCGGCAATGACGAAGATCGCAATGGCGATCAGTTCGTACAGCTTGAAGAAGGGCTGGCCTGGCGAGCGCATCGTGTTTTGATCCCGTTCCGAAATGAACCACTGACACACCGACTGTCGCAAACCTGATGCCAGTGCCAACCGGGATCGCGGCGGGGCACCGGGCCGTAGATCTGGGCTCGAGGCGATCGGAGTGTCACCTTGTGGCCGGGCGTCATGAGGATGTGAGCCCGGACCGGCAGACGCTTTTCAGATAGCCGCAGTGTGCGACAGAACTGTGCGGTGAGGTCGCCGGCCGCCCAGATTGCGACCAATAGGCCCTGCCGCTCAGTGCAGGGGCGCACCGGAAGACGGACCCCGCCCTCCCCGATCGGGCCAAGCCAGACTTGCCTGCACGAAGGGGCCGCCCTACCGTGACCTCAAACAACTGTTTGAGGCGACCCATGGCGATCGAAGCGGTGATCTGGGACTTTGGTGGCGTTTTCACCACCTCGCCCTTCGAGGCCTTCCGGCGTTACGAGACCGAGCGCGGCCTGCCGGTCGACTTCATTCGTACGGTCAATTCCACCGATCCCGACACCAATGCCTGGGCGCGGTTCGAACGGGCCGAAATCGACGCGGCGGGCTTTGATACCCTGTTCCTCGAGGAGGCGACGCGGCTTGGCCATGCCGTGCGCGGGGGCGAGGTCCTGCCCCTGCTGTATGGCGATCTGCGGCCGAAGGTTCTGGACGCCCTGAAGACCTGCAAGGCCGCCGGCTTCAAGGTCGGCTGCATCACCAACAATGTGCCGACCGGGCACGGCCCCGGCATGGCCCAGAGCGCCGACAAGGCCGCGGCAGTCGGGGAGATCATGAGCCTGTTCGACGCCCTGATCGAAAGCTCCAAGGCCGGGGTCCGCAAGCCGGATCCGCGCATCTACCAGATGATGTGCGAGCTGCTCGACGTGGCACCCGAGGCCTGTGTCTATCTCGATGACCTGGGGATCAACTGCAAGCCGGCGGCAGCGCTGGGCATGACCGCGATCAAGGTCTCGACCCAGGACCAGGCCCTGGCAGAGCTTGCAGTCGTGACCGGATTGGCGTTCTGAAGGAGAGTTCGCGTCCAAAGGAGTCGCTCATGTCCCGCCCCAGCAAAATCAGCGTCGCCGCCGCCCTGGCGCAGCTGCCCGACTGGTCTGCGGCCCCGGACAAGGAGGCCATTGTCCGGACCTTCCGGTTCGCCGACTTCAACGCCGCTTTCGGCTTCATGACCCGCGTCGCGATCATGGCCGACAAGCTCGACCACCATCCCGAATGGTTCAATGTCTACAACCGCGTCGAGGTGCTGCTGACCACCCATGACGCCGACGGGGTGACCGAGCTGGACGTGACGCTGGCGACGTTCATGGACGGGGCGGCGGGGTAGGCGGCTCCGGCCCACTGAATCCACTAAGCCTGTCATCCCGGGCTGCGTAGCAGACCCGGGATGACAGGCTTAGTGGGACGAGGGCTCACAGATCTGCCCCCCACCGTTTCCCCCTTCCGCCCCGGCGCCTTCCGGTTCAAACTAATGTTTGAAACATTCGGGAGGACGCCAAATGGCGCGGAACACGGGCCGGGTCGCCGGCAAGAAGGCTTTCATCACCGGTGGAGCCCAGGGTCTGGGCGCGGCGGCCGGCCGGATGCTGGCCAGCCAGGGGGCCAAGGTCAGCCTGGCCGACATCAACCTGGCCGGGGCCCAGGCCGTGGCCGACGAGATCAATGCCGCGCACGGGGCGGGAACCGCCTTCGCCTTCGAACTGGATGTCACCCAGGAAGACGAATGGATCGCGGTGCTTGAGAAGGCCACCGAGGCCATGGGCGGCCTGTCGGTGCTGGTCAACAATGCCGGCATCGGCGGCGACGGCCCGATCGAGAGCCTGGATTTCGGCCTCTGGAAGAAGGTGATGTCGGTCAATGTCGACTCGGTCTTCCTCGGGGCCAAGCACGCCCTGACCCACATGCGGGCGCATCAGCCGGGCTCGATCATCAATCTCTCATCGATCGCCGGCCTGATCGCCAACGGCAACTCGCCCGCCTACAACGCCTCCAAGGCGGCGGTCTGGCTGCTGTCCAAGAACATCGCCCTCTACTGCGCCAAGATGAAGCTGGATATCCGCTCCAACTCGATCCACCCGACCTTCATCGACACCCCGATCCTCGACGGGTCCTCGGCCCGGTTCGGCAAGGAAGAGGCCCACGCCAAGCTGGCGCGTCAGGTGCCGCTGGGCCGGATCGGCGAGCCCAACGACATCGCCAATGCCGTGCTCTATCTGGCCAGCGACGAGAGCCGGTTCATGACCGGCTCGGAGATCAAGGTCGACGGCGGCATCTCGGCGATGTGAGTCTTTAAAGCTGTCATCCCGGCCAAGCGCGTCAGCGCGCCGAGCCGGGACCCCGGCAAGCACTGGCGTTTCCGGCGGTCCCGGCTCGGCCTTGTAGGCCGTCCGGGATGACAATCCTGGTCTACCGCGGGGCCCGTTTCGCCAGGATCCGCTGCAGGGTCCGCCGGTGCATGTTCAGACGGCGGGCGGTTTCAGAGACATTGTGGCCGCACATCTCATAGACCCGCTGGATATGTTCCCAGCGGACCCGGTCGGCGCTCATCGGATTTTCGGGCGGCGCGGGCGCGGCGTCCTTGGCGGCGAGCAGGGCCCGCGCCACCTCGTCGGCATCGGCCGGCTTGGAGAGATAGTCGACCACCCCGGCCTTCACCGCCGCAACCGCCGTGGCAATATTGCCGTAGCCGGTCAGCATGATGATCTTGGCGTCCGGCCGCGCCTCGCGCACCGCCTCGACGACCTTGAGCCCGGTGCCGTCCTCGAGGCGCATGTCGAGGACCGCGTGGGCCGGAGCCTCGGTCCGCAGCAGGGCGAGGGCTTCGGCCACAGACGCTGCCAGTGAAACGACGAAGCCCCGTTGTTCGAGGGCCCGGCCCAGGCGGGTTCGCAGCGGCGCGTCGTCGTCCAGCAGCAGCAGGGTCTTGTCGGGCAGGGCCGCGACCAACTCACCGATATCGGCCATTCGTTCAGCGCCTCCCCGCGCTTTTACTCAACCGCGTGTCGTTACCTGACATCATGTCGCTCTTCCGAGCCCGGTATCAAGCCCCTGTATAGCCCGGGGCCTCCAGGGCCGATCTCGGCCAGCGCGCCGCCACCACAGCGCCGCCTCGCCGGCCGTTCCGGAAATCGACAGTGGCCCCGGTTCGTTCCAGCAGGGTCTTGGCGATGAAGAAGCCGAGCCCCATGCCGATATGGCCGGTGCGAGACCCCTCGGCCCCCGGCCGTGTCGTCACATAGGGCTCACCGAGCTTGGCCAGGACTTCCGGCGCGAAGCCGGGGCCGTCGTCCCGGACCTCAATGACCACCGACCTCTGATCGAAGCGGGCAATGACCAGGACTTCAGCCCGGGCAAAGTCGACGGCGTTCTCGACGATCGAGGTCATGGCATGGATGACTTCCGGCCGCCGCCAGATGTCCGGAGCCGTCTCGCCGGCCGGGCCGTTGACCACGGCCTCGACCCGCACGCCGTGGACGAGGTGGGGCTCGATGACGTCCTGGACCAGTTGAACCAGGCTCATCCGCTCGTGCACGGCGTCGGTGGCCTCGGGCATTTCCGTCAGGCGCTGCAGGATCTCGCGGCAGCGCGCGGCCTGGCCGATCATCAGCTCGGCATCTTCCCGGGTCTGGTCATCCGGGGCATTGCGCGCCATCTCGCGCGCCACCACCGAGATGGTGGCCAGCGGCGTGCCCAGCTCGTGGGCCGCTGCGGCGGCCAGGGCCCCGAGAGCGGACAGCCGCTGCTCGCGGGCCAGGACCGTTTCGGTGACGTTCAGGGCCAGCTCCATGCGGGCGGACTCACTGGCCGCCTGCCAGGCATAGGCCCCGGTGATGATGATGCCGAGGACGCGGGCCAGCACCATGACCGCCAGCACCTGGAGTGATGGTTCCGGGACAGCCGGCGCCCCCATCAGGGTCGGAACCGGCATGTGGAAAAAGGCCAGCAGAATGGTGCAGGCTATGGCCAGCAGGCCCAGACCCAGGGCGTAGCGCGCCGGAAGCGTCGCCGACGCCAGGGTCACCGGGGCGATGAGCAGCAGGCAAAAGCCGTTCAGGGCCCCGCCCGTCAGGTACAACAGACCCGACAGTTGCAGGATATCAAAGGCGATCTGGGCCGTCGCCTCGCCCTCGCGCGCCAGCCTCTGGCCGGTCGAGGCCAGGCCGAGCAGGACATTGAACCAGGCCGAGAGGGCGATCAGGGCGAAGCAGGCACCGAATGGAATCTGCAGCTTCAGGACCAGGCCGCCAAACAGGACGGCCAGGGTCTGTCCGGCGATGGCCAGCCATCTCTGGGTCAGCAGGGACCGAACGCGCAGGCGACCACGACGCAGGCCCGGTGCCGCCCAGGACCATCCATCATCTTGCGCCGCACCAGCGCCCGGACTATCGAGCCCATTCGAACGCTGGTCGTTGGGCGCTCTGTCGAACGAAACGTCAGCCATGTCGCAGGATTGTCCAGATTATCGCGTCTGGCGAGAGCCAAAGGTAAATAGCCCATGCCGCGTCACCGTCTCGTCCTGGTCCTGGCCTGCCTCGGCGGTGCGATCCTGCTGGCCGGCCTGGCCTGGCGCGCCGGCGTGTTCACGCCCGAACCGCCCGCCGCCGCCGTCGGCGGCCCGTTCACGCTGGTGGATCAGAACGGCCGGCCCACGACGGAAAAGGCCCTGAAGGGCAAGTGGAGTCTGGTGTTTTTCGGCTTTACCTATTGTCCCGATGTCTGCCCCGGTACGCTGCAGGCCCTGGCGGCGGCCAGCGACAGGCTCGGGCCCAAGGCCAAGGATCTGCAGATCGTCTTCATTTCCGTCGATCCGGAGCGCGACGATGTGAAGCAGATGAACGCCTATCTCTCGGCCGACTATGTGCCCCGCTCGACCCTGGGCCTGACCGGCACGCCCGAACAGGTCGCCGCCGCTGCCAAGGCCTACCGGGTCTATTATGCCAAGGCCGGCGAGGGCCCCGGCTACACGATCGACCACTCGACGGTGACCTATCTGATGGACCCGAAAGGCCGCTTCCATGCGGCGATCCCCTACGGCCTGGCGCCCGAGGATGTGGCCCGCCGGGTCAATGACGCCATGAGCGGGCGCTGATCACGAGACCGCTACCGCGACCTCAGGTTCGGGGTGGACTTTCTTAGGTTTCGTTATGCTATGCTGCGGCGCAACATATTGGATGCGCCATGCTCTACGCCCTTCATGAAGCGGCCTATTACGCCTCCTCGCCGATGCGGATGGCCGCCCGCGCCGCCCGGGACTTCTGGGGATCGCCCCTCAACCCGGCGGCCAACAGCGATCTTGCTCGCCGCATGCACGCCGGTGCCGACCTGTTTTCGAATGTCACCCGGCGGTACGGCAAGCCCGCCTGGAACATCGATACGGTCAAGGTCGGCCAGGTCGATGTCCGGGTCCGCCCGACCGTCGTCTGGGAAAGCCCCTGGGCCCGCCTGATCCAGTTCGACCGCGACATGGCCGACATGCGCCGGGCCGGCAAGTTCTCGCTGGATCCCGCCGTCCTGATCGTCGCGCCCCTATCCGGCCACTACGCGACCCTGTTGCGGGGGACGGTCGAGGCCTTCCTGCCCGACCATGCCGTCTTCATCGTCGACTGGGTCAATGCCCGCGAAGTCTCGATGCTGGAGGGCCGGTTCGACTTCCACGACTATATCGACCACGTCATCCAGATGCTGGCCGTGCTCGGCCCGAGGCCCAATGTCGTCGCCGTCTGCCAGCCCGGACCGCCGGTCCTGGCCGCTGCGGCCCTGATGGCCGAGGACAATCACCCCTCTCGCCCCGCCAGCATGACCTTCATGGGCTCGCCGATCGATGCCCGCCTGTCACCGACCGTGACCAACAACCTGGCCGAGGAAAAGCCCTTCGCCTGGTTCCAGTCGAACATGATCTACACCGTGCCGCCGCCCTATGTCGGCGTCGGCCGGCGCGTCTATCCGGGCTTTGTCCAGCTGGCCAGCTTCATGAGCATGAACAAGGCCAAGCACCAGGAAGCCCACCGCCGCTACTTCCAGGACCTGGTCAAGGGCGACGGCGACAGCGCCGACAAGCACCTGGAGTTCTACGACGAGTACCTGTCGGTTCTGGACCTGACCGAAGAGTTCTATCTTCAGACCATCGACATCGTCTTCCAGCAGCACCTCCTGCCGAAGGGCGAGCTGACCCACAGGGGACGCGCCGTCCGGCCCGACCTGATCACCGACATCGGCCTGATGACGGTCGAGGGCGAGAAGGACGACATCTCCGGGATCGGCCAGACCCAGGCCGCCCACGGCCTGTGCTCAAGCCTGCCGCCCGAGCTGAAAACGGACTATGTGCAGCCGGGCGTCGGCCACTATGGCGTCTTCAACGGCCGCCGGTTCCGCGAGGAGATCTATCCCCGGGTCCGGTCCTTCATCCGCAAGAGCGACCCCAACTTCGCCGACGAGGCCTGAGCGGGCGGCCCGGCGGTCCGATGACCTTGCATCGCGGGGCTTCAGACGCGATGTAGGGTCCATGGCCCTGCTTCGCGCCCAACGCTTTTCCGACGGCGACCGGCTGGATGTGGCCGGCTGTCCCGTGCGGCTGAAGGTCGACGGCCGGGCCCGGCGGATCTCGCTGCGGGTCGACCGGGCGAAGTCCGAGGTCGTGGCCCTGGCCCCGAGCCCGCGCCGGCTGGGCGAGGCCGTGGCCTTCGCCCAGGAGAAGTCGGCCTGGATCGCGGGGCAACTGGCCGCACTGCCCGGCCGCGTCAGCCTGGCCCCCGGCGGCATCCTGCGGCTCAACGGCAAACCCTATCGGCTGGAGGCCGCCCCCGGCCGGCCGCGCATGACGGAAGAGGCCCTGATCGCCCCGGACGATGCCAACTGGGGTCTGAAGATCCTGCGGCTGGCCAAGCGCGAGGCCATCGCCGTCCTGACCGAACGCACCGCCGTCCATGCCGCAGCCCTCGGCCGGCCCATGCCCAGTGTGGCCGTGGCCGATCCCAAGGCGCGCTGGGGCTCTTGCCGCCCCGCCCGGCCCGGCGCGCCGGCGGCGATCCGCTACAGCTGGCGGCTGATCCTGGCCCCGGCGGCGGTGGCCGACTATGTCGCCGCCCATGAATGCGCCCATCTGATCGAGGCCAATCACGGACCGCGCTTCTGGGCCCTGTGCGAGCAGTTGATCGGTGATCCGGCCCCGCACCGCCGCTGGCTTCGGGCCCATGCGGCCGAGCTCCACGCGATCGGGGCCTGAGCCGGCTCAGGTCGTCGGGGTAAAAAGTTTAAGGCCCAGGATCCCGGCGACGATCAGGGTCAGACAGGCCAGACGGGCCGCCGTCGCCGGCTCCTTGAAGACCACAATGCCGACGATG
>Ga0187845_1002127_pt1 | contig 10925 bp, 8 predicted proteins | sample SpaLakP09_SKY_68_FD_134515 | JGI IMG/M metagenome (GOLD analysis project Ga0187845, IMG submission 134515) | Oligotrophic lake water microbial communities from Sparkling Lake, Wisconsin, USA - SP09_SKY_68 | ecosystem: Environmental > Aquatic > Freshwater > Lake | place: USA: Sparkling Lake... | reverse complement strand
TTAGCTCTTTGCTATATACGTGAAGATTTTTATTGGCTGGTGCTGGCTGGTCGGCTAAAACAATATCTAGTCGATGCAATGCTAAGTCCGCTAGCAGATTTTCAAACTCGCCTTCGTGAGCAATTAGCTGGACATCATTTTTTTCTAGGATGGGCTCAAGCAATTGCCTAGTGACCAGTTTGGACAAGCCATCAGATATACCAATCGTAATTTTGGTTTTAGGGGAACTTGCTGCTGCCCTCACAGCTTCGGGTAACTTTTCGCCTAGAAGGAAGATTTGATCGGCAATTTCTAGCGCTGCAAATCCGGATTCGGTTAGCGCGATTCCACGGCCAGCAGGCTTAAATAGTAAATACCCCAGTGATTTTTCTAATTCATGCACCTGGGCGCTAATTGTCTGAATGGCCATATTGAGGCGCTCAGCAGCTTTAGACATACTGCCTTCTTTGGCTACTACCCAAAAATAATAAAGGTGGCGATAGTTATAGAGCATTTTAATTCTCAGTTATTTACGAAATTATTATCAATATATCTCTGCTTTTACTTAAATGCAATGTCGCCTACATTAACCCCATAGAAATCCATGAATTCATGGGTGAAAACTAAGTAAGGAGATAAAGGTGGAGTTATTTAGCCCAGATTTTTTTTCGGCATTACTGGCAATTATTGTCATTGACCTAGTATTGGCCGGGGATAACGCTATCGTGATTGCGATGGCCGCTAAAAATCTACCGGCACATTTGCAAAAGAAAGCCATTATTTGGGGCGCTGTTGGGGCCATTGTTGTTAGAAGTGCAATGACTCTAGTGGTGGTGTATTTGCTCAATATCCCCGGTTTAATGTTGATTGGTGGCCTGCTCTTAGTGTGGATAGCTTATCGCTTACTGAATCCCGCGCAAGATGATGATGGACATGGTCCTGCTTCAAGCACTTTTTGGGGTGCGATGAAAACCATCGTGATTGCAGATGCAGTGATGGGGCTAGATAACGTACTAGCGGTTGCTGGTGCTGCGCATGGCAGTTATGTGCTGGTCGTCCTCGGATTGTTGATTAGCATCCCAGTGGTGATATGGGGGTCTACGCAAATACTTAAGCTAGTAGAGCGCTATCCTTCAGTAACGTACTTGGGTGCTGGTGTGCTGGCATGGACGGCAGCAAAAATGATGATATCGGAGCCCTTCTCTAAAGAATGGCTTGCATCACAGAGCCCAGCCTTGGAGTACGTCATTCAAGTTGTAGTTGTATTAGGAGTCTTATCGGGCGGATTTATCAGAAGTAGGCGTGCGCTTGAGGGTTTGATTGCTTCTTCGGTTGTGGAATCGGAGTCTGCAAGTGTAGTTTCACCAGAGCAGTTTCATAATTATGGAGAAAGCAAAATGAATAAAATTCTGATTCCAGTAGATGGTTCAATTAATTCAGAGATGGCAGTAAAGCATGCTGTAAGGACTTATGCGCAAGACGCTAATGCACATTTCTATTTATGCAATGTTCAGCTCAGCTTACATAAGCACATCAGTAAATTTTTGAGTAAGAAAACGATTAACGAGTGGCATGCTGAGCGGGCAGCATTGGCCGCAGCATCAGCTTCCTCTTATCTCACGGCGCAAGGCTTGAAATTTTCCTTCAACTATGTGACTGGTGATAAAGGTACCGCCATTCGTGATGAGGCTGCTCGCCTCGGGGTCGATCGCATCGTTGTTGGCACCTCAAAGAAAAACTCTCTGAGTAGATTATTTGAAAACTCGACAACAGCGAGGTTATTAGAGATATGTGACATCCCGGTTGAGGTAGTAACTGGAAAAACCTTACCGGTAATAGAGCGATGGGGCATTCCAGCTCTGGGTGCTGGTGCTGCTACAGCCCTGATGGCCGTAGTAATTGATTAGTTTAAGTTTAGCTGTTCTCCTTATGCCCTCTTCGTGAGGGCATTTTTTTGTTCAAAATAAGCTTAGTAAAATTCAGTTAAATACTGAACTATCATCAATAAAATTCTGCTTTATTAGGATAGAAGAGTCACTTATTCTGTACCTGTATTGAATAAGGAGATATCAATGAATGTGATCTTAGAAACCACGGAATGTGTTGCGCCAGAATTTAGGGCTTTTACAGAGAGTCGAGTGAAATTTTCCTTAAAGCGACTAGTTTGGATGGTGCGGAAAATAAAGATTCAATATTCGGCACTTGCAGCATCAAAGACAGCATGCAATCAAAATTGCTTTATAAGCTTAGAGACTTTTGACCATCGTCAAATTGAAGTGAGCATGACTGCCAGAGATCAGCGTATTGCTCTAGAAATGTGTCTTAAGAAGATAGACAAGCTTATAAGGAAAGCGTTTCATAAAAGTCAAAAATATGGACGATTTTCAAAGCATGTTTATGTATGATCTAATGAGTCATCCACATATGGGGAGTAGCCTGCTCAGTCCTCTGAGTCCCTTCTATCGTCAATTCGGCCTGCGGGCTCGGTATAAGGGTGATTCAATATCAAGGCAAGACCATTTTATTTTTTATAAATGGTTCTATTTTGAATTTATTACCCCAATCCCAACTCAGATTCATCGAATCGAAGCCCCCAGTCCTCATTTGGGGAGTTTCTTGCGTCTTAGCGGGCAAAGGGCGGGATAATAATAGATATTCTTTACTCCTCCAAGCTGCTGTAATGACATCCTTTAAGTTCGTGCCAATCCTCGCTACCTGCATATTGCTTTCAGGTGGAGTAAATGCACAGGGTCAAAGGCCGCTGACAGTAAATGAACTCATTACTATTGCTCTTGATGCTAGTCCGCAAGTATTAGCTGCAAGAGATCAATCCAAGGCGGTGAGGGGCCAACTTTCAACTGCGCGCGCAATCCCAAATCCTGAATTTGAAGTGAATACGGGACAGCAGAAATCCGCATCAGGACCGCTCACTACAGGTAACGTTTCATCATGGTCTGTCACGCAACCACTGGATATGCCATATACGCGCTTCCCGCGAGTAAATGCTGCGCAAGCAAATGTACGTGCTGCTGAGGCTAGTCGCATTGCGTTTGAGATTGAATTAATTTCTAAGGTTCAACAACGTTTTTATGAATTAATGCGTCGGGATGCTGAGCTAAAGGCAGCTGAAGAAGATATGAGCTTGACAAAGCAAATTCGTGATCGGATGCAAATTCGTTATGACGTTGGTGAAACTGCGCGCTTTGAGCTCATTCGTGTGCAGACGGAATTTCTGAATGCACAAATAAACACTGAATCGAGCAAGCTTAGAGTTGAGCAGGCAAAAGGTCAATTACGTCAGGTAGTTGGATATCAATTGCCTGCTGACTATGAAGTTGTTTTCCAAACCCCAAAAGTAGAATTACTACCTCCTTTGCCAATATTGTTAAGTGAATTACAAGCTCAGAGCCCTGAGTTACAGAGGGCCAAGGCAGAAGTGGAGGCTACCGAGTCGAAGTTAAGCTTTGAGCAAAACTCTCGCTTGCCTCGTCTGTCATTCAAGGCCCAGCAATATAACGATCCGAACTTCACCGATCGTCTTTATGGATTAGTAGTAAGCATTCCTATCTGGGACTTCAAGGGTGGTCAGATAGCGGAGGCAGAAGCCAATGCATCCAGAGCTAAGAATCAATTGAATGCACAAAGCCAGAGCTTGGAGCAGCAGTTGGAGACGGCTTATAAGCTTTATCAGATGACGAGTTATCAGGTAAAAATTCTTGATCAAGAGGTTGTGCAGTTGGCATCTAGTGCGCGACGCATTGCAGAAGTATCTTATCGCTATGGTGAACGAGGAATGCTCGAATATCTAGATGCGCAAAGAACCTTTAGGGTGGCTCGTAATGATTTAATTAAGGCCCGTTTTGATTTGGCCTCTGTCCTTACTGAAATACAGCGTTTGAGGGCAACTCCAGAATGGATTGAAAAAATAGAGGGTGGCAAGCAATGAAACAAGAGTTCATGACAGCAATAGGCAAATTAAAGGAGTTGTACGCCCGATATATGGCAATTGCAAAAGCCTATGCACAGGAATGGATTGCCATCACCATCAAAACACAAAATGACTGGTATGCATATACCCATGAGTGGTTTAGCTTGCACTTACCTCGCGTGGCCCAGCAATACGATAAGAGTCCTCAATGGACGCAGAAAGGACTCTATTACTTTCCCTGGTTTTGTCTATTTCTGATCATTCTTAATTACTTCAATGTATTTGATCGTAGTCCAACAATTAAGTCTGTTCAGGATCCTAATGTGGTGATTGTCAACGCCGATCTACGTAGCATGATTGCTAATGGACCTGTATCTACCAGGGCGTTTGTTGAAGAACTTCGTGCATCTGGACGAATTGATTTCAATGAGCTCTATCTGTCACGGATTGGCGCTAATGTGACAGGGCGCGTCTCTGAAATTTTAGCCATTCCTGGGCAGGTCGTTAAGCAGGGAGATATTTTGGCGAAGATTACTTCTACGGAATTAACCCAATCTCAACTATCTTTCCTGAAGGCGAAAAGTGCCAGTCAGCTTGCTGATCAAGCTGCTAATCGCGCCAGAATTTTGTACAAAGAGGATGTGATTGCTTTGGCAGAGCTACAAAGACGCGAAGCTGAGGCTAGTAGTGCCAAAGCGGAATTTCGTGCGACCAATGATCAGCTTAGAGTGCAGGGTATGGATCAACCGAGTATTGATCGTTTAGCAAAAACAGGTGTGATTGAATCTATAAATAATGTCATCGCCACTATCCCTGGTGAAATTGTTGAGAGAAAAATTAATAAAGGACAGGTTGTTCAGCCTGCGGATGCACTTTTCACAGTGGCTGACTTAGGTTCTTTGTGGGCCGTCTCAGAGATCCCAGAAAGTAATTCTTACTTGATTCATAAGAGGCAGAAGGTCATTTTAATTATTCCCGCCTTACGGAATGCTGAAGTTGAAGGAGTTGTAGCTCACGTAGACTCCATCGTTAACCCTCAGACTCGAACAGTGGTGGTTAGGATGGAGGTGTCTAATAAGGATGCCTTGATTAAGCCTGGCATGTTGGCAACCATGATGATTGAAAGCCAGCCTACGGAAAGGTTGCTGGTCCCATCGAGCGCAGTGATTCGTGAAGATAATCATGACCACGTTTTCATTCGTGAGGATGATGAAACCTATCGAATGGTCGCCGTCAAACTCGGTCCGGAAGGAAAGGGCTTTCGCCCTGTAATTTCTGGCCTCAAAGAGGATCAAGTCATTGCTGTGAATGGCGCATTTCATCTGAATGCCGAACGTAAGCGACAGATGAGTGGTGGATAGATCTCATGATTGAGAAAATTGTTCGCCTTTCATTACAACAGCGACTATTGATAGTCATTATTGCGATCGTTCTGATGGTTGCAGGCTTGTTTGCAACAAAACGCTTATCGGTAGATGCTTTTCCAGATGTCACTAATGTCCAGGTTCAAATTGCATCTGAAGCGCCAGGGCGCTCCCCTGAAGAGGTAGAGCGTTTTGTCACAGTCCCTATTGAATTGGGGATGACAGGATTGCCTGGTCTGACTGAAATGCGCTCGCTAAACCGCAATGGTATTTCGGTGATTACTTTAGTATTTACCGAAAAGACAGATCTCTACTTTGCAAGGCAGCTAGTTACTGAGCGCTTGATTGAAGTGGCGGCAAAAATGCCCATTGGAATTACCCCTGTTTTAGCTCCACCTTCAACAGGATTAGGTGAAATTTATCAATACACTCTAGATCATCCATCCGACGGCAATAAACAGTTGACGGTTGAGGATCTGGAAGATCGTCGTGCGATACAAGATTGGATTGTGCGCCCCATGTTGCGCTCTGTGGCAGGGGTAGCAGAGATTAATACGCAAGGGGGCTATGCTCGCGAATACCAGGTATTGGTAAATCCAGAAAGATTGCGCCATTATCAAATTAGCTTGCGTGAAGTCTATGGTGCCCTTGCCAGGAATAATGCGAACTCTGGTGGTGGGCAACTCCCCTCATACGCTGAGAGGTATTTAATTCGGGGTGTAGGCCTAATTACTAAGCCGGAGGATATTGGAAAAATTATTCTCAAAGAAGTGAGGGGAATTCCGGTCTATGTGAAGAACGTAGCCGAAGTCACTACTGGCAGCGAAATTCGGCAGGGCGCTGCTATTAAGAATGGCTATACCGAGAGCGTGGCAGGAATTATTCAGATGATTCGTGGCGGTAATGCACGGGATGTAGTTAATCGCATCAAACTTAAAGTTGCTGAAATTAATGAAGGTAAGTTATTACCTGATGGCTTACAGATTGTGCCCTTCTATGACCGCACTGATCTTGTTAATGCGGCTATGTTCAATGTGGCTAAGGTATTAATTGAGGGAGTCATCCTTGTTATCATCTTGCTGTTTTTATTTTTAGGGGACGTTCGTTCATCACTCATCGTAGTTGCGACCCTGATTCTCACGCCACTGCTAACATTCTTAGTAATGAACCGTTATGGCATCTCCGCAAATTTAATGTCGCTTGGGGGTCTTGCAATTGCGATTGGCATCATGGTAGACGGATCGGTAGTGGTAGTTGAAAATACCTTTGCCAAGCTAGGGCAGCGATTGAAGTCAGGAGATTCGAAAAACCGGATTATCTTGGAGGCAGCTACTGAGGTTGGGACACCAGTACTCTTTGGTGTTGGCATCATTATTTTAGTTTTCATGCCACTACTTTCGCTTGAGGGTATGGAAGGAAAGATGTTTGCACCAATGGCCATCACTATTGCCATTGCGCTAACAATTTCCCTAATTCTGTCATTTACTTTGTCACCCGTTCTGTGCTCATACATTCTCAAAGGTGGTAGTGAAGACGACACTAAGGCAGTAGCCCGCATGCGTGCGCCATACGAGCGATGGTTGCATTGGTGCCTCGCTAATCCAAAGTTAGTAGTCAAAAGATCATTAATGGGTTTAGCTGCAAGCATCGTTGGCTTTGTCCTTCTAGGAAAAGCTTTTATTCCGGTCATGCAAGAAGGTTCAATTACGCCGGTGATTGTGCGTGCACCCAATATCTCACTAGATGAGTCTATTAAATTAGAGTTCGAGGCAATCAAACGGATCATGACCATACCGGGTGTAGAGATGGCAGTTTCTCGTTTAGGAAAAGGTGAGTCTCCAGCAGATCCAGGTCAGCCAAACGAGTCCGATCCGATTGTGACGCTCAAGCCTTTGGGTGATCGAAGCTCGAGTCAGGAAGAAATCGCGCAAGAGATTCGCAATAAGCTAAAGACACTTCCAGGAATCGAGTTAGCTATTTCACAGCCAATTGCTGCGCGAGTTGATGAGATGGTATCTGGTGTGCGCTCTCAAGTAGCCATCAAAATCTTTGGAGATGACATGGTAATACTCCAAAGGTTAGGTGCTCAGATTAGTCAAATTCTGACAAAAATGAAGGGTAGTAACGACTTACGCATTGAGCAGGCTTCCGGACAAAACTATCTCAATATCAATATTAATCGTGATGCAATTGCTCGCTACGGTATTAATGTTTCTGATGTCAATGATGTGATTGAAACCGCAATTGGTGGCAAGCAAGCTAGTACAGTTTATGAGGGTGAGAGACGCTTCCCATTAGTATTGCGTTATCCAGCGCCATATCGAGATAAGGTCGATGCGATTGAAAGCATCATTTTGCATTCTCCAGAAGGCGCTCAAGTGTTGATGCGCGACTTAGCTGAAATTACTATAGTTGATGGCCCCGCACAGATATCTCGTGAATCGGGCAAGCGCCGCTTAGTAGTGGGTGTCAATGTTGATGGTCGAGATCTTGGTGGCTTTGTTAAAGAAGCACAGGATCTGATTGCTAAGCAAGTAGAGCTTCCGCAGGGTTACTCATTGCAGTGGGGCGGTCAATTTGAAAATATGGAGCGTGCAATGGCGCGTTTGATGGTCATCATTCCTTTGACTATTTTGGCGATTTATTTCCTGCTCTTCATGCTTTTCAAGTCTATGCGCTTAGCTGGCTTAATCATCTTGGTTCTTCCATTTGCTTCAATTGGCGGGGTCTTTGGCTTATTTATCACTGGGGAGTACCTGTCCGTTCCTGCCGCAGTTGGCTTTATTAATCTTTGGGGAATTGCCGTGTTAAATGGCGTGGTGTTGATTTCCTTTATTAAGCAGTTGCGTGAAGATGGTTACTCCATGGAGGATGCGCTATTGCATGGTTGCGGCCATCGCTTTAGACCCGTCATGATGACTGCCTCTGTGGCAATGTTGGCTCTGGTGCCCATGCTTTTTTCTGGTGGCCCTGGCTCTGAAGTAACCCGACCCTTAGCTGCTGTGGTGATTTCTGGATTAATCACTTCAACCGCATTAACATTACTAGTACTCCCTGTCTTATATAGATGGTTTGAAGATAAAGAGGTGGAAGCATGATGGAAGTCAAGGCGGTCATTCGCCCAAATAAATTAGCCCCCCTGAGGACGGCATTGCTAGAGACTCCAGGCTTTCCTGGTATGACGGTGACTAAGGTGGAGGGGTGTAGCGCTCCTAATCGGACCAGTAAATCGAACATTAAAGATGAGCTTACTGACTACTCGGCCAAAGTGAAGATCGAAATTGTGTGTAATGATGAAATTGCGCAGGTCTTTATGGATCGGATTGTATCTATTTGCCAGACCGGCCAAATTGGTGATGGTATGGTTTGGTGTACTGAAGTGCCAAAAGCATTTTTTATTGCAAAAAGCACGCCATGATATTCGAGATACAGAGGTCTTCATCGGATTGATAGTATTATTTTTATAACATCATTATTTCTTGGAGCGTATTTTGAAAAATATCATTGATCGGATTGATCATATTGTTTTGACTGTTACTGATATTGAAACAACGACGCAATGGTATGAGAAGGCCTTGGGATTTGAGAGGGAGTTTTTTACTGGACCAGAAGGTCAGCCCCGCTATTCTTTACGCTTTGGACAGTTGAAGATTAATTTGCAAGATAAGGCGACTGAAACTCCGACAAAAGCAAAGGTACCCACTATTGGCTCTGGAGATTTTTGTTTAATTTCCGCAATTCCATTAGATAATTTTATTGCACACCTCCAGAAAAACAGCATTGCAATTGATGTTGGCCCCGTCCCGAGACGCGGCGCGCTTGGACCAATTCGTTCTGTCTACTTACGTGACCCAGATCATAATCTCGTAGAGGTTGCTGAATACGTTTAGCAAACCTTCTGGATCTTAAGTATGCAATTGCCGTGCAAGATCTAGAAAGTCTTTAGCATGGTAGTTAGTAAATTGCTCTACCTGGAGGTCATCGCGAAGATGATCTTTACCAAACTCTAATGGCCGCTCAATAAATGCTGTTTGTAGGCCGCATGCATGTGCTGCTACTAGATCATCCTTGTGTGCAGCAACCAACATCACTTCCTCTGCTGGCAGATTAAAGATGTTCGCTACGCCTAGATAGGTTTCAGGATCTGGTTTGTAGTGTCGAAATACCTCGGCCGAGAGAATTAAATCCCAAGGTAAGGCGGCATTCTTTGCCATATTGGCTAAGAGCCCCATATTGCCATTAGATAGGGTCACAATAGTGAAGCGACTTTTGAGTTTGTTGAGACCTTCGACAGCCTCTGGCCAAGGATTGAGGCGATGCCATATGAGATTCAGATTTTCTACTTCAGCCTCAGCTAGGGAATATATTTTGAAATCTTTGAGAACATCTTCTAGGATCATGCGATGGAGATCATCGATTTTGGTCCAAGGTAGTTGGCCAGAACGAACGCGCGCCATCGCTGGCTTATAGCCTTGCCGCCACGCTGTAGCAAACGCATCTGGATCCACTGGCAGTCCTAATCGAGTGATCTCAGCAGAGATGGATCCATGCCAATCAACAACGGTACCAAAGACATCAAATGCTAATACTTTAGGCAGCTTATTCATGAGCTGAATTCTTGCTTGCTTATGCAGTTTTGTCAAACCATCAGCTCACACAGGAATTGCTGGAAGTTGATAAAATAAGCAATACCCTTCGAGGGGTCATTGCATCTAACAAGGATTGAATATGGGCGGTATTTCTCAGTGGGAGCAGCTCAATGTAGAGCTGACAGCAGCTCTTGGAAGTTCTGTTCATTTTGATACTGCCCATCAAGCGGTATACGCTTCAGAGGCATCCAATTACCGCCAAATTCCGATTGGAGTTGTTACTCCAAAAAATACTGAGGAATTTATCAAGGGTATCGAGATCTGTCATCGCAATAAAGCACCAGTGCTCATGCGGGGCGCCGGTACTTCCATGAATGGCCAGACTGTAAATAATGCAGTCGTCTTTGATATCTCTAAGTATTGCAACCATATTCTTGCTTTAGACCCAGTCGCCGGTAACGCCTTAGTTGAGCCAGGTGTGATCTGTGATTCTTTACGTGATGCGGCTGAGTTGCATGGTTTAACTTTTGCACCAGACCCTTCTACGCATAGCCGTTGCACCTTGGGTGGTATGGTTGCCAACAATTCTTGTGGCGCCCATTCCGTGATGGCGGGTAAGACACTGGAAAATACAGAGGCTTTAGAGATTTTGACCTATGACGGTGAGCGTTTTTGGGTTGGTCCAACATCAGATTTAGAGTTAGCAGAAATCATCGCTGCCGGTGGCCGTAAGGGACAAATCTATCAAGACTTACTGACTTTGCGAGATCGCTATGCCGACCTGATTCGTGCGCGTTTTCCGAATATTAAGCGTCGCGTCTCGGGATACAACTTGGATCAACTCTTACCTGAGAATGGCTTTAACGTTGCCAAGGCTTTGGTAGGAACGGAGGGGACTTGTGCATTAACACTCGCTGCCAAAGTACGATTGGTAAAGAGTCCTGCAAAGCGCGTGGTATTGGTATTGGGTTTTGAGGATATTTATGTGGCAGGCGATGCTGTACCTGAATATCAATCCTTTAATCCCATTGCAATCGAAGGCTTGGATTACAAAATTATTCGAGG
>Ga0187845_1002124_pt1 | contig 10942 bp, 10 predicted proteins | sample SpaLakP09_SKY_68_FD_134515 | JGI IMG/M metagenome (GOLD analysis project Ga0187845, IMG submission 134515) | Oligotrophic lake water microbial communities from Sparkling Lake, Wisconsin, USA - SP09_SKY_68 | ecosystem: Environmental > Aquatic > Freshwater > Lake | place: USA: Sparkling Lake... | reverse complement strand
GTGAGCATGGGTCTTAGCAAATCAATCCGGCGTACCCACAGGTACCAGAAAACGCTGCCAAGGTGCAATACAACCAAAGCAATTAGCGCCCATTTACCCGGCCCGGTGTGCCACTGGGTCGCCAGTTCCACCCATGCATTGCTAACCCGGGATGCCAGTGGCCCGCTGGTGGTAATTTGGTCGTCGCTAAACAGGCCCGCTACTGCTTGCAGACCCAAAAAAGACACCAGCGCCAAGACTGACCAGGCGCCCAGGGGGTTGTGCCCCACAGCCGGCTGCGTCTGCGCCAAAGGCTGGCGCGCGTAACGCCAAGCCTGCAAAGGTGTTGACACAAAACTGAAAAAGCGGGACCAATAGCCACCCACAAAGCCCCAGACGATACGCCAGATCACCAGGCTCAGCATGGCGTACCCGCAGCGCATATGCCAAACCATGGCATCGCCTCCGATTTGCCCGCTAAGCACCAAGCCCACAAAAAGCAGGCCTATGGCTCCGTGGCACAGGCGCGTCGGCAAATCCCAGACTCGAACCGCAAACAAATTTCACGCTCCCATGAAGTCGCATAAGGCTTAAAGCCCAAGTCTAGCCATAAATTGAGCTTAGGCCCCGCTACGCCTTGCCAATGGTAAAGCCCCAGGCCGGGCTCAAGCAAACGACATGGGCAAAATATGGGCTTGGCTCTTGCCATGAGGCCAAGAAACATTTAAACCATTGGGATTAACCATGAAGCACACACCATTCACGCCCGCCTACTATGCGATCACCCTCCTGCTATGTATCGGCAGCCTTGCCATGCCAGCCCATGCGCAATTTGCCAAGGCGGAAGACGCGATCAAATACCGCAAAGCCGCATTGACGGTGATGGGAGCACACTTTGGCCGGGTAGCCGCAATGGCCAGCGGACGCGCGCCTTACGATGCCAAAGTTGCCGCCGAGAATGCCGCGTTGGCCGAGGCCATGTCCAAATTGCCTTGGGCTGCTTTCCCAGAAGGCAGCGACAAAGGCGAAACCAAGGCCAAGCCAGAAATTTGGACGGACAAGGCCCGCTTTGCCGAATCTGCAGACAAGATGCAGGCTGAATTGACCAAGCTCAACGTGGCTGCCCGCGTGGGCACGCTCGATGCCCTCAAGCCTGCAGTCGCCAGCGTGGCGGGCACTTGTAAAAATTGCCATGACAACTTTAGGCAGTAAGAGAAAACCGTACACCTTGTCCATACCAAGGCTGCGAACGCATAGGCCCGTACAACAGGCATTTCTAGCAGGTGCGCCAGGGCGCGCAAGCAGCTTGTTGGCGCTGTGCCTACTGCTTGGCGGCTGTAGCCCGGCGCTGAACTGGCGCAGCGTAACCCTAGAAGGGTTGCAGGCCACTTTACCTTGCAAACCCGACCAGGCACAGCGCCCCGTTTCATTGGCGGGCATGGAGCTGACTTTGTCCATGGTTGGTTGTGAAGCGGACGGCGGGCTGTATGCCATTAGCCACACCCGCCTTGCGCAAGGCGTGCAGGCCCAGGCTGTAATCGATGCCTGGCGCATGCAGGCTTTGCAGGCAATGGGCAGCACTGCACTGCCCTCCACTACGCCGCTACCCGGGCTTGGCTTACGGCCCGCGCTGACGGTCTATCAAGCCAGCGGCAACAACCCGCGTGGACAGGCGGTGCAAGCACGTTGGACCTGGGTGCAGCGCGACCGCGATATCTACCATTGGGCCTTGTACGCTCCTGTGATTCGCGCTGAAATGGAGGAGCCATTTTTTGACGCACTTCAATGGCAATAGCTGCGGTAGAGACGCTTGCAAGGGCTAGTGGCTTCATCCGGAACACGCATAATCGGGAGATACCTTTGACTACATTGCATGCCCATCGATATTTTGATCATCGCCCATGCGCCGCTGGCCAGCGCCTTGCGTAGCTGTGTCTTGCATGTGTTCCCGGAAGTCGCCGCTAGTTTGCGTGCTTTCGACGTAGCACCTGACGATGCGCCTGAAGCCACGCAGCAGCGTTTACAGGTCTGCCTGCAGGCCAGCGGTACGAACCCGGTGTTGGTGCTGACGGATGTCCTTGGCGCCACGCCCTGCAATATCGCGCAGAAAATTGCCGATCATCAGCAATGTAGATTGGTCGCAGGCGTTAATCTGCCCATGTTGCTGCGCACCGTCAATTACCGCCACGAGTCGATGGATGCCTTGCTTGCGCGCGCGCTTGCCGGAGGCAAGCAATGTATCGTTGAAGTCGCCCCCGTTACCCCGCTTATTCAACCGGCCTGAGCCCATGATTCAAGTCACCACCACCATTACCAATAAACTGGGTTTGCATGCCCGCGCTTCGGCCAAACTGACCAAGCTGGCCGGCAGCTTTCCCTGTGAAATCTGGATCAGCAAAGGCGAACGCAGGGTCAACGCCAAAAGCATCATGGGCGTGATGATGCTCGCCGCCGGGCTGGGCTCAGAGGTCAGCATCGAGACCGAGGGTGAGCAGGCGCAAGAGGCCATAGACGCATTACTGGCGCTGATGGCCGACCGTTTCGGCGAAGGCCAATAGGCAGCCACGCTCTTGCGCAAATGACTTTCTCTATCCACGGTCTGGCCATCTCACGCGGCGTGGCCATTGGCAGAGCAGTACTAGTGGCTTCCAGCCGCATGGAAGTGGCACATTACTTCATACGCCAAGTCGATGTGGAGGCGGAAATCGAGCGTGTCCGTGCGGCGCGTAACCAGGTGGTGGAGGAATTGCAGCGACTGCACCTCAGTATTTCTCAGATGAGTCCTAAAGACGCGCCACATGAGCTGGGCGCTTTGCTCGATGTGCACTTGATGCTCTTGCAAGATACCGAGTTAGAGGCGGGTGTCAAACGCTGGATTGTCGAGCGCCTGTACAACGCCGAGTGGGCTTTGACTGCGCAACTGGATGTGCTTGTGCGCAATTTTGACGAAATGGAAGACCCGTATTTGCGCGAGCGCAAGGGTGACCTAGAGCAGATTGCCGAGCGTATATTGCGTGCCATGCGAGGTGTGGCCAACCCGGTGGTCGTGCCGCCGCGCAGCAGCCCTAAAAACGCGACACAAGACTTGATGCTTGGTGACACCGTAGATGTACCGCTGGTCTTGGTGGCGCACGATTTGTCGCCGGCCGATATGCTGCAATTCAAGCAAAGCGTGTTTGTCGGTTTTATCACCGATGTCGGCGGTAAAACCTCGCACACCGCCATCGTCGCGCGCAGCATGGATATTCCTGCGGTAGTGGGTGCGCGCACCTGCAGTCAGTTGGTGCGCCAGGACGATTGGATCATTATTGACGGCGATGCCGGCGTGGTCATCGTCGATCCCTCGCCCATCATCCTGGCTGAATACAGTTTCAAAAAGCGCCAAGTCGAACTCGAGCGTGGCCGCCTTTTGCGCCTGCTCAATACCCCCGCAGTGACACTCGATGGTGAAAAAATCCAGCTGCTGGCCAATATAGAAATGCCCGAGGACGCGCAAGTGGCGCTCAAAGCCGGTGCGCTGGGCGTAGGCCTGTTTCGCAGCGAATTTTTATTCATGGGGCGTCACGGTGATCTTCCCGACGAGGACGAGCAATTTACCGCTTATCAGCGCGCAGTGCAGGACATGCAAGGCCTGCCCGTCACGATACGCACCGTCGATGTGGGCGCCGACAAACCACTCGACGCCAGCACCCATGACGCGGCGCACCTCAACCCCGCACTAGGTCTGCGCGCCATTCGCTGGAGTCTGGCCGACCCTGCGATGTTCCTTACCCAATTGCGCGCCATTTTGCGCGCCGCTGCATTTGGCCAGGTGCATTTACTGGTGCCTATGTTGGCGCATGCCTCGGAGATTAAGCAAACCTTTGCGCATATTGCGACCGCCCGCAGCCAGTTGGATAAGCGCGGCCTGGCCTACGGACCTGTAAAAGTAGGCGCCATGATTGAAATCCCTGCCGCTGCGCTGACACTGCCGTTGTTTTTAAAATATTTCGACTTTTTGTCTATCGGCACGAATGACCTGATCCAATACACCTTGGCTATCGACCGCGCGGACGAATCGGTGGCGCATCTATATGACCCGCTGCATCCTGCGATCTTGCAATTGGTAGCGGCAACGATTGCCCAAGGCCATCAGCAAGGCAAGGAGGTGAGTGTCTGCGGTGAAATGGCCGGTGATATCAGCCTGACACGCCTGCTGCTGGGCATGGGCTTGCGTAGCTTTTCTATGCATCCGGCGCAGATACTGGCCGTCAAGCAGGAAGTATTGCGCGCTGACGCCAAACGCCTTGCTCCCTGGGCACAACGAGTAATTGCCTCGGATAACCCAGCTTTGCTTTTGTCAGGAAGCGCAATTTAGTCGCGACCTGGGCGTGGCGAACCCAGCAGCGCTGCGCCCACAATCAGTGCTGCGGCCAGCACCATCGACGCGTTGGGGGCTTCGCCCCGCATCCAGAGCAAGCCTAGCGTAGAGAGCAATGGCGTGAGGAAAGACAAAAGACCTATCTGGCGCGCATCGCCGCGCTTGAGGGCGGCGTCCCATAAATAAAAAGCTCCGCCCAGCGGCCCCAGACCGAGCCCGGCTATCAGAAGCAAAGACTGCGCGTCTAAGGCAACCGCGCTCTCTAACACGCTGTGGCACAGCAGCGACAAGAGGCCCGAGAGCAAGCCGAAAACACCGATGGACGCGGTCGCAAACGGCGCCACTCTTTGCGTGAGTAGCGAGTAGCTGGCCCACACAAACGCGGATGCCAGCGCCGGTAGATAGCCCCAGGCAAAGCCGCCTAAAGTGCCTTCCTGCTGCGCTGCTGGGCCGTCCAGGATAGCCAAGGCCGCGCCGCCAAAGCCCATCAGTGCGGCCAACACATGCACGGCGCGCAATCGCACGCCCGGCAAAAAAACCGGTGCCAGCAAGACCATGCCCAAGGGCCACAAATAGTTGACCAGGTTGGCCTGCACCGGCGGTGCATAACGCAAAGCCAGAAAAAGTAAAAAATGAAAACCGAACAAGCCGTACACGCCCAGCGCCAGCGTTGTCAGCGGCAAGCGCAAAGCGGCCAGGGCCTGCGCGCGCGCAGCGCCTCCCCGCAACGCCTGCACCAAACACAGGCCTAAGCCCAGCACACTGCCGGCCAGCAAGCCCAGGCCGGTGAGTAAAAACGGCGGCACGCTTTGTAATGCCACACCCAGTGGCGCCAAACTACTCCACAGCGCGATCGCGCCCAGGGCCAATAGCGTAGCCTGGTGCCGGGATGGCGCCAGCACGACGGATTCGCTCATGCTGCGGCCTTAGCGGGGGCGCTGGTCGGTAGTGGGACCTTGCCACAAATTGATACCGCCTTCTATGGCATGGCGATCGATTGCGGCCAGCTCTTGCGGCATGAAGTCCAGCTGTTTCACGGTTTCGACCAGCTCAATGATTTGCGCCGGTTTGCTCGCGCCAATCAAAGCCGAGGTGACCCGCTTATCGCGCAGCACCCAGGCCACCGCCATTTGTGCCAGGCTCTGGCCCCGGCCTTGCGCGATGCTGTTGAGCGCGCGCACATGCGCCAGGTTTTGCTCGCTGAGGTGCTCAGCGCTGAAGGAGCTGCCGCCGGGCCGGTTGATACGCGCGTCCGCAGGCACGCCGTTCAAGTATTTGTTGGTGAGAAGGCCTTGGGCCAAAGGGCTGAAAGCGATGCAGCCCATAGCGCAATCTTCCAGGGTGTCGAGTAAGTCCTCTTCTACCCACCGGTTGAGCAGGTTGTATGCCGGTTGGTGAATCAGTGCCTTTACGCCCATGGCGCTGAGGATCTTGGATGCTTCGCGGGTTTTGCGCGCCGAGTAGCTACTCACACCGACATACAAGGCCTTGCCTTGTTGTACCGCAGTTGCCAGGGCACCGCAGGTTTCTTCCAGCGGCGTGTCCGGGTCGAAGCGATGGCTGTAAAAAATATCCACATAGTCCAGACCCATGCGCTTGAGGCTTTGGTCCAGGCTAGCCAGTATGTATTTGCGCGAACCGCCACCTTGGCCATACGGGCCTGGCCACATATCCCAGCCGGCCTTGCTCGAAATCAACAGCTCGTCTCGGTAGGGCTTGAAATCGCGCCGCATGTGTTCGCCAAAATTGGTTTCAGTGCTGCCGTAGGGCGGGCCGTAGTTGTTGGCCAGATCGAAATGCGTGATACCTAGGTCGAAGGCTGTGCGCAGCATGACGCGCTGGGTTTGGAACGGTGTGGTGTCGCCAAAGTTATGCCACAGACCTAAAGAAATGGCGGGCAGTTTCAAGCCGCTTTGGCCGCAAGTGCGGTAAGGCATGCGGTCTTCATAGCGCTGCGGATCGGCTTGGTAGGTCATGGCGGGATGGCTGACGAACTCAGTTGGAAAAGGCCGCAATCCCGGTCATGGCCCGGCCCAGGATCAGGGCGTGGATGTCGTGCGTACCTTCGTAGGTGTTGACCACTTCTAGGTTCACCAGATGGCGGGCGACACCAAACTCGTCGCTGATGCCGTTGCCACCCATCATGTCGCGCGCCAGGCGGGCGATGTCCAGCGCCTTGCCGCAGGAGTTGCGCTTCAGGATAGAGGTTAGCTCGACGCTGGCCGTGCCTTCATCCTTCATACGGCCCAGGCGCAGACAGCCTTGCAGGCCCAGGGCGATTTCGGTCTGCATATCGGCCAGTTTTTTCTGGATCAGCTGGTTGGCGGCCAGTGGGCGGCCAAACTGCTGGCGGTCTAAGGTGTATTGGCGAGCGCGGTGCCAGCAGTCCTCAGCAGCGCCCAAAGCGCCCCAGGCTATGCCGTAACGCGCGCTATTGAGACAGGTGAAGGGGCCTTTGAGGCCGCGCACTTCAGGGAAGGCGTTTTCTTCCGGGCAAAACACGCCGTCCATCACGATTTCGCCGGTAATACTGGCACGCAAGCCCACTTTGCCGTGGATGGCTGGGGCCGATAGGCCGTTCATGCCTTTTTCCAGAACAAAGCCGCGAATCGGGCCCACAGCGCCGCTTTCGCTGACTTCTTTGGCCCAGACCACGAACACATCGGCAATCGGGCTGTTGCTGATCCACATTTTTGCGCCACTGAGTTGGTAGCCGCCGGCCACCTTTTGTGCGCGCGTGATCATGCTTTGCGGGTCCGAGCCATGGTTGGGTTCAGTCAGACCAAAGCAGCCGATCAAAGCGCCAGTAGCTAGCTTGGGCAGGTATTTTTGGCGTTGTTCCTCGGTGCCGAATTCAAAAATCGGCAGCATCACCAGCGAGCTTTGCACGCTCATCATCGAGCGGTAGCCGCTGTCCACACGCTCCACTTCGCGGGCGATCAGGCCATAGGCCACGTAATTGAGGGCCGGGCCGCCATAGGCTTCTGGAATCGTCGGCCCCAGCAGGCCCAGTTCGCCCATTTCGCGAAAGATGGCTGGATCCGTGGTTTCATGGCGAAAGGCCTGCGTTACGCGGGTTTGCAACTGGTCCCGGCAATAGGCAGCAGCAGCATCGCGCACCATGCGCTCCTCGTCGCTGAGCTGGGCATCGAGCAAAAATGGATCATTCCAAAGAAAAGTGGCGTGTGCCATGGGGGCTCCAAAAGGGGATAGACCCGATGCTAACGGGCAGCGAGAGACGGGAATTATCCCTTGGCGACTTATTGCAGGCTGATCTTGCCGTACCAGGCCTGGGTTTGGCTGTGGGTGTTGTCGCTGTCGGTCATGATGCCTATGCCCACGAGATGGCCCGGGGCTTGGCCAAAGGCTGCTTCGAAATCCGCGTGGATATCGCGCTGGTAGTTGCGCCATTGGCGTAAACCTTGCGGACCCGATTCGATGACGATTTTGCGTATCCGTTCCGTTCGCGCGTTGATGATGATGCTGCCCACTGGTCGCCGGTTGCACCAGACGTACATCAAAGTCGCATAAGGCATTTCTTTGCCGGTCACCAATCGCGTGAGTTCATTGAGCGCCGCGTCTTTGGCTGAAAAATTGCCCCGGTCCCCCTCAAAGGCCAGGACCAGACGCACCGGCGAGTCATCGCCCTGGCGCGTCCCCAGGTCCGATCCTTCTATGAGGGTGGGCACCAGCCAGGAAAAATGCACTTGCCTGAGGGCCTCGGGGCTGATATTCAAAGTGGTGAGCAACATGCTGGCTGATGCATCGGCCTGGGCCCGCAAGGCCTTGCGCTGGCCTTTGGCATCAACCGGCGCTTGGTGGTCTAGGCTGTAGCGCGTGGGCTCTTTAGTAGGCAATAGCATGCCGTCCCACCGGCTGATTGCAGCACTGTCCCAGCTATTGCGCTCTGGTGTGTCTATCCTTGGGTCTGCCAGCTTTTGGGGTGCGGTGCATCCGAGCAAAAGGGCCAGAACGACCATAGTCGAGAAGGCCCGCAGCAGGCCTGGGGCGATGGATGGGTAGATGGACTGCAAAGGCGCAAACCTTGCCATTTTTCAACGCGGGCACCATTTGGGGCCGCAAAGTTAAAGAGACACCATTGTGGCGCATCCCTGTGGCAGCGGTCAGTTCAGCGCAGCGGCATGCTCAGGCTTAGACCCAGCATCCAGTTTTGGGGCATGGCGGGCTCATAGCTTTGGGGCGGGGTTGCGGTTTGGTTGACCAAGACGGAGCCCACGTAGCGCGCATCACTGAGGTTGTTAAGACGCCCGTAGAGGGTTACAAGCCCCTGATTCCAGACCCAGCGCTGGCTCAGTGCCAGATTGAAAACGCTGCGCCCATCGGCAGATTCGGTATTCAGGTCGTTGGCAAAAATACGCCCCGCTTGCTGCCACTCCAGTGCCAGGCGGGTGCCCAGCGGCGCCTTGTTTTTGGCTTCGAAAGCTTCGCTGGACCATGCAAATTCCGCGAAGGTAGAGCTATCCGGTATGCCCGGTATTTTGTTGCCTGAGGGTATCGCCATACCTGCGTTAAACGCTTGCGAATACTTTGCATCGATGGCGGATGCCGAAATGCTGGCTGCAATATGGTCGCTCAATTGCGTGCGGGCTGCAATCTCCCAGCCAGTGCGCGATGTGCCAGGGGCGTTTTGAAAAGAAGTTCGCCCTGCGTTACTCAAAAGCACCACGATCTCGTCGCTGGTATCAATTTGATACAAAGAAAGGTCTACACGGGAATTGCGGTCTGGCACCCACTTGGCGCCTATTTCATAGTGCTTGCTGCTTGCGGCCTTGACATCGGTGTTAAAGCTATTGACGAACGTCGCTGTCGTCTTTCCTGAATAGGCCATTTCCGCAAGCGTAGGGCTTTCGAAGCCTTGACCGTAATTGGCATAAATATTCAAGGCAGCGTTCGCATGCCAGGTTAGGCCCAACACGGGACTCGTGGCGCTGAAATTGGCGGTGCCTGAGCCATCTTTGTCGAGGCTTGTCGCAGGGATATAGTCATTGCTGTTGAAGGTGACATTGCTTTGGCGTAAACCCCCCACCAGAGAAATTTGCTCAGATATATGGGCTGTTGCCTGCACAAAAAAGTCGTTATTTTGAGCTGCGTTGTCTTCATCGCGTGTCAGCGGACCCGGCTTTTTTTCTCCCAGCAAGCTTGCTCCTCCTTGTCTGCGCTCCGATGACTTGTCGAACTCGTATCCAGCCGCCCACTCGATCGGGGTAGCCTGCCATTGGCTGCGTCCGTTGTATTGCAGGCCCGTGCCGTAATACGTGCGGTTTAAGCCCACCCAGGTGGTGCTGGCCAGGTACTGCAAGTTTTCTCGTGTTCCGTAATAGACGCGCGCCGTTACCGCGTTGTCTGGATTTACAGCATATTGAACAGATGAACCCAGTTGGTTTTGGAGAACGATTTTGCGCGTAAATTTTTCAATCGCATTATTTCCCGCTCGCGTGGGCTCTGCGTTGAGTTGCGCGCGCGTCAAGCCCAGCGGATCTTGCGCCAGCGGCATGTCAAAGCGGTTGAAAACTACATTGACTTTGGTTTGCGCATTGGGCTCGAAGCTGAGCTTTCCGTTGAACTGGTTGCGCTCAGCCGCGCTATTGGCGCGGTAACCGCTCGTAGAAAAAGTGCCGTAGTCAGCGACCAGGCCATAGCCGCCTACCGTATCGGAGAACTGGTAGTCGGCCCGGCGCATGCCATACGAGCCCAGGTAGTACTGGTATCCCACCGTCGGTTCTTTGGAAGCGTCCTTGGTGAAAGCCTGAATCACGCCGCCGGACGAATTTCCATACAGTTGTGCCAAGGGGCCGCGCAGTACCTCCAAGCGGTCGGTGGATGTCAGGCTGACCGAGGAGGACTGGCCCTGGCCATCGGGCGTCGTGGCCGGTATGCCGTCGATCAGCAATCGGATGCCGCGCACGCCAAAGGCCGACCGGGCGCCAAAGCCGCGAATGGAGATCTGCAAATCCTGGGCATAGTTTTGGCGATCCAGAATGGTCAGGCCCGGCGCGCGGACCAGCGACTCGGACAAATTGATCTGTGGGCCGCCGCCCTCGATGGCTTGGCGGTCGATGAGCTGTACCGCGGCAGGCGCATCAAAGCTGCGCATTTGCGCGCGTGATGCGCTGATAACCACCTCTTCCAATTGCTGCGCGTAGGCAGGCACTTGGACAAGGGCGACTATGGCTGCCAAGCAGTAGCTAGGACGAAAAAATGGGGGCATAAATCGCGTTTCCATTGGGTGGGGGGGTGGTGGAGGCCGCCAGCTAGGATTGCTCGCTGTTGTAGTCTCGGTTTTATTCTAGGGTTGCAAGCCTCAAAACTTGGTTGAAAATTTTTTCAAATACTCGCTGAATAAATAGATGGTCGGCGTAGTCAAAAACTTAGGGTTTTCACTATGGAACATCTAGCGCTAAAAAGTAAAGTGTCTCCAAGCGCTTCCTGTTTGAGTTTTTCATGCGGGGTTAGGCGCTGCCGGGACGGCTGTTTGTGATAGACCCGCCCGGATAATTTGACTAACGGAGACACTATGAATCACATCCTGCGCAAGCTAGCGCGTCGCACAGCAAGCTCTCTGGCAATTGGAATGGCCTTCAC
>Ga0187845_1002120_pt1 | contig 10951 bp, 9 predicted proteins | sample SpaLakP09_SKY_68_FD_134515 | JGI IMG/M metagenome (GOLD analysis project Ga0187845, IMG submission 134515) | Oligotrophic lake water microbial communities from Sparkling Lake, Wisconsin, USA - SP09_SKY_68 | ecosystem: Environmental > Aquatic > Freshwater > Lake | place: USA: Sparkling Lake... | reverse complement strand
TTAAATGCATTTGGGTCCATTAAATGCGAGGGGACGATATGATGCATTGCCCGAAAGATATTTTCAACTCGACCTGGAAATTGTTTCTCCCAATCCCGCAAAAGCTTCTTCATCGTTGCTCTTTGTAAATTAGGTTGACTGCCACATAGGTCACATGGAATGATGGGGAAGTTCATCATGGTGGCATAGCGCTCTATTAATTTCTCTGGAACATATGCCAGCGGACGAATCACGATATGCCGTCCATCGTCAGAACGCAATTTTGGTGGCATCCCTTTGAGCTTCCCTGCAAAAAACATATTTAGTAATAGAGTCTCTAAAATATCATCTCGGTGATGTCCTAAGGCTATCTTGGTAGCCCCAAGTTCATCTGCAACGCGATACAAAATACCGCGTCGCAAACGCGAACATAAACCACAGGTTGTTTTTCCTTCTGGGATTACTCGCTTAACAATACTGTAGGTATCTTGCTCTTCAATATGAAATGCAACGTTGAGCTGTTCTAAATAATTAGGAAGTATTTCTGCAGGAAAGTTAGGCTGCTTTTGATCAAGATTTACTGCCACGATCTCAAAGGAGATTGGAGCACGCTCACGTAGTTTTAGCAAGATATCCAATAGGGTATAGCTGTCTTTGCCGCCCGATACGCATACCATCACCTTATCGCCGTCGGCAATCATGCCAAAGTCACTAATAGCTTGTCCCACTAAACGAGATAATTTTTTATCTAATTTATTTTCTTCAAATGCTTGCTTACGTGGATCAGCCATATCGGGTTTTAGTAATAAAGTTTATCTAATTCGACGGTTTAATCTTAAATACTTCTACGCCTACTGCCTCGCAATCGGGGTAGACGTCAGGCTTTGCTGTGCTGACTCTGGCAGCCATCACACTGGGGTGCTCTAAAACCGCCTGCACAATATCGTCACATAAGGTCTCTTGTAGATGAATATGACCTCTTTGGACCCGTTGCGTAATCGTTTTACGAATAAAGTCATAATCAAGAACTTCATCCAAGCGATCCTGCTTCGGTGTATTTTCCTCCAGAGGAACATAGAGATCAACATTAAATATAACGCGTTGCTCTGCTTTCTTTTCAAAGTCGTGGACACCGATATTGATGTACACCTCATAATCTTTTAAGAATAAGCGGCGGCAATGGATCAGGCTGGGGTGGGATAAAAGGGAGTGCATGCTAACCTTATTGAGTGTTGAACATCACATCGCGCCGCGATGGAATTAAATGTTGACCGCCATCGACATAAATAGTTGTGCCTGTAATTGCTTTTGCATTCGCAATAAAGAGTGCGGCCTGGGCAATATCATCTGTGCTCGATGAATATCCCATGGGAGTCATTTGATGCGCTTGCAAAAACTCTGCTTCTGTTTGTTTGCCAGATGGCAATGTGATCCCGGGGGCTAAACCAACCGAGCGTAGAGTCGGAGCAAAATCAAGCGCCATCATTTCAGTGGCTGTTAATAGTGCGCTCTTTGACAAGGTATATGAAAAATAATCTGGATTTAAATTAATTAACTTTTGATCTAATAATTGAATGGTGACAGGAACTAGTCCATCGTTTCGTGCGAGTTGCTTTTGGAGATGATGAAACATTTCCTGTGCCAATAAAACGGGGGCTGCCAGATTAACTTGGATATTTCGTACGAGGCCTGACTGGGTAACCATATGCGCTTTTTGGCTAGGTCGATCGTATTCAAAGACTGAAGCGCTATTAATTAAACAATCCACTCGACCAAATTCATCAACGCTGGCTTGGAACAAAGTCTTTATTGCGTCTGGCTGAGCCAAATTGGCCTGAATTGCAATTGCCCGGACTCCCAAAGCCTTAATCTGTTCAAGCGTATCTATCGCATCTTGTTTTGAGTTGCCATAGTGCAACACGACGTTCCAACCTGCTTTAGCAAAATGCAGGGCAATGGCTTTACCCAAGCGCTTAGCCGCTCCAGTAAGCAAAACAGTACGATGCGAGGATGTCTTTAAACCTTCCACCTAAACTCTCTTAGACTAACGAGCTATGGATATTAACCCGACCCAGGCCGAAGAGGAGCGTTTGGCCGCCATGATGGCCAAAATTTCCCAAGAAATTAAGGAAAATGGGGGATATCTAGACTTTTCTAGATATATGAATATCGCCCTTTACGAGCCTAAATTAGGCTATTACTCAGCTGGACTGGAAAAGTTTGGGGTAGCAGGTGATTTCATTACCGCCCCTGAAATCAGTCCTTTTTTTGGACAAACTATCGTCAATACCATTTTGCCCATCCTAGAGGGACTTAAGCAAAAGGGTCTTCCTACCCGTATTCTCGAGTTTGGCGCAGGTACCGGTAGCCTTGCAAAATCAATTTTAATTGAGTTACATCTACGCGGATTTGATCTCGATGAATACCAAATCATTGAGATCTCCCCTGATCTTGTAAAGCGTCAGCACGTTCTTTTAAAAGAGGTCTGTGAGCAATATGCAATCCATACGCAATGCAACTGGTTAAGCTCATTCCCCGATCATATTGATGGGGTGATCTTGGCCAATGAGGTACTCGATGCCATTCCATGTGAGCGGATTTGCCTGCATCGCAATACTTGGCATCGTCTTGGTATTGCAGTCACTCCGAATGCTTCACCATTTTTACTAGAAGATTCTGTGGGCCCAGCCTTGAGTACCACTGAGCTAAATGACCTGTCTTTAGTATTACGAAATACGCAGGCATTTTTTGATGGCTACACCACAGAATTTCATCCACAAGCACAAGCTTGGCTTAGAGCGCTGACTGACCGATTGGCATGTGGCCTATTATTAATCATTGACTATGGCTTTCCTGAGCAAGAATACTATCATCCCCAACGTCAAGACGGGACCTTAATGGCTCATTATCAACATCAGACTTTAAGTAATGTATTACAACTTCCGGGCATTTGCGACATCACAAGCCATATTGAATGTTCTAGCCTATTACGACTATTAGAAAAGAGTATCCACGGTGAGCTTTTTTACTCAAGCCAGGCATCTTATCTTCTTGACGCAGGAATTACTGAGCTGGTTCTAGAAAAATCAAACCCTCAAAATTTCGAACACTTTATTCCGATTTCGAATGCGCTACAGAAGTTACTATCTGAAGCAGAAATGGGCGAACTTTTTAAGGTGATTGCTTTTGGAAAAAATCTTGAGCAACTTAAACTTCGATTAAACCAGTTACCTGGCCTATCTGGTCGTAATCGTGTTTACTAATCTAAAGCCTGTGAAATAGCCATTAAGCGTGCATGCACTACCGCTTGATGGATCTGTTCACCAAGATTACTGCTTGAGCCTAGCTGACTAATCTTTGCTGCAATTTGACCACCATCGACCTGTAGCGCAGCATTTACTAATTTTGACCAATTGGCAACTCCGACTCCTATGCTTTCGAATAATTTCATTACTTCGGTAAAGCGGGCTGGTTTACGCCATACATCGGTACGATTAAATAAATCGAGCACAATTTGAGGGCTCAGAACGAACTCGTGGCATGCTTCAAATTCAGCAACAGCAAAACAATACTCAGTAATCTCATTTGGCACTCTTAGCTCACCGCCCCAAGTACTAATATCTACCGGCTTCAGTTTCTTTAAGAGAATTGCTAGACGTTTATCTATCTCAGGGTGGATAGCAACAACCTGATTTAATTGCGCAAGTATTTCTTTTCTGCTACTCATGTTCCGCCACTGAACGGTAAATGCCGTTGGCCAAATTTCCTCTAGTGCACCACATTCCTCAAGAACATCGATAAAGCGTTCGGGCGCCTGGGATCTAAGTGCTCTTGCAAGCTCTTGCCAAATTCTCTCTTTAGATAAAGTCTTTAGCTCATCCTTGCTCACCATGTGCTTCATGATGGCGAGGGTCTCTGGCGCTATCGTAAATGTTGGGAAACGCGCAGCAAATCGAGCGACTCGTAATACTCTTAGAGGGTCTTCTGAAAAAGCATCGGAGAGATGTCGAAATATACCTTGCTCTAAATCTACTTTGCCCCGATAGGGATCAATGAGATGGCCAATTAGTTCACCGCTAGCATTTACTTCTTGAGCCATCGCATTAATTGTCAAGTCACGTCGTTTGAGATCATCCTCAAGCTGAATACTTGGATCTGCATGGAAAACAAAGCCTTGATGCCCTGGAGCAGTTTTACGCTCTGTTCTGGCAAGGGCATACTCATGCTGAGTTTGTGGATGCAGAAAGACTGGAAAATGGCTACCTACAGGGCGGAATCCGTTTCCAAGCATTTCCTTTACTGATGATCCAACCACCACATAATCGATATCGTGAACTGGTAAACCAAGTAGGCGATCACGGACCGCGCCACCAACCTGATAAGTCTTCAAGCAATTAAACTTTCTAAGCGTTGTTTAGCAATTCCAAAGTCTTCGCTTAAGGCATCGCGGCCACCAGGCGGCAATATATTAGGAACACTCATTGAGGCAATATTATCTCGGGACATTAGCGTGGGTCCAGGACCAAACTCAAAGGCAACTGCCTGAAGGTATCCGACCCAATTTGGCAAAGAAATAACTGGATTCTTTTTACCCGCTTTGCGGATTGCAAATCGCACTAAGTCTTCCATACTAAATACCTCGGGTCCAACCAAATCATAAATTCTATGAATAGTGCTCGGATCCTCTATAGCCATTACAAAAGCTTTGGCTACATCATTGACACTCACAGGTTGGAAAAGGGCCTTGGTATTGGCTAATGGAATTACTGGAAATAATTTAGCTAAACTCACAAAGGTGTTGATAAATTGATCCTGCGCTCCAAAAATAACCGATGGTCTAAAGATAGTCCAATCTAGGCCACTGTCCTCTACACACCGCTCACCATCGCCCTTACTTCTCTGATACATCGATGGGCCTTGAGAATGCGCCCCTAGGGCGCTCATATGTATATGCCTTTTTAAGCCAAATAGTTTCATCTCACCCATGAGCGCTTTAGGAAGATCAACGTGTGCCTTCTGAAAGCTTGGGCCGTAAGGTTGCCCTGTTCTGTCATGCAAAATTCCAACTAAATTAATAACCGTTGCAGTTGGCTTTAACTCTGCTAAGAGCTTATGAATCTCTTCGCGCTGATTGATATCGGTCTCGACAAGAGTAATGCTTGGCAGTAAGCGTAGATCGCGCATGGCACTATAACGTCTAGAAGGTATTAAGACCGAATATCCTTTTTGCTGCAACTGCTGAGCAATAGTTTTTCCAATAAAACCACTTCCGCCAACGAGTAAAACATCATGTTTCATGGTAGCTCACTTAATATGGCTGTTTTAGGCTGAATAGTACCAAGACGCTGTTTCATAGTGCTCGACTTTCCATCCATTAAAAGTGAATAATAAGTTGCATTGGCCAAAACATTTTTTACATAAGTGCGAGTCTCATTAAACGGAATGGATTCGACAAAGATAGCACCCTCCGTTGATTGCGTTAATTTCTCACGCCAAGACTTTGGTCGAGATGGGCCTGCATTGTATGCGGCCGACGCTAGAACCCAAGAACCATCGAGATCTTGTAACACCATATTAAGGTAGTGGCTACCCAAGGTTAAATTTGTCTGGGTATCCTTTAGTCGCTCATTGGTATACGAGTGCATCCCAATTTTTTTGGCAACATACTTGGCTGTATTGGGCATAACCTGCATGAGGCCCGACGCTCCCACCGAAGAGGAGGCGTTTGTAATAAAGCGTGACTCTTGCCGAATCAGACCGTATGCCCATGCCAGGTTTAGATCAATATTCTTGGCGATCGGACTCAATTGCTCTTTAAATGGAGTGGGGTAACGTAATGAAAAGTCATGCTCCCCTTTTGTGCGATCTGCCGTATTAACAGTCCGATCATAAAGGTGGATCCGCTTGGCATACTCTGCAGCTGCCAATAATTGCTTATCGCCCATACCACGCAACTCCCAATTCCACTCGCGATTGCCTTCAAAGCGTAAATTCATGGCATAAAAACGCTCGCCCCGAACAAAGCCATTACGTACTGCCATTCCTTTGATTTCTGATTCGCTTACTTTAACTTTGGCAGGAATCAATATCGGCTTTCCAAGCTCTTCCCGGGCCAATTGTCCATAAAAGTTGTATTGGTCCTCTAACTCTTTAAACTGGAGGTTGGCTAATTCTGAATTGCCTAGCTCTTTATAGGCTCTACCGTACCAATAGGTCCATGCGGGATCCCTTTGCCTAACAGTGGGATTCATTTTCTCAATCGTGTCTTTGGTTAATTGCCAATCGTGGGCACGTAAGGCAGTACGCACCTTCCACTCTTGGCTCTCAGTTGATAAAAGGGCATCAAAACCTAGCTGCTGTTGTCGACGGTAAGCATCGATCGCGTTACGGTCCAAACGTTTTGCTAAAAATTGACCAATAACTGCCCAAGCCATTGCTTGATCCTCTTTGCTAAAGCGCGTATTGGATTGCATGAATTCGCGATAAGCCTTGCTGGCATCCGTACGTGCAGACCGCACAACCGCTGCAATTGGATCCTCGCCTCCGATCCGCTTGCCAATAGTCTCTAAATTCATTTCGGCAGCAGCGCGCCCTAACGCTTTTGCCTGCCCTATTGTCAGTCCTTTAGCTTGCACAAGCATGGGAACCAACTCTTGACATGCTGAGCCGAAATTACGTGGATCGATCATTATTTTTAAAGCATCTTCCCCAATACGTTTTGGATCTTCTTGCTTTACAAGTCGCGATTGCAATGCATGGCATTTCACATTAGTGTCGTCATCAAGCATAAAGAGTGGATACTCTTTATCAAATTGTCCCCAGTCCTTTCGTTTACCAAGAACAAGTAACCAATCATTACGGAGACGATCGGCGATTGCTGTGCCCTCATACGCTCTTAAAAAAGCATGGACCTCTTCGTCCACAATCGTATCGGCACGCGCCTCATTGCCCTTGTCAAATAATTGCGGTTTGATTCTAAAATACCGAACGTAGTCGGTATATGGATAGTTCACCAGTGCCGCTGCCAGCTGCCCACTACGATTCACATCATTCTTACGCGCGGCATCACGCAACTCAATAAATAATTTATCGGCTGCGCTTAATTCATAGGCGGTGGATTGACTTTGTGGCGCTTTAGCAGCTGGTGGTTTAGCAAAACTCGCTTGCCAAAAACCTAAATTAAGAATCAGCGCAAACACCAAAAAATTAAAGCATTGCCTGACTGGAGAGGAAGTGGATAAAATTTGGAACATTCTCCTATTTTCACTCGATAATAGAGGCTATGCATACCCCCATTGATCAAGTCCGCCGTGATTTATTACAAAATCGAGCCAATTACAGGCAAAGCGCTGCTTTTGTGGTTGAGTCCTTAGGCCTTTTGGCTAATCTTTGGCAATTTCTGTCAAGATCAGAATCAAACTACCAGTCCATCGCCTTTTACTGGCCATTTAAAGATGAGCCTGATCTCAAAGAGCCACTTCTTCAATGGCAACAAGCTAAGCCTCATCGAACACTCTTACTCCCTAAAGTGCGAGTTGATAAGCATTTGGATTTTTATACCTGGCCTAATGAAAGCACCTTACTTGCTAATGCATATGGGATTCTGGAGCCAAACCCTCAATCAGCAGGGGTTGAGTTGGTGCTACCTGATAGTATTTTGATTCCCTGTGTGGGTTGGAGTCTTCAAAAAGATTGCCTATGGCGCCTAGGCTATGGGGGCGGCTATTTTGATCGCACCATTGCCGCCCTAAAAAATGAGGGGCATACCTTTAAAACAATTGGGATTGCCTATGATTGGCAAAAGCTTAGTGTAGATCGTTGGGCACCCCAAGACCACGACCAGACTCTAGACTACGTGGTTACAAACTCAATGATTTATCCCAAATAGAGCAGTTCGTATCTGGATCAACCTTTACTCAGTTGTAAGTTTTGGGTAATTCGTAGAACTGGCTCCGCTTGGTTCAAGGAATAAAAATGTAGTCCTGGAACGCCTGTAACAATTAATTGCTCACACAGTGTTGTAACCACCTCTTCCCCGAACGCTTTAATGGATGCTAGATCATCGCCATAGGATTGCAAGCGCAAACGAATCCAACGCGGGATCTCGGCACCGCACGCATCTGAGAAGCGAAGCAATTGAGCGCTACTCGTAATCGGCATAATTCCAGCCACAATCGGCACATCCACCCCTAATTGATAAACATCATCGACAAAACGAAAGTAAGCATCGCTATTAAAAAAGTATTGTGTGATTGCTGAATTTGCACCTGCTTTTACCTTTGCAGCAAAAAACTGGACGTCCTTACTGGGTGATTCGGCCTGGGGATGAGTCTCTGGGTAAGCAGCTACCTCAATATGAAACCAATCTCCGGTTTCTTGACGAATAAACTCAACCAACTGATTGGCGTGATGAAACTCGCCGTACTGGCCCATGCCCGATGGCAAATCGCCCCGCAACGCAACAATGCGCTTAATGCCCAATGCCTGATACTGCTTTAATAGATCAGCAATTAATGTCTTGGAGCTCCCCACGCATGACAAATGCGGCGCTACTAATTCACCTGTCTCGTGGATCGTTCGTACGGTTTGTAGTGTCCCCGCCTGCGTAGATCCGCCTGCACCGAAGGTCACCGAATAAAACGCAGGCTTTAAATCAGCGCTAAAGCGCTCACGCGTTTGCATAAGGCGCACTTCCCCCTCTGGGGTTTTAGGGGGGAAGAACTCGATGCTTAGTTCCATAGACTATCGTGCCCTATTAATAACGATAGGTTTCTGGCTTAAATGGACCCTCTTTTTTCACACCAATGTAAGAGGCTTGTTGATCATTTAGTTCAGTTAGTTGTGCATTAAGCTTCCTGAGCTGCAAACGTGCGACCTTTTCATCCAAATGCTTTGGCAGGGTGAATACACCCACTGGATATTTAGTGGTGCCTGCTGCTCCCCACAACTCAATCTGCGCAATCACTTGATTTGCAAATGATGAACTCATCACATAAGACGGATGGCCCGTACCGCAACCTAAATTAACTAAACGGCCTTTTGCCAAAATAATCAGGCGTTTTTCAGGGGCAACGTTGGCAGCTGGGAAAATCACATGATCTACTTGAGGCTTAATTTCTTCCCAAGTATATTTTTCAATCCCCGCAATATCGATTTCATTATCAAAGTGGCCGATATTACAAACAATTGCTTGATCCTTCATCTTCTTCATATGATCGTGCGTAATCACGTGATAATTACCCGTAGCCGTCACAAAAATATCCGCCTTATCTGCTGCATAGTCCATCGTTACCACACGATATCCCTCCATGGCAGCTTGCAACGCACAGATTGGGTCTACCTCTGTAACCCATACTTGGGCAGAGAGGGCACGCAAGGCTTGAGCAGAGCCCTTACCGACATCACCATAGCCCGCGACCACCGCAACCTTGCCGGCAATCATGACATCAGTCGCGCGCTTAATCGCGTCTACTAAAGACTCGCGGCAACCATATAAGTTATCAAACTTACTCTTGGTCACAGAATCATTCACATTAATTGCCGGAAAACGAAGTTCGCCCTTAGCATGCATTTGATAGAGGCGATGTACGCCCGTGGTTGTCTCTTCTGTGACTCCATTTACCTTAGCTAATCGGGTAGAGTACCAAGTAGGATCGACAGCTATCTTACCCTTAATGGCCGCAAACAAAATTCGCTCTTCCTCGCTCGTGGGATGATTAAGAACAGCCTGATCTTTCTCTGCTTTGGTCCCAAGATGCAAAAGTAAGGTAGCGTCGCCGCCATCATCTAAGATCATGTTGGTAAAACCACCATCAGCCCATTCAAAAATCTTATGGGTGTAATCCCAGTACTGCTCTAGGGTCTCACCTTTGATTGCAAATACGGGTGTGCCATTGGCCGCAATTGCTGCGGCTGCATGGTCTTGGGTCGAGAAAATATTGCAAGAAGCCCAACGCACTTCGGCGCCCAAGGCTTCGAGGGTCTCGATCAATACTGCGGTCTGGATGGTCATATGCAATGAACCAGTGATACGAGCGCCACGTAAGGGTTGCTTTGCTGCAAATTCTTCACGAATGGCCATAAGGCCTGGCATTTCGGTTTCGGCGATCTTAATTTCTTTACGACCAAAGTCAGCCAAATTAATATCGGCAATGGCGTAATCGCTACCGAGTTTGATATCTGTAATGGTGTTCATACAAGCTCCAGCTAAGAATCGTCAAGCGGAGCAAGTTCAAGAAACTCGCTAACCAATTGACAATAGGGTTAGCGAGCGCAGTTGCAATGAAGTTACCAAGTAACTCCCCTCCAAGCCTGGGAGGCGCATATAAATCATGGCCCCTTGCAACGCTCCTTGGAAGAATACCTAAATTGTAAACAAGTTTTCGGCTAGATGCCTGCTGCTGCCTTAAGTGCTGCAGCTTTATCTTTGCGTTCCCACGTAAATTCAGGCTCCTCACGCCCAAAATGGCCATAAGCAGCTGTCTTTTTATAGATTGGTCGTAATAAATCTAGCATTTTGACAATGCCCTTGGGTCGCAGATCAAAGTGCTCTGCTACCAATTTAGCAATTTGCTCGTCCGGAATCTTCCCTGTGCCAAAGGTGCTCACCATCACCGAAGTGGGGCGCGCCACACCAATTGCGTAGGAAATCTGGATTAAGCACTTACTGGCAAGGCCTGCGGCTACAACATTCTTGGCAACATAACGGCCTGCATAGGCTGCCGAGCGGTCCACCTTGGAAGGGTCCTTGCCCGAGAAAGCTCCACCGCCATGGGGTGCGGCACCACCATAGGTGTCTACAATAATTTTGCGCCCGGTTAAGCCGCAATCACCCTGTGGACCGCCAATGACAAAGCGACCAGTAGGATTTACCAAATATTTAATATCCCCTTTGATTAAGTTCTTTGGCAATACTGGTTTAATGATTTCTTCAATCACGGACTCGCGTAATTTCTCCAAAGGAATATCAGCG